>Ga0302319_10006259_pt1 | contig 23671 bp, 22 predicted proteins | sample Bog_T0_2_FD_203319 | JGI IMG/M metagenome (GOLD analysis project Ga0302319, IMG submission 203319) | Peat permafrost microbial communities from Stordalen Mire near Abisko, Sweden - Bog_T0_2 | ecosystem: Environmental > Terrestrial > Soil > Wetlands > Peat | place: Sweden: Abisko, Stordalen Mire...
GCGTGAAAGTTAGTCAACAGGGATGTCAATTTTATCTCCTCCAGCCTCCGCTAGGCCATGATTCCCTCGACAAAAATCAACCGCTGTGTTCCCACAATGTCGTTAATATTCTGGCTGGCAAAATCTTTTTGGAGTCTTTTGCCAGTCACGACATTTCCGAATTGTAATTTTGTCCAACGTCTAATTCCAAAGTTTGGGCCAGGATGATTTCATTTTTCGGATACGCAGCATCCGATAGCCTTTTCTGCTTTGTTTCATCGAGAAATCATGTTGAACCCGATTTTGAACAATTCGACTGCATCCCTAAAAGCGATCTTAGGCTTATCAACGTTGGCTTTTGGAGTTTGCTTGGCCTTCAAAAAATCCACCAGCTTCAGTTGTGCCGTTGTCCAGACGGTTGTAACCAGGCTCTCACGAATAATCTTGCCGCCGGTAGGGAGACGGGCATAATATGTGCCGCTGCTGACGTATTGAAGCATTCGCGGGGCTTTTGGAAACGACCGCCATTTGCCGTCTTTGGACAGGCGAAAGGCGTTTTTTTCCGTCCCTAGCGGGTTTGGTTGTGTTTTCGGTTGTCATGCTGGTTGCGCGGTATACAAATGCGGTATACAACGACAAAGAATCACACGCAGAAAAGCATATCAAGCGCCTGATTTTATTAGCGTTGGTAGGTTACCCAAGTGGCCAACGGGGGCAGACTGTAAATCTGCTGGCTTACGCCTTCGATGGTTCGAATCCATCACCTACCACCACTCTTTATTTGCAAAGGAAACAGGAGTTTAATCAAATAAATCAATAGTTTTCACTGCATCGCTGTTTTTAACCTCTGCGTTTTGGTGCTTTTGCCGTCCCTTGCGTTCCTTTCCATTAAACCCTTAAAAGTCATACAAAAGTCATACAAGACCAAAAAGCCAGAGGCCGCAGTCATACAACCAAGCACACGCCAAACGCGCGGCCAACGCAGCGCAGCACACGCCTTTGGGTATCGTGGCGCACACCGGGGGGAAATGCCGCCGGGCGAATCAAAGGGTGTCAATCGCGGCGCGTCGCACGGCAAACGGCATCGTGGCGAGTGTCCGGGTGAAGTTTTGGAATTTAAGGAATCCATTTTTTTGCGGGGGCGACCCGTCCCCGCCGGGTGCCGGGGGAGGGGGGATTTTGCAACCGTCATTCGTTTAGGAGTCCCGCGCTTTAAGCGAAGCCTGTTTTTTGGGAAGGGCGACTTGATGCACGGTTTGACATCCGCCCGCGTCGTCAGCTTTTACTTTGGGCGATTAGTGCCAGCACATCACTTTCGAGAAAACCACATGACCTGGTTCTCCCTGGCAGCTTTAACTTTTTTAGAATCCCGGACGCGGCAAGTTTGTCCACTGTTCGGAGCGAAACTGCCAACAGACAGGCGGCCTCGTCCCGGCGAATGCAACGCTGGCGAACTCCCGGCGCGGCATCTGATTTCAGTGACTCGGCATCACCGTTGCGAAGCATCGCCACGAGTTTGGCGCGTTTTGCAGGCGTGATTGTCGGGTCGGCCTTCAATCCAGCTTTGAGCAGTTCAATTGTCGTGACAAGCATGGTTCAGTTTAAGAACGACTTTATGCGAACCAGTGACCGGGCAGGTGTGTCACGCGCACAAGATTTCAAAAGCGGGCGACAACATGGCCGAAACGAAAAGTGTCCTCTCGATCTGTCCAATCGCATCCGAGAAGCGGGCAAATCGGTTCTCACTTGATCCGCAGCGGACTGGCATTCGCACGGTTGCAACCTACCGGTTTTGGATGGGGCACGCGTTACCCCTCGTGAAAACGAGGTTTTTGAGTCCGCGAAACAGTCGCGGTGAAACCGCAATCTGGCCGGCAAATGGCCGCGCCGATGTCCGTAGCCACAGGCAGTCCGTGCCCAGTCCGTGACCATGTCCGGGCCGTGAACCAACCGTGTCCAGATACTTGGACTGGCCGGAAAATGTCCGTGTCACGGTTTTGCAATTTCCGTGTGATGTCCCAGCCAACGGCTGCGACACTTCCCGCGTGAATCCTTAATCGCCTGTCTGACTCCCGGCGAAGCGAGCATCGTCAAGGTGGAAGTCGCCGGGCATTACGGCGAAACTACCTTGACGACGCGCAGCGAGCCACACAATCGAAGGGCGATTCACGCGGAGCCGGAGGTGAACCCGGCGCGGATGCGGATTGGACACGGATAGTTCGAGGTCACGGGCTGGATGCGGACATTCGCGACCTGGCCACGGTCGCGGACTGGTTGCAGACACGGTCGGGGCGCGGACATGGACTGTTTTCGGCCCGGACGCGGACGTGGACTGGACAAGGCCACGACCAGCAGGCTGGGCTATGGCGTGGACATTCCGCGTCCAAACCGCGACCATTTCGCGGACGCAGAATCCTTCGCTGGCGAAGGAGTAAGGCTTGTCCGCGTGAAAAGCCTTCGGCTGAAGGCGGCAAATGGCGGCAAATGTGCAGTGGCAAAAGGCGACAAATTGCGACAAGTTTGTTGCCGCCTATTGCCGCAATTTGACACTGGTGCGGATGCGGCTCGTTTCGTTGGCCGAATGGTTAAGGGGATGGTGTCTTCTAAAAATTGCCCGCAGATGAGGGCAAGACAAACGCGAGAAATTCGCCGTGATTGGTATGTCGGCGGATGCTCCGCTAGTGTCACTGGGGCCGTGCGCGTGAATCAGGGGCGTGATGGTGTGTCGCCGGTCGTCGCGTCAATCTATTGCTCGCCTCATCCGGCTGCGCTCCAAATTGACCCGCCGCCCGGCTCCGGGATTTTGCCTCTATGATTTCGCGCCCGGAGAATTGTTCGTGGCTGATTGCGAATTGGTGGAAGTGGCAACAAGGTGCAATTTTCGGGGTTGGACAGCGTTTGTCCATGCGCCCGGTTTAACGTGGCGGGGTATGAAACTGAAAAATATCATCCCGCAACGCTACCGCAGCCAGGTCGTCCGCCAGTTCGGCGACGCCAAATTGATTCGCCAGCCGAACGGCCAGCACGAGCTTGTCGGCGGCACCGACAACGACCGCGCCAACGCCTTTGAATGGTCGTCACTCTTCGCGCATGAAATAGTGTTCACGCACTTTCACCGCGAGGATCACGCCCGCAGCCGTCCGCGCAAGCCGTGGTTTGCGCCCCGGCTCCAGCCCGCGCTGTGAAAAACTCGGAATGGACGCCAGCGGGCGATGCGGTAGCGTGTCTGCTGCCGATGACCGGCCAGTTGCGCCGGGAAAAAATGCAGGCGCGGGAATTTAGCGTGGCCGTCCGGTTCACGAATTTTACGGAAGTCGGCACGAGTCACCGTTTCAAGCATCCGCAATTTCTAAACTCCGTCATCAACGAAGTGATGGAGCAAATGTTTCGCGACATCATGGCCGGTCAACGGCTTCCGGTGCGGCAAATTCGGATTGCGATGTTTAACCTTGAAAAGCTGGACACGCACCCGACGCTGTGGGGGCGGACGCATGAGGAACGCTGGGGCGCGGTGGATGACGTGGCGCACAAGCTGAATGAGCAGCTTGGCAAAACCGTTTTGATGACGGGCGCGCAATTCGCGCTCCGGCATATTGACGAATCGCAAAAGCAGCCAAAGGCGAAATGTCCCTTCACGCCGCAGCGGGAAATGATTGCCAAGCTGTGGGGCGCGGAAGTGCCGGACAAACCAGTTCAAGGAACTCTGTTTGGATGAATGCCAAATTTGGTCTCCATTTTTATAATGTTTGGCAATAACTAACTTTTTGACCAGCGATTTAACCTTTGAATTAATGAGCACTAAGGCTAAAACCGGCGGAGCTGCTCGGTTCGGTTCGAGTGCGACAGGAAGAGGTGGAGAAAATCGTAATTGGAAATGGGCAGAGTATTTAACGAAATGAAAAACGAACTTACTAAAAAACCTCTCAGCAACCATCGAATCGTTTTTATCGATGACGAGGAATGGTTACAGCAGTTGGTTGAACCGCTGATTCGTAAATATTTCAAGGAAATTACGTTGTTGAAATTCAGAAATCGCAATACAGCCTGGCAAGAATTGTTACGAGCCGACCCCGATCTTCTCATAACGGACTTGCGCAACGACAATGATCCAACACTTCCCGGGTCAACAAAGGAGGATTTGGGAATGAGTGGTTTTGATTTGCTAGGGCTTCTGGCGGCGAGACAGGCTAAATATCCTGTGCTGGTCATTTCTGGAAGCTTATCGATAAGCAGAATGGAAGGTTGGGCAAAGAAGTGCGCCGGGCCGAATCTAAATGTTTCATATTTGACCAAACCATTCACGCCAGAACTCTTTTATCAAGGGTTGTTGAAGTGCCTTGGTCCTAGTTCCCAAATGAACTTTAAGGCATGATGAACAACTCAATGACGACTTTTATTGCTCTCTACGGCACCAGCACTGATTATTAGCGGCCAGTTCGAATGAGCATGAGGTTTTGCTTTGCTGGCTGAATTAACTGAAATCGGAGGACCTATTCGTTTTTTGCGAAGATAATCCTCCATCATTGCGCTTTTTTTCTGTTGCTGAAGGTTTCGCTGATGTTTCGCACCACCAGCCTGATGCCATTTTATCGCTTCCCACTTCGCGACCTTACATGTCGGGCTATGACGAGGTTCCCCTTTAAGCTTCCAATAACCGCAGCACGGGCAAATTTTGGGTTGTGAATTTTTGTTAGGCATAATTTTCAGAATATGTATCGGGCATTTTTTGGCAAATGCGTTGGCCATCAAGTTGTCGATGCAGGCCCAACGAACTTAACTGAAAAGGCCAAATGTTTTTTGAAAATGGGATTTGGGAACGGAGTTTCCGGCCGCAGGTTGCATTTGAACTCTAGCACATAAAATGTGCGCTTCTTCTGCGGATGTTCGGCGACGCCAATTATATCTTCAGCCCGCAGGATGGACTTTTTCATAATGGAAAAGTGGTCAGCCACGTCATCGGCGACTTTTGGGTTTCTCAAAAGCTGGGAAATCGTGCCGACTTCACCAGCAAATGAAAAACACCAACCTTCCAAGGTTCGTATCAGGCTTTGTTTGTCATCCCCATATAAGGTGAGAAGGTTGCGAGATATGGCCGAAGGTTTCAGTGACAATGTAATTGCGGGCGCTTTACCACCGCGATCAAAGTTGTCGCCTTCCTCTATGATGCTCTCGCGGTAGTCATCCTTCCGAACGCTGGCGTGGCGTTTTCCCTTTTCGTAATCGAACTTTCTGGTAAGGCCACCGGGCATACTTTTTAGTTTCTAAATATTTTCGACAAGAACTTTCTGATATTAATCGAGTGATTGAAAAGCATAAAGCAGGAAAACTCCGGGTTGGACAAGCACTGTCCATTTCGTGTGATAATGTGTTTGCATGTGTGGACGATACACGGCGGCGAAAGATTTTAACGAACTGATCAAACTTGTTGGCGTCATCATGGCGCGTGCGCCATTTCTTACGCCGCGCTACAATATCGCCCCGACGCAGCTTGCGCCGGTGATTTTCATAGAACGTCATCAACCGGCGATGAAGCTCATGCGGTGGGGCTTGATTCCATCATGGGCGAAAGATGCAAGCGTGGGCAGCGCGAATATCAATGCGCGGTCGGAAACGCTGCAAAGCCGCAATTCGTTTCGAGAGGCTTTCAAGCATCGGCGCTGCCTGATTCCTGCCGACAGTTTTTATGAATGGCAGGAACGCGAGGGAAAGCGGCAACCGTTCCGGGTGATGCTGAAAAGCGGCGAGCCGTTTTGCTTCGCCGGTTTGTGGGAACGCTGGATTAAACCGCCGTCGGTGGACAATGCTGAAACCGATTTGGATGAAGCACCGGCGAGTGAAACGATTGATTCATTTACCATCATAACGCGGGCGGCGAACGCGGCGATTGCGCCGTTGCACGACCGGATGCCGGTCATCATCGCACCAAGTCATTTCGGCTGGTGGCTGAAAGACGACGACCCGCGCAGCGAGTCGCACAAAATGGCGCTGGAGCGAGCGCCCGATGACCCGTTGAAAATTTATCCCGTCAGCGATCTGGTGAACAGCCCCAAGCTGGACGACCCGCGCTGCATTGAGCCGGTGCGGATTGACCGGGATATGTTCGAGCGCCAATGGTGGGGCGATGAGTGAACATCAAACAAAAAGCGCAATCTGAATCAATCAGGTTGCGCAAGATTGTCGCCAATTTGCCTTTAAGCAAACTCAAGATCAGATTCACCAACCGCTATGCGTGGATTAGGGCCACAATCAAATGCGGTGGCATAACCTGCTCGCCGACCAATTGTCTGCGGCCCTTGTTCGTATGCGGCCAAAAGCAAAGCCGAAATTGAAACCGCTTGCAGTTCATGCTTGTCCGCCCTGCATTCTACAGCAATTCCTTTCAGGCCAAACTGTCGCGTGATGGCGGCAACACCTTTTATTTGAAACCCAATTGGTCTTTCATCAATTGCGGATCGGTAAATTGTGAGGACGCCATCTATTCTGTCTGCCACTACCGCTTCGTCTGCCATTTGAAAAGTGATGCAATCACCGGCTGGATTAAACCACGGTTTTGGGGGTTCGGAAATATCACGCGATATACCCGAAACAAATTCTTTTAAGAAGTGCTCGTCCATATCAGTGCTCCAAATCGGTTCTGCCAATCAACCGGGCAATACTCATCATCGCCCGCAACACGTTCTGCTCTAAACTCATAAATGACGAACCTTGAGTTGAGAAACACTGCGAAAACATACTTGTCCGGGAATGGAACTTCAACATTTTCTTTAACATGCCATATTTGTGGCTGGCCTGTAAAGCACCAACCACCATCGTTAAATTCGCGGATTCCAGAGAAAATTCGCTTCGGATTTTCCAGCACATATCTGGCGGCGCGAAAATTTTCATGTTTTACAGGATGGTATTTGTAACAATGCAAAATCAAACTGTGCGGGATGATCGCCTCGATTTTGGGCCCGCTTACATTTGCAGGATTAATAATCTGGATTGAATAATTTGTTGCCATTTTATTTGTCGGGCGACTTGGCGAGGAAAGTTTTCCCCTCCATCTCTTCCTTCGCCGCCCATGTGCTAAACATACACCCGATTTTTGCAAAAGTCAAGTCAACAACGAGCAAAAGCAGCGTTTCTCACAAATCACCATAACGTAATCATCACCCAAACAAACTTTCCTTGCCCACCGCCTTTGCCCGCACTCGGGCGAACTGCAAAATTTCTTCCATCGTCGCGCCCTTGTCGCGGAACTCGTAAAACAGCGCCTCACCGAGCAGGCAGTAATTCCATGTCCGCCCGCTGCGATCCTCTGGCGGCAATTCGTTCACGCGCTCGCACCACGCGACGGCGGCAATCCGCTTCCGTATCACGTCCGCATGAATCAATTGATCTTGCGCCTTCGTTTCCGTGAGCCAGATGCCCGATTTTGTGCGGACCAGAAAGTCAGGATGGTAAAAGCCCGGCAGACCGTTTTCTTTGACGTAGCGCAACCGCATGAAAAGATGCTTTTGCTCGTTCACCTTGCAAAACGCTTCCGCCGTTGCATCCGCGTTTGCCTTGCCGATGAATGCTTCTTCAAACCCGCCGTTGCGCGACGGAAACGGCAACCGCTCGTAAATACATTTTGGCGTCTCGATGGAACTGGATTCGCGCACGCGAATTGTCGCCACTTCCGAAAGCCAGCGTTGCTTGATCTCCGGCGGCGCGGTGGTTTCCGTCGCCGCCAGTTCCGGCAGCTTGCGCCCGAATGTTTGGATGATGTGATTGGCAACCGGGTCGAGGCAAAGCAATCGCCAGTTTTCATCCGTGAACGGGTCAAATTCCCGCGCAAACAATCGCCGCCGGACAAATTCATCCACCCAGGCCGACAACTGCGGCAGGTTCACCTGCAAATATGGATAGCGGGATATGTTCGCAAACACTTTGCTGCTGCTGGTGACGGGCGCGTGCAGACTGTCGGAAATCCGTTTCACCAGCCGGGACAGAAAATCATTGTAGCCCGTCGCCGTCATAATGCCGCCATCCACGCGATAATCGCCGAACTGCGTTCCCGTCTGGACATCTTGCGAGCGGAACACGTCGCCCTTGCCAATCGTCGCCTTCAATTGCTCGAAAGTGAACGCGCCAAATTCCGGCAATGTCGCCACGTCCAATTCCTTGCCGACAAGTTCCTCCTCCTGCTCGCGCATGATGAATGGCACGGCGAAATCAAACGCCTCGTAGCCATCGCGCAGCCCCACGGAAATCAAATCCCCGGTGCTCCGGGTCGTGGAATCTTCCGGCGTCGCCTCGGCAAATTCGTAACCGTCTTTGCGCAACTGCTCGTAAAATTCCGCGAACTTCGGATGTTCCACGATGCTCAAAACATCAATCAAACTTTTCGGTTCCTGCCCGGCCTTGATCAAATCGCGGTTCTCCGTTTTCTGGTCGTCAAATTCGTTGCCGCGCCACATGAGCCGCAGGCCGCGCCCGACGGTTTGCTCCAAAAGAATTTTCGCGCCCGTCGTGCGGAGCGGCACGATCACGCAAATGTTGTTCACGTCGAAACCTTCACGGAGCATCAAAACGCTGATGACGGCGCGCGGTTTCGGATGTTCGTCCATGTCGAAAAGTTGCTCGCGTAAAACTTTCCATTCCGCTTCCGGCAACTCGCCTTTGCGGTTGGAATCCACGCGCAAAACTTCATCCGCGTTCAACCCTTGCGAAATCAGGAAATCCGCCACCAGCGGCGTGACGCTGGTATCTTCGCAGACCACCAGCATCTTCGGATGCTTGGTCGGATCAATCGTCGCAAATTCCTTTTCCAGCTTGAGCAGTTTCGCCAGACCCGCGCGAACCATGATGCGTTGACCCTCTGACAAAATCGGCCGCCCGTGTTCGTCGCGGTCAGCTTTGAATTGCAGTTCGTCATTCGACAACGCGCCCAGCTCGCGCCGCTTGTCCAGCACCAGCGACTTCACCAGCCCGGCGCGCATGGCGTCGCGCAAATCAAAATCCGCGATGATATGCGGAAAATAAACCGCCTTTGCTTTTACCCCGCTGCCAACCTGGTTGTAAGGCGTCGCCGAAAAATCAATTTGCACGAACCGGCTGCCCTTGGTTTCCGCAATCGCCCGCAAACTTTTCTGCCATTCCACTTCCGTAATCTCGCCTTCATTGCGGACTTCGTGAATGTGATGCGCCTCATCGTTGAAAACAATCAGGCTCGGCATATCGCGCAGATAAGCCAGCGTGCCGCCGCGCTCATAGCGGCGGTTCAAAACCTCCAGCGAGTTGCCCGCGCTCGTTCCCGGCGTCAACGGCAGCACCGCCGCCGCCACGACTTTGGGATCGGCCACGATGCCCGGCGATTCCGTGCCGTCATCTTCTTCGTCCGTTTCGTCGGCTTCCGCCAGCGCGTGCCAGTTGCAAACGCCAATCAGCCCGCCCGCCGTGACTTTCGTTCCCAAATCCTCTTTTGTGCAGACGTTGCCTTGCACGAAACGAAAAACCTCATCGCTGTAACTGTCCGGCACAAACAAATCCTTGTAACGCGCCAAATCCGATGTGCTGAAATCCCGCTCCCCGCCGCGCTCCTTGCCGAGAAACGCATCCAGCAACCGCTGATAAACAATCAGCCCCGGCGCGACGATCAGAAAATTCCGGGTGAACCGTTTATCTTCCCGCGCCCGCGCCGCGTTGAGCATCTGCCAGTAAAGCAAGGCTTGCAGCACCCACGTCTTGCCCGTGCCGGTCGCCATTTTCAGGCAATACTTGGGATGCCGGCTTTGCACGACTTCTTCCAGCCGCCGCGCCGTCAATAAATCTTCCGCCGCGAGCTTTTGGTAAAGGTCCACCAGCGTTTCCGGCTGCAAAATTTCGTGCGCGTAAATCGCGTGCAAAATCGCCTGCCGCTGGCCGGGATGAAAATTCACTGTGCGCCCGTCGCAACAATCCTGTTGAAACCACCATCGCAGCAAATCCGCCGTGACCGGCGTGACCTTTTCCAGAATCGGCGCATTGCCGGATTCCAGGCCGACGCAGTCCGCTTGCAGGAGCGGTGTCAGGGCTTTGACGAGGGGAAGTTGCATACGATTGCGCGGTTAGGCCAATAGAGTCATTTTAATTTTTTTTCTCTTGAATCTGAATGACACGCTTTAATTCATCAAGATCGTGTTCCCGCCCGCGCATCTGGTGCAACATCCGGTGGCAATTGGAGCAGACGGTCACAAGGTCATCCAGCCGGGTTTTTTCCTTTGCCAGTTTCTTGCTCAACGGATGCAGGTGGTGCGCTTCGGCGAACTCAGCGCCCAATTCCTCGCCATAAACTTCCGCAAAGGTCATTTTGCAAACTTTGCATCGGTAGCCATCTCGGCGCTTGCAGGCATCGGCTAGTTTGGAACTCCGTTCTCGCACCAGATGCCGCCGGACAACCGACCGTTCAAGTTGGGGATAAACTTTAGTTTTCGTTTCGGCCTTTGGCTGCTCCGGCAACAGCCACATCACATCGGAAAAGAAATCCGCCGCCCGCATCGTGATCCGATGAACATTGTCAATTGTAGGTTTTTCAGTCGGCACATATTCGCCATAAAAATAGAAATTTGTGACGCGCCCGTAATGATATTGCTCGTAAATCGGTTTATTAAATTCAGCCTTTTTCAACGGTCTGGTAAGCAACCACACGCCCGCAGAATACTTAGAATAATCATCCTTTTTAAGAGTCCGAATCGGGCGTAGATGTGCCGGCAGTTGTTTCTTCAGCGCCTGCATCTTCACTGAATTGCCCGTGAAAAAGCCATAATAAAACCTTCGGCTTTTTGTTGCCGGATAACGGTCGAACCATAATTCCAATTGCAATCGCATCGGATAGGTGTGCCCCAGCCTTGCAAGCCAACCATCAGTCCCAACTTTTTTTATTTTAACATTAGCAGCGGCGACAAATGCTCCGCCATGCGAACGAGATTCCAGTTCGTCACGCAAGTCGCGGGCAGCAGACAACAACAAACTACGGTCACGACGATTATTCATAATTCTCCCGTCTTTAGACGGTTTTCACCACCTCCGCCTCGAATCCAAAAACATCCACCACGCGCACGCAAACGCGGCGCGAACCACTCTTCACCGGCAGGCCGGAGAGAACCGCCTTGCGCACGACATGCAGCGGGTCGTGGTCGTTGTCCGTGTTGCCGCGATAATCCTGCCAAATACTGCGGAACACTTCGCCGTCATAATCCGGGTCAACGCTCCAATACTCCACCAGCGCCAGCGGATCGCGGTTCACCACGGCTTGCAGCCGTTCCTTGTCTTTCGCTTCCAGATTCAGCGCGTCGGGCGAAAGCAAAACGTAATTTTCCAGTTCCACCGTCAGCACTTCGCCGCTGGCAATGGCTTTCCGTTCAATCGGCTTGATCGTCACATATTGCAGCGACGAAAAACGGATGCGTTGCGCGTCAAAATCTGTTTTCAATTTTTCAAAGCCGCCGCTCTTTTTTAGGCGGTCGAGCAAGTCCGGCGGAATCACCAGCACTTCCAGCTTGGCGTCATTCAGATTCGTGATGACTTCGCCGATGTCCGCCGTGAAATTCCAGCCCAACACCACGACTTTTTCCCAGCCGCCCAGATGCGAGCCGCGCAACTCCTGCACTTTTTTGAGTGTCGCCAGCCCGGTGAGCTTTTGCGGTGAATCCACAAAGACGAGCGTGCGCGACTGCGGAATTTTGCCGAGGTTGCGATTCGGATTGTCGTCCGCATCCAGCGGCAATGCGCCGTAAAGCCCCAGCACGATTTGCGACAAGTCGCCAACGCGAAATTTTTTACCAAGCGCGGAACGCGCGGCTTCAACCTGATAATCGCCGATGGCTTGGTAAAAAAACGGACGCGCGGTTTGGTCAATCAGCCGCTTCCGCATAATCATGCAGGCCGGTTTGCCGAGATCGGAAGTAATCCAGCGGCGTCCAAGTTTTTCCGCGACGGCTGCCGTTGTGCCAGAGCCGCCGAAGAAATCCGCGACGAGGGAATTTTTGTTTGAAGAAGTTTCCAAAATTCGGTTCAGCAAACCTTCCGGCTTTTGCGTGTCATATCCGATTTTTTCATCTTCTTGTTCAAGCCACTTCACATCTTCATCAATGCACTCATCGGATTGGTAAAGAACGCCGCTTGTGTTTGGTTGATAAGCCCAAAGGTCTTGGTATGGGACACCTTCTGTGATGTATTGGCGATACATCGGCTGGCCACCTTCTTTTTTGGGTATCACCAGCAAATCGGCTTCAAGGCAGGCATCCAAAATTTCTTGAGTCGTCTTGCCAGACATATCTTCCCCCAAAAATTCAATTGTTTTTGATGGAATCGCCCAATGTCGTCCGGCCTTTGTCGGGTCGAATCCTCGCCACGGCTTCCCGCTGTCACCTCTGCGTGTTCCTGGGCCGGTTAAATAGTTTGGCTGATAAATTCCGTGTTTGTCTCGGTATTTGAAACGAGTCTCAATGTAGCCCTTCGAGAAAGGACGTTTCCCAGGATGGAAAATAAAATTCTCCGATTTAGTGTAGAGAAAAATTACATCGTGAATTGGCCCGTATTGGTCGGTCGTTTTATTGTGGGAATTACTACGTCGCCAAACGATTTCACTTCTAAACATTTCATGCGAAAAGATGGCATCCAAAATAAGTTTGACGTAATGGCAAACGTGCGAGTCGAGATGGACGTAAATTGAGCCTTGGTCGGAAAGCATTTCGCGCATGAGGCACAAACGCGGGACAATCATCGCCAGATAGCTCGCCGTGCCGTCGGCCCATGTGTCGGAATAGGCAAATTGCTCAATCACCGTTGGTTTCTGCTCCACGTCGCCGCCGGACAACGTGATTTTCGTGCGGTAATCGGCCTTGGAATCAAACGGCGGATCAATGTAGATGAGATCAATTTTCCCGCGCAGCGAAGGCGTCCCGGCATCGCCCGCCAGCAGCGCGGACATCGCCAGCAAATTGTCGCCGTAAATCAGCCGGTTGAACCATTGCGCCCGGCTGGCAATCAGTTGAGTCTGCCCCGCCGTGTCATTCAGAAGCGCCAAATCCCCGGCGAGCGTCGCCTGGGCTTTGGCGTGCGGTTTGAGGCTTTGAAATTCCTGCCAGTTCGTATCTTTGGCCGGCGTGACCAGTTCGCGAGTCTGCAAACCCACGCGACTGCGGGCTTCCAGCCCTTCCATGATACGTTCCGCCTGCCGTTTCCCGGCGCGGACAATTTCCGGCAGTTGTTCCAAAAGGGATTTGCTCATGCGCTGGCGCGGAGTATTGCGTTTTATTTTGGACGGTGCGAGTGAAAATTCCAGTTGATAATCCGGTCGTCAGAATTAAAGTAAAAAATGACAATGCACGATCAGCCCACATATATCACCGTCACCAAATGCTTGAGCCATTGGGGAACAAGCAAATTTGAGGAGGTATTTTTTGCGGAATTGTCCGAACAAGACCAAAAATTGCCGTTGCAGGGAATGTGCGTGAGTGGTGGCTATCCATCGGTGCAAAACTGGCCGGAATTTGAGGATTTGAAAATCGTGAAACACTACGGAAATTCAGTTTCGGGAAATTTCGCTGTTTCATTCACCGAGGAAATGAATACAAGTTGCCGGGATCAAACATTTCCAGAAAGACTTTCAGGACGAATCAGTTTTTCGATGACGCTTACGACCGGCGAGGTGGAATTTGAGTCAACCGCGCTTGAAAAACGGGAATATGAAAAGGACGAGTTTTGATTACGGTCTCAACTTGAAAGTTTGGCAACTTTCGCGTGCGGCCAAAATTCTGATTTTCGGATTCGTGTTTCCATCGCCTGCCTGGAAACTCCAAAATCGCCGTGCAAAGCACGACAACAATAATCCATCACACCATCAGAGCCTTGGCTAAAAATTCCCTCACCTTCCGCATCATTTACAGCCTCATCCACAGCACCAGCAAGAATGTTAGTGGGAATTAAAAAGCGGCCGGCAAATTCATCCGCGTGCTTTTCGATCCAATAGTATTCCACCGCCGGAATCGCGTTAATAAATGCGACCCACTGTTTGACCGTCTTAAAATTCACCGCGCCGTAAATATCCTTATGCAGAAATAAATGACCCAATTCATGGGCGGCAGAAAACCGCAGCCGGTGCTGTTGGGACGGCTCCTTGAAAGCCCACTTATCAAACCAAATTCCAGACAGGTCGGGATAAAGAAAAGCATCCTGCTTGAGTTGCTGGATAGGGGCAAAATCAAACTCCAGACCTAAATCAAATTCCGCAAAGCCCAAAATATCAATGGGGATTTTTTGCGCTGATTTATATTGGCCGCGAATTTGATTGGCAATTGCCTCGATTGCCTCCCTAGTCAGAAAGGGCGCTTTGAATTTGGCCGGATTCACTTTGCCCTTATGAGTTTTTCAGAATTTCGGCCAGTTTTTCCAAATCTTCGGTTGTGGGTTTTTTACCGGTTGCCGTTCGGAAAAAGACCGGGAGGCGTTTTACCAATTCGGCATCATTCATCACATATTGTGGTATTTTCCCCGCGTCAATCGCCGCATAGTCGAAAATCAATTCGCGATCCTTGGAGTCTTCAGACAGACCGAGGATGACGGCAATCCGGTTGAGAAGACCTTGATCTTGAGGGGGCGGCAGGACGCCGCGCTCAATTTTGCTCCAATTGCTAGGATCGCAATCCGAAGCGATGCAAAATTCGCGCAGTCCTAAACGCCGTTCCGCCCGCAGTTTTTTTAGAAATTCGCCGAACATAATCTTGCTTGTGTGGTAGAAAAATACCACAAAACCCAATGGAGTCAATGGTTTTATGAGGTCTAACAACTAATTTTGCCCGTTATACTTTCTTGTTGCGTTAGCATCAGCGAGTGAGCATATTGATATAGTTGAATTTGACAGTCGAAACTATTGACCGCGAGCTTGCTGAATTGGAAAAGCGATTCCAGCAAGACCGAGACGATTTGCTTCGCGCAAGGGCGTATGCCTTGCGTCAAATAAACCCGCCGCCACCAGTCCAACCAATCCCAATTGAGTCTGATTGGACGCCGATGAGCGGGAAAATACCCCCTATCCGTGGTGGTGTCAAAACGGACAGGCAGATCATAAGGGAGTTTCTGGCTGGCTGGACTGGCGAGTTTTCAATACAGCAACTCGTGGATGCAGCCCAGAGACATCCAGACTCGCCGGAATCGAAATTTGATAAGAATCTCTGGGCTTCAACGATTTTTTGGCTGTGCCGAAATCGGTTTCTGGAAGTCGTCAAGCCGCGAGCCGGAAACAAGCCTGGAACATATCGCGTTATTGTTAGCCGGGCGGATTTGATTTCTCCAAGACGCCGAAAATCCAAACAGGTAAATCCGCTTCAAGATATTGTCATTGAAGTGATTAGAAACATTCCGATGCAGAGATTTAGCAAAACAGACGTGGTGAATGAAGTGCTAAAAAGCCATCCTGATCGAGACACCGACGTAATCGGGTCAGTGCTTCACCGTTTGGCGGCAAACAACGTGACAGCAAGGATTTTTGCGCGGAGCCGAGAAGGGAATGTTTATGAAAAGCTCTGACGCGAAACAAATTCCCAACGTGTATGGAGATGCAAAATTTGACGCAACCTAATTGGTTGTGTCGGCCAGAATCAACCAAGAACAAAGGTTTTTATGAATAGAATTGCCGGGAGCTTCCCCGCTCTGATTGCCGCCGGGAGAAGCGAAGATAAAAGTCCTGTGAGAGTGTGACTGTCTAGGAAACTCTCTCACAGGGCGAGGTAGTCTCGCAGGCTCCGCGTGGCGCAAACCACGCGGGGCTTTCCAGCCGTAATGAACTCACGGTTGGAACTGGGGCGAAGCCCGCAGTTTTGCAATACGATTCAATTCTGCCACAATGATTTTTTCCAGTCAATAATAGAGTTCGTTAACACCAGGAACTTCTATGTCCAAACATAGCGAGTCACGTCCGGGTTATGCCTTGATTTTCCGTCGCTCGATTAAACATCCAGTGACGAAAAAAGTCATATTCCCGAAACGTGGCAAGGTGTTCCCGATCTGGATTAAAACAGACGGCGAACAACTAAATCTGTCTCTAAATTAGAGACAAAAACAACGAGCCTCACAGGGGGAAATCCCCTGTGGGGCCAATCAAATGCGAATGTGGCGACGCTGGCATAAAAAATCACGCCCTCACCAACCGCACCGCACCGCTTTTGGCGGACACCAGCGCGCCGAATTTAATCAGCATCGCTTGCGCGACCGGCGAAATCACCGGGCGTGTGTCGGTCTTGTCATACACCGTCGTCTTGCCGGCGGTGGTATCGGCGTAGGATTTCAGCCCTTCGCCCGGCGGTGACGCCGTGCGGTCGGCAATCAGGAGTTCACGCGCCATCTCGCAGGTTGCCTCGACAACGGCGAGCGGCACGATTGAAAACGGCACGAACGGATCGTAAAGCAACAGGCTGGTGAGGACGGGAATCGGCGCTTTGTCCGGGTCGGGACAATTCACACGCGGCCATTGCAACGCCTGCCCCGACTGTGAGCGCAGACCGTTGAATTGATATTGCCCGTCAATCAGCCGCGAAAGCTATGCTAAAACTGTTGACGCAATCATCGCAGAGGCGTTGAATTAACGACGACATAACAATTTAGCGTAGCAGTTCGGCTGAACGAAAACCGCGAATTTTCCCTGCCAAGACGAACTGAGTGCGCGCCCCATCGGGCGCGGCTCGGTTCATTCTTGGCAAAGGCGCTTGGCTTGTCTGGAGTCTTGATCAGGCTGCCGACGGTCGCATTTTCAAACCTGCAATCGAAGTTGCGTGGTTGGAAGAAGGGCGGCAGCACCGCGACAAACTACCTTGGATTCGTGAGAGCGCCGCCTTTGCAGCCCGTCCACAATGTATGCTGTCTAGGGAATGGGCGCGCATCACATTCAAGACGCTGGCCGAGCAATTGACAAAGGTTGAAGACGACGCTCCGGTGGTGTTCCATTTCGATGGCGAGGTGTTGACGATTCGTTGTGCGGGCAAAATTACCGCCGTTGCGGCGCAAGGGAATCGGTGGTCGGAGGCTCACTCCATTCCAGCAAGATCGCTGCAAAATTTGCCAAAGCGGTTTATGGAACCGCAGATCGAAGTTTCAATTTGGAACTCCGCGCTTGGTATAGGCAGGCGGCAGTATCTTGGGGTTGCGCCGGTTGATGTCGGCAGAACCCCGTCGCGCGAGCCATGTAATTGACGGTTTTGACACCAGCATTTATCAGCTTCTATTCGTGCAAATTCCCGCTAACTGTGCGTTCGCTTTGTGCAAACTGAAACTTGCACGAACTATGCCCGATATTTACCTACCGTTTGCGGAGTGGATGCTGACCGCGAATCCGGCAAATTGACCGCTCACATGGCTCGCGCGCGTTAAGCGAGGAAAAGAGAGAGTTTCCGCGCACGCGCACGGGCGCGTGAGTCATGTATCCGGGGCATCCAATTTTGTCAGCCACGCGATGTAGCGGTCACATTGCCGCCATTCAATGTTGAACCGCTGACGGACTGCCCGGTGGGTTTCTGTCTTGGTTGCGCCCGCTTCCAGCAATCGTGCGACATACCCGCGCCGCTCGTCAATCTGCTGGCGCGTGGCTTTGATGTAGGGCTTGCGCTGGCTGGGGCGGATGATTGGCGGATTCTTGGGTTTCATGGTGTGTTTTTGTTCCGGTCGCGCAGCCGGTCAAGCGCACGCTGGCAGACCGGATGAATAATTGACCGCAGGCCGGTTTCCAGCGAACCCCGGACGGAATTATCCATCAGGTCGTCGAACTCGCCGGCCAGAATTTGCCGGGCGACGTGAAGCCACGGCGCGCAATCTGGCGCGAGTCCAGCAGCTTGGCCCTCCAGAAAATCCAAAAGTTCACCTTTATGCTGGCGCAACTCGGCGGCGAAGTCCGGCGGGCAACGCTTGGCAGGGATGACGGCCAGCTTGTCGCCACGCGGTTCTAGCCGCAGGCCAAGACGGACGGCACGCTGGCAAAGTTCAAAACTCTGATTCATATCAGCATGGCCTCCCTTTCTTCCAGCACCGGAGGATTTGAAGCGTGACACCGTGACAATTCAATGTTGGCGGGGGTTTCATCCGCTTCCGCATCCGTGACATGGGCGGGGTCTGTCACGCTTTGAAAAGTGGGATTTCCGCCTGTAAAATCAGGGGTTGTCACGTTGTCACGTTTCAACAAGCCCGGATCGGGCAGATACCGGTCAAAAGCATCTTGAAAATGGGCGAGTTCGTAGCCGTTTGCCCGCTCATCGCCAACACGGATGGTTTTGGATGAAACATTGAAGCTATGAAGTCGCCGCGCCATCCATGTCGGGGTGATTGGTCGTCCCCGGTTGGCTTCCGGCCACGGGCGGTCGCTCATGGAACACAAGGTATCCACCAGCGTCTTTGACAACATCCGCTCGGCATTGGCTTCATTGAACACCCGCCGGATGTCGGCCAGCAACATCGTGCCGATGCCTTGTGCGTCGGTGTCGGTCTTGGCCGTGAGTTTGGCGAACGCATCAGCGGCACGTTGCGGCCAGTCACCACCAGCAATTTCGGCAATGGCGAAAAGAGGACGCCAGTTGTCGGCCAAACGGTTGAACGCGCCGGACGGCAACACCGGGTCGCAAGCTTCCAACTGGGCGAGGTTGTCCGCGCACCACCGCGCCAATTTCCGGCAAATTTCCGTCTCCTGTTCCACATGGCGAGAATCAAACCGCTGGCGCAATTCGTTCGGTTTGGCTCGTTCCAAAGGGATGACAATGCTCCGGTCATGCAGTGTGCCGGGCAGCGCGCCAATGCCGCAAAGCACGACAGGAGCAAACACGTTAAACGCACGAACTTCATTGCCTTCGCCTTCGCACCTCAAAGCCTGTCCGCCACGCCGATGTCCCGCATTAAGCAGACCGCGCAGTTCCTCGTTGTCCCCAATCCAAGCGTCACACTCATCGGCCAACAATGTTGGTTTTTTAGATTCAATCACGCGGAACAAAACAGCCACGCTTAAATTTTCAGTCGGCAGAGGACGCGACACAAACAAGGCCAGCACGTCTCGCAAGGTGGTTTTGCCACACCTTTTATCCGGTGATTTGATGTTCAATCGCGGCGAACACTGGAACAAATCATAGCAATGTGTATGCGCCGCAAACAAGGTGATGGCATCAGCCGCGCCGTCCGGCAGGGCGACATATCGGGCGAACGTCGAGGCGATTTCAGCCAGCACGTCCGCGCCGTTCACGGCATCCGGCCACAATTCCACGTCGGCCAGGTTTAACGTCCGGCCTTGCAGGTCGTCGGCTTGCGCTCCGCTGTTTGGTCGTTTCGTGTCCACCATCTTGTCGAGGACGGACACCCTGACGCCCAACCGCTCGGCTTCCGCGTCTCGGCAGCGTTCGTATTCCAGCGGCGGCAACGCGGCCAGTCGTTTCAAAAGTTCGTCGTCGGATTCCTTTGGCACTTGTGCGCCTTCGATTTGATCTTTCATGGTGGTGAGTCCTTCCAGTTGATGCAGGTCGTTAAAATCGGTTGGCTTGGTAGTGGTGTCGTTGAATTGCGGCACGGCCAGACGTGCGCCGATGGCTTTTGCCGCCTCGGTTGCTTTCGCCAGACCGGGGTTGCCGTCCGTAAGCTGATCGTTGTCCGCGCCGATAATGATGTCGCGCGTCGGGAATTTTTCGCGCAGGGCTTTTGAGACGGCCAATAGATTGCCGCAGTTCATCGCACATACCACGGCATAGCTGGTCGCCTCGTGGATGCTCGCGCCGGTCGCGTAGCCTTCGCAAATAACCAACGGTGAATCTGGCTTGTCGGCCAGAGTGAAGAAACAACCGGCAATTTTTCCGCCGGTCAGAAATCTTTTACCGCCGTCCGCGCCGATAAATTGTAATGAATGAAGTTCGCCATCCACGTCACGCAGCGGCAACACCAGCGCGCCGAGATGCTCCCGCACGTCGCTGGGAATTTTCACGGCCTTTGCGTCGAGATAAGCGTGTGCCGTCGCCAGTTTGGCACGAGCTAGAATCCACGCGGCGATTTTTCGCGTCTTCGCGTGACGCTCCGCTTCCGTCCGCTGGCGTTCGCTTTCGGCAAGTTGCCATTGTTGCCGGATAGTCTGCCATTCGGCGGCAGACAAGTTTTCCCGACGTTTCGCGCACCATGTTTCCTTGATGCTGCGTTTCCAACATCCGAACGCGCCGGCGGCGGGCGTGCCGGAGTGAAGCACGAACCAGCTATTGCGCGACTTGTCGCCCTCCACTTTCACCCGGTGAAGTTTGCCGTCCGTGTATATCGGCCCGGCATAGTCGAGTCCGGCGGCGTGCATTGTGGCGCGGAAATTTTCAACCACGCTCATACGCCATCCTTTTCCTCGCCGATCTGGGTGCGGGGCCGACGATAGGTTAGAAAATTTGATTTGACCCACGCCGTCCCTTCGACCACCGGCACGCGAATTGCCCGCTCCGACAGTTTCAAAAATGGCAAACCGCGCGAAAGCCATGTGGATACCGTCCTAGGTGACACACTGAAACGCTCCGCGAATTGGCGTTTTGTGTCCGCCGCTCGGTCAATTGGGGCATCTTCGTCGGTCATACAATACCTCCTCCGCCCTGAATCAGCGCATCTACGTCACTGGCAAGAAATCCAGACGCCCGCACGCGACCGGGCAATTTGCGTTTCGCCAAAATGCCGGCGGCGGCGAGCTTGTCCACAAATCGCAGACTGCGAGATAGACGGCGGGCGGTTTCAGCGCGGCGGATTAGACGCGGTTCGGTGGAAGTTACCGGCGCGGACTTTAGCGCCGCTGGTTGGCGCAGGACGGCCATGATCCTGGTGCGGTCCGCAGGGGTTAAGGTCGGGTCGGCTTGCAGCCCGCATTTGACGATCTGGAGTGTTGTTGGCAGCATAAATTTCTCTTGCTGCCTGACATTCTCATAGACGCGCTTTGCTGCCTATGGACTGAAAGAAGAATTCTTTCAGTCCACTCGCCGCGATTAGCTTTTTGATTCCAGTTTTCCGATTTCAACCATCATGGCGAGCATGTGCGGGCCGGGCGGAGCGAACTCTTGCGGCATGATCTCAACCATGTATTCCCACGCGCTTGCTTGTGCTTTGCGGGCGTCAGCATCCTCGCCGAAAAGATCGGCTTCGTTCGCAGGTTTGCCGGCTTGCCATTTTGCGTCGCGGAATGGTTTATTGCTGCCGGTTTGGAATTTGTCACGCTGCGCCCGCGTCTTGAATTTTTGGCGGATTTCCGCGTTCGTAAATTTCTTCCGGTGTTTATCTGCGAAATCGTTGGCTTTCTCCCAATCATTTCCGCACTCTCGGTAAAGACGCCACGCAGCAAGGTCTTTCAGCCGGTCAAGTGGTTTGCCAGTCGTTCCAATTTTGGATTTTTTGTAACTTTCCAATCGCTGCTGATTTTCAGGCAATTTCAGCCATTCCAAAAACTCTTTGACCAATTGCGTCTCGCTTTTTGAATAATCCAGGTTAAATATCGCGTAATAAATCGGCAGGCGGTCATCGTGTTGCAAGATAGGAGGAATAGCCTTGTATGGCTTGGCATACTTGTCCCGCTGCGGGTCGTGATCTTCAACTATCGGCTTGGCTTCTTCCGCCATCGCTTTGAACCTGTCAAAGATTCTGAATGTTTCCAGCATCAAAACGTCGGTCATAGGTAACGGCGGAATTTTCTTCCGTTCAGAGCGAGCAACTGCCTTGCGCTCTGCCGGAGTCAACGCTTCCCAATCTTTTTTTGGAAACGATTCGCAATCGAGAAAGTTCAGTGTATCGAAAGGGAAGGACGTATGGCCGACCAATTCACCTTCTTGATATGCCCACGACGAAGATTTTTCGGAATCCATCCCTTTCGCTTTTAATTCGTCACGGCGTTTGGCCGCTTCCCATATCGCCTTTAACTCACGGGCATATTCGTAACGGCACGCAAACTCCGCTTCTTCTTCGTCCACGTCACCATGCAAGTAGTCCATGAATTTGCTGGATGCGTGAAAGGAGAATTGCTTCACGAAATCGAGATGCTCTGCGAGTCGCGCAGTTGTCCACTTTACGCGCTCGCGTTCAATCTCTGCATCCGTTGCTTGGTCGCTCTTTTCCGGCACAGCCATATATTCAGTTTCTTTCCGCTGTATTTGCGCACAATGCCAACAATTCGGCGCGCTTTTTTTTCCAATTCCCTGCGGTCATGCTTTTGACGATGGTTTGCACGTCGCGCAAGATTTCGTCTTGCCCGCGTTTTGTAGGCTCTGGCGTGGCTTCGCTCATCACGGACGGCAGCATGGCAACGGCGCGGCCAGCGGCCAATTCGCCGACGTGCGTATAATGCCGCGTCATGGCTGGGCTGCTGTGTCCCACGATGGATTCCACGACCGACAAGGGCGCATTGCTTTCGCGGCAGAGCGAAACAAATGTGTGGCGCAAACTGTGAAAACCAACTTCGATCACGGCGCGTTTGCCGTCCGTGCCGGTGCCGGGCTTGTGCAAGGTGATGCCGCTCGCTTTGAAGTGTTTTTGAACCATGTCCGTTACCATGTCTGTCCGGTGAAAATAAAGCGCGGCCATTTCCGGCAGGACGTATTCACGGCGTTGATCCAGCGGCGTCCCCGCCAGCATATCGCGCAAAATCGGATGGATTGGCACAATGACGGGTTTGGGATTGCGGCGCGCGGTTTTGTTGGGGATGCGACGAATCATTGCACGCGGCAAATCCACTTCGCCCCAGCGCAGCGTGGCGCAATCGCCCAGCCGCAAGCCGGAGTAGATGCCAAGTGCCAGCAACGTCTGCAATTCACCCGTAGCGGTCTGGCAGATTTTCCGCAGTTCATCAATCGTCAGTTCTCGGCGGCTGTTTGTGATCATCCGCTTGCGCTGAATGTTTCCACCGCGTTTCGGTGATTCCCACGGATTGCCGGTGAGCTTGGCTTTGTGCTTCACGACGCGGAAAACGAGCGTGAGCAAATTCAAATGCTTGTTGTAGGTGGACGGGCTGAACCGTCCATGATTCAGGTTGCTGGCGTATTCCTCGGCGATTTCCTTCGTCACCTCGCGCAGCGTCGGCGCGTCGGCGTGTTTTTCCTTCATCCAGTCCGCGAACGCCTGCCATTGAAATTCGTATTGGCGGAGGGTGGATGTGCCGCTGTCGGGGCGGTTGGGCGAGGCGAGAAATTCGCTCCATGCCTGTCCAATGGACAAAGGCGGGTGCTGTTCATCTTCCCACTTGGCAAGTTCGGCCTTGCGGCCTCCCAGCTTCACAGTGAGTTCCTCTAAAACCTTCGTCTCGGTAGCGGCTGTGAACGGGCGCATGAATTCGTCTCTGGCCTTGCGTGCGGCTTCGACGGTGGTAATCGGTTGCCCATTGGCATCACGCAATGCTCGCGTAAGAAGTTTGCCGTCTTGCCGCCATGAGCAGTAATAGTTGTTGCCGCGTTTCAGCAAGTAGCGATCTGGCTTTGTTTTCATTTGCAATCCTTTCTCTTGTGTTCCGTTGTGTGCGCTAATTTACGCATAACAACTTGGATTGTCAAACAAAAATCACACAATATAGATATTTACCCTTTATTTGTTGAAATTAAAGCAGACTGTAAATCTGCTGGCTTACGCCTTCGATGGTTCGAATCCATCACCTACCACCACTCTTTTTCCACAGGGAAAAAACGGATTACGACAAGTTTTTTCAATAGTTTTTGCGACTGCCAAGTCG
>Ga0302319_10006261_pt1 | contig 23668 bp, 16 predicted proteins | sample Bog_T0_2_FD_203319 | JGI IMG/M metagenome (GOLD analysis project Ga0302319, IMG submission 203319) | Peat permafrost microbial communities from Stordalen Mire near Abisko, Sweden - Bog_T0_2 | ecosystem: Environmental > Terrestrial > Soil > Wetlands > Peat | place: Sweden: Abisko, Stordalen Mire...
GAAACTACGGACTGGAGAGAAAATCACCAAGAAAGGCCCCCCAGCTTATGAATCACGAATCAAATGGGAAATCCCGGCTTGGATAGCTTTGCATGGAAGCTGATGATTTTTTGAACCAGATTCATTGCACCTTTTTCGTGTTATCGAGACACATGCTGCTCACACTACTTCGGACCCGGGAAAAATTAAATTTTTAATTTAAAAAAACGCGCAAAAGTTTGCACAAAACATCCCTATATCAAGCTTTGCAAAATCCCCTGTCACCTGATGGCTCGCAATGCTAAAGCCTCTATCTTCCCTATGCGCCCTGAATATCTCTCGTAGAGTTAGAAACAATATTGATCCTAAATCGCCGTATAACCGTATTCCCCTAAACGATCCGGTCGCCATCATCCTCGATCTCGCGGCCACGCTCGGGATCGATTTATCTCATGCTCGGCGCATCACACCGGCTGTCGATGGCAAAACTGCTCAAGGGTGACGTGGTGGAAAAAGTAACTGCGGGTCTGCCGGAGGAAATTCAGCTGATCATTCACGGTTAGACCAACGCGCGTAAAATGATAAACGATTAATACATGGAATACTCGCTATTCCCTGTGACTCTAGTTGCAATAATCTTTAAGCCAATATTCGGCAGGAGGTCTTATGCTTCGGATGATGAGAATACGTGGCGACAATATTGGGGCGAATCATATGGTCCGGAATTAGAAAGCGACTACCGGAACCTGTTCTTGAGACATTGGTGCTAGGAAAATGTATTCAGGCTTAAACGGAGATACAGAGTGTGCGACTGATGCGGCACGTATTCCGCAGCGCGTGATCCCTCTGCCGGATACGTTTAAACATCCGCTCTCCGCGAAGATCAAACCTTTACCAGAAGGGGCACGACGTTCACGCGTGCTCTTTTTGCCTGCATTATCAATAACTTACATAAACCGAATAACAACCTTGCTTTCCCGAACGGAACTTGGCAGGATGAGGAAATGACAAGCCGTGATTTCCGCCCTCGCTTCGCGCTCTTTGCGTCCTTCGCGGACAATCCTGCCGCCAAAAGGCATTTTCCCAAAAAGTTGGAAAAGGCAGAGGTTCGTCCACAGGTTACTTCAAACCCATGGAATCCCAACGGTAATCCAATCAAGCCGAGCGCAGCGAGACAACCTTGCTCTCTGAAAACCCAATAAAATCCAAGGTAATCCAACGAAATCAAAGGTAAAAATGCGACCAATCCAAGCAAACCAGCGCAACGGACAACCAGAACCCAGAAATTTAGCGTCCAACCCAGTCCAACCCAGTCCAACCCAGTCCAACCCGGTAAAGCCCCAAGAGATCGCTTTTTCGTAATCGAGAAATAATATAAGTTCCAGAATAACAGACCTTAACATTGAAAAGTCTCAAAAACGCATGACCCCCACTGAAAACCGCCGCCCGCTGAAATCGCGCTCCAAACCGTGGGCGAAGGCTCTCGCGAAACTTCTGGTTGCTTGCAAAGTCCAGCCGAACCACATCTCGATCGCCGGAATTGTTTTTTCCGTCATCGGCGGCGCGCTCCTGCTTGCGCACGCATCGGGAGGCATGTTCCTGCTCCTCGCGGTGGCGCTCTGCATCCAGGCACGGCTGCTGTGCAACCTGATGGACGGCCTCGTGGCGGTCGAAGGCGGCTTGAAATCGAACTACGGCGACCTCTACAACGAAATCCCGGACCGCATCGCGGATGCAGTTCTTCTCGTCTGCGCAGGCTATGCGGCGGAATCGGGAACAACGGGCTGGCTCTGCGCGGTGCTGGCCGTTTTCACGGCTTATCTGCGCGTATTCGGCGGATCGCTCGGGCAGAAGCAGGATTTTTGCGGGCCGATGGCGAAGCAGCACCGGATGTTCGTTCTCACGCTGGGTTGCCTCTTTGCGTCGCTTAACTTTCTCATCGGGGGTGCGCACCATGCGCTCCTCGTTGCCCTCTGGATCATCGCAGCCGGGACGGCTGCCACCTCGGTGCGGCGCATCATGCGCATCGCGAAGAACACCGTTGCCACGCCATGATCGCCGCCTGCATCGCCCATGCCGCAAAACTCCTCACCGGCGCCCGGGCCCACTGGGTCGGCTGCGCGCCGGACGGAAAACTGCGCATCTACTTTGCGAACCACACGAGCAATCTCGATTTCGTGCTGCTCTGGGCGGCGCTTCCGCGCCATATCCGCGTCGCGACGCGGCCTGTTGCGGCGCACGATTACTGGACGGCCAGCCCGCTGCGGCTGGCGATGGCCCAGCGCGTATTTAACGCGGTGCTGATCGAGCGTAAAAAAGTAACCCGCGCAAATAATCCGCTCGAGCCGATGCTCGCGGCATTGGGCGCGGGCAACTCTCTCATCATTTTCCCCGAAGGCGGGCGCATGGCGGGCGACGGCATCGGGGAATTTCGCGGGGGCCTCTTTCACCTCGCCAAGCAGGTTCCAGATATCGAATGCGTGCCGGTGTTCATTGAAAATCTGAACCGCGTGATGCCGAAGGGCGAGTTCCTGCCGATCCCGATCTTGTGCTCGGTGACATTCGGCACGCCGCTGCATCCCCTTCCCGCGGAAACCAAACCGGCTTTCCTGGCGCGGGCCCGGGAAGCATTACTGGAGTTGGGCAAACGATGATGATCGACCGTCAAACCGAATGTATTTTCAGCGGCCTCTTCGGCCTGCTGGTGCTTGCCAGCATCATCGGCCAGGTCTTGAAACGCGTGCTGCACGGCGGATCCTCGCAAAAGGTGGTGGCAAATCTCAATGCGCGTATAAACGCATGGTGGATCATGTGCTTCGTGCTCACGGTAGCGATGATCGCTGGCAAGCTTGCCTCGGTCATTCTGTTCGGCCTGATCTCGTTTCTGGCGCTGCGGGAATTCATCACGCTCACGCCGACAAAGCGCAACGATCACCGCGCGCTCTTCTGGGCTTTTTTTGTAATCCTCCCCTACCAGTACTGGCTGGTCGTCACGGGCTGGTACGGAATGTTCACGATCATGATCCCGGTCTATGCGTACCTGTTCATCCCGATCCGGAACTCCATCGCGGGGGATACCGAGCGATTCCTGGAGCGCACGTCGAAAATCCAGTGGGGACTCATGGCCTGCGTTTATTTTGTGAGCTACGTGCCGGGACTGCTCGACCTGGAAATCCCGGGCTATGCGAAGCAGAATGTGAAGCTGCTTTTCTTCCTGATATTCGTTGTGCAGTTCAGCGATGTGATGCAATACGTGTGGGGAAAATGTTGTGGCAGGCATCCCATTGCCCCGAAAGTAAGTCCGAATAAAACGCTGGAAGGCCTGGTCGGGGGAGGACTCACAGCCATCGCGGCCGGCACGGCTCTGTGGCAGATCACACCGTTTTCTCCATGGCAGGCGGCGCTGATGTCGGCGTTGATCGTATCAATGGGCTTTTTCGGCGGTCTCGTGATGTCGGCGATCAAACGCGACCGCGGAGTGAAGGATTACGGCGAGATGATTCCGGGCCACGGAGGAATCATGGATCGCATCGATTCGCTCTGCTTCGCCGCGCCGGTTTTTTTCCACCTCACGCGATATTTTTTCACATGAGCCGGTAACTGTGGCATCAGGAAGATCGCCCTTGACCCCGGCGGCCTAAAATCCACATACAAGGCGGCTAACAACCCATAAGTGCCAGAGATTTTCAGCAAAACCCAATGACAACCGGTCCTTCCTCACCGTCAAAAATCAATCAATTTATAGGATTGCTGGCACTGGCCCTCATTCTCACCACTTTGAATGCCTTCAAGCCGCTGGTTGCCGATGACCCTCTTTATCTGGAATACGCCAGGCAGTTCTCGCTGCACCCTTCCGACCCTTACGCTTTTAACTATTTAAACACCGTGCAGGCCAATACGATCCTGGTGCCTCCCGTCGCCATTTACTGGCTGGCGGCGGGAATCCGCATCCTTGGCATGCATGTGTTTCTATTAAAGATGTGGTTGCTGCCATTCAGCATGCTGTTTGCATTTTCCATCCACTCCCTTTTGCGTCGCTTTGCACCGAAAACGGAGTGGCCGCTGGTAATCCTGACGGTGTTATCCCCTGTCTTCCTGCCCACTTTGAATTTCATGCTCGATATCCCCGCCTTGGGGCTCTATCTGGCCGCGCTCGCCTGTTTCCTGGGAATGGAGGAACGCAATCAATGGGCCGGGGCGATTGTGGCCGGGCTTGTCGCGGGCGTTGCCATGCAGGCGAAATACACCTCGATAGTTGTCCTGCCGTTGATATTTGTTTACGGACTCATGTTTCGCCGGATGCGTGCCGCGATTCTGGCAATCTGCATCGCGGCGGGATGCTTCATCGGCTGGGAATTTGTTACAGCCCACCTTTACGGCACGTCGCATTTCATGTCCCGTTACACACGAACGGAAGGAACGGAACCGCTGTTCAAAATCCGCCTGTTGATCCCATTGATCGGCACACTTGGCGGGCTGGCTCCGGTCATCGGCATGATGGGGCTGGGAGCCATCGGAGCGTCCCGCCGCAAGGTGCTGGCAGGAACATTGCTGGTCCTGTCCGGCTATGTGCTGCTGGCATGCCTTCCTGAAAAATATGCGGTGTTCATCCACGCACATGATGCTCCTCATCAGGCGCGACTGACGTTGAATAATATCCTCTTTGGATTGTACGGCCTGAGTCTTCTCGCCATCATTGTCTTGGTGATCCGGAACCTGCTCACCCATCCATCCCCCGCTCCCGTCGTTGAATCCGGGACAGGGTCCGGCGTATTAAATTGGAAGCCGTGGCATCTTTCCGCGGAAAGGCGCATCGATTGGTTTCTGGTGCTGTGGCTGGTGGTGGAACTGGGAGCTTATTTTGTCCTTTCTCCTTTTCCCGCCGTCCGGCGGTTGATGGGGCTGACAGTGGTCATCACCTTGATTATTGGACGCGTGGCATCGCGGACATGGCCGGGGTCGGATCGCGACGGCTATTTCCGGATTTTGGTTCCGGCAGGCGTGGCTTTAGGCCTGATCTTTTACGCAATTAATTTTCGGGATGCATGGTGTGACAAAGAAGTGACCGGACTCGCGGCGCAAACCATCCGGCAGGAACAACCCGGCGCCAAAATCTGGTTCATGGGCGGATGGGGATTTGCCTACTACGCCGGACAAGCCGGAATGGACGATGTCAGCAGGGGCGCCCCGCACGCGGGAGACTGGCTGGTGTACAATAGAAACGAAAGTTTCCGCGAACAAAGGCCTGTGCCGGATGGATTTGCGCTGGTGAAAAATGAACAGGTGAACGATTGGTTGCCGTTGCGGAATTTGGATTGTTTCAGCGCAGGCCGCACAGCCATCGAGCACTTGGAAGGCCCCAGGTCGAGAGTGGATATCTACCGTTATCATTGACATGAATACCACCCCTCCAACGCAATCTGTTATTTATAACATCGTTATTACTTGTTTTACCTTCTAACCGGGAAAAGTGACTTCGGATCAATTCGACAAAAGTGTTCCTTAAGCACAAACCTTCTTTCAGATAGTAAGGTATCTCCCCCGCAACGATGAGTTTCAGGACGGTATCCCGGAAAAGAGATTTTTGGATTTTATAAAATCCCGATACATTCGCGCCGATGAAAAAAAGAAGTGAAAGTTATGACCTTGTTGTTTGTGGAGGCGGACTCGCCGGGTTCTGCGCGGCTATGGCAGCCGCGCGGCATGGTCTGAAAACCTGCCTCGTGCATGAGCGCCCGGTGCTGGGAGGCGTGGCGAGCTCCGAGATGAGGGTGACTGTTCACGGTTCGGCTTGCCATCATGCTTATGCGCGAGAAACCGGGATCATCGGGGAAGCGCTCACCGAGGAGCGGGCCCGCAACCACGAGTGGATCAACGAAAACGGGTGGACGAACAGCGTCTTCGACCAGGTGCTATACGACATGGCCGTGCGCGAATCGAATCTCACGCTGCATCTCAATACTCCGGTCGTGGATGTACTCATGGAAAACGGCACAACGCCTGATGTCGAACCCGGTACTGCCGCCGGTTACTATGAACGCCCGGCATGCACAACCAGCCGGCGAATCGTCGCAGTAGTGGCTCGCACACTTTCCGCGGAAGTGGAACTGACGCTCTGTGCGCCTCAGTTCGTGGACGCCACCGGGGACGCATTCGTGGCCGACCGCGCCGGATGCGGCTGGCGCATGGGCACCGAGGGCCGCGAGGAAACCGGAGAGGCGCATGCTCCTGCGAAAGCATCCACAGACACTATGGGCAACTCGATCCATATCCGCTGCCGCGATATTGGCCGCGAAGCGCCTTATACACCACCCGCCTGGGCAGTACGCCATGAGGATGCCCGGTATTTTTACGAGCAAGGCCGCCCGCCAAGCGATCCCAAGGGTGGTTTCTGGTGGTTTGAAATCGGTGTGCCGTGGCACACTATCCATGACAACGAGAAGATCCGCCATGAACTCACGCGCCACGCCCTGGGAGTGTGGGACTGGATGAAAAATCGAGATCCAAAAACCATGGACGCGTGCCGGAATTATGCGCTCGATTTCATAGGGCAGGTCCCTGGCAAGCGCGAAAGCCGCAGGGTTTACGGGCGGCATTGGCTGACTGCAAATGAATTAAAAGAATGCGTGGTTTTTCCTGATGAAGTTGCCTTTGGCGGCTGGTTTATCGATCTCCACACCGCTGGAGGTTTGCTGGCAGCCACTTCGGAGCCTTCGAACGCCGAGGGGTATGTACCGGACAGTGAGTATGCTGCGAAGAGTTACGTGGGCCCCTATGGCATCCCGTTACGCAGCTTGATTGCGAGGGATGTGGATAACCTTTACATGGCCGGCCGCTGCATCAGCGCCACGCACGCAGCGCTCGGATCGGTCCGTGTAATGGGCACGACATCACTCATGGGACAAGCTGTGGGAACCGCAGTCGCTGTCATACATCAGCACGGTATCGATCTTCCCGGGCTTTCTGCAGACGCCGAAATGGGCGGGCCCATTGTGCGCAGGTTGCAGCAAGCCCTGTTACGCGATGGATGCTTCCTGCCAAACGTGAAAAATCAGGACGAAACCGACCTGGCACGGACTGCGCTGGCATCCGCGAGCTCTAGCGCAACGATCGATGGACAGTCGCCTGCGGATCCGGAATATCGCAATGGCCAGGGATGGCGCCCGCGCGGAAGGAGTTTTGGCCTGGAGAAAATCCAGGGCCAGATATTGCACCTCTCCGGCGGGGATGTGGATAGGCTGGAAATTTGTTGCGACAACGACAATCCAACGCCTGTCCAATTACCCGCGAGATTGGTGAGATTGGAACAACTCTGGGATTATCGTATCGGTGGCGCCGGCGTGGTGGCGGATGGCTTCATCGAAGTCCCTCCCGGAAATGACCGGTGGGCCGTTTGGAATGTAAACACCAAGGCGCTTCCTGCGGGAACATACAGGCTTGAGTGCGGCCCTGCGAATGAGGTGCAATGGTTGCACCTTCTCGCGCTTCAACAGGGGTACACAGCGCAATTTCAAATCACGCCGGGACGAATGAGGGATCATCACTGCGGTTTGGCATTCCGTATAAGCCCGGCCCAATCCCCTTACCCGCCAGGCAATGCGCTTAGCGGCGTGGCAAGGCCTCAACATGGCACAAATTTATGGCGTGGCGATTCCGGAGCCGGGCTCCCAGCATGGTTCCAACTCGACTGGAAAACTGAACAAACAGTTACGAGCATCGAGTTGACATTCGCAAGTCACCTCCTTGCTGAGATTCACAGCGAGCCTCCTTTCTGGCGCGATCCGCAAATTGCACGGGACTACACTCTGTCGGTCGGCCATGACAGCGCATTCCGTGAGATTTTGCGTGTGACTGGGAATTACCACCGGCGGCGCGTCCATCAACTACCGAAAGAACATCGCACCCGCACACTGCGCCTCATTATCCTTGCCACCAACGGTAACCCGGCGGCGGGCTTGTATGAAATCAGGTGTTATTGACCTCGTGCATCTGCACGCGAAACAGCGCAACAAAATGCAATCACGTCAGCCTTTCGATTTTTCGCTGTGGAGGATTTCCGCATAGCGCGATCTGCCGCGGATTTTTTTCTCGCTCTCCAGTTGCGCTTCCGACGGCGGCGTATTTTCATCTGGCGGCAAAGCATGACCTTCCATCGGGACAAGGCAGAGACCGCATGTAAAAACCACAAAACCCAGTTCCGTGGGCTGGCCGAATTGCCCGGTGACCAGATCCAGCCCCATTGCGCTCAGGAGCAGGAACGGTAGTGAATTGCCCTTGCGAAAACTTTCAGTGCACACAATCCAGATACGATACAGCATGGCAAAACGCAGCACAATGTACCCGATGCCCAGCACCGGCCCGCTTTCCATGATGACGCGGCTCCATTCCCCTTCCGAGATCAAAAATCCCCGCTCTCCGCTCACCATGCCGGCTCCTGCATTGGTGCCGAGACCAAGTCCGAGGCCGGCAAGAGGGGCGTCCGGACATGCAACCAGTGCATCAACCAACTCGCCAAAAAAACGGTCGACGATTCCCTCGTGAACTCCGCCCCCTGCCTCAAATCTCCCCTCCTGTACCTCGATACCCTCGCGAAACACCGGAAGCAAATTCATCCCGGCGCAAATGGCACAAAGAATGAGTCCGTATTTCAGCCCGGCCGCTCCAGCTTTTCCCCGGAAGAGGCATATTATTACGACTGCGATTAATACTATGACGATAGCCGCCACAGCCGACCGGCTTCCGGACACGGCGACCGAGAGTACCAGTGAAGGTACTGCGACAATGATCAGGAGGCGGCGGTAAATTTTCCCATCCAGAAAGTGCCACGACAGGTAGGCAGCTACGACGGAGATGTATGAGACCATGCCCGTGACAAATGAAAAAAGTCCGGCGGGCCTGATCTTTCCTGATGCGGCATACATCTGTCCCCCGAGTTCCCCGCCAGCTGCGGCATTGATCCATGCGTCCGGTGAGGAACGGAATTGCCTCAGCACAAGCAGCGTCGTCGGGCCGGAAAGCAACAGCAGGCAGAATCCGATCTTTTTCACATCCTCCGCGTCGAATATCTTCGGGATCAGAAAAATCAGCGGCAAATGAAGAAAGTTCGCGCGCAGCCCGAACAGGGTCACCGTCAGCGTGCCGATACCCGTAAGTGATGCAAAAAAGCTGAGCACCGCGAGGACAAAAACCCATTGTACCAATGGATTTTTTGGAAAGATGCCTCGTGACATCGCAAGCATATAGATCAATATAACAACCGGATCCCTCACGATGAGAAGCGGTGCCGACAGTTGCGGCACCACCCATTTTCTAAGCGCTCCTTCAAAGATAAGCAGGAAAAAATAAAGCCAGAGCAACCACTTCAGATTCCTGAGCCCGGGATCGGATGCCTTCATTTTCCAAAGCCTCCTGCGCTGATGATGGTTTCCGCGTAGCCGTCCCAACTGTATTCCGCAGCCTTGTGTCTCGCGGCATCCCGCAAAGCAGCAAGCGAATCCCGGTGATCAGCAAACCACGTGATCTTTTCCGCAATCTTTTCAGGCGAACGCACCGGAACCAGAAAACCGGTCACACCTTCATCCACCAGATCAGCCCCCCCGGCATTTGCGGTTACGATCAATGGCAGGCCGCAGGCGAGCGCCTCCTGCTGCACCAGGGCCCGGCCTTCCACCAGCGACGGCAGCGCCAGCACATCACAGGTTTGCATCAATTGCATCACTGCGCCATGCGGACGTGGCGGCTCGTGAATAAAATCAGAAAATTGTTGCCGGTAAAAATTCATGGGTAGGATCGGGGAACCCATTACCACAAGCTCCACATCCGCGCGATCCAGCAATTTCATCGCTTCAAAAAGATCGGCCAGGCCTTTGCGCTGGGACATCGCCCCGGCAAAAAGCACCCGCAATTTTTCCCCATTGCGCGCGTGATTCATGTTCAGCGGGGGCAGTGGCGAACCGAAATTCGCAACAACACATTTTTTGCCGCTTCGTATGGCTTCCGGCAGCGAGTCATGCACAAACCGGCTCGGGCACACCACCATGTCGGCGAGGTTGATCTCCTCCATTTTACGCTCCAGCTTTTCCGCGGAATCGCATGTGGAAAAAAGTGTCGGCTCCCATGCGGGCAGCCGCTGCGCCTCCTCGTTTAAAATAGCGTGCACCGTCTTCCAGTACGCGATTGGCAGCTCGTAGCTGCGCATTAATCCATGCCCCGCCGCCGCTCGGAACGTTTCCACCGCCCCATCCTCGTAACAATGGACGGCACTGATCCCCGTGTGGTTACTTTTGATCCACGACGCAACCGAGCGGTCGAGATCGCTATACACCGCATCGAGCGACGCCCACCCGGTTTCATGCCGCGTGAGCAGGGAAATCCCGGCAGCTTTTGCAAAAAGACGCACCACCTCGCGCACAGGCCGTGTAGTGATTTTTGCGCTGGGAATATCAAATGCACGCCGTCCTGCCTGCTCGCGAAGCGGCCCTGGTAAAAAGCGCAACCCGCGTTCCCCGGGAGCTTTCACGGTGGTAAAAAAACGGCTCAAAACTCCCCTCTGCTCGAGCCGCAAGAGCAGCGCCCTCACGAATTCATTCCCTGTGGGGTGACTCACCGCGATCATCGTACCACCCCCTCCAGCACATCGAGATATTTGCGCGCCACAATCCGCGCGGTGTGGTTGCGGAGATGCGTGTTCGCCTCGGCCCGGTAGTTTGCAAGCAAAGCTTCGTCGCTCAGCAACGCCGCGATCTTAAACGCCATGTCCTTCACATCGCCGCAGGCGAAAGTGGTTCCCGCCGCACCGATCGCATCCGGTAGACCGCCGCACTCCGCGCCTATGGCCACGCATCCGCACGCAATGCCTTCCAGGGCCACGAGCCCGAATGGTTCCTGCCATCGCGACGGGACCATGATGATTTTATGCGCGTTCAACAGCACCATCAACTCCAACCCTGTGCGTGTCCCCAGGAATTCCACCTGGCTCTCAAGCCCGAGCTTTATTACTTGCTGCCTGAGCGCTCCCATCTCCGGCCCGTCGCCCACCACATTGAGTTTTACTATGAGCCCTTTTTTCTTCAAAATAGCGAGCGCATCCACCAGCAGATCCATTCCCTTGTCCCACACCAGGCGCCCGAGAAATATCAGGTCGTGTTCACGCCCCACCGAGGAAATCGTTCTGAATTCACCGTCGCTGTAGGGATTGCCGATGATCACCGACTTGCCGGAAATGTGCTTCGCCATCGCTTTGCTCACCGAGATATTCGTCGCGAAATGGCTCACCCATTGTTTGATCCGGTCGCGCCAGGCTATGCGGCCATCCATGCGCGCTATCCACGTGTGATGCGCGACCACCCACGGCTTGCGGATAAAGAACAGCGGCCACGCGGTCTGCAGGCTGATATTGTTGTGGAAATAAACGTCGCACCACTGCACCAGCCTCGTCAGTTCCAGGGGACCGGGCCGTCTCACGACCTTCAGGGGAAAGTCAATTTCACCCTCCCTCCGCGTAGCGGTGACCACGATGACTTCGTGCCCCTCCTTCACAAATTCCTGCGCAAGTGTGTAACTGACCCGTTCGATCCCGCCTACGCTCGGATGAAAAAAATGCGATGAAAGCAGGATCTTCATAACGCCCGCTCCAGATCGCCGAGAAAACGCGTCGCTACTCCGGGCAAAAACGACACGGGTTCTTCCCGGCGCGCGGCATCAAGTTTTTGCGGAAGCTCCCTGTCCATTTTGATGAGCAGCGGCGGGTGCGCCCCTGTCTCCACCGGTGCGTCTATTTCCCAGTCGTCACGATTTACGATTACCGGCAGGCCATGCTCCAGCATGGCGGCGGCGGCGGCGCTCTTCCCGATCAACTCCCACGGCGTCGTCGCAATGCCGTAATCGATCTCGCTGCGAAAAACCTCCGCAATCTTTTCAGGCGGCAGTTCGCCCGCTTTGCGAAATTCGATCACTCCCGCATAGTCCTCCGTGAGTTTTTCCCAAAGCGCTTCGCCCGGCGTCCCCATGCGCCCGATATGGACGACCTCGATTTTCTTCCCCGGCGTGAGCAGCGTGGAAAAAAGCGGTTCGGGGGGCCAGATGGGATGCAGCGTGCCGAACATCCCGAAGACCAGCTTATCGCCGCGTACGCGGGCTTTCGTGTCCGGGGATGGCATCGGGATCGAGCCAAAAAGTGGCAGCGTTGATGCGGCGACTCCTCGCGCTCGCAACAATGCTGCATAGGCGGCGGTATTGGCGTGCACCACACGGGTGTTGAGCACTCCCACCACCCGCAGCAGGCAGGCGCGCTGGATGGCACCCGTGAGGCGGTCTTTCAAACGGGCGCCTTTTCCAGCGCCGATCCACAACTCGTGAAACATGATCTGCACAGGCGCCGCTCCTATGATCGCCCGAAACCGGGAAGCAAGCGCCGGGTCCGTGCCGCGTGCGTGGAATCCGTAACACACGAATTGCAGGCTCACAAAATCCGGCGCAAATGCCCTTAGAAATTCCCCGGCGCTTTCCACGCGCTCTTTCCATGGGGATTTCGAGGCCAGGCGCAACGAACCCGCGCCCGCCTCGGGGCAATCGAGGTGGGGATCGTTCAGCGCGACGAGCCGCGTTGCGTGCCCGCGCCGTGCGCACTCGCCGGCCAGCAGCGTCGTGTAGTCGCCTACGCCATCCTTCCCCGGTTCCAGGCAACTCGTGATAAATGCGATTTTCACCTTGGGATTTCAGGTGGCCATGCTTGCCTGCGACAGGCGGCTTTTTGGACGTGTTTTCCGCGAAAATACGAAATCATACGGATTGCTCAACGCTGCCCGCTGCCAGCATCCGCGAGTATTTCGTGTCGCAATGCTCGACCTCAAGGAAGCGCAGGTTATCGGCGTGCGGCTTGTAAATGGTGAACGCCTCAAACAGGCAGCCCGTTGCCGCGCTTTCGAGCGGACCGGTGATCACCACCCGGTTTTTCCAATGGCGCCCGCTCCGTTCCCAGAGATCAAGCTGTTCCCGGTTGAGGCAGAAGCAGGCGGCGTGCGAATTGGCGCATTCGCCGAATTTCACCCCGCCCGTTCCAAATGTCGCAAACCGGTTCCATGCAAATTCCTTGAAATCCTTCGACCATCGAAGGTCAAAGTAAACCTTCTCGCCATGGAGCATTTCAAAACGGTGCGGGGTAAGCAGCAGCGAGGGATCGCCCGCCGCGCCATTGAAGAACGCGAGCTTTTCCAGGGCCCAGCTGTCCCTCAGCACAATGTCGTCTTCAAGAAAAAGAAACCAGTCATGGTCCCCGCGGAGATTCAGGAACAGGTCGGGCACAAGAAACTCGATATACATCGGATCGCAATTGGGCTGCTCCACGACCTCGATCCGGCGGCGCAAATGATCCGGCAGGAATGCGGTGAGGTGGCGCTGCGGCACGGTATTGATGATGATCTTAAGCTCGCAATGCGCAAAGCTCACCAGCGCCGCCTCCAGTGTGGTGATTAGCCGGTGGAGTTTTTCTTTGGAGGCACTTTTCACGTCCTCCGGTGAGACAACATGCGTGACCACCGCCAGCACTCGCAGCCTTGGCGTGGCCACCGCGCTCGGTTCGGCGCAAAAAGTGATTGCGGACTCACGCTGGTGCAGCAGGCCGATGCGCCAGCGCGTGCGAAAAGACTGGAACAACAGGCTCGCCAACGAGGCTGGCCAGAGCAGTAATTTGGAACTGTTTTTTAGAATCTTATTCACGGTGTTTGCGAAAAGTGGGCGGTCACCAGGCCCGCAATCTCTTCCGGGGTGTAAATATCAGGTCTGCCGTCCTCTTTTCCAAGCACTTTGGTTTCAGGGTAGCCCCACTGCGTCGCGTGGGCCGTCGCCGAGGGAAACCATCCGCCCAGCAGCACAAGGCACGGTTTGCGAAAAGCGGCGGCAGCGTGCATGGCCATGCTGGAGTTGCACACCACCAGCGTAGATTCCGCGATGATTGCGAACGTTTCACGCAACGACAGCTTTCCCACGAGGTCTTTCGCACCGGCATTTGCCTGTGCGATCCTTGCTGCGCTAGGCCTGTCATTCTCGCCGCCTATCAGGATGATTTTTCTGCCGGAAAGCAGCCGCGCCAGTTCCACGTAATTTTCCACCGGCCAGCATTTTTCCGCAAATCCGCCACCAGGCGCAAAGACAACCGCATCTCCCTTCCCCGGTTGAGAGTCCGGGAAAAGCTGCGGCCTGTTCTCCGGCAGGTCGGTCGCACCTAGCAACTCCGCAAAGCGCAACGCGCTGCGTCCGACATGCTCATGCTCGTCGTAAATCACGCAACGCTGCGCGGCGGAATCGCCGCCTGCATAGCCTCTCACCCCCAGCCGGAATGGAATGCAGGCCCGCATCAGCAGCATCGAGCCAAATGCGCTGCCGAGCACATCGATGCCGATATCACAACGGCGTTGCGCCAAAGCTCTCACCTCTTTCGAGAAGAAGATGTATTTCAGCGCGGCAAACAGTCCCTGTGGGCTGGTCCGCTGGTTGTGCCATGGCGCATTCACCGGCAATATTTCATCGACGAACGGATTGTTCTTTAAAACATCGAAATTCCACGAGCCGGCTCCCACGATTATTTTTGCCCGCGGAAATTTCCGCTTCAGCGCCTCAAAGAGCGGTGTGATCGCAAGCAGATCGCCGATGTCGTTGTTGCGCAGCACAAAAATGGAGCGGGGTTCGTCCGGCGGCCCTGGCGCACGGGGTGCCGCAAAACTGCAGAGCCGTGTGGCGGCTTCGAGTGTCCGGCGTTTCCATCCCGCGCCCCGGACCGTCCGCAAATTCGACAATATCCGTCCGGGTCTGGCGAAACCAAATGCCGCCACGACCTGCCGCAGTCGGTCGATCGCCTTTCCCGTCATGCGATAGTGGAGCGGCGGTGGAGTAACGGGTTTGTCCGGCAGCCCGTCGAGGCCAAGGCGCAGTGCCCGCTGCCGGCACTCCTCCCAGTCGAAATTCCAAATCTCATCCAGCCAGAAACGCCGGGCTCCAAATTTCGCGAAGGCGCGCATCACTTCGGCATCCTGCCAGTAGAAATCGTCCTCGCTGGTCGCTCGCATCTCGATGCCGGTTCGCTCCCAGCCTTCAAACCACGATTCCGGCGCAGCCTCGCTGTCGAGGGTTTTTTGCTGCTCCCACCGCTTCTCCCCTCCCCCGTAAAATGCCCGCCTGCGGTGCAGCGGATTGCTGCCCGCAAGGTTTTCCAGCACGGAGTAATACCGGTTTTTCGTCAGTTGCGCTTTTTCACGCGCGGTCCCGTAGTGCAGGATCTTGATTCCTTCCAGCACAAGCCTGGGCGAGTGTTCCTCGACCGGGATTCGGATGCCGTGAATTTTTTGCGAACGATGCGCCGCGATGCCGTCGTCCACGAATCCCAGCGGCGGAAAATTATCCCGGTACCGGAGGCAGCGTCTTCCGCCAGGCAGCAGATCAGGTTTTTCAAAATAAAGCACCGTGCCTGCGGGCGCGCGCAGCATCGCCTGCCAGTCCGGGCTTTGCATCGCATCTGCGGCGGCAATTTCATCCGCATCGAGTGCGAGGAGAATCTTTGGGCCGGGACAGAACTTTCTCGCTGACTCGATCAGTAAAACCTGCCTTGCCGATTCGTCATGGCTGTCCGATGGATTTTGGATCAACCTGACTTTCTCGTACCGCCCGCAAATTTCAGCGCTTCCATCCGGGGACTGCTGGTCGGCGATAATGATCAAATCCGCAAAACGCGAGGTAACCGCGAGAAAACGCTCCAGGATCCACGCCTCGTTTTTCACCGGGGTCATCACCACGATTTGCGGTGCGCTATCCATGCCACTCTCCTTCCCGTCCGGACGCCCGCGCAAGGAGCCGGTATTTTAATATTGGCAATCGACGCGGCATATTCACGGGGCGGTGGACCAGCGGTTGCGCGCCTGGGAGATGAAGCCGGGCAGCTCTGCCACCAATGCAGGACTGCGAATGATCAATGCGGAAATATGCCGGCAAAGCCCGATGGCATCAGGCCGGAAAAAAAGATTGAAACAAAGGCTGGCGTAAAGACAACTGCGTATCTCTTTCCTGGGAGGGGTGGACGGATCAATATGGTGTTCAATCCAGACCCCCGGCATGCACCGGCTGCGCCAGCCGTGATGGTACAGATACGCGCCAAATTCAAGGTAGGTGGAACCATAGGAAAAGCACTCCAGCATGCGCATGCCTCGGTCAAAAATTTTCTTCGGGTAAATCGTGGAGCCGTCGGAGATCGCCCAGTTATCATCAACATTGCCTACCGGGCCGCCGGCGCCGGAGGGATGTAGTTGCGTCGCCGTCTCCAGCCCGCCCCGGGGCTTTCCGTCGATAAAACCCATTTCACCGGTGGTCCACACGGCTTCCGGGTCTCTGACTGTTGCCGCCAGGCACTGCGCAAAATGCCCGGGCGGGAAAGTATGGTCGTCATCCATGGTGCGGATATGCGTGCCGGTACATTGCAGCGCCGCAAAATTTCGATTCGCATACAGGCCGCGCCTCGGCCCTGCGATCCACCGGCAACCAAACTCATCGGCGGCCCTGCGCGTCTCCGTTGCAAATTCATCGTCTGAATCGTCGGATACAATCACCTCATGTGGCTGCCCGCTCTGCGCACGCAAACTTTCGAGGCATCGCCGGAGCGAATCCGGGCGGTTGCGTGTCACGAGCGCGACGCTTATTCTCACGTCATTATTCACGGGATGGAGTAAAAGAGATTGCAATAGCCCGTTGTTTCCCAGTTGTCATCCAGGGTCTCTCCGGCCGTCGCACCGGCATCCGCCATGCGGCAGCAGGCATATCCCAGGGCCCGGAGTTGCTGATGGACCTTCCAGTCTCCCAGGCGGTTCGTAACGGCGAGGATCGTATTGAACTCAACACACAGCCACGGTTTGGAGCGCTGTAGAATTTCATTCGCACCCGTCAAAACGGGCATTTCATATCCTTCCACGTCGATTTTTATTCCGTGGATGAAAGCATCTCCCAGTACCTTGTCCAGCGTCGTCACACGCACCATCACCGCATTCTCTTCGGCATGGGAGGAGAGCCGGGAATTATTGTGCTCGTTGCCGCATACCAGCGGTTTTGTATCCTCGCAATCGCCGCATGCGACACGCAAAGCCTGCACCACGCCTTCCAGCCCGTTCAGGCGGATATTATCCTCCAACTTCAGGAATGTCGCGGGATTCGGCTCGAACGCATGCACCTTTCCCTCCGCTCCCACAGCGGCTGCCGCCGTGAGTGTCCACATGCCGATATTCGCCCCGCAATCCACAAACCTGTGGCCCGGTTTCAAAATCCGGCGGAGGGCGGCAAGATCGTTTTCCTCCTCCCGCCCAAGCCATACCATGCATTCATACGGCACCGACATATCGCATCGGATATTGCCGGATGCAGGGAGTTTCCTCATGCGATAGCCCGCATTGCGCACGCGATGGATCCAAAAATAGGTCAGCCTTCCCCTTCCCTTGAAATGGGGCGTTGCGCGAAGAAAATATCCAGGCAGGTCCATTGGTTATACGCTGCCGGCAGCCCGGTTGCTCAAGGAATGGCGAAAGCGAATTTCCCAAAACATCATATAGGGCAGCACAAGCGGAAACGTGGCCCATTTCCAGAAGAGATGAAACGATTTTGTCCGCCAGTGCTTCCGGTCGAAGTCCAAAAGAAAGCGCAGCGTCACCCGCAGTAAATTCAGGATTTCCAGCTTCACGACCAGCCACAGCGATCCAAACCACGCCTCCCCCGGTGGCGGCGACTGGTGCGTCTTTATCCGGTAAACGATGATCCAGCGTATGAGCCAGGTCCGCCACCAGATCTGCTTCCATGTCAGGGCGCGCGGGGGGTGGATCACCAGCGCGCCAGGGACGAAGCGCGTATGGATCTTATGCTTGGCAAGGCGCCAGGCAAATTCCATGTCTTCGCCCCCCGCTTCCAGGAAATCCTCGTCGAATCCCCCGAGCCGCTTGAAAACACTCCGCCGCACCGCGAGATTGCAGCTCCAGAGAACCTCGCCCTTCAAATTCTCCACACGCTCCTCAAACGGAGTGTCGCGATCGCTCGGGCACTCCGTCTTCCCCTCGATCACATCGACATCCGCCTGCATGGCGATTGCCTCCAGCCAGCCGGGGGAAGGCTCGCAGTCGTCATCCACAAACACGACCCAATCCCCCTGCGCCAGCGAAGCCCCATGGTTCCGGTTCGCCGCCGGCCCCCGTCGCGGCCCCTGCGTCCACTGCGCCTGCGGAAATTTTTCCTGAACAAGGGCCTTGGACACCGCATCCCTGCTGTCATCCGTCACGATCACCTCAAAGTTTTCCGGCTCAAGTTTCTGCCGCCCAATGCATTCCAGACACCGGCCAAGCACCTCCGGACGTTGAAAAGTAGGGATTACGACAGAAATTAACATGCTTCCCTAGACGCCTATCACGACTTCCACACATTTCCAACCGATTGAACAGAAAAACTCCCTGAAAGGACGTCTAAAAAGTCCGCTTTAAAGTAGCGCACGCCTCCGGCTTGCCGTCGAAAGCTCTCAAGCTGCAAGCTTGCACTCCCGTCTTCATGCGGCATATGTGCTCGGGACCACCTTGGGAAATAGCAAAAGTAAATCAACACCGAAGCCGGGTTGCATCATGCTTCAAGATATCGGACGTCGTTCCTCCGATTTTGAAGACCTGGCAAGAACACTCGCCTTCACGCCGGAAACCATATACAAACAAATCCGTGCTTCCCCCCGAATCACGGCGCCCGCATGAAAAACCTCATTTTCATAATAATTGCCGTATTAATCGGCACCACCGCATTTGCCGATGATGCTGTGATAAATCCCATGGCTGAGTCATCAAGCTCACCAGCGCCGATGAAGATTGAAGACTGGCATCGCTTATTGAACAGCTTCAGAGACGAATTGAAGGCTCTTCAAGCAATTTCTGCGTTACCCAACTCACCTGATTTCAAGAAAACCCGGCGCGCGATGCTTTCCAAATACATTCAATTGTATGTGAAAGTCTGCGATGCCAAGAACAAACACGATTCTTTTTGACCATACCCTGCCTCTTGGGATGTCGGTATTCCATTTAATGGCATATCCTTCGAATTACGCAAACGTGGAAGTAAACCAACGACGGTTGAAGAAATCACACTCATAAAATATGCACCAGGTATAGGCTGTTGGCTCTTGCGACCACTTGGTCTTGGGTACGAATTCGGAGAATATGTCTCTACGAAGTACAAGACGACCGCAACATTACCGACGATTCTTAACGAAAATGAGGTGTGGAAAGGATCAGCTCCATTCGGGGGAAACGCAGGTTTTCATCACGAAAATAAAGAAGCCCTTATTGAACAGGGAAAACTTCATTACAGTATCCGTTGTGCCCATACGAATAGCCGCATAAGGGGTAAGGTCAAAGGGGAGCAAATCTTTGGGACGGTTTAATAGCGTAAGCCCACTTTTAGGGATTGGACGGAATTAACCGACTTTGCCTCCTGTTGCCAAGCCTGCAACAAAGTCGGGTCTCTTTTCACCATAAAAATGCGGGGAAAGACGTGACCGGCAGGCTGGCCGGTCAGGGCGTGGGGTCGATTTGGGCTGAACCCCAGAGTCGGGGATGGTAGCCGGCCTCGGTGGGGATGTCCTGGACCATCTGGGTCCGGTCGTCGGTCTGGTGCCAGTAGAGGCGCGAGGCGCGGTCGTTGCCGCTTTCGTTGGAGAAGATGATCCCGGCGTCGAAGGCGATCTTGTGCGCGGTCTTGGCGCCGTCGCCGGCGAGGCCGAGCTCGGGTAGGGCGTCGAGCGGGATTTTCGCCTCAAGCGTGTAGCCCTGGCCGGAAGGCCAGCGGTAGAACGTGCAGAGGCCTTGTTTCGAGACCGGGTCCTTCTCGTCGACGGTGGTGACGCTTTCCATGTGGACCTTGCCGACGGGCGAGGCGTAATCGAACGGCTTCTGCGGCATGCCGGTCGGGACCTTCGAACGCAGGATGACGATCTTGCCATTGTAGAATTTGTCCGTGCTGGCCGGGTAGAGGAGGACGCGCAGGTCGCCCGCGACGGGATCGTCGCGCTTGGCTGCGCCGGCCTGGTCGGCGCCGAAGTAGAGGTCGATGCAGTCGCCGCCGGTGAAGCAGTTCTCGGGATCCTGCGCGCCATTCTCGGCGGGGCTCGAGTCGATGACGTGCGCGCCGACCCAGAGGTACTGGTCGTCGCGGCGGAGGTAGATGCGGGCCTTGACCACGCCGTTGTCGACGATGGGAAGTGCCTGCGCGGGCGCCCACTCTGGCTCGTTGAGGAAGCCGTCGGCGCCGGCGGCGCCGGATTGCCAGGGACGGGGCGGCTTGGTCTCGGCGATTTCGTAGCTGTCGGCGGTAGCGGAGCCGGGGTCGGACGCGGCGAGGGCGGCGGCGGTCTTGAGGGAGATCTTGCCGTCGAGCCGCTTGAGCGAGTCGAAGCCGGTGAGGTGGAAGATGCGGACGTCTTCCGTGCTACCGCAGAAGAGATAGGTCTCGTGGGTCTTCGGGTCCTCCGCGACGAGGCCCACGACGTTTTCGACCGTGATCGAGTTCGGGGTCAGCGGGCTGCCCTCGTCCATCAACGAACTGACATAAAGGCCGTCCTCGGTGAAGGCGCGGAATTGCGCCTCGACATCGGTGAGGAACACGATGCCCTTTGACTTGCCCGCCATGCCCATGAACATGCGGGTGTAGTCGCGACCGATGGTGCCCCGCTTGGTCCAGTGGCCGCCGCCGTTGGCCTGCCACTGTATGCGGCCGTCGGGACCGAATTTCACAAGATAGTTCCAGCTCGCCCGGTCCCAAGCGGCCATGAACGGTTGCCGCCCGCCGTTGTAGGCGGTGAGCCAGCCGCCGTCGGAGGTTGGCGTGGCGCCGTTGACGGCGTAGCGCCCGAACTCGACCCAGCCGTTGGGGCCGTTGCCGGGCGTCTTGCCGTTGAGGATTTGCAGCTTCGCTAGGGAGTAGACGGGTACGCCGGCCTCGGTGATTTTGTCGGGGACCATCTGGATCAGGTCGCCGCCGATGTTGCCGGTGAAGGCGAGCGTGTCGGGATCAAAGCGGAGATTGCCGGGCCTAAAATGCGTAAGTCCCTTCGCCTTGAGATCGTCCGGGGAGAAGACCTGCGTTTCGCCGTCATCGACCTGGCCGTTGCCGTTGAGGTCGCTCCAGATGCCCTGGGGCGCCGCGGTTTTCTCGTCGGGTCTCGGCAATTGCCAGCGGAAGACCGGATTCCATCGATCGGCCTTGTCATCGAAGAGATAGAGAACCTCGTTGTCTCCGTAGAGATAGCGGCGGTCCTGGTGCCGGAAGATGTAGGGTTGCACACCGAGTCGTTCCGGCATGGTCCACATGGCAACGGGCGCCCAGGTCTTCTTTTGCAGGTCGACCTGGCATTCGATCATCACAACTCCTTCGTGATGGGTATAGTAGGCTTTGGAGAAATCGGAGAGATCGGGCCAGCAACTGTGCTGCGGGCCGACCGGGCCGAACCATTCGCGCAGCAGCTTGCCTCCCTGCGACCAACGGGAGATGCGCCGCAGGGCGCTGTCTTCCGTCACGTAGATATTGCCGTCGGCGCCGCAGGCGATGCCGCGCGGGTTGGCGAAGCTGGTGTGGTCGATCGGGCCGTCCTGCATGCCGCCCGGTTTGCCGAAGGTCTGGAGCAGTTTCCCGTCGAGCGAGAACTGTTTGACCTGGTTGCTCTTGCCCTGGTCGGTGACCCAATAGCTCTTGCCGTCGGTGGCGAGGGCGATGCCGAAGGGCTGGTCGAGGTCGGTGGTGATGACCGGCGTCACGCTGCGGCCGTCGAGCTTGACCGCGACGACCTTGCCCGGCTCGACGACGAGCAATCGGCCATCAGCGAGGAAGAGGAGGCCGCGCGGCGAGGGGATGGAGAGATCAGGCAGCGGCTCGCCGGTCGGCTTGAAGAACGTGATCTTGTCGAGGTTCGGGAAGCTGACGGCGAGAGTCCCGTCCGCCGCAGGCGAGACGGCGATGGTGGCGGGGTGATCGAGGTTCGAGGTGCGCCGCTTTTCGTCCCGGACCTTGGGATCATGCCGCAGCTTGGGATCGGTCGTTGGCAGGGCCTGGGGTTCGATCTGGAGCTTATGTCCCGAGACGCGCGGGTCTTTCCAGTCCCAAGCCGCGTTTTTTCCGTCTGCTACTTTGAATTTCTCGATGAAGGTCGCTGTCGAGGATCTTTCGATCCGGTAAAGGAAAGCACCCGCGAGAGCGCTGTCATAATTGCCGCCAAAACCGAACGAACTGTGGATTTTGTAGAGCGCGTTGCCGTCGTAATCGGTGTGGGCAAAGACGGCGTTGCCTTCCTCGCAGTCCCAAGTGAGGTAGAGGCCGCTGGCGTCGGCGCGCACCGACATCGGATTACCGTGGCAACCGCCCCAGCTTCCCTTGTTGTCTTCGGTGCGGTAGGGGGGGCTGGCCCGAATTGCCGAGAGAGAGGACATAATCGGCCTTGATGCGGTCGCCATAGACGGCCCGCCAGGTGTAATCGCCGGGAGGGCAGGGGCGGCCCATGTCGTCGTTGCCGTCCCAGTGCGCGGTATGGGAGCCCGCATTCTCGGCGTCGGCGCGGAGCAGTTCTCGCACGATCCAGCCGTTGGAATTGACGATGCTGAGGCTGATCTTCGTCGCGGTGGGGAGGGTGTAGGTGACGTCAGCGCCGCCGGCGGGGGCGGTCGCGGCGGCGAGGGTGCTGCCCATTGCACCGAGGCTGAGAACTAGGGCCGCGGCGCAGGCGGCCAGTGTCGAACCGAAGGATCGGGAAACGAAATATGGGATGAATTGAAAGAGACCGACCGCGCTACATATAAGTAAGCGAGCATTTCCCATTTGAGATAATCGTTTTGGACATGGATAGGTTCCTCTCTGCGATTTTGACTCAAGGCTTGTCGTTGAAAAGACTGTTTCGGTTTTCATGAAATGATTCAGGGTTGCACCTTGTTGGTGGTGGAAGTCGCCGGGGTAGGTGTGGTTGAGCTGGAAGTGGTAGCAGCGGGCGGATTCATCGCCTGACCTTTCAGGATAGTCACTTCGGGAACCGGATCGGAGCGCCCGGCAAAGTCGTTGCAGGCTGTCTGGATCTGTCCGACGGACGGCATTTCACCCTCGCAGATCAAAAAGCGGACATGCAATGTCAAAGTCTGGCTCTTGGCTACTGTCGTCTTGAAAAAAGCACCTATGCGACCATAGTCGCGGTATGCGGAAAAGAGCGTATTCCGGGGATTGGACGGATGATTCAAATAGACCACGCTGTATTGCTTACCGTTCAGGGTGAACGACTCGCCCACCCAGGGGTAATCGACATCCGTGTGCGGATCGGCTTGTTTTTGGGGAAATACATAAACCGTCTGCTTGAGGTCCGTTCCATTGCCGGGATGAAAATGGATCCCGGCCTTTTTGACTTGGCCATCGAGCTGCGTGTCCCCGACCAGTGCCGTCAATTTGGAAATCATATCGACCTCGACGTAGGCGCAGGCTGGGGGGGCCAGGAATGTGAAGGTGCGCTCTTCCGCAAGAAGGGTCGTGTTATTGGAATCGTTCCAGTTGACGAGGGAGGTAAAACTGGCGCTTTCCGGGTTCGCATTCATCGACGAGAATTTCTGGTGAATCTGGTCGCCGTCCTTCATGTGCCAGAGATCGTGGGTCTTGCCATTGACCC
>Ga0302319_10006262_pt1 | contig 23666 bp, 19 predicted proteins | sample Bog_T0_2_FD_203319 | JGI IMG/M metagenome (GOLD analysis project Ga0302319, IMG submission 203319) | Peat permafrost microbial communities from Stordalen Mire near Abisko, Sweden - Bog_T0_2 | ecosystem: Environmental > Terrestrial > Soil > Wetlands > Peat | place: Sweden: Abisko, Stordalen Mire...
GAATGTTTCTACAATCCCAAGCGCCTTCATAGCGCCCTTAATTTCCTGTCCCCAGTTGACTTCGAAGCCAAAAACAATTAACCAAATGACTCGATTTTACTGTCCGTTTTTTCGAAGCAAGCCCACAAGTTACCGCCCGTTTTTTCCGGTGCTTCACTTTTGGCCATTGTCTTTTGACGATCACCGGCCGCGCCAACCATGCCATGTCGATCGCAAAATTATGAATCCTCCGTAAAAACACATTGGTGCTCACCGACCCCTCATGTAGCACTTTCAAAAAATGGTCGGAACGGGTGTCAATCAGCGGCATCGTGCGAATCGAATTGAACGCCTTGTCCCGGATGGCCACGCTCCAACGGCGGTAGTTGTCGGTGTCTTTCGATTTGGTTTTTAGGACTTCCGCGAATACCCAGGCCCAAGTCCGTTTCTTGGCCTCAGGATCAGTACAGGATAAATAGGCCAGGCCAACCTCCCGGCTGACTTGGGCGTCCCGGCTGCCCTCATTATGGCCTTGCAGCAATAATTTGGCGGTGTTCTCGTCGCTGGTGCGCAGAGATATTTGTCGGCCGGTCTCATTGTGCTGGGCGTAATATTTGCCGTTTTTCCGACGGTATAAACGATAGGTCACATTCATGACTTTTTGCATGTTGTGAGCCTAGCTGGACGGGCAGAGAATCGTTAGCGAGCTATTGGCGGCAATACGCGGGCTAAGGCCTGCAATACGTGAATTGCGGGTCAAAATCCGGTTTGCTGGCAAATCCGCTGGCAATTCGCTGCTTTGGGGGGATTCCGCCGACGTTTTGCTCCAAAAACCCAATGATTAGGCATGGAGGCGAGGGTCGGAATCGAACCAGCTTCACACAAACGCAAAAAAGGGAATCTTCCTTGCGGAAGATTCCCTTGGTGATTGAGATCGTTGTTGCCTAGGTGCGGGCGGCGGGGCGCTTGGCGGCGGCGTCCATGATGGTGGTAAGGACGCTGTTGGGGACCTGCTCGAAGTTGAGCGGTTCCATGGAGTAGGAGGCGCGGCCCTTGGAGAGGGAGCGGATGGCGGTCGAGTAGCCGAACATTTCCGCCAGGGGGACTTGGGCGTTGAGAATGGTCTGGCCGTTCTTGGCCTCAATGCCGTTGATGACGCCACGGCGGCGGTTGATGTCGCCGAGGAGGTCGCCCTGGTATTCATCGGGGGTGGTGCATTCCACCTTCATGATGGGCTCCAGAAGGATGGGGCCGGCCTTCTTGAAGGCGTCCTTGAGGGCGAAGATGCCGGCCATCTTGAACGCGAGCTCGTTGGAGTCGACTTCGTGGAAGGAGCCGTCGGTGACCTCGACCTTGATGTCGATGACCTGGTAGCCGCAATAGACGCCGCCCTTGATGGCTTCCTCGATGCCGTTGATGACGGCCGGGATGTATTCCTTGGGGATGGTGCCGCCGACGATCTCGTTGGTGACTTCCACGCCCTTGCCCTTTTCATTGGGCATGACCTTGATGCAGGCGTGACCGTATTGACCGCGGCCGCCGGACTGGCGGATGAACTTGCCTTCGCCCTCGGCGGCCTTGGTGATGGTTTCGCGGTAGGCGATCTGGGGGGCGCCGGTGTTCGCGGAGACGTTGAATTCGCGCTTGAGGCGGTCGCAGATGATTTCCAGGTGCAACTCGCCCATGCCGGCGATGATGAGCTGGCCGGTCTCCTCGTTGGTGAAGCAACGGAAGGTGGGATCTTCTTCAGCCAGACGCTGGAGGCCCTCGGACATCTTGTCGCGGTCCTGCTTGGTCTTGGGCTCGACGGCCATGGAGATGACGGGCTCGGGGAAGGTCGGCGGTTCGAGCGTGACGTCGTAATCTTCGTCGCAGAGGGTGTCACCGGTGGTGATGTTGCGGAGGCCGACCAACGCAGCGATGTCGCCGGCGTACACCTCGCTGATGTCCTTGCGTTCGCTGCCCTGGATGACCATGAGGCGGCTGACGCGCTCGCGTTTGCGGGTGCGAGGATTGTAAATGTTATCGCCCTTCTTGAGCTGGCCGGAATAGACGCGGAAGAATACGAGCTTGCCGGCGTAAGGGTCGGTCCAGAGTTTGAAGGCGAGGGAGCAAAACTTGTTGAAGTCGCTGGTCTCGACGTGGACGGGGTTCTCGGTGCCAACTTCGAGTCCTTCAGCGCCGGGGACATCCAGCGGGCCGGGGAGGTAATCGACGACGGAATCGACGAGGACCTGGACGGCCTTCTTTTTGAAGGCAGAGCCGCAGAGCACGGGGATGAGTTCGATCTTGCACGTAAGGCGACGGATGGCGGCCTTGAGCGTGGGGGCGTCGATGGGCTTTTCCTCGAGGACCATTTCAGCGATGGCGTCGTCCTTGTTGGAGACGGCGTCGATGAGTTCGGCGAGGGCGGCCTGGGCGCGTTCCTTGTATTGCTCGGGGATGTCGGTGACTTCGTAGCCGAGACCTTCGTTGGTGAGGTCGCCCTCGCCCCAGATGAAGGCCTTCTGGTTCACGACGTCGATGACGCCGGCAAATTTGTCTTCGGCGCCGATGGGCAGGAAAATGGGGAAGGCATACGCGCGGAGCTTGGTGCGCATGTCGTTAAGGGCGTTGTCAAAGTTGGCGCCGATGCGGTCCATCTTGTTGACGAAGGCGATGCGGGGGACGTGGTACTTGGTGGCCTGGCGCCAGACGGTCTCGGACTGGGGCTGCACGCCGGCGACACCGCAGAACACGGCGACGGCGCCATCGAGCACGCGCATGGAGCGCTCAACCTCGGCGGTGAAGTCCACGTGGCCGGGGGTGTCGATGATGTTGACGCGGTGGGGGATGTCCTTGAAGGCCTTGTAAATCTTGTCCTCGCCGGGCTTGATGCATTTCTGGGTCCAGAAGCAGGTGACGGCGGCGGAGGTGATGGTGATGCCGCGTTCCTTTTCCTGTTCCATCCAGTCGGTGACGGTGTTGCCGTCATCGACGTCGCCAATCTTGTGGATGAGGCCGGTGTAGAAGAGGATCCGCTCGGTGGTGGTGGTCTTGCCGGCGTCGATGTGGGCGGCAATGCCGATGTTGCGGGTGCGTTCGAGGGTGTATTGCCGGCCCGGTGCGTTTACCGGCTTGGTCGGTTCAGTGGTGGCTGCGCTCATATTATTTTAAAATCTCGTTTTGCCGTAATGAAAACGCCCCGACAACTCGTCGGGGCGCAAAGCCTGTTAGTTGTTTACCAGCGGAAATGGGCGAAAGCCTTGTTGGCCTGGGCCATCTTATGAACTTCGTCGCGTTTGCGGATGGCGTTCCCCTGCCCTTGATAGGCTTCGAGGATCTCGGCGGCGAGGGCGTCGCGCATGGGCTGGCCTTTGCGGGCATCGGCGAAATCGACGATCCAGCGGAGGGCGAGGGCGGCCTGGCGGTCGCTGGGGATTTCCAGCGGGACCTGATAGGTGGCACCACCGACGCGGCGGGCCTTGGTCTCAATGCGGGGCTTGGCATTGTCGACGGCGCGCTGCAAGATTTCGATGGGGTTGCTGGCGGGATTTTTTTCCGAGATGCTTTCGAAGGCGCCGTAAACAATGCGCTGGGCAGTGCTTTTTTTGCCGGAATGCATCACGGTGTTAACCAGCCGGGAGACCAGGGCGCTTTGAAACTTGCCGTCTTTGGAAACCGGGCGTCGGGTGGCTTGTCGTCTGCGGGACATGAATTCTTTAAGGGGTTAAGGCGTTAAACGGTTTAAAAGGTTTATTTGGCGGCCGGAGCGGCGCCGGCCTTGGCGGCCTTCGGGCGCTTGACGCCGTATTTGGAACGGCTGACGCGGCGTTTTTCGACGCCGGCGGCGTCGAGGGTGCCACGGACGATATGGTAGCGGACACCGGGCAAATCTTTCACACGACCGCCGCGGATAAGCACGATTGAGTGCTCCTGAAGGTTATGGCCTTCATCGGGTATGTAGGCGATAACTTCGTGGCCGTTCGTGAGCCGGACCTTGGCCACTTTACGCATGGCCGAGTTGGGCTTCTTGGGCGTGCGGGTCATCACCTGGATGCACACGCCACGACGAAACGGGGAGTTCTCCAAGGCGGGGGACTTGGACTTGTACTTAACTTTATTTCGGCCCTTCCGGACCAGTTGATTAATAGTCGGCATTGCTCTTAAAAATGGAACGTTAATGTTAACAAATGTTTAACCGGGTGCAACAAGTATTTAATTAATTCAATCAGCCCAGCAGCGGGTTCTCCGTCGGCGCAGGCTCGGCGATGGGTTCGGATTCTTCAATGACGTCGACGAGGGCCTTGATCGTGGTCTTGCGATGACGATCGAAGCCGGTGCCGGCGGGGATGATATGACCCATGATGACGTTTTCCTTGAACCCGCGCAGGTAGTCGATCTTCGAGCGCGTGGCGGCCTCGGTGAGGACACGGGTGGTGTCCTGGAAGGACGCGGCGCTGAGGAAGCTGTCGGTCTCCAAGGAGGCCTTGGTGATGCCCAGCAACACGGGGGAAGCCTCGGCGGGCTTGCCACCCATCTTCTCAACGCGTTCATTTTCTTCCTCGAATTCAAGGCGGTCAATCTGTTCGCCCCAGAGGAACTGGGTATCGCCGGCCTCGGTGATGCGGATCTTGCGCAGCATCTGGCGGACGATGATCTCGATGTGCTTGTCGTTGATCGTCACGCCCTGGAGGCGGTAGACTTCCTGGACTTCGCCGACGAGATGTTCCTGCAATTCCTGGGGTCCGCAGACCTCGAGAATTTCGTGCGGGTCCATCGGGCCTTCGGTGAGCTGCTGGCCTTTCTTGACCATGTCGCCCTTGAAGACGATGACGTGCTTGCCGATGGGGATGAGGTGTTCCTCCTCCTGGCCGGACTGGGTGTCCTTGATGACGACGCAACGCTTGCCGCGCACGCTGGCACCGAAGTCCACGAGGCCGTCGATCTTGGAGATCTCGGAGGCGTCCTTGGGCCGGCGGGCCTCAAAGAGTTCCGCGACGCGGGGCAGACCGCCGGTGATGTCCTTGGTCTTGGACATGCGTCGCGGGGTCTTGGCCATGAGGGTACCGGCGACGATCTTGTCGTCCTCGTTGACGACGATGTGCGCGCCGGAGGGAATGGGGTAGTTGGCCACGACTTCGCCCTTGTCATCGCTGATGATGATCTGGGGGTGCAAATCTTCCTTGTGGTCAATGACGACCATGGCTTCCTGGCCGGTGGTCTCATCCATTTCCTGCTTCATGGTGACACCTTCAATGATGTCATGGAATTTGATCCTGCCCGCCTTCTCGGAGAGAATCGGGATGTTATACGGATCCCATTGGACGAAGGTGTCGCCCTTCCTGACCCGGGAACCGTCCTTGAAGGCGATGACCGCGCCGATGACGATGGTGTGGTTCTCCAGCTCGCGGCCGTCATCACCGAGGATGACGATGGTGCCGTTTTTGTTGAGGACGATGTTGTTGCCGTCCTCGAGCTGTACGACGCGCAATTCATTGTACTGAATCTTGCCGTCATGCTTGGCCTTGATCTGGGGCATCTTGAAGACCTGGGCGGCGGTACCACCGATGTGGAACGTACGCATGGTCAGCTGGGTGCCGGGCTCGCCGATGGACTGGGCAGCGATGATGCCGACGGCTTCCCCGAGCTTGACGAGGCCGCCGGTGGCCAAGTTGCGGCCGTAGCAATTGATACAGATGCCCTGCTTGCTTTCGCAGGTGAGCACGGAGCGGATGCGGACGCGGTCGATGCCGGCGCCGTCGATGCGTTTGGCCTTTTCCTCGTCGATCTCCTCGTTGGCGCGGATCAGGAATTCCTTCGGGTTCGTCGGGTTGACGATATCGTCGCACGCGAAACGGCCCACGAGCCGGTCGGAGATCTTGACGACTTCGTCTTCACCTTCGAACACGGCGGAGACCCAGATGCCGTTGGTGGTGCCGCAATCCTGTTGCTGGATGATGACGTCCTGGGACACATCGACCAGTTTACGGGTCATGTAGCCGGAGTCGGCGGTCTTGAGGGCCGTGTCGGCCAGACCTTTGCGGGCGCCGTGCGTAGAGATGAAGTATTCCAGGACGGAGAGACCTTCGCGGAAGTTCGCCAAAATGGGCTTCTCGATGATGTCGCCGCTGGGCTTGGCCATCAGACCGCGCAAACCGGCGAGCTGACGGACCTGCTGCTTGTTACCGCGGGCGCCGGAATCCACCATCAAGTAGACGGGGTTGTATTCCTTCTTGCCCTGGTTTTGTTCCAGGGTGCGGAACATGACGCTGGCGATCTGGTCGGTACAGTGGGTCCAGATATCGACGATCTTGTTGTAGCGTTCGCCGGGGGTGATGACACCCTTGCGGTACTGCTTCTCAACCTCGCGGATCTGGCGGTGAGCCTCCTCGATCTCCTGGTCGCGTTCCTTGGGGACGATCATGTCGTCGATGCCGATGGAGACGCCGGACTTGGTGGCCTCACGGAAGCCGAGTTCCTTGAGCTTGTCGAGCATGATGACGGTCTTTTCGTGACCGGCAAACTTGTAGCATTTCCAGATGAGGTCGCCGAGCTGGCTCTTGCCGGCGGCCTTGTTGTAGAAACCGAGCTCGGACGGCCAGATTTCACTGAAGAGCACGCGGCCGACGGTGGTCTCAATGATTTTCTTGGTCGCGTCGCCGTAGACGGTCTTGCGGCCGAAATCAGGATTGGAATAACGGATGCGGTCGTGCGTTTTCACGGCACCGTCGTCGTAGGCAAAAATGACCTCGATCTTGGACCCAAAGAGCGGGAGCGTGTGCGGGTCGGCCGGCATGGCCTTGCGCGGTTCGGCCGTCACATAGTAACAGCCGAGCGTGATGTCCTGCGTAGGCGTGATGATGGGCTTGCCGGAGGACGGGCTGAAGATGTTGTTGGTGGCCATCATCAGCAGGCGGGCCTCCAGCTGGGCTTCCACCGACAGCGGGACGTGGACGGCCATCTGGTCACCGTCGAAGTCCGCGTTGTAGGCGGTACAGACGAGCGGATGAATGCGGATGGCTTCGCCCTCGATGAGCTGCGGTTCAAAGGCCTGGACGGACAAACGATGCAGCGTCGGCGCGCGGTTGAGCAGCACGGGATGGCCCTTGGTGACTTCTTCGAGGACGTCCCAGACCTCGCGGGTCTGGCGCTCGATCATCTTCTTGGCGCTGCGCACGGTGTGCACGTAGCCGAGTTCCTTGAGGCGGCGGATGATGAACGGTTCGAACAGAACCAAAGCCATCTTCTTGGGCAGACCGCACTGGTTGAGCTTGAGTTCCGGGCCGATGACGATGACGGAACGGCCGGAGTAATCGACGCGTTTGCCGAGCAAGTTCTGGCGGAAGCGGCCGCCCTTGCCCTTGAGCATGTCGCTCAGGGATTTCAGGGAGCGGTTGCCGGCGCCGGTCACGGGACGACCATGGCGGCCGTTATCGAACAGGGCGTCGACAGCCTCCTGCAACATGCGTTTTTCGTTGCGGATGATGACCTCGGGCGTCTTGAGCTGCAGCAACGTCTTGAGACGGTTGTTGCGGTTGATGACGCGGCGGTACAAATCGTTCAGATCGGAGGTGGCAAAGCGGCCGCCTTCGAGCGGGACGAGCGGACGGAGGTCCGGCGGAATGACGGGCAGCACGGTAAGAATCATCCATTCCGGACGGCTCTTGGAGATGCCGAGGCCCTGGAGGAGCTTGATGCGCTTGGCGAGCTTCTTGCGGATCTGCTTGCTCTTGGTCTCGGTCATGGCCTGCTCGAGCTGTTCGACGCCCTTCACAAGGTCGACGCGGGCGAGGGCCTCACGGACGGCCTCGGCACCCATCTTGGCGACGAAGGCTTCGGCACCGTAGGTTTCCCGGGCTTCGCGGTATTCGTGCTCGTTGAGGAGCTGATGGGGCTTCAACGGGGTGTTGCCGGCGTCAATGACGAGGTAATCCTCGTAATAGATGACGCGTTCCAGATTGCGGGCGGTGACATCCAGCACCAGACCGATGCGGGAGGGCATGCACTTGAAGAACCAGATATGGCAAGTGGGCACGGCGAGCTCGATGTGGCCCATGCGTTCGCGGCGCACGCGGGAGAGCGTGACCTCGACGCCGCAACGATCGCAGACGATGCCGCGATGCTTGATGCGCTTGTACTTGCCGCAGGAGCATTCCCAGTCCTTGACGGGACCGAAAATGCGCTCGCAAAACAAACCGCCTTTTTCCGGCTTGAAGGTCCGGTAATTGATGGTTTCCGGATTCTTCACCTCACCTTTGCTCCAAGACCGGATGGCGTCGGGCGACGCCAGGGTGATCCCGATGTAGTCAACCTGGTTGACCTTTTCGAGACCGAGCAGTTCGCGTGCGTTTTCTTTGGTGCCTGTCATACTAATTATTCCGCGTTGTTAAATGAAATGTTTTGCAAATCAGAGGGTCGCCAGCGTTTGCGAGGGTGCCTCCACGTTTTCCACCGGATTGGAATAGCCGACCTTGACATCGAGCCCAAGAGACTGCATTTCCTTGACCAGCACGTTGAATGATTCGGGGATGCCGGCCTCGAGGGCGTTGTCACCCTTGACAATGCTTTCGTAGATCCGGGTGCGTCCCTGGACATCATCCGACTTGACGGTCAACAATTCCTGCAGGGTATAGGCGGCGCCATAGGCCTCCATCGCCCACACTTCCATTTCGCCGAAGCGCTGGCCGCCGTACTGGGCCTTGCCGCCCAGCGGTTGCTGGGTGACGAGGGAATACGGACCGACGGCGCGGGCGTGAATCTTGTCGGCCACCAAGTGACCCAGTTTCATCATATAGATGTAACCGACGACAATTTCCTGGTCGAACTGCTCGCCCGTACGACCGTCGTACAGATGCGTCTTGGCGTGCTCGGGCAGACCGGCCTGCTTGAGGTAGGAACGGATGTCCTTTTCCTTCATGCCGTCGAACACCGGCGTGGCAAATTTCAGACCCAGCAGGCGGGCGGCCCAGCCCAAGTGGGTTTCCAAAACCTGACCGACGTTCATGCGGGACGGCACCCCCAGCGGGTTCAACACGATCTCCACCGGCGTACCATCCGCCAGGAAGGGCATGTCCTCCACCTTGACAATGCGGGCGACGACGCCCTTGTTGCCGTGGCGGCCGGCCATTTTGTCACCGACGGACAATTTGCGCTTGGAGGCGATGTATACCTTTACGGACTTGACGATGCCGGCTTCGATGCCGTCACCGGTTTCCGCGCGGTCCATTTCCTCGTCGTACTGCATCTGGAGATCATCAAACTTCTTTTTGAAGCTGCCGATGATCTCGGTGATCTTGTTGCGGATCGGGGACGGATCGATCTCGATGCGATCATAGACGAGCGCCAGCTTGCGCAGGAGCGTCTTGGTGATCTTGCGGTTGGCCGGGATGATGATCTCGCCGGTCTCGCTGTTGACGACATCCAACGGAATTTTTTCACCGAGCAGGATGTTGCTCAGGGCTTCCGTCAGCTGGTCGCTGAGTTCGTCGGTCTTCTTCTTGTGCTCGTCCTCGATCTGCTTGGCCTGCCGCTTCTCCTCGGTGGAGGCGGATTTGACCACGCGTTCCCCGTCCTTCTTGGACGAGACCTTGACATCCATGACGATGCCGTAGTTGCCGGAGGGAACCTTCAGGGAGGTGTCCTTCACGTCCGCGGCTTTTTCGCCGAAGATGGCGCGCAGCAGGCGTTCTTCCGGGGCAAGCTCGGTTTCCGACTTGGGCGTGATCTTACCGACCAAGATGTCGCCGGGCTTGACTTCCGCGCCGACGCGGATGACGCCGTCCGGGCCGAGGTTTTTCAAGGCCTCGTCGCCCAGGTTCGGGATGTCCCGGGTGATTTCCTCGGGTCCGAGCTTGGTGTCGCGGGCGGCGACCTCGAACTCGTCGATGTGAATGCTCGTGAAGATGTCCTCCTTCACGATGTGTTCACTGATGAGGATGGCGTCCTCGAAGTTGTAACCATTCCAGGGCATGAACGCCACGAGGACGTTGCGGCCGAGGGCCAGTTCGCCGTTCTCAGTGCAAGGACCGTCGGCGATGACCTGGTTTTTCTTCACGCTGTCGCCCTTGCGCACCAAGATCTTCTGGTTGATGCAGGTGGCGGCGTTGGAACGCATGAATTTGCGGATGGGATAAACACTGACGCCGTTGGCGGGATCGTGTTTGATTTTCTTCTTGCCCTCGGGCAGCTTGCCGTCGGCCGTGATGATGACGTAATTGCCGGTGACAGAGGCGACCTTGCCGCTCTCCTCGGTGACGACCACGGCGCGGGAATCACGGGCGACGCGATCTTCCAGCCCGGTGGCGACCAGCGGGGCATCGGTGATCAACAGCGGCACGGCCTGGCGTTGCATGTTGGAACCCATCAACGCGCGGTTCGCGTCATCGTGTTCCAAGAACGGGATCAAGCTGGCGGCGATGGACACCAATTGCTTGGGCGATACGTCCATGTAATCCACCCGGGCCGGCTCGACGTCGATAAAGTCCCCGCGGCAGCGGCAGACGACGCGGTCGGTGATGAAATTGCCCTTGTCATCCAGCACGGAATTGGCCTGAGCGACAATGTATTGTTCTTCGCGGTCGGCGGTCAGGAAATCGATGTCCCCCGTCACCCGGCCATCTTTGACCCGGCGATAAGGCGTTTCCAAGAACCCGAACTCATTGATGCGGGCGAACGTGGCCAGGGAGGCGATCAACCCGATGTTGGGGCCTTCCGGCGTCTCAATCGGACAAATACGACCGTAATGGGACGGATGCACGTCGCGGACTTCGAAACCAGCACGATCACGACTCAACCCGCCCGGCCCGAGCGCCGACAAGCGGCGTTTATGGGTCAGTTCTGCGAGAGGGTTAATCTGATCCATGAACTGGCTCAGTTGGGAACGGCCGAAGAAATCACGGATGACCGCGGACAGGGCCTTCGGATTGATCAGCTTCTGGGGCATCATCTGCTCCACGCTCTGATCGAACAAGGTCATGCGTTCCTTGACCAAACGCTCCGTGCGGGCCAGGCCCACGCGGCATTGGTTGGCCAGCAATTCGCCGACCGTACGGATACGGCGGCTGCCCAGATGATCAATATCATCCACGCTGCCCTCGCCTTTTTTCAGGCGGAGCAAATATTTGGTGGCGGCCACCAGGTCGGCCTTGGTCAAGATCCGGGAATCCCCGTCTTTCAACGTCAGCTTCTGGTTGATCTTGTAACGACCCACCCGGCCCAAATCATAACGTTTGGGATCGAAAAACAGGCGCTTGAGCAAAGCCCGCGCATTGGCCGCCGTCGGGGGATCCCCGGGACGCAGCCGGCGATAAATATCCTTGAGGGCTTCTTCCTCATTCTTCGCCGGATCTTTCTTGAGGCACTTGATCATGATGCCGTCATCCACGGAGGTGTCGACGACCTTGATCTTCGTGACGCCGAGCTCGGCGATCTGCTTGACCACGGCCTTGGACAGCGGCTCAAAGGCGCGCGCCACGACCAGGCCCTTTTCCTCGTCGGTCGCGTCCTGGATCAGCACGCGGTTCGTCAAGTCTTCCAGCTTCTCGGCATCCTTGACGGAAAGCTCCTCGATATCGTAGAACAGGCGGAGGATCTCCTCGTCGCCGCCCCGGGTTTTTTCGCCGTTGTCCTTGCTCTTGCTGTTGATGCCGCCTTCGACATCCAAAAAGCTGAGGGCGCGGAAGAACGTCGTGGTCAGAAATTTACGACGGCGTTTTTTGCGGTCGAGATAGACATACAGCAGGTCGCTGGTGTCAAACTGGGCTTCATACCAGGAACCGCGGTCCGGAATGACCCGGAAACTGTGGAGCGTCTTGCCGTTGGGATGCTGGGTGGCCTCAAAGGCGATGCCCGGCGAGCGGTGCAACTGGGAGACCACGACGCGTTCCGCGCCATTGATCACAAACGTGCCCTGGGGGGTCATCAGGGGCAGTTCGCCCATGAACACCTTTTCCTCCTTGCCGCTCTTGCCCTCTTCACGGAGCAGGAAAGTGACATACAGCGGCGCCCCGTAGGTCAGCCCTTCGCGGAGGCATTCGAGCCAGTCCAGCTTGGGTTCGCCGATCTCGTACGATTCATAATCGAGCACGCACTTGCCATCGTAACTCTCGATGGGAAACACCTCCCGGAACACGGATTCGAGTCCGGCATGTTTGTGGCGTTTTTTAGGCGAAGCATCCGCCTGCAGGAATTCGGCATATGAATTGGTCTGCAATTCGATCATGTTCGGCGGACTGACGATCTCTTTGATCTTGCCGAAATTGATACGTTCTGTGGCTCGCGATGGCATTTTTAACTTTCTGGTTGGGTGCGTTTTCAGGCGCACCGGCATTTTTCACTCAACGACACAAAGCAAGCCGGCCGCATTTCGCGGCTGACTTGCCAAACCCAACTTTGCTGACGGCTCGTAACTAATAATAACTTGGCTCCGCCCTGCGGAGAAAAAGGGGTGGCGGCCCGAGGCCGCCACCCCATGGGAATCGTGATTACTTGACTTCGACCTTGGCGCCGGCATCTTCCAGCTTCTTCTTGGCGTTGTCGGAATCCGCCTTGTTGGCGCCTTCCAGCAACGGCTTCGGAGCGCCTTCGACGAGGGCCTTGGCTTCCGCCAGACCGAGGCCGGCCTTGACTTCGCGCACCGCCTTGATGACGGCGATCTTCTTGTCGGCCGGGACGGAGACGAGGATCACGTCAAACGTGTCCTTGGCGGCGGCGGGAGCATCGGCGGCGCCACCAGCGGCACCACCAGCAGCGGCCACGGCGACCGGCGCGGCGGCGGAAACGCCCCACTTGGTCTCCAGTTGTTTCACCAAGTCAGCTGCTTCCAAAACTGTCAACTTGCTCAATTCTTCCACTATGTTTGCGATATCAGCCATGTTTCTTTCGTGTTGTCGTCTCGTCGTCCACCACGGCCACGGCGGATTTCAGTCTGCGGCCCGCACACCGACGATTTACGTTGGTTATTGTTGTTTCCATCCTCCGGTTTGAAACTTCGTTTCAAACCGGAAATCATTATTCCGCTTTTTCGGACTTCGCCTTGATCACCTGCGCCAGCATCGAGGCCGGGGTGTTGAGCAAAACCGCCAGCTTGGTGGCCGGGGCGTTGAGCAGACCCAGCAGCTTGCCGCGCAACACATCCATGCTCGGCAGATCGGCCAGGGCAAGAATGCCGGCCTCCTCCAAACGCTGGTTGTTCAAGTAGCCGAACCGGATTTTGAGCTTGTCAAATTCGGCGGCAAAATTCTTCAGCGTCTTCGCCGCAGCGGAGACGTCCTTCTGGCCGGTGACCACCGCCGTTTGACCGACGAGGGAACCATTCAGATCGGCGACCCCGCTTTCCTTGGCGGCGATGCGGAAGATGGTGTTCTTCACCACATGAACTTCCGAACCGGCCTTGGTCAGCCGTTGGCGGAGTTCCGTCAGATGGGCCACCTTGAGGCCCTGATAGCCGACCACGATAAAGAAGGGGGAGGCGTTAAGACGCGTCGCGTATTCCTTCGTCAAAATTTGTTTTTCAGCACGCATGGCTTTTAGTCAGTTTAATTGGTTGAAAATTCGCGGATATCCACCCGCACCGGCGGACTCATGGTCGCCGACAGGGTGCAGGAGTTGATGAACGTGCCCTTGATGCTGTTGGGCCGGGCCTTGGCCACGGCCTCGATGACGGCCCGAGCGTTTTCCTCGATCTGCTCGGGCTTGAACGAAAGCTTGCCCACGATGACATGCACGTTGCCGGCCTTGTCGACCTTGTATTCCACGCGGCCCGCCTTGACTTCGCGCACGGCCTTGGCCGTGTCGTCGGTGACGGTGCCGGTCTTCGGATTGGGCATCAAACCGCGCGGTCCGAGGACCTTGCCCAGTTTGCGCACTTCGATCATCGCTTCCGGCGTGGCGATGGCCACGTCAAAATCAGACCAACCGGCGTTGCACTTGGCGATCATGTCCTCGAAGCCGACATATTCGGCCCCGGCGGATTTGGCGGCATCCGCGGCGGTGCCGTCGCGGGTGAACACCAATACGCGCACCGTCTTGCCGCTGCCGTGGGGCAACGGGACCGTGCCGCGGACCATCTGATCGGACTGCTTGGGATCAACCCCCAGGCGGAACGCCAGGTCAATGGTTTCGTTGAACTTGGCCTTGGGGAACTTGGACAGCACCACCACGGCATCCTTCAACGGATAGCTTTTGGTGGCGTCGACGAGTTCGAGCGCCTTTTTGAATCGTTTGCTGGGCATGTTTTTTTGTGCGGTGCAAGCGAATCCGAAGATTCTCCCGCGATCGTGTTTAAGGTTTAACCGACAACTTCAATCCCCATGCTGCGGGCCGTGCCGGAAACCACGCGGAAGGCGGCTTCCTCGGAGTTGGCATTCAGGTCCTTGCCCTTCAGCTTGATGATATCCAAAACTTGTTTGCGCGTCACCTTGCCGACCTTGTCCTTGTTCGGGACCTTGGAACCGGCCGTGATGCCGGCGGCCTTCTTCAGGAGCACGGAGGCGGGCGGCGACTTGGTGATGAACGTGAATGATTTGTCCTGATACACCGTGATGACCACGGGGATGACCAGGCCGGCATCATTCTTGGTGACTGCATTGAACTCTTTGCAGAACGCCATGATGTTGACGCCGTGCTGACCGAGCGCCGGGCCCACGGGCGGCGCGGGATTTGCCTGGCCGGCGGCGATCTGCAATTTAATCTGTCCGGTAATTTTCTTTGCCATAAAAAATATTAAGCTTTCTCAACCTGCCAGTATTCCAGTTCCACTGGCGTGTTACGACCAAAAATGTTCACGGTCACCTTCAACTTGCCCCGTTCGGGATCGATTTCTTCGATCACCCCGCTGAAATTCAGGAACGGTCCGTTATTGATCTTGATGGTTTCCCCCACGTCAAAATTAACCTTCGGCTTCTCGGTTTCTTCCGAGGCATAAATCTGGGCCTTGATGGCCTCCACCTCTTCCGCCGGCGTCGGCAGCGGCGGTTCCCCGCCCACAAACCCGATCACGCCCTGCGTTTCCTTGATGAAATACCACGGCTTCTCAATGATCCGGCCGTTCTCATCCAGCAGGGCCATGTCCACAAAAACGTAACCCGGCCAGAGCTTCCGGTTCGACACCGTCTTCTTCTGGTTGCGCACCTCGACGATTTTCTCCATCGGCACGAGCACTTCCTTGACGTACTCCTCCATCTCGTCGGTCTTGACCCGCTTCTCAATGCTGTCCTTGACCTTGTTTTCCTGGCCGGACAGCGTTTGAACGATGAACCATTGGTTGCGCATGATCAAAATTTGAGGGTGATGAAAATATAAAACAGCACGCGGTCAACCACCACGGTGAACAGACCGAGCAACACAATCGTGATAAACACGAGGAGGGTCGAACCCTTCAACTCTTCCCAGGTCGGCCATGAACATTTTTCCAGTTCAACGCGGGTTTCACGGATGTAGAGCGCCAGCCGGCTGATTTGCCCCTGCCACCAGAGCAGTCCGAAGACCACCGCCACCGCCACCACCCAAAATATAATTGCTAAGTTGGTCACAATTTTTTTCCTGGCGGAGAGGGAGGGATTCGAACCCCCGGTGGGTGTTACCCCACAGCGGTTTTCAAGACCGCCGCAATAGACCACTCTGCCACCTCTCCGCGGCTGGCAGGGCGTGAAGGACTTGAACCTTCAACCAACGGTTTTGGAGACCGCTACTCTACCAATTGAGCTAACGCCCTATTCCACCAAAACAATTCCATGTTAGGAAAATCCGGGGGCGAGGTGGTAACCCCGCCCCCGTACACAATCGATCGCCTTAGGCGACCACGTCTGACACACGGCCGGCACCGATGGTGCGACCGCCTTCGCGGATGGCGAAACGCTGGCCTTTTTCCATGGCCACGGGTTTCTGCATTTCAATTTCCACCGACACATTGTCGCCGGGCATCACCATTTCCACGCCCGCAGGCAGGGTCAAGGTACCCGTCACGTCGGACGTGCGGAAATAGAACTGCGGACGGTAGTTGGTGAAGAACGGCGTGTGCCGGCCACCTTCATCCTTGGAGAGGACATACACTTCCGCCTTGAATTTCGTGTGCGGCTTGATGGAACCGGGCTTGGCCAAAACCATGCCGCGTTCCACTTCGTCCTTCTTGGTGCCGCGGAGCAACACGCCGACGTTGTCACCGGCATTGGCGAAATCCAGCAGCTTGCGGAACATTTCGATGTCCGTCGCCGTCGTTTTGCGCGTGTCGCGCAGACCGACGATCTCGACTTCTTCCATCTTCTTGATGACGCCACGTTCCACACGGCCGGTCACGACGGTGCCGCGACCTTCAATGTTGAACACGTCTTCGATGCACATCAGGAAGGGCTTGTCCACTTCACGGACCGGGTCCGGAACGAACGTGTCCAGCGCTTCCAGCAAATCAGCGATCGCTTTTTCGCCTTCGGGCGTGGCCGCGAGGGCCGCCGTGGCGGAACCGCGGATAATCGGGGTCGTTTCGCCGGGGAAGCCGTACTTGGTCAACAAGTCACGGATTTCCATCTCGATCAGCTCGAGCAGATCGGCATCGGCCAAATCAACCTTGTTCAGGAACACCACAATGCTCGGCACACCGACCTGGCGGGCCAGCAGGATGTGTTCGCGCGTTTGGGGCATCGGGCCGTCGGCCGCGCTGACCACGAGGATTGCGCCGTCCATCTGCGCGGCACCCGTGATCATGTTCTTCACATAATCAGCGTGGCCGGGACAGTCAACGTGGGCATAGTGACGCTTCGGGCTCTCGTACTCGACGTGCGAGACGGCGATAGTCACGGTCTTGGTGTCATCACGCACGGTGCCGCCCTTGGTGATATCAGCATAAGAAATGGCAGGAGCAAGCCCCTTGCGATTCTGGACTGACACGATGGCGGCGGTCAAAGTGGATTTGCCATGGTCGACGTGACCGATGGTGCCAACGTTGACGTGCGGTTTGGTTCGTTGAAATTGCTCTTTTGCCATTGCTATCTCCTGGTGTTGCTTGTCTAGTTTGTTGCCACTGCGTTTTTATTTATTAATTATGGAGCCCATGATCAGGATTGAACTGATGACCTCGTCCTTACCAAGGACGTGCTCTACCAACTGAGCTACATGGGCACCAATAAATTAATTTGTCCAAACCCGAATCGTAAAACGACAAAAAACCGTTCCCCTCGAGTTTCTTTCGAATTTCCGAGAGGCCTTCGGCTAAATTGTCTTTTTACGGCTCTGACAAGTAATAAACTAGGCGGCTTTGGGGGCGGAGTCAATGGTTTTTTTAAATTTTTTTGATTGAATTAATTCCCGTGCCCGGGCCAGCGCCGATGGCATGTCCCCGCATATGTTTGGCTCGCCCAAACGGTCAATCAAGCCCGACCGGGTCAGGGCAAATAGCGGCTGGGAATGCGGACCGCACAAAATCAACGCTTTCTTCTGTTTTTTGAGCCTTTCAAACAAATCTTCCAGCGCATCCAGCCCCGTGGCATCCATGGCCAGCACATCGCGCATCCGCAAAATTAGCACTTCAGGCAACTGCCCGGCCTCCCTTAATGACGTGTCCAATTTGTCCGCCGCCCCAAAGAAAAACGCCCCAAACACGCGAAATACCAGCGCCCCGGACGGAATCGCCAGGCCGGAAGTCTGTTGCTCGGGCTCGTTTCCATGCGTTACACTCTCATCTGGAGTCACTTGCGTGGCATCCGTTAGCCGTTTCACCAGCAGCGCGCTCGCCAAAATCAACGAGGTGCCCACGGCCGTCGGCAAATCCACCGCCACGGTCAACCCAAACGCACAAAGAAACACCGCCACATCGCTCTTCGGCCAGCGGCCCAGCCGGATGAATTGATGCCATTCCCCCATGCGCAACGACACCACGACCAGCACCGCACTCAGCGCGGCCAACGGTATATGTCGCGCCAATGGAGCCGCCACCAACAGTATCACCAGCAAGGTCAGCGAGTGGATTATTCCCGCCACCGGCGTTTTGCCACCGCTGCGCACGTTCGTGGCCGTGCGCGCGATGACCCCTGTCGTCGGCATCCCGCCAAAACACCCCATCACCACGTTGGCCACGCCCTGCGCCATCAACTCCTGGTTGGAATCGTGCTGGTCGTCAATCATCCCGTCCGCCACCACGGCGCACAGCAACGATTCAATCGCTCCCAGCACCGCCACCGTCATGGCCGCCGGCAGCAACGCGCGCCATTCATCCAGCGGCATCGACGGCCAGTGCGGCGCGGGCAGGCTCGCCGGCATGGAACCAAATGCCGAGCCCAAGGTCTGGATGTTCCACGGTTTATCCTCCCAATGAAAATACACGGCTGCCGCCGCACTCAACACGATCACCACAATGGAACCCGGCAGCCGATGGCCAAGCTTTTTGGGCCAGAACCAAATCGCCAGTGTGCCGGCCAGCGCCAGCGCCGCCGTCGGCCAGTTCGGTGAGAAATCGCCCGTCAACACCCGCAATTTGCCGATGAAATCCGGTGGCAGCTTGATTTGCAGGCCAAAAAAATCACGGATCTGCGTGCTCAGGATGATGATGGCAATGCCACTGGTGAAGCCCGTGACCACCGGATACGGAATATATTTGATCAGCGTGCCCAACCGGCAGGCGCCCAGCACAAACAAGATCACCCCTGCCATCAGCGCGCAAACCACCAACGCATCCGGCCCGTGCAGCATGACAATCGGCGCCAGCAACGGCACAAACGCCCCGGCCGGCCCGCCGATCTGGACCCGTGAGCCGCCGAGGGCGGAAACGATGAACCCGCCAATGATGGCCGTGTAGATGCCGATCTCCGGCTTCACGCCGGAGGCGATCGCCAGCGCCATGGCCAGCGGCAACGCCACCACCCCCACCGTCAAACCGGCCGTCAAATCAGCAATAAGCGTCGGCGCCGAATATCCTTTCAGCGTGTCCAACAGCTTGGGTCTAAATAAAAAAGCCTGGCTCATAACCATCCAACAGGAATGTCATCCCTGTACCGGATGGTGCGCCAAACCGGGGGTAAAACAATCCATTTAATTATGCCAAAATTGCCGAAGTCTCACCATAAGCCATGGTAAAATAATGCGGTCGTCTTTTAAGCCGGCCCCCGAGCCTCCAGCCAGATCAATGCAGATACCCGTCCACCAACTCACTCACCGGATCCCAATAACTGATTTGCCGCACCCGATCTTCCGGCGTGAGCGCCAGCACCGTCACCCGGCCGGCCTGCACCGGAACTGCCGCCAGGGTTCCAGCGTTGTCCACCAGCACAATACGCTCCGGATACGTCCGCATCTTCGGCAGGGCAAACCACCGGGCCACGGCCGGCATGGTATGGATGTCCAGCAGATACGCCGCCCGGTTGGTCTCCAGAAAATCCGCCCCCTGCGCCGCCAGCTTCAGATTCGCCGCCTTGGCGCATGCCATCTCCGTGGCGATCAGCAAATACCGCACGCCGTTGGTGGAGTTGAACTGCTTGCCGCGCTGATCCAGTGCCGAAATATTCGGCACCACATCCTCCACCCCCAGCAGCCCTGACGGCAGGGCCGCATGGGCCGACACCCCGGACAGACCGAAACTCAACCACACCAGCAGGCAAAAAATCTGATTCACAGCCAACAATCACACGCACTTGGGCTCCATGTCAATGATCGTCGCGGCAAGATCATAGAGATGCTGGCCGCCCGCGCCAGATTTTTACTGGTTTGCCCCGCCCGGTTCGCATACTTTTTAAGCCATGAACTTTGTTGGATACTTTCGCTCACTATCATTTTGTTTGGCTCTGCCTCTCGGTCTGGCCATCCGGCTCAATGCCGCAAATCTCCCCACCTCGCTCACGCCGCCGCCCGCCGCCACCCCGCACATCAATGGACCCGATGTCTTCGGCGTACGCCCGGATTCCGTTTTTCTCTATACGATTCCCGCCACTGGCGACCGGCCGATGACGTTTGGTGCCGATGCCCTCCCTGCCGGCCTGACCCTCGATACCGCCAGCGGTCACATCACCGGAACCGTCACGGCAACCGGCACTTTTTCCGTCGTGCTGCACGCCACCAACGCCAAGGGCACGGCGGATAAAACCTTTCGCATTGTCGTGGGCGACCAGATCGCCCTGACGCCCCCGATGGGCTGGAACAGTTGGAACTGTTGGGCGGCCTCCGTGGATCAGGACAAAGTCCTGCGCTCGGCCCGGGCCCTGGTGTCGTCCGGCCTCATCAATCACGGCTGGACCTACGTGAACATCGATGATTCTTGGCAGGGCGTACGGGGCGGACCCAACAACGCCCTCCAGGCCAACGCGAAATTTCCTGACATGAAGTCGCTGTGCGACCAGATCCATGCCCTGGGCCTGATGGCCGGCATTTATTCCACCCCCTGGATCACCTCCTACGCCAAATACAACGGCGGTTCGAGCGATGATCCGTCGGGCGCCTGGTCAAAATCTAACGCGACCACCAAGTTCTGGCGGCTGGGCAAAACCTATTATGCCGAACAAGATGCCCAACAGTGGGCGGACTGGGGCTTTGACTATCTGAAATTTGACTGGAACCCCATCGACGTGCCGCACACGGCCCAAATGTCCGCCGCCCTGCGCCACACCCATCGCGATATCATCTTCAGCCTGTCGAATTCCGCCCCCTTCGACCACGCCGCCGACTGGGCCCGGCTTGCCAATTCTTGGCGTACCACCAGCGACATCTACGACGGCTGGAATGAAAATTCCAAGGCCGGCTACAACTATGGCATCTCCGAAATCGCCTTTTCCCAGGATCCTTGGGCGCAGTATGCCGGGCCCGGACATTGGAACGACCCGGACATGCTCGTCGTCGGCCAGGTCGGCTGGGGCCCCAGTCTGCACGCCTCACGGTTGACGGCGGATGAACAATATTCCCACCTGAGCATGTGGTGCCTGCTCTCCGCCCCGCTGCTGATCGGCTGCGATCTGGAACAGGCCGACGCCTTCACCCTGGGTCTGCTGAGCAACGACGAAGTTCTGGCCTTGGACCAGGACGCCCTCGGCAAACAAGCGGTACGGGTGGCCACGGTTGGCTCGGTGGATGTTTACGAGAAGCCGTTGGAAGACGGCTCCAAGGCGCTGGGCTTTTTCAATCGCGCCAACACTACCGAAGCCGTCGACTTCAACAAACTCAACTATCTCGGCTTCCGCGGCACCATCCACGTGCGCGACCTCTGGCGGCAAATCGATTTGCCGGATGTCAAGGGCGCGATCAAAACGACGATTCCCCCGCACGGAGTGGTGTTGCTGAAACTGACGTCTGCGGCCAAGTGAACCGTTAATAACTCCGGCCAAAAACGGATCAGGTTCACCGGGTGAATGCCCGGCACCGGTCGTATTGTTTTCGGCTGCTCACATTCGCCCCACTTGACTCCCCCATATTCCCCCCTAAACTGAAAGCTGGTTAAGAACATGAAACGCAAACCATCACTTTTAGTCATCTTTTTGTCCGTGTTCATCGATCTCATCGGCTTTGGCATCGTGCTGCCGATGCTGCCGGGGTTTGCGGAGGATGATTTCCGGCCGGACTTCTCGGCCAAGGGGCTGTTCATCGGGGCCATCATCGCCTCCTTCTCGGCCATGCAGTTTTTCTTCGCGCCCGCGTGGGGCCGGCTCTCCGACCGCATTGGCCGCCGGCCCGTGATGCTCGTCAGCAATCTCGGGGCGGCCGGTTCTTACTGCCTCTTTGCCTTCGCCTGCAGCATGAGCGGCACCACCGGCCTGATCTGGCTGCTTGTCTCCCGCGTATTTGCCGGCATCTGCGGGGCCAACCTCTCCGTGGCCTCCGCCTACATCGCCGACATCACCCCCCCGGAAAAACGTTCCGCCCGCATGGGCCTCATCGGCATGGCCTTCGGACTGGGCTTCATCTTTGGCCCGGCCATCGGCTCCTTTTGTTTGAGTGAACTGGGCCACACCGGGCCCGGCTGTGTGGCGGCGGGCTTTTGCTTCGCCAATTTTATCCTCGGCTGGTTCATTCTCGGGGAAAGCCGCGTGCCCAGCTCCGCCCCCTTCGTCGCGCGGCCCAAGATCAATCAATGGTCCCACACGCTGTCCCAACCCAAGCTCGGCGGCCTGGTGGGCATCTTCTTTCTCGCCACGTTCTGCTTCACCTGTTTTGAAGCCACCTTCGCCCTGCTGGCCAAACATCAGTTCGGCTATGGCGCCGAGGGCAAGGACAACCACATCGGCTACCTGTTCACCTATTGCGGCCTCATCACCGCCTTCCTGCAGGGCGGCATTGGCCGGCTGGTCAAGAAGCTCGGCGAACCCAATTTGATTTTCGTCAGCCTACTGATTTTTGCCGTGGCCCTCACCGCCCTGCCCTTTCAAACTTCGTTGACCGGCCTGCTGGTGGTACTGGCGCTGCTCGCCGTCGGGTCCGGCCTGAACCGGCCGCCGGTCTTCGGCCTCATCTCCCTGAAATCCTCGGCGGATGAACAAGGCGCCAACCTCGGCGTCGCCCAGAGCTTTGGCAGCCTCGCCCGCATCCTCGGCCCGATCTTTGCCACCACCCTGTTCTTCGTGGACATGAAACTGCCCTACATCATCACCGGCGTCGTGGCCTTGCTGGCGGGTATTTTCGCCTGGAGCTATCTCTGCCGGGACAAGACCCCGGCCCGGTCGACCAGTTTGTAAAATAATAAACCGCCGGAATCAATTCCGGCGGTTTGCTGAAAAACTCACGCACCCTGCCCCGCCCCACCGATTATTTCTTGCGCCGCAACCAGGCCGCCAAACTGAGTCCGCCCAGTCCGAAGTAAGCCATCGAAGTCGGTTCCGGAACGGCCGCCGTGCTCCCATTCAGATTGAGATTCTCAAAAACCTCGTAGGCACTCGCAGTTCCATAGGCATACACGCGAAAGGTGATTGGCGTGGTGATGCCTTGAAAACTTGATCCCGAAAGGGAAATGCTTTCAGAAGTCAACGTGGTGGGGGCCCCGGTGCCGAGGTCCGTCGCATAGGCATCAATGCTTGAGCCTACTCCATATCCGGCACCACCATATTGGATGAGTCCGCATAAAAGGTTAGCGCCGTCAAGTTCATCTCATAGCCTGCATTCGGTGTGACGGTCAACTCCAAATAACTGTCGTTATCTACGGCATCCAATTCAGTGGTGGTGCTGGCCTCGATGTTCAAATCCAAAGAGCCGGTCAAATCGGAACCCTGCGAAGTGCCGCCACCCAAACTAACAGATGTGCCCGTTACATTGGGATTGTGGCCGCCGAGCGTCAGCGCCCCCGGGTTGCCCAAAAAGGGATAATTCGCAATGCCGACCGAGGCCCGCGCTGATTCCGCCGCGCCCAACGCCAGGCCCAGTCCGGCCAGCAGCCCCAAAACATTGTAAGTCCGCCGGGCCGGAGTGACTGCCACCAAAAGAGAATTGCGCTTTTCCAAGTTTTTCATGGGTCTTTCAGTAGTGTTTACTTTCCACAGTTTTATGAAACTGGCGCAGCATATCGGCGAAAATCTTGAAATCAAGTTCAGGCGCAACGGAGTTTTGCTCCCGATGAACTTGCAGTTCGAAAACCATTGCATCACGAGCCTCGCCTCGGCTATCTATCTGAGTTTCCTTGTACTAATTAATAACTAGCATAGGACACACTTGGAGCCATAAAAAAAGAACGGACCAAGCTCCGGTCCTTCTTAATCGCGGCTAGGTCCTCTTCGACGCGTTGCCGAAGGGCTTCATTCTTGCGCAAG
>Ga0302319_10006263_pt1 | contig 23666 bp, 23 predicted proteins | sample Bog_T0_2_FD_203319 | JGI IMG/M metagenome (GOLD analysis project Ga0302319, IMG submission 203319) | Peat permafrost microbial communities from Stordalen Mire near Abisko, Sweden - Bog_T0_2 | ecosystem: Environmental > Terrestrial > Soil > Wetlands > Peat | place: Sweden: Abisko, Stordalen Mire...
TCAAACAACACGGCGGGACAAGCGATATATTTACGTATTGGGATAAGATATATTGCAATAAGTTGTTGCATTGGTGCTCGCTTGAAGAATTCTTGGATCTATGCCGGATCGAGACTTAGCGCACTGTTTGCCCCGGCAATACCGATTGTAAAGCGACCGGTATTCGGCTCGCGCGAACTGTTTCCGCGGATCGCAAAGGCGTCGCGCGGAAACCGCACCGAAAGCTACAAGCGTCTATACAGACGTATATTCTTGTTCGAAACGTCGGCAACCGTTTGCGAATCGGCGCCAGGACTACGCGACAGGCGCGACCCTGGCGGGTCGCACGAGACTGCGGTCGTGAGGATTTTCCGACGCGCCCGCCCGCCGCAGCGAACGCGCTATCGCGCGCCGTCGTCTTCGATGTCGCTCGGCAAAACGACTATGATGTGCCCCGCGGCGAAATCGACTTGCGGCGCGAAAGCGTCGGCGAACGGCAGCAGGATCGACTCGCCGCCCGCGTCGGGGCGGATTTCCAAAATGTCGCCGGCGCCGAAATTGAGCACCGCGACGACTTCGCCGATCGGCTCTCCCTCGGGCGTCGCCGCGCTGAGGCCGAGCAAATCCTCGTGATAATATTCGCCCTCGGCGGGCTCGGGCAGTTGATCGCGCCGGGCGAACAATCCCGTGCCCGTGAGCGCTTGCGCGGCGTCACGCGTGGCGACGCCGGCCACGCGGGCGACGATCATGTCGTTCTTGAGCGGACGAATCGCCTCGAACCTGAAAGCCCGCCCGCCCGACGCATCGGTGAGCGGTCCGTAGGCGCCGATCGAACGGGGATCGGCAGTGAAGCTCTTCACGCGCACTTCGCCGCGCACGCCCTGCGCGGCGCCGAAAACGCCGAGCCGAACCAGACGTTTGGGGTCGCGCATGAGATTTGCCGTCCCAGGAAAACGAGAGGCCGTCCACGGACGGCGCTCTCAAACCAAACGGCAGACTCAGGCCGCCGCCTTCGCAGCCGCAGCGGCGGCCGCAGCGGTGCGCTCCTGCGCCTTCTTCTTCGGCTGCGCCTTGACCGGGTTATTGTGGGCTTCGCGCTTGGCGACGCCGAGGATGTCGAGCAGACGCGCGACGCGATCGGTCGGCTGCGCGCCCTTGGACAGCCAATCCTTCGCCTTTTCGACGTCGAGCGTCAGGCGCGAGGCGTCGTTCTTGGCCTTCATCGGGTCGAAGGTGCCGATCCGCTCGACGAAACGGCCGTCGCGCGGCGAGCGGGCGTCGGCGATGACGATGCGATAGAACGGGCGCTTCTTGGCGCCGCCGCGGGACAGGCGAATTTTCAGGGACATGGTTTTCTTCCTTTCTGATTGATGCCTTCTCCCGCTCGCGGGAGAAGGTGGCGCCATAGACCGTCGCAAGACGGGCGTTCTTTCGAACGCCCTGTGGCGCCGGATGAGGGTTCTTGGGTCGAGGCGCGCTGACGCCCCTCACCCTCCAGCGAACGCTTGCGTTCGCGACACCCTCTCCCGGGAACGGGAGAGGGGGGATCTCATTTTTTCTTGCCTCCAAACGGATTGAGGCCTCCCAGACCCGGGAGTTTCGGCCCGCCGAGGCCAGGGAAGGTGGGGGGAAGCTTGAAGGCGCCGGGCGGCGGCGCGGCCGGCAGGCCGGGCGCTCCCGGAGGGGCCGCGCCGGGGGCGCCGCCCATCTGCTTCTGCATCGCTTCCATCTGCTCCGGGCTCGGCATGCCCCCGCCCATACCCATCATCTGCCCGAGCTTGCCCATCATGCCCTTGCCGCCCGCGCCCTGCATCGCCTTCATCATGTCGGCCATCTGCCGATGCTGCTTGATGAGGCGGTTGACGGCTTCAACCTGCGCGCCGGCGCCGGCGGCGATGCGCTTCTTGCGCGAAGCCTTGCGCGCGTCGTCGGTGAGGATGTGCGGATTGCGCCGTTCCTTGGCGGTCATCGAGCCGATGATCGCGCGCTGCCTGGCGACGACGGAGCCGTCGAGATGGGCGGCGCTGATCTGGTCCTTGAGCTTGGCCATGCCGGGCAGCATGCCCATGATGCCGCCCATGCCGCCCATTTTCTCGATCTGCGACAATTGCTCGGACAGGTCGTTGTAGTCGAAGACGCCCTTGCGCATCTTCTCGGCCATCTTGGCCGCTTTTTCGATATCCAGCGTTTCCGCCGCCTTCTCGACGAGGCTGACGATGTCGCCCATGCCGAGGATGCGGTCGGCCAGACGCTTGGGATGGAAATCCTCCAGCGCGTCCATCTTTTCGCCGACGCCGAGCAGTTTGATCGGCTTGCCGGTGACCGCGCGCATCGACAGCGCCGCTCCGCCGCGGCCGTCGCCGTCGACGCGGGTGAGGACGATGCCGGTGACGCCGACGCGCTCGTTGAAATTCTTGGCGAGATTGACCGCGTCCTGGCCGGTCAGCGAGTCCGCGACGAGCAGGATTTCATGGGGCTTGGCGGCGTCGCGGATTTCCGCCATCTCCGCCATCAGCGGTTCGTCGATATGGGTGCGGCCCGCCGTATCGAGGAGCACCACGTCGTAGCCCTGCAAGCGCGCTTGCGCTTCGGCGCGCTTGGCGATGGCGACCGGGTCCTGTCCGGCGATGATCGGCAACGTGTCGACGCCGACCTGTTCGCCCAGCACCCGCAACTGCTCCTGCGCCGCCGGACGCTTCACGTCCAGCGAGGCCATCAGCACCCGGATCTTGTTGCGCTCGGTCAACCGCTTGGCGATCTTGGCCGCTGTCGTCGTCTTGCCCGCGCCCTGCAGGCCGACCAGCATGATCGCCACCGGCGCGGGCGCGTTGAGGTCGATCGCCACGCCCTCGCCGCCCAGCATCTCGATCAGCGCGTCGTGGACGATCTTGACGACCATCTGCCCCGGCCGCACCGACTTGACGACCGCCGCGCCGATCGCCTTGGTGCGGGCGCGATCGACGAACGAGCGCACGACTTCGAGCGCGACGTCGGCCTCGATGAGGGCGCGCCGCACTTCGCGCATCGCGGCGTTGACGTCTTCCTCGGAAAGGACGCCGCGGCCGGTCAACTTATCCAATATGCCGGAGAGCTTCTCGGAAAGGCTCTCGAACATGGGTCGCTCCACAGGGTGCGTAAGACAACAGGCAACGCCGATCGCGCCCGGGGGCGCCAAGCGCTGCCGGACGGGGACCGATGTTCTCGAGGGAACAGTCGGCGGATCTGCGAGGCTACAGCCTTACGAAGATTGGAGGCGGCGGATAGGGCAAAATGGGGGGGGAGTCAAATCGGCGGGGGACTTTGCCGCTCGGACCGGTCATGTGGTATTATGCGCCATGGATAGATCCGTGCTTTCCGATCCCATCCTGACTCGGTTTCGCGCCGCGCCGCGCTGGAGGCGGCCTATGGCGCGCGGCTGGAACGCGCGATCGTCTTCGGCACGCGCGCGCGCGGCGACGCCGGGCCAGAGTCCGACTACGATATAGCGGTCTTCTTGCGCGACATGCCGGATCGCGCGGTCGAACTGAACCGGCTTGCCGATCTAGGAACCGAAATTCTCTACGACACCGGCGAGCTCGTTCATGCGATGCCCTATCCTGCGGGCGCTTACAACGATCCGCACATGCCATTGATGTATGAAATCCGCCGCGAGGGGCTCGACTTGTGAAGCTCCAGAACGCTGCGTATCTCGAAAAGGCGCGCGCGCTTCTCGAGCAGGCCGAGACGATGTTGCGGGTCAACGTGAACGACGCCGCCGGGCGTACGGCGTATCTCGCCGGGTTTCATGCGGCGCAGGCGCTCATCTTCGAGCGGGATGATCGCGTCGTCAAAACCCATCGCGGAGTTCAAGGCGAGTTCAGCCGGCTCATTAAGGACGACCCGCAGTTCGGAGTCGACCTGCGATCCTTTCTTGGCCGCACTTACAATCTCAAAGCCGTCGCTGATTACGAAACCGGCCCGGGATCGAAAGTGAGCCGCGCCCAGGCCGAGGGCGCGATCGCCGGCGCGCTTCATTTCGTCGACGCGATAGAAAAAGCGATCGGTTCGTGAGCGCCCGCGCCGGGTTGAGCGTTCGTCGTTTTGGGTAAAACCGGTCGACAACTGAAATATATGGTGAAACCGCAAATTCCCGCGCTGCCGTCGAGATAAACGCCCGTCCGCCGCCCGCTTCGTCTTGGCTGCGACGCACAGAACACCCACATAGGGCTCGATTTGCAGACGCGCGAGGGCATGAAATGAGCAATGGCAAGACGGTTCTGATAACCGGCGCTTCTTCCGGGATTGGCGAGGCGCTCGCCGAGAGATTTGCCGACGACCGCTACGAACTCGTCCTCACCGCCCGCAGCGTCGACAAGCTGCAAGGGCTGGCCTCGCGCCTGACCAGCCAATACGGGCTCGTCGCGCGCGTGATTCCCGCCGACCTCGAAGCGCCGGACGGCGCGAAGGCGCTGTTCGACGAGGTCAAGCGGCAAAACCTGACGATCGACGCGCTGGTCAACAACGCCGGCTTCGGCCTGCAAGGCGCGTTCGCCGAGCTCGATCTCGAAGGACAATTGCGCATCATGCAGCTCAACATGTCCGCGCTGGTCGCGCTGACGAAATTGTTCCTGTCCGATCTCATCGCGCGCAAAGGCAAGCTGCTCAATGTCGCCTCGACCGCGGCTTTCCAGCCCGGACCGAACATGGCGATCTACTGCGCGACCAAGGCGTTCGTGCTCAGCTTCAGCGAGGCGATCGCCGAGGAATTGGCGGATACCGGCGTTACCGTCACCGCATTGTGTCCGGGACCCACGGCGACGGGCTTTGCCGATCGCGCCGGCGCGGGCGAGATCATGCTGTTCAAGGTGATGACGCCGATGACATCCGAAGCGGTGGCGAAAATCGGCTACGCCGGGTTTAAACAGGGCCGGCGCGTCGTCATCGCCGGCGCCTTGAACTGGTTGATGGCGCAGAGCATCCGCTTCGCGCCGCGCCGGCTCGCCACCGTGATCGCCAAGCGCGTGATGTCGGCTTGAATTGTCAGCTTGGCCGGTTGCGCTGATCGATCCAGGCCGGCAGCTCTGCCAGCGTCGTCATCCGCACGAAGCGCGGATGGCCCTGCGGGTCGTCCGCCCGCTCGCGCGCCCATTCGAACTCGTGGGGGATGTGCGCCGCCCAGGCGCCGGCCTCCAGGGCCGGCCAGATGTCGGAGCGCAGCGAATTGCCGGCCATGACGGACTCCTGCGGCGCGACCCGGTAGCGCTGAAATACTTTCGTATAGCGCTCCGGCGTCTTCTCGCTGACGATCTCGACGCCGGAAAACCTGTCGCCCAGCCCGGAGGCGGCAAGCTTCATCTCCTGATGGAACAGATCGCCCTTGCTGACCAGCACCAGCGGCGCACGTTCGGCGAGCGGCCCGAGCGCCGCGGCGACGCCGTCGAGCAGATCGATGGGGTGGCGCATGAGATCCTGGCCGATGCCGAGGATCGCGCGCGTCATCGCCGCATCGAGACCGTCGCCGGCGATCTCCAGCGCCGTCTCCAGCATGGTGAGGATGAACCCCTTCACGCCATAGCCGTAGACATGCAGGTTGCGGTCTTCGATGGCGGCGAGCCGCTCGGTGGAGGCGGTCGCGTCGGCGTGCGGCGCCAGCAAGTCGGCGTAGCGGCGGGCCGCCTGCTGAAAATAACTCTCGTGACTCCACAGGGTGTCGTCGGCGTCGAGGCAGATGAGACGGATCGGCATGGCTTTGTGGTAGCGCCGCCGGCGGGCCTCGTCCAGGCGCGCACGCGGGCGTAGGCTGGGCGCCGACAAAGGAGCGACCATGCTGAGTCCGCGTTTCGACCAAGCGTTTGCTTTCGCCCATGACCTGCACCGCGCACAGACGCGCAAGGGCGGGACGATACCCAACATCTCCCACCTGATGAGCGTCGCCGCGTTGGTGATCGAGCACGGCGGCGACGAAGACCAAGCCATTGCGGCGCTGTTGCACGACGGGCCCGAGGATCGAGGCGGGCGGGAAACGCTGGAACTCATCCGGACAAAATTCGGCGAGCCGGTGGCCCGCATCGTCGCCGACTGCACCGACGCCTGGAGCGAGCCGAAGCCGGCGTGGCGGGCGCGCAAGGAGGCCTATCTCGCCGGCCTGCCGGGCAAGCCGAAAGCCTCACTGCTGGTGTCGCTGGCCGACAAGACCCACAACGCCGAAGCCATCGCCGCCGACTATCGCGAACTCGGCGACGCGCTGTGGCCGCGCTTCACCGGCGGCGCCGAGGGAACGCGCTGGTATTATCGCGAACTCGCCGAAATCTTCGCGCGCGCCGCGCCCGGCCGACTGGCGGACCGACTGGCGCGCGCGGCGGCGGCGTTTTCATAAAAAACCGCCGGCCTCTCGCGAGACCGGCGGCGAATTTCAGACCGCTTGCGCGTCGCCCTTTCAGGCGGCTTCCTCGATTTCGCCTTCTTCGCCCTCGATAGCGTCGGGCTTGGCGCCGCGCTTGACGTTCTTCTTCAGTTGCGTCTCGATCAGCTTGATCGCCTCGGTCTCGCTGAGCTTATGCACCACCGCGATCTCGCGCATCATACGGTCGAGCGCGGCTTCGTAGAGCTGGCGTTCGGAATAGGACTGCTCGGGCTGCGCCTCGGAGCGATACAAGTCGCGCACCACTTCGGCGATGGCGTTGATGTCGCCCGAGTTGATCTTGGCTTCGTATTCCTGGGCGCGGCGCGACCACATCGTGCGCTTGATACGCGCGCGGCCGGTGAGGATGTCGAGCGAGCGCTTGGCCGAGTCGGCGTCCGAAAGCTTACGCATGCCGACGCCCACGACCTTCTGCGTCGGGACGCGCAGCGTCATCTTGTCCTTGACGAAACTGATGACGAACAGCTCCAACTTGAAGCCGGCGACTTCCTGTTCCTCGACGGAGACGATCTGTCCGACCCCGTGCGCGGGATAAACAACGAATTCGTTCAGCTTGAAGCCGTGTCGATTTGCGCCTGTTTTCATGTTTTTCTGTTCGCCGCTGTTTTCTTCTCGTTCCAACTTGGCCGGAATTGGCGCCTTGACCGCTTTCGCGGTCGCCGCGCCCTTGGGCTGCGCAGGCGGCTGAGAGGGCCGCTGCGTCGCCGTCGATCCGACATCGCTCGAGGCGACTGGGGCTTTCGCCGCAGGCGCCGCGGCGACCGGAGCGACGGGCTGAGGAGCCGTCGCCGCGGGCGCCGAAACAGATTTGACTTCGACGGATTTCGCCTGGCTCTGAGCCTTGACGGTCCCCGGGGTCGCGGACGCCGGACCCGGCGCCGCCTTGGCGGGCGCGGCGGGCTTCGCGGCCGCCGCAGCCTTCTCTTGAACCTCTCGCTTTGGGTGACCAGCCGCGGCCTCGACCGCGGACGGCTTGCCGGCCTTGGGTTTACTCGACGTCTTCGTTTCCACCGCGCCGCGGGCGGAATTGACCGATTTCACCTTGGGTGGGACGGAATTGCCTGCGGACGGCTGGGTTGCGGGCTTCGATTCTTTCGAGTTGGACTTCTTGCGCGCCGCCATAGGCTGGGCTCTCCAAACGCGAGACACTACCCCGGACGCCCATAGCTACTGCTACGCGCCGCCGAGGCATCAATAGATGGGCAAGGCGGGCTCTGCCGCGCGTCCCACAGACGCTGCGTCCAGCCCGTTTCCCGAATTAACCGCTCCTTTAGCACAAAATTCGCGCCGAATCAAAAGGCTCGACCTGGAGACGCTTTCTTGCCCTCCAGGTGGTTAACAAACCGGCGATCGGTTCTCCGAAATTGTTTAGTATATCATGCCCTTACCACGGCGCTAATCAGTCGCCCTGACCGGGCTCCTTCGAGAACTCCGCCAGCTTGCCCGGCTTGCCGTCGAAATCTTTGGCTTCGGCCGGCGGCTCGCGCTTGACCGTGATGTTCGGCCAGACCAACGCATAATCGGCGTTGAGCTTCAGCCAATGATCGAGATCCGATTCGGTGTCCGGCTTGATCGCCTCGGCGGGGCATTCGGGTTCGCAGACGCCGCAATCGATGCACTCGTCCGGGTGGATGACGAGCATGTTGGCGCCTTCATAGAAGCAGTCGACCGGACAGACTTCGACACAGTCCGTATACTTGCACTTGATGCAGTTCTCGGTCACCACATAGGTCATAGACGGCTATCCTCGTATTGACGGTCTCTGGCGGCGATCACGCGCGCCGCCCGTGAAGTTCGTTCCCGGCTACTTTTTTCTGTCCTGCTTTTCAAGCAGCGGTTTGAGCGCCAGCAACTTTGCGAAGGGCGAGTCCGGGTCGACCGGCATGGCGCGCTGCTCTCTGCGGGGGCCGGCGTCCACTTGCCCTTTCGCGGCGAATTCCTGACGGCGCTCGTCGCGGCGCGGGCCCTTTTGCTGTTGCGGCCGATGATCGCCATTGCGGCCACGCGACGACTCTTCGCGCTGCGGCGGCTCCGCGGTTGCGTCGCCCGCCTCAGCGGCGACGGGGATTTCCGCCTTGGAGCTCGCGGGCGCGGGCGCGGCGGGTTCCTTGGCGCGCCAGACAATGCGCCCGGTCCCCTCGCCCGAGCCGGAGCCGTGGCGGCGATTTTGGTGGTGGTGATGTTGATGGTGATGCTGTCGGCGCTGACGCGGCGCGGGCCGCCAGACCTCGATGAGTTCGTCGACAGGCTCCGGCGCGGCTTCCGCTTCGGCCGCTGCCGCCTCGGGCGCAGCTTCCGCTTCGTCGGCTTGCTCCTCGCTCGTGGCCTCGGATGCCTCCGGCGTCTCCGCCTCAACTACCGATTCGGGCGCCGCTTCAGCCTCGGAAGCCTCCGGCGCCTCCGCCTCAGTCACCGATTCGGGCGCCGATTCGGCCTCCCGAGCTTCCGGCGTCTCCGCCGCCGCCTCGGCCTCAGTCTCGACGGCTTGCGCCGGCGCCTCCGCCTCGGCGGACTCGGCGACCTCAGGCGTTTCGCTGACGACGGCGGTCTCGTCGACTGCGCGCGCCGCCTCTTCGCCGGCCTCGGCTTCGTGCGGCGCTTGCGCCGCCACGTGCGCCTCCGCCTCGCCCACAGCGGCGGCGCTGACCTTCGCGGGCTCGATCGGCGCCGGCGCGGGCTTGCGCGTCGCCGCCTCGAACTCGGACTTCTTGACCTGATGGCTCTCGTAGCCGAGCGAGCGCAGGATGGCGGCGAAAGCCTCCCCGGCGCAGCCGGTCAGCGAAGTCATCTGCTGGGTGACCAGGAAACCCGCGGCCTCCGACGCCGGCGCGGAACCCGGGCGCATCTGGTCGGGTATCGCGGCGCGGATGAGATCGGTGAGGCGCTCGACGATATCGACGCGCACCACCCGCTCGCCGCACAGCCGGAAGCCGGCGACACGGTAGGATTCCGGCGACAGCGTCCCTTCGGCGACGAACGACGTGCGCCCGGCCGCTGCGTATGCGAGCAGCCGCTCGGCGCCGGGCTCGACGGCGTGCTTGAGCGCCTGCAATTGCGTGCAGAGCGTCCGGGCGCCAGGCTTCAACAAGGCGGGAATGAAAATATAGTGGGCGCCGAAGCGCACGCCGAGCTTGCGCAACGCGGCGCGCGCGTTCTGATCGAGCGACTTGACCTGCGCGCGCACGCGCTCGCGATCGAGCACGCCCAGCGACTCGGCGAGTTTGATCGCGACTTCGCGACCGCCGTCCGCCAGACCTTCCGCCGCCGCCAGCCCTTCCAGCGGGCCCAGCACCTTATGCAGATGCGCGCTCACCCAGAGGCCGAGCCGATGCTCGACTTTCTCCCGCGCTTCCGCCGGCAGCGCGTCGTCGGCGAGCAGCACCGTGCGGGGCTTGAGCGTCTCTTCGCCGACCACCAGACGTCCCACCGGGTCGCCGAGCCAGCGCACCACGCCGTCGCTGGCCAGCACGATGGAATCGTCGACCGATTGCACGAAACGATCGGCGCGCGCCGTCAGTTCCTTGACCAGTTCGGCCGCGTAGGCGTCGGGATTCTCTTGTGTCGGGGAGCCGAGCGACTGGAATCCCCGCAGGTCCGAGAAATCGAAACTCGGGGTCGGCGCGGGAGACGGCGCAGTTTCGACCACGCTTTCCGGCGCGTCTTCGCTCGCAGTCGTTTCGGTCTCAGACATCGAACATCCTTGAAGTCACGACCTTTTTGGGTCGCAAGCGGCCAAGCTTCAACGCACGGAAGCGTCTGCGCTCTTTTTTAAGGCCCCGCTCTTTACCTTAGGCGGGGCCCCGCGCCAAGGGCGCGTAGGTCGCAGTTCGCATGACGATGAACGCGCGCTTGCCTAGCTTCCGCCGTGGGCTTGCGGCTAAAGGGGAATATGTTCAGAAGTTTCTTCTCTGTCGGCGCCTTTACGGCGCTGTCGCGCCTGACCGGATTCGTGCGCGAAATGGCGATCGCCGCGCTGATGGGGCGCTCGGCGCTCGCCGACGCCTATTTCGTCGCGCTGCGGTTGCCCAATCAATTCCGCGCCATCTTCGGCGAAGGCGCCTTCAATTCCGCTTACGTGCCGACCTATTCGCGGGTGCTGATCTCGCAGGGGCCCGAGCGCGCGACGACCTTCGCCAGCCGCATCCTCACCCTGCTGACGATCTCGCAGATCCTGCTGCTCGGCCTGGCCTGGGCCTACACGCCCGCCTTCGTCGCCGTCATCGCGCCGGGTTTCGACTCCGATCCCGGTAAATTCGCGCTCGCCGTCGGCATGACGCGCATCACCTTTCCCTATCTGGCGTTCATCACTATCGCGACGCTGCACACCGGCACGCTCAACGCCCACGGGTACTTCGCCGCCGGCGCCTTCGCGCCGGTGCTGTTGAACGTGTTCATCATCGGCTTTCTCGCGGTCTCGTTCCTGTTTCCCAACGCCGGCGTCGCCGCGAGCTGGGGCGTCGTCGTCTCCGGCGTCGCCCAGCTCGCGCTGCTCGTTTACGACGCGCGACGGCGCGGCGTGCTCGAACACTTCGCCTGGCCGAAGTTCGACGCCGACGTGCGCCAGTTTTTTCGTGCGCTGGGTCCCGCGGTGATAGGCTCGGCGGGACAGCAGATCGCCATTCTCGTCGACACGATTCTCGCCTCGGGCATGCCGACCGGCTCCGTCGCCTCGATCAACTACGCCGACCGGCTCTATCAATTGCCGCTCGGCGTCATCGGCGTTGCAGCGGGAACGGTGCTGCTGCCGGAAATGACGCGCCGGCTCGCCGCTGGCGACGACGAGGGCGCGGCGCACGCGCAGAACCGTTCCATCGGCCTGTCGCTCGCGCTCTGCGCGCCGTTCCTCGTCGGCTTCTTCATGATCCCGCAGGAACTCATCAGCGGAGCCTACATGCGCGGCATGTTCGACGGCGAGGCCGCGGCGCGTTCGGCCTATGTGCTCGAGGCCTATGCGTTCGGCCTGATTCCGATGGTGCTGATTCGCTCCTCGGTGGCGCCGTTCCAGGCGCGGGGCGACACGGCGACGCCGATGTATTGTTTCTTCGGCGGCCTCGCCTTCAACGTACTGCTCAAGATCGCGCTCTCCGCGCCGCTGGGACCGGTGGGGCTGGCGATCGGCACCGCCGTCGGCGCCTGGATCAATTTCGTCGCGCTCACCTGGCTGGCGCGCGACCGCTCGCTCACCAAGTCCGACGACCGGCTCTACGAGAATATCGCGCTGATGGCCTTCGCCTCCGCGGGCGCCGCTTTCGTGACCCCCTATGCGCTCGATCTGTCGGCGCGATTCGTGGCGCTGCTGCCGTGGCTGCGCAACGAAGTGCTGGTGACGCTCACGTTCGGCGCGCTGTGCCTCGTCTATGGCGGGCTGTACACCGGCGGCGCGCTGCTGTTTGGCCGCGGATTGCGCCGGCAGCTGTCGGGACGCTGAGAAAATGCTAGAGCCGCGGCCGAGCCCGCTTCAGGAGACCGCATGAACGCCGTATCTTCCCTCGTCATCGTCGGCGCCGGACACGCCGGCGTGCAGGCCGCCGCGTCGCTGCGCGACGAAGGTTTTTCGGGCGCATTGACGCTGCTGTGCGACGAAACCCACCTGCCTTACCAGCGCCCGCCGCTGTCCAAGGCGTTCCTCAAGCGCGAGGTCGAGGCTCCCGGTCTCGCCCTGCGCGCGGAAAGCTATTTCCGCGACCACGACATCGACCTGCGCCGGGGGGCCAAGGCGACGCGCATCGATCGCGAGGCCAGGCGCGTCTTTCTTGCCGACGGCGAGAGCCTCGCCTACGATCACCTGATTCTCGCCACCGGCGCCCGCGCCCGCGAGTTCAAAGTCCCCGGCGCCGATCTGCAAAACATCTTTGCGTTGCGGTCGATTGCCGACGCCCACGCGATTCGTGATTCGCTCGGCGCCGACAAACGCGTCGTCATCGTCGGCGCCGGCTTCATCGGCCTCGAAATCGCCGCGACCGCGCTCAAACTCGGCGGCGTGGTGACGGTGGTCGAAATCGCGGAACGGCCGCTGGGCCGCGCGGTGTCGCCCACCATGTCCAGGTTCTTTCACGACGCCCACAAAGCCTTCGGCGCCTCGCTCCGGCTCAGCACGGGCGTCAAGGCGATCCACGGCGACAACGGCCGTGTCGCCTCGGTCGAACTGTCGAGCGGCGAGATCGTCCCTGCCGACGTCGTCGTCGTCGGCGTCGGCATCGTCGCCGAGGACGCGCTGGCGCGCGCCGCCGGGCTCAAATGCGAAAACGGCGTGGTCGTCGATGCGACAATGCAGACCTCCGATCCCGCGATTTCGGCAATCGGCGATTGCGCGCAATTCCCCAGCGCGATTCTCGGCGCCCCGCTGCGGCTCGAATCGGTGCAGAACGCGACCGATCAGGCCAAGACCGTCGCCAAGCGGATCACCGGAAAAAGCATCGCGCCCTACGACGCGTTTCCGTGGTTCTGGAGCGACCAGGGCGATCTCAAGCTGCAGATCGCGGGCCTGTCGCATGGCGTCACCGATTGGGTGACGCGCGGCGATCCAGCCGAGCGGGCGTTTGCGGTGTTCGGCTTCAAGGACGGCGAGTTGCGCGTCGTCGAGACGGTCAACCGCGCCGGCGAACACATGGCCGCGCGAAAACTGATCGCCGCCAGGACGCCCGTCACGCCGGAGCAGGCCGCCGACACCGCGTTCGATCTGCGCAAGCTGGCTCTTGCCACGAAGGCGGGGTGAGCGGCTCGGGCAGGATGGCTCCGAGCGGGAGGCTGTCCGAAGTCGCGAAAAAGCGCGGCGGCGCGGCTCCAGATGGCTTCGATTCGTTGGCGATACGGGCTTACGGGGCGTCCGCGGTTCAAACTGCGTGAGCCCGGCTCGCGGGGCAAATGAGGCAATGGCTCTCGGGCAAGAAACGTCGGAGACGGCAGGCGGCGGAAATTGGCGTGCAATCTACCGTTTGCAATCGGGAGCAATTCTCGAAACTCACGAATTTTGAGAAAGATCGCCTCGATTTTCAAGATTTCGGAACGGCGATTTTGACCTGAAATTTGGGGATGTTTTGAATACCCGCGTGAGTCCCTTGCGCAGAAGCTCGATTTGAACTTGACACAATACCAACTAGTAGGTATACAGATTTGTATGACAATCCAAGCGCCACATGAATCCAAGACCAAGCTCCTGAACGCGGCGCTGAACGTGATACGCGCCAAGGGTTATTCCGCGACGACGGTTGACGACATCTGCCACGCGGCGGGCGTCACCAAGGGCAGCTTTTTCCATCACTTCAAAAGCAAGGATGATCTCGCGCTTTCCGCCGCCGCCTATTGGGGCGAAATGACCGAAGGGTTTTTTGCTTCCGCCCCCTATCACCAGTCGGAAGACCCATTGGAGCGGTTGCTCGGCTACGTCGATTTTCGCGCGGAAATCTTGCAAGGCGACTTGCCCGATTACACCTGTTTGCTCGGCACGCTGGTTCAGGAAACCTACGCCACGCATCCCGACATTCGCGCCGCCTGCGACATGGGCATGTCGACGCACGTCGCCATCATCACGCGCGATATCGAAGCCGCCAAAGAGCTCTACGCGCCCGATGCGCCCTGGAGCGCCGAAAGCGTCGGCTACTTCATTCAATCGGTTTTGCAGGGTGCGTTCATTTTCGCCAAGGCGAAACAAGGTCCCGAGGTCGTGCGCGAAAGTCTCGCGCATTTGCGGCGATACCTGGGGTCTATCTTCAACCAGCCGCGCAACGAGAGGTGAAAGGAGAACATCATGATAGCAACGCCCGAGATCATCCAAACAAAGGCAAAGACGGCCGCAGTTATTCACCTCACCATTCCGCGCGCCGAGATGATGAAGACGTTTGGCCCGGCCGTCGGTGAATTGTTGGCCGAATTGGCAAGGCAAGGCGTGACGCCCCAAGGCGCGGTCTTCGCGCACCATCTGACGACGAGCGCGGCGACATTCGATTTTGAGCTGGGCTTCAAGATCAACGCGCCGGTGAAGGCAAACGGGCGCGTCAAGCCGGGGGAGCTTCCGGCGGCGAAAGTCGCGCGCACGACATACTGCGGCCCTTATGAAGGCCTCCACCCCGCCTGGATTGAATTCAACCAGTGGATGAAGGCGAACGGCCTCAGGCAAGCGGACAGCCTGTGGGAGGTCTATTCGGTCGGGCCGGAGACGACGCCCGATCCCGCGAACTGGCGCACGGAAATGATCAGGCCGCTCGAGAACTGAGCCAGCTCTCGCACGTTTGCGACGAGTTATTGCGCTCAACAACAACCTGACCCAAGTCCAAAAGTGAAAGGAAAGGCCATGTCGAATATTCTAGCGATTGTCGGCGTGATCGCCGTCGTCGGCGTCGCGGGCGTTCTCATCTACGCGGCGACTCTGCCGAAGGACTATAGCGTGTCGCGTTCGGCCTCGATCGGCGCGCCGCCAGAAAAAATATTTCCGCTCATCAACGACATCAAAAGCTTCAATGAATGGAATCCCTTTGCCAAACAGGACCCGACCATCGTGATTTCCTACAACGGCCCGCAAAGCGGCAAGGGCGCGGCCTATTCATGGGATAGCAAGGGCAAGGCGGGCAAGGGAAGTTTGGCGATCACTGACGCTGCGCCGCCGTCGCGCGTCAATATGCGGCTAGACATGGAAAAGCCGATGGAGGGGCATCCCAACGTCGTATTCGCGTTGGAACCAAGGGGAGCCGCAACCGAGGTGACTTGGACCATGGCGGGGCCGCATCCCTATATCAATCGGATTCTCAGCACGATTTTCAACATGGACAAGATGATCGGCGGCGCCTTCGCCGCCGGCCTGTCCGACTTGAAGGCGCTCGCAGAAAAATAGGCGGCATCCGGGAACTGGCGAAACCAACCTCCACTCGCAAGCGAAAGGAAAAGCCATGACAGAGTCCAAATTTCAGAAGTTTCTCGTCCTCTATCTCGTCCCCGCTTCGGTGATGGCGGATTGGGCGAAAACCGATCCCGCGATAAGGCAGGCCGAGGAACAGAAAATGATGGCCGCGTGGGGAAAATGGATGAGCGAGCACGCCAAAATGATCGTCAGCACGGAGGCGGGCGGGAAGACCAAACGCGTCACCGCCAGCGGCGTTTCCGACACCAGGAATGACATCATTTTGTGTTCTTTTGTCGAGGCTGAGTCCCACGAAGCGGCGACAAAGGCCTTTGAAAATCACCCGCACCTGCAAATTCCTCAATCGTCTATCGAGGTCATGTACGTCAGGCCAATGTGACGCATTGAGCGTGCCGTTGCCACGTTCAGGCGAAGGCGGACCGTTGGGCGACGAGTGCTCCCCGCCATCCCTGCCGTAGCATCGAGCGCGCGGCGCCCTCTACAGGTGGGGGCTGTCTGCGTTGACCGGATAGGCGCGCTAGGAATCCCTGCGCCGCTCCCGCAGCGTGCGGTCGATCAGCATATTGGCGAGGGCGACGCGACGGGTGGCGAGGTCGGACGGCCATTCCGGACGGCGGTCGGGGTGGTTGGCCCACATGAACGCGCGGCGCGCTTGCAGCAGGCCCGCGCGGGTGGCGATGTTCGTCAGCCCCAGCTCCCGCTCGATCGCCTCGACGTCGTCGGAGGGAAGCACAATCGCGGCGGGCGGCGGTTCGGCAGGCGTCTGTTCGGCCGGCTCCTGGCCGACATATTCGTCAGCGTGGGCCATGATCGGCGCCGGTTCGCGCTCCCAGACGAAAGGCGGCGCGTTCGCCAGCGGATCGACGAAACCGACGTCCGGGTCGAACGCGTCGTCGAGGACCTCGTCGTCAGCCAACGCGTCCAACATCGAGGCGAAACTCACGCGATACGCCATACGTTCATCGCCGCGACCTCGGCGGCGCCCCTGCGATCAACCGGCGAGCGCGGCCGCGCCTCTGCCGTCCGCCTGCGAGACGACGCGATTGCGGCCCTGCTGCTTGGCTTCGAACAGCAACGTGTCGGCGCGCTCGATGAGGCTGCGCGCGGTCTCGTGGGCGCCGAGTTCGGCGATGCCGAAGGACGCGGTGATCACGCCGAGTCTTTCGTTCTTTTCGCCCACGACCCAGCGCTTCGATTCGAGTTCACGACGGATTCGTTCGACGGTCGAAGTCGCCTTTTCGACGCTGGCGCCGGGAAACACCAGCGCGAATTCCTCGCCGCCGTAGCGGGCGGCGAACGCGCTGTCTTTGGCGTGCAGCGCCAGCAGGTCGGCGAACAGCCGCAGCAACTGGTCGCCGACGGCGTGGCCGAAGCGGTCGTTGACGGACTTGAAACGATCGAGATCGGCGATCGCCAGCGACAGCGCGGCGCCCGTCGCTTTCGCCCGGGCGGTCTCGGTTGCCAGCGTCTGGTCGAAGAACCGGCGATTGCCCAGCTCCGTCAGGGCGTCGGTCATTGCGATCTTGCCGACCTCGTTGACGTTGTTGCGCAGATTGATGATCTGCTGCTGCGAGTCTTCCAGGTTGCGCGAGAGGTCGTTGACCCGCGCCTGCATCTCCATATTGCGGTTCATCAGCTTGACGACGATATCCTGGACTTCGTTGCGGGAAGGCAATTGCGACAGACCCATGTTGAGGTCGGAAAGATTGTCGTTGTAGTCTCGCTGCATGGCGAGGAGGCGTCGGACCGATCCGATGACGTGCTCGACGACGCGATCGAGCGACGCCTCCTTCTGGCCTCCCCCGCCCGTGGTGAAGGTTTCGAGGAACACGGCAAGAAACGCCTGCAACAGGCCGAGCCCGATGGTCGCCAGCGCGGCGACTTCGGCGACCGGGTCTTCCCGCCATTTCAGGGCCAGGGACACGCCGATTCCGATCGTCGCCACCGACGCGAAAACCTGAAAGCCTTTGGTGACGCGTCTGATCATCGCCGATTCATCCCGCCGATACCTCGATGCGCACTGGGGCGTCCGGCTCCCAGATCGTCGAACGCGACAGGTCGGCCCCTGCGGCGCGCTTGGTCGGATTGTTGTCGCAGGCGCCGTGATAGCGCGAAGTCCTCGGGCGCCGCTTCGGGAGCCGAGGACAGCGCCAGTGATTCGCCAGTATACACTCTAGAGTTGTGAACTTACTGTGAAGTTACCGCAATGCGTGTGATTTTCCCAACTCTCGCAGTTGTTCACGCCGACGCGTCGGCCGCATAAAATGGTTCACCGCCGAACTCACCCAGAGTTTTTCTCGCCAACTTTAGGTATTGTTAAGTTAACGATTTATTGTCACCTCTACGTCAACAATGCTCGACATTGCCATCCTGAGCCAATCCCTATGCGACCGCTTCCCATTGACGTGCTCCGAGCCTTCGTGACTGTCGTCGACGCCCGCGGTTTCACTCGCGCGGCCGAGGAACTCGGGCGTTCGCAGCCGGCCGTGAGTTTGCAGATCAAGCGTTTGGAAGAATTGATCGGGGCGCCCGTGTTCGAAAAGTCGGTGCGGCTCGAATTGACCAATTACGGCAAGGTCTGCCTCAAATATGCGCGTCGAATCCTCGAGACTCACGATGAGCTGAGCGACGCCATCGAGCGCGAACGCAGCGGCGCCGACGCCGTGCGGCTGGGAATTCCGGGAGAACTGGCGCCGAGCCTGGCGCCTGCTCTCGCCGACTTTTCGCAGAACGCGAGGGTCGGGGTCGGTCTCGAATTCACCTGCGACGCGTCGGAAACGCTGCTCGAAAGGTTGCGCAGCCGGCAGCTGGACGTTGCCGTGGCGCTGACAAACGAGTCCAACGCCGACGATGCGATCCGTCAGTGGCGAATGCCGATGAGCTGGATTTCCGCGCCGGGCTTTCATGTCCCCGAAAAGACGCCGTTGCCGCTGGTTACGACCCCGGAAGGCTCACTCTATCACGAAGTCGCCTCCGCCGCGCTGCATCGCGCCGGCCGCCGCTTCGAAATCGTATGGACGTCCGCCAATACCGAGGCGTTGACCGCGGCGCTGGACTCCGGCTTTGGCGTCAGTCCCTACGTGCGCGGCCTCGCGCCGAAAACGGCTAGTCTGCTGCCAACTTCGAGCATCTGCGCGCTGCCGGACGTGGCGCTCGGAGTTTATACGCGTGACCGTTCGATTACGCCCGCGCATCCGATCGTCGAAAGCCTGATCGGATGGCTCGGGGCCTTGTCCAGCGTGAAGGCGGCGTAAGGCGTATTTAATTGCGGGGCGACAGTCTTGCGAAGGACGCCCAGTCGGTAGAATTGCCCCCGCTTGCGTTCAAGGCGAGACGCTCGCGGCTTGATTTAGCCCAACGACGATCAACGGCGCCGCAACCTCGCTCGAGGGACGCTGCGCCGAGACGGACGAGATAAGCCTGGCCTCGCAATCGCCGTCTTCGGGACGTTGAGTTTCGCGAGGCCCGGGCGAATGATGCGATCATTTTCAGTAGTTGGCGGTTATACGATCATTGTAAATTAATTTCTTGACCATGAAATGGTATTGTCTCATACCATCATACGATAAGGTCTTGCCTGGAACTTCTTTGTATTCGAAGTGTACATACGTCGGGATCGCGTCGGGAAACGCCCAAAGAGTCATTGTGTCGCATTTATTGGCACGCGCCCAAGTTTCTGCCCACCTCATCAGCGACGTGGATACACCCTTCTTGCGGTAACTTGGAACGGTCGCCATAGAATCGATGAAACAGTCCTTCCCATTCCGTCCAATAGTTATAAATCCGGCTATGTTGCCCGCGTGTTCGTATAAATACGTCCGATAGCCTCTCGTTTCTTTATCGTAGATAAAATCTGACATCGAATGAGTGTCCCCGAAGGGAGGGCCAATGCCATCTAAGCTCTTCCCAGCGTCGCCACTCGATACTTCACGTAAAACACCAAATAAGGCGCGGTCATTGAGTCGATTGTTTGGCATTTCTTCGAGTTGAAAGAAAACTCGGTCTCTGTCTCCAACCAGGACACCGAAATAACTTGGTATAATTACAGACGTTCGCTTCACCATCAACGAATAAGTAATTATATTGGGAAATTCTAGCGACCACAATTTTCGGGATATTCTCGCCATTGTTTGGCCAGAATGAACGGCGCTATCAATCAACAGCACCGGGGCGTTGCTGACGTCCCGCTCTTCCGGAGTATCTTCAAATTGTATCGTACTGTCTGCTCTGTTGCAGTATACAGAAGATAGTACGATTTTGTTTCGGTGATCATCATCGAGGGAATTCAGGAGGACGTCGGCTATCTTGGCTCCGGACAGACCTATCGGGAACCAGCGATAAGGGAAATTTGACTCCAGAGCGACCAGCCGTTTCGCGAGGTCGCGACAAAACGCTGCGACCTCTTCGGCGCCGAGAAAATGAGTTATCACGACGTCAGGATCGCCTTACTCTCGGGGTCATTATCGGATGTTCATCCAATGCGTCGCCGAGCTCGCGAAAATAGCAATCGCTGCAAACATATTTCCCGTTGTGCAGCTTCCGGCAACCGGTAATCGACTCCTGAAGCGGCACATTGCAGCTACTGCAAAGCCATGCGCCTTGTGGCGCCGTCTGACGCGTGCGGAGTCGTTCTTGGAACGCCTTCGCCGAAATCATCGCCATGCCGCACTCCTGCCCCTCGCCCGTATCAAATGCTCGCACACACCCGATCACGCCCCAGCTGGCGGGGATTGGTCGTTCGACAAATCACTTCTAACCGCCGATTGCAATCAAAATCCGCCAAATCAGGCGAAAAATTCTTAATCCAATTACCGATCGTTGTGAATCCAGGGGATCGGCATCAAGGAACATAACCGGACTTATCAACTGCCAACTTCGCCCTTGTCGCCAGGATTGTTTCCGTCGCCGACGGGCCGAACGGGCGGGCTCAGGGATTCCGAAAATCAAGACGCGTTCACTGTTCTTTCATCGACGGCTGCCCGTTCGCCGAGTTCAGCCCGCAAGCCTTCCGCTGCCGTGGCGCAAAAAGGGAGCCTATTGCGTCGAAGCGTCGGCGCTGCTCAACCGCAAGTCGGTCGCGCGCGCGACATTGCGCCTGGGCGGCAGCGGAGCGTCGCTGGGGATCGGTTCGGCCGGCTCGTAGATGGCGAGGGTTTGCGTCGGCTTGCCGGTCACCTTGTCGATGAGGCTGGCCATCATGTTCTTGTCCGACCCGGCGACGTCCCCAAACAGCCCGAAAGCCGGAGTCGCAGCGGACGAAGGGGCGTCGGCGGTCCGGGCCGGCTGTAAGGGCGGGGGCGCCGCGCGGGAATTCGCTGAGGCGACGCGGTAGTCGCCGGACGCCATCTGCACCGCCGCCGGAAGTGGCTTGCCGCCGCCGTCGAGCGCGATTTCCTTCGGCCCGGCGACCAGCGCCTCCGGCCGGCTCGCCTCGATCTTGCCGGCGAAAGCGACGTTCTGTCCGCCGTCCTCATAGACGAGCTGGATCGGCTTGACGCCCTTGGCGACGAGCTGGGCGACTTGCGCGTCGTCCTTGGCCGTCTTCTCGGCGACCGCGGCCTCGACCTCTTCATCGCGTTCGAGCTTCGGGCAGGTTGCGGTGGCGGACACCTCGCCCTTCGCCGTCGCGCCGAACACATAGTGCTTGCCGCAAACGAGCACGCTGGGTTCGACCAGCGCCGTCTCGAAATGATCGTTGCCGTTCTTGAGTTCTTTCCAGAACGCGATGTTCGGGTCGAGCCGGTGCTTGGCGAGATTGTCCGCGGTCATGCGGAATGGATAGGACTGCAACTGTATCTCTTGCTGTCCGCCGCGGAACGCTTCGCGCGTCAGCGCGTAGATCTCGGCGATGCCGGCGTCGGTCATCGAGAAACAGCCGGCCGACGAACAAATGCCGTGCACCATGATATCGCCGCCGTCGCGGCCATAGGCGCGGTCGTAGGCGTTGGGATAGCCGACGTTGAACGACAGATAATAGCTCGAGTTGGGATTCATCTGCGCCGGGGCGATCGTATAGAACCCCTCGGGGACCTGCCGGTCGCCCTGCTTCTTTTTCGGCCCGAGCTGACCGGACCAGCGGCAGATCGGATAGCTCTTCAGCAGCGCATATTGGCCGTCGGGCTTCTGCTTCCAGACTTCGAATTCGGCTTCCTGCTTGAAGGCGCGGATCAGCACCGGCGCGTTGGCGGTGGAGCCGATCGCGTCGATCTTGGCGAGCGTCTTTTGCGGAATCGGCTCCTGAGCGCGGCCCGGGGGGCCGTAGAGCGCGAGCTGGTCGTCGCAACCAGCCAACAGCGCCGCCGCTCCGACCGTCAGACACGCGGCGAGGAGCCGCGCACGCCAATACACCGACATCATATCCCTTCCTCGCCCCGCGACTCGGATAGACGAACGTCCGGGCGAAGTCCATGCGACCCATTCGACGCCCGTAACCTTACCCTGCGTTTAACGCCGGGGTAGCCAAGCTTCGGACGGGGTTAACGTCCGGCTAAAGCGGGCGCGATTGCTGGACCGTTCGACGCGACCGCGCTACACATGCGGTCATGTCTCGAGCCCCCTCTCGCCTCGTCATCGCGCTTGCGCAGATCGCCTCGATTGTCGGCGACATCGAGGGCAATATCGGCAGATTGCGGCGAGCTCGTGATGAGGCCGCCGGCTTCGGCGCCGACCTGGTCCTCGCGCCGGAACTGTTCATCTCCGGCTATCCGCCCGAGGATCTCGTGTTGAAGCCGGCGTTCCAGGAGGCCTGCCGCGCCGCCTGCGAGACGCTCGCCCGCGAGACCGCCGACGGCGGCCCGGCGCTGCTGGTCGGCCTGCCCTGGGTCGAAGGGGGCGCGCTCTACAACGCCGTCGCGCTGCTGGCGGGCGGGCGCATCGAGGCGGTGCGCTTCAAGGTCGATCTGCCCAACTACGGCGTGTTCGACGAGAAGCGGGTGTTCAGGCCGGGACCGGCGCCCGGCCCGATCGTGTTCAAGGGCGTGCGCGTCGGCGTGCCCATCTGCGAGGATATTTGGGGCCCAGACCCGGTCGAGTGCATCTTCGAAACGGGGGGCGAAATCCTGCTGGTTCCCAACGCCTCGCCCTACGAGCGCGACAAGCTCGCCATCCGCCTCGAGGTCGCGGCGGCGCGCGTGAAAGAAAGCGGACTGCCGCTGATCTATCTCAATCAGGTGGGTGGTCAGGACGAACTCGCTTTCGAGGGCGCCTCCTTCGCGATGAACGGCGACGGCTCGTTCGCCGCGCAATTGCCGGGCTTCGAGTCGACGGTGGCGCGCACCGTATGGGAACGCGGGGCCAAAGGCTGGCGCTGCGTCGAGGCGCCGGCGCATACGGTCGAGCAGGGCGACGAGGGCGACTATTGCGCCTGCGTGATGGGCCTGCGCGACTATGTCGACAACAACCGCTTCCCCGGCGTCGTGCTCGGCCTCTCCGGCGGCGTCGACTCCGCGCTGTGCGCGGCGATGGCAGTCGATGCGCTGGGGCCGAGCCGGGTGCATGCGGTAATGCTGCCCTATAAATTCACCTCGTCGGAATCGTTGACGGACGCAGCGGCCTGCGCGCAAGCGCTGGGAATTCGCTACGACAGCGTCGCCATCGCCGAGCCGGTCGAGGGCGTCGAGCGCGCGTTGGCGCCGATGTTCGCGGGGCGCGCGCGCGACATCACCGAAGAGAACATCCAGAGCCGCGCTCGCGGCGTCATCCTGATGTCGATCTCCAACAAGTTCGGCGCGATGGTGATGACGACCGGCAACAAGTCGGAGATGTCGGTCGGTTACGCCACGCTCTACGGCGACATGAACGGCGGCTTCAATCCGATCAAAGACCTCTACAAGATGGAGGTGTTTCGTTTGAGCGCGCTGCGCAATCGCTGGAAGCCGCGCGATGCGCTCGGACCGACAGGCGAGGTGATCCCCGTCAACATCATCGTCAAGCCGCCGAGCGCGGAACTGCGCGACAACCAGAAGGACGAGGATTCGTTGCCGCCGTATCCGGTGCTCGACGGGATTTTAGAACGGTTGGTTGAAAGGGAAATGCGCGTCGCCGACGTGATCGCCGACGGCTATGAGCCCGACACCGTCAAGCGCGTCGAGCGCCTGCTGTATCTGGCCGAATACAAGCGCCGGCAATCCGCGCCGGGGGTGAAGGTCGGCCCGAAGAATTTCGGCCGCGACCGTCGCTACCCGATCGTCAACCGCTTCCGCGACGCCGGCCTGTCGGCGCAGCAACCGGACGCGTCGATCGCGCCCGGCGCAAGCGTGGGGTCGAGCGAGCGGTTCGAGGAATAATCGTGATGCCCAGGAGGGCTAAGAGAGTCGGGACCGTTGTTCTGTATCCGAGGTCGCTGACCTGCAGTATGCACACATCTATAAGAGAACCGCTGTGCAACCCAGGTCCTCGTCCTGAGCTTGTCGAAGGACGCTCCAGGAGAAGCCG
>Ga0302319_10006267_pt1 | contig 23662 bp, 18 predicted proteins | sample Bog_T0_2_FD_203319 | JGI IMG/M metagenome (GOLD analysis project Ga0302319, IMG submission 203319) | Peat permafrost microbial communities from Stordalen Mire near Abisko, Sweden - Bog_T0_2 | ecosystem: Environmental > Terrestrial > Soil > Wetlands > Peat | place: Sweden: Abisko, Stordalen Mire...
ACGGACCATCCGGCTTCCGCGTCGCCGCTCCAGCCACCCCTGGAGGATTCATCTTTACCACCCCCGGCAAAACGTTAGAGAATTGCACCCTCTTAACAGGGATGTCAAACAGAAACTCAGAGGCGATGCCGACGATTCCCGGTTGGAGATGGAACCGGACCATCGGCATAGTACCGGCGGAAAATTCCCTCGCCGCATTCGTCGAGAGTTTCGCAGCGGCAGTTCTCCATCATCCTTCTCATCAGCCCCTGCATGGCTTTGATGCCCTCCATCAGATCGTCGAGTTCCGCCATTTTCTTCCGCGACAATTTCTCCCACCGCTCCGAGGCCCGAGTCGAACCGCGGAATCCAAAAAACAACCGCCGTATCTCGTCCAGCGTGAATCCACTTTGCCGCGCTCGCTGGATCACCGCGAGCCGATAGAGCACCGTCCTGTCGTAACTCCTGCGCCCGCTGATGCGCTCCGCAGCAGGCAGCAGCCCGATCTGCTCGTAATAGCGGATTGCCGACGGCTGCAGTCCAACCTGCCGGGCTACCTCGGAAATCGTTAGCTGGGGCACTGGTTTATTCAGAGTACGGCAGCCGGGGGCCCGTTCATCTGTGCGTACGAAATACTTCTTGTCTTCAAGTCCACTTGAAGTTGTAGCGTCTTCTCAGAGCGGCTGCCCCGCCAGTACGGAGACCGTGATGAAACTACCCCAATCGATATTGCCCTGCGTGTTTTGTTTAGCCGCCTGTTGCTTCGCCCAGGCCCAAACTCGCCAACCTGACGTGTCTGTCGCTGAGGTAGCGGCAGCGAGTTCCGCGCCACAGCCCGACACCGGCGGCACCCTCTCCTCTCAAAAAGAGAAACGCGCGTTGCAGATTCTCCTCAAGTCCCTCCAGAGCCTTGTGGTCTCTGCTGCGGATGCCATGCCCGCAGACAAATACGCATTTGCCCCCACCGACGGCGAATTCACAGGCGTGCGAACCTTCGGCCAACAGGTGAAACACCTTGCCGCGACCAACCACATCCTGGCAGCAGCTGCATTGGGCGAAGAGCCGCCGGTCGACGCAGGCGACGAGACTGGTCCAGAAACGGTACGGACGAAAGCTGAAATTCTCGCCTACCTGACCAGTTCGTTCGCACACCTGAATAAGGCCGTGGACGCCATCGGCGATACCACGATCTCAGTCCGTCCCTCTCCGATCTCGCCCCTGTCGGCGAGCTCAGTAACGCGATTGGCGCTGATCGTCGAATCCCTGGTTCATACGTACGACCACTACGGCCAGATGGTGGTGTACCTGCGGATGAACAGTGTTGTGCCGCCGGCCAGCCGTCCCTGACACTCAGCCTTGACACTCAGCCGGGTGAATCGCCCGGCAACCGCCCAAGGCCGCTTCCGCCGAACCAAAGCCTGTCTTGAGAACTCCCGCCATCCCTAAAGGCGAAACATGCCGCGCGGCCGGATCACCTCTTCTTCTTTGCCACGATGTCCGGCTGCTTCTTCTCGTCCGGGGGCGTCACGGGCGGTAAGTCATAGACCTCGATCGCCCCGTTGCGCAGCACGGCGAATCGCTTTCCATCTGGCGACAGGGCAGCGTTCTGTCCCGCAGTCAGGACCGGTGAAGCATCCTTCACCATCACCAGCTTTCCGCTCTCTGTGTCGTAAACTCCCGCCATCTGCCCGGTTATATCTTCGGGGTATAACGCGTCGAAGGTGCTGATCTGCCGGTTCACCGCTATCGACTCGTAGATGAAGCGGCTGCCGTTGGCCGCGCTATCGAACCAGCCCCAGACAAAACGACTCTGCCAGCGGTCCCGCCACAGCTCTTTGCCTTCTGTCGAAAAGGCAGCCACTGGCCGTTCATCTCCATCCAGGTTGCATCCCACCATGAGCGCCACCTTCTCGCTCACCGGTTCCAGCGAGGGCGCACAGCCGGATTTCAGCTGGCCCACAAACCTGGGTTCGCCGTGGAACGGCACATCCCGCATCAGCCATGCAGAGGGCTGCTTTCCTTCCATGGTGTCCAGCAGGCCATCCCCCACTAACGGGATCAACGTTGCGCTTTGGGCCTCACTCTCCGCAATCGGCGTCTTCGATCCCAGCGGAAGGATCATCACCCTCACGGGACGCCCGACGCGCGGAGCCTGCGGCTCTGCCGCCTCAGAGTGAAGTTTGATCGGGTAATTCGTCTCCACCACCATCATTTGGCGATTCGGCGAAACCTGGATCACTCTCAACCCGGAATCGAACCTAAGATACGGCTCCAGATTGAGCGACGCATCCGTCACAAACAGCGTGTCCCTGACCCGCACCAGAAACTTGCCATCGGTGAATGGCCACAAGTATTGGGATCGGTCGTGCATCCGCCACTCAGCCTGCTGAACAGCTTTTCCGGTACCCACGTCCAGCACCACCGCCCTGATCTGCTGATCGTCGTCTTCCGCCGGATCCTCGGGTACCCTCGCGAGCAACCCACCCACGCGAAAGGTGAACAGCAAATGGTCATCGTCGAGGAATCCCAGCGCAGCCGACGACAACCGATAGGTGAGATAAAACGCCCCCGGCTGAGCGTATCCGAGCGGGGCCACTTCGATGCGCACGGCCGGCGTTGCAGGCTGAGCCGTTGGCGGAGGCGTCTTCTCCCCCCGCAAGGCATGCGCGCACAGCACCGCCGCCACCGCCGCCAGACCCGCCCAATTGCCGATCCCGACCCTCGCCATGAAGTCCCGCTTCCATTCTTCGCGCTGCCGCCCCGAAGCGCAAATCACCGGGCGTGTTACCGTCATATAGCCTCTCATTTGACGCCGCGCGCCATTGTGCGTATAAAACGGTGTCTGGATTGCAGGCAAGATGCCGCGCTCTGCGCTGCGTCTTCGAGGCAAATCACCATGGCTCGAATGCAGGAAGTTCGCGAAACATCCTCCGCCCGCCGTGCTCCGCGCGCACCCGCAGCGAAACCGGCTTCTCCTCCCGCGGAAAACCCGCGCGTTCTCCAGGACTATCAGAACGCGATTCAGCTGATGCAGCAGGGCAAGTTTGAGAAGGCCCGCGCCCTCTTTGAGAAGCTCTCCCGTGACGCTCCGCCCGAAATTCTCGAGCGCTCCCGTGTTTATCTCACCGTCTGCGCGCGCAATTGCGCCGAGTCCTCCCTCAGCTTCGCCACAGCGGAGGAGCAATACGACTACGCCGTCTCTCTGCTCAACACCGGCGCCTACGAAGAAGCTCGCGATCAGTTCGAGTCCATTCTCAACGCCTCGCCGCAGGCCGACTTTGCTCATTACGGCATGGCCCTGCTGAGCAGCATGACCGGCCAGGCGGAGGAGGCTCTCGACCACCTCGCACGCGCCATCGAATTCAACCCCGCGAATCGAATCCAGGCGCGCAGCGATCCGGATTTCGTCGATATGGCCGACGATCCGCGTTTCACCGAGCTGCTTTACCCGGAAATGGGCTGACCCGCTTCTGCGCGATTTGTTCCCCCCGCTGGTTTAGACTCGTATCCGTAAGCCCTTGTCATTTCGGTGAGCTTGAAGACCGCGAACCCCATCCCTCCCGCGGGCCTGCGCGTCGTCGCTATCGGCGGCGGAACCGGCCTTTCCACGCTGCTGCGTGGCCTCAAACACCGCGTTCCCCACGCCGCGGCCCTGCGCCCGCAGCCGTCTGCCACTCCACTGATCGCCGATCTTACCGCAGTGGTCACGGTGACCGATGACGGCGGCTCCAGCGGACGTCTGCGCCGCGACTTCAACATGCTGCCCCCCGGTGACCTGCGCAACTGCATGGTCGCTCTCTCCGAAGATGAAGGGCTCATCTCCCGCCTCTTCCGCCACCGCTTCCGCAATGGCGGCGAACTGGAGGGTCACAGCTTTGGCAATCTCTTCATCGCCGCTCTGACCGAGATGACCGGCGACTTCGGCCAGGCCATCAAGCTTTCCGCGGAAATCCTCGCAACCCGCGGGCACATTTTCCCCGCCACTTCCGCCAACGTCACCGTGTCCGCGCGCATGGAGGATGGTTCGGTCGTTCGCGGTGAAACGAACATCACGGCCAGCCGCCAGCGCATCGTCGAGCTCACGCTCGATCCCCCCGACCCGCCGCCGCCGCCGGAAACCCTCGCCGCCATCGCCGCCGCCGATCTCATCACGGTCGGCCCTGGCTCCCTCTACACCAGCATCGTGACGAACCTCCTGGTGCATGGCATCCCCGAAGCTCTGGGGGAAGCCCAGGGCACCCGCGTGTTCGTCTGCAATCTCATGACCCAGGCCAATGAAAGCCTGCACCTTACCGCCTCACAACATATCGAACGCATTTACGAGCATGCGGGCCGGCCCATCTTCGATTACGCTCTCGTCAACACTGCCCCTGTTTCGCGCGAGATTCGCGAGCGTTATGCCGCGGAAGGCGCTGAAATTACCATCGCCGATACCGGCCGCATCGAGGCTCTGGGTATTCGCTGCATCACCGGCAACTTCGCGGAAGAAGGCGACGTCCTGCGCCACGCCGCCGACCGCGTCACCGACGCCCTGCTGGCGCTGCCGATGCGGGCCCTCGCCGCCGCAGCCCGTTAAGACAACCACCAGCTACCTGCCCAGCCGGATATCCGCATCCGTCCTGTCCCGATCGATCTCGACCGCTACATCCTCGAAGCGCGGTTTGCGCCACGCGTGAAACGGATGCCAGAATCCACTGGGCTCCCTGGGACCAAACATACCTATATCGAGCTTGCCGTTCTGGTTCTCGTCTTCGAACGCGCTCAGCGCCCATCGGCCGCCTGGCAACTTGAAATGGAAATCCGTCGCCGCGCCCGGCTCAATGCGAATCTCCTGTACAGGCTTCTCGAGAAACCCCGCTGCGTCCCACAGCGCCACATGGATGGTGTGCTTGCCCGAACCTCCGATGACCTTCCCCGACAACGTGAACGTGTCAACGCCGGCGCTCCCGGTTTGTGCCATGCAAATCGCAATCCAAATGGCTATCAGCCGGACCCACATCCATCTTCGCCGCCAGGATGCGGGCGGAATCCAATCGTTTGTCATGCGAGCACCTCGTTTCGCCGCGATGCTGGGCTCAACCGACCGCTTCCTGGGGGAAGTCGTCCATCTCGTCCAGCTCCCGCTCCACATCCTGTCCCCCGTCCAGCAAACCCAGCGCCTGCCGCTCGAACAGCCGCCGGTAGATGCCGCCCGTTTTGCGCACCAGTTCGTCGTGCTTTCCTTCCTCCACGACTTCACCATTATGAAAGACGAGGATCCGATCCAGCATCCGCACCGTCGACAGCCGGTGCGCGATCACGATGGCCGTCCGCCCTGCAATCAGCCGCTGCATCGCCTCCTGAATCAGCGCCTCGGATTCCGAATCAAGGCTGGAGGTGGCCTCGTCCAGCACCAGGACCGGCGTGTTCGCCAGAAAAGCGCGGGCCAGCGCGACCCTCTGGCGTTCGCCGCCGGAGAGCTTCACGCCGCGTTCGCCCACCAGCGTGGCGTAGCCCTTTGCCTGCCGCTCGATGAAGTCGTGTGCGTTGGCCAGCCGCGCCGCCTCTTCCACTTCCCGCTGCGTCGCCTGCGGCCGTCCGTAGGCGATGTTGTCCCGGAGCGAGCGATGAAACAGGATGGGCTCCTGCGGCACCAGCGCCAGCTGGGCGCGGAGCGAGTCCTGCGTGACGTGCGCAATGTCCTGCCCATCGACCAGGATTCGCCCACCCGTCACGTCGTACAGACGATGCAGCAGCTTCACGAACGTCGTCTTGCCCGAGCCGGAATGGCCCACCAGACCCACGCGCTCGCCGGGCTCAATCCGTATCGAGAAGTCGCGGAAGAGCGGCTCGGTCTGCATTCCGTAGCGGAAGGTCACGCGGTCGAAGAGAATTTCGCCCGCCGTGACGCGGATCGGCCGCGCCCCCTGGCGATCCGCAACCCCCAGCGGCAGCGCTTCGAAACCGACCATGTCTTCCATTTCGTTGACGCCGCGCTGCAGGTTGGCAATGTGCTGTCCCGTGTCGCGCAGATACCCATGCACGATGAAGTAGCTGGTCAGGACGAATGTAACGTCGCCCGGCGTCGCTTTACCGCGCCACCACAGCCCCAGGGCACACCCCACCACCGTGATGCGCACCGCCAGTAAGGCGATCATCTGCGCGGCGCCGCTCCAGGAGGCGAAGAGCCATGTTCGGCGCGTGCGCCATCCCCACTTCTCCAGCACCTTCGCGAGACGTGAATCTTCGCGAGCCTCGGCTCCGAAGGATTTGACCGCCGTGTTGCAGGTGATGGAGTCGGCCAGCGCACCGCCCATCCGCGTGTCCTGCGCGTTCGACAAGCGCGCCGCCGGAGCGATCCATCCCAGCGACAGCGCCACGGAGATGCCCACGTAAGCGAGTGCCCCCGCTCCCACCAGCAGGCCCATGGCCGGCCATCGCAGGCCCAGAATGAGTGGACAGCCGGCCAGCACCAGCACAGCGGGCAAGAGCGCGAGCAGCAGCGTGTCGTCCATCATGTCGACGGCCCAGATGCCCCGCGTGATGCGGCGCACGATGGAGCCGGCAAAGTTGTTTGCATGCCAGTCTGTCGAGAAACGCTGCACGCGCCAAATGGCGTCGCTGGCCATGCGCGTCATGAGGCGCACGGTGAGGCGCACGATGCCGAGGAAGGCGATAAAGCGCGCAAGGGCCAGCACCGCGCCGAGGATCGCCATGGCGGCGATTGCGTACTCCGCTGCGCGCAGAGCCTCCGGCCTCGCCGTGCCGCCGCGAGCGACCGCGTCCACCAGGTGGCCGGAGTACACCGGCAGCAGCAGATCGGCTCCGGTGGCCAGTGCCATGCTCGCGGCGATTCCGGTCACGCACCAGGCTTCGCGCCGCCAGTGGCGAAACAGAAACGCCAGCACCTGGCGCACAACGTCCGGTGAACTTCGCTGAATACTTTGGTCAACAGTTCCGCTCATAAGTCCCTCGACAGGCCGGGCACGGAGAAGAATCCGGGCCGGCGTCTCTGGTTTCAGAAACAGTGGGTGATGAAGGAAATGGACGCGATCGAAAGGCACCTCTCCCGAGGGAGGAGCACGCCCTACGGCCTGCGCGTCAGATTGGGAGGAACGATGGACCTAATGGAGAAAGCTGACGGGAAAAGCACCAGACCGCTGCGTTTTGGGGTCGCGGGGCGATGTCTGAATCTTCATGGGCGCCTTCCTCTCGTCAAAAGATGTTTTAGCTTACCACGGTTTTTGGGTTTTTGACGTCGACCGTGGCGACCCAATCGACCAGCCTGCGGATCGTTTGCCGGCGAGCTGACTCGGTCGTCGTCCTTCGCTGACCGGTCCTTCGCTAACCGCTTTTTAGCTAACCGCTTTTCAGCTGACCGGCTCTTCGCTAGCCGCTCGCAGTTGTTTTCTTCAGCTGCCCGCAGGCGGCATAAATATCGCGCCCGCGCGGTCTGCGGACAAACGCCGGAACTCCCTGGTCGCGCAGCCGCTCCTGAAAGCGCGCCACATCTTCCGCGCTGGGGGTGGCGAACGGCACCCCCGGCCCCGGGTTCCACGCGATTAAATTCACCTTTGCCGGAAGCTGCGCCCGCCGTACCAGCTTCGCCACCTCATCGGCATGTTGCGGCTGATCGTTGACGCCGCCCAGCACCACATATTCAAACGTCACCCGCTCCCGCGGCCGCAGAGGCACTTGACGCACGGCGTCGACCACCTCAGCAATGCTCCACTTCCGCGTCACCGGCATGATGCCTTCGCGGATCGCATCGTTCGGCGCATTCAGCGAGATGGCCAGCTTCGGCCGCACTGCCTCTCCTGCGAAGCGCAGAATCCCCGGCACAATGCCCGATGTCGACACCGTCATCCGGGACTCGGGAATCTCCATTTGTTCGACCAGAAGCCGTACCGCCCCCATGAACGCGTCGTAGTTCAGGAATGGCTCGCCCATCCCCATGAACACCAGGTTGATCCGGTCCCGCCCCGGTTCGGCGTTGTGCCGCTTCAGGACCGCCGCGACTTGCCCCGCGATCTCCCCCGCCGTCAAATTCCGAAGGATGCCCAGCTTCGCCGTCAGGCAGAACTGGCAATTGACCGCACAGCCGATCTGGCTCGACACGCAGATCGTCGCTCTTGACCAAATCTTCCGCGCACCGCGCGGTCCCGCGTCTTCCTCAGCCGAAGAATCTCCTTCTTCCCCACCGTCACCCTCCGGCATCCACACCGTCTCGACCGTCTGCCCATCGCCGGTGGCCATCAGATAGCGCTCGGTACCATCCTCCGATCGAAACGTCTCCACAATCTCCGGCAAGCCCACGCGAAAGCCAGCCGCGCTCACCCGTTCCCGTAGTTCTTTCGGCCAGGTCGTCACCTCGCTCAGAGCCCCGACCCTCTGCCGATACAAGCCCTCTTCGAGCTGCCGGATGCGGTACTTCAGTAATCCAAAGCTTTGCAATTCCTCACTAAGTTGCTCATTCGAAAGACCAAAAAGTGCATGGGCCCGCGTCCCTCCCGCTGCGTCTAAAATGGTAGTAAGTAGTTCCCCGCCGGTAGTCATCTATCAATCCGAGCATAGCGCATCTAAAGTTTGCCGTAGAGCCGGCCTCGAACGCCCCTGATCGCCATGAACACCGAAAGAAATATCCGCCGTACCGTCCTCCCCAGCGGTCTCGTTGTCCTCACCGAGCGCATGGAGCACGTGCGCTCCGTCGCCATAGGCGTCTGGATGCGCGCCGGGTCGCGTCATGAAGTCGCCGAGCTGAATGGCATCTCCCACTTCGTCGAGCACATGGTTTTCAAGGGGACCAAGTCGCGGTCCGCTCAGCGCATCGCTCGCGAAGTCGACGCTATCGGCGGCAACCTCGACGCCTTTACCGGCAAGGAAACCATCTGCTTCAACATCAAGGTCCTCGACGAGCACGTCACCACCGCCCTCGACGTCCTCTCCGACCTGGTTCTCAATCCCGTTTTCGCGGCTGAGGAGATCGCCCGCGAGCGCGGCGTCATCCTTGAGGAGATCAAGATGGATGAGGACAGCCCGGACACCCTCGTCCACGAAATCTTTACCCAGAATTTCTGGAAGGGCCATCCGCTCGGCAAGCCCATCCTCGGCACCCGCGAAACCGTTCGCGGCTTCGAGCAGAACACCCTGCTCCGCTTTTTCGAGCAGCGCTTCCAGGCCGGGAACATGGTCTTCTCCGCCGCCGGCAATATCGAGCACGACAGCTTTGTCGAGCTGGTCGCACAGTATTTCAGCTCACTCGCGCCCGGGAGCGTCCTCAGCGACAGCGCCGCGCCTACCGTCACGCCCCGCATTCACCTGCGCAACAAGAAGTCCCTTGAGCAGGTGCAGCTTTGTCTCGGCGTGCCCGCACCGCCCATTGCCGACGAGTCCCGCTACTCCACCCTCCTGCTCAATACCATCCTTGGCGGTGGTATGAGCTCGCGCCTCTTCCAGACGGTCCGCGAAGAGCGCGGCCTGGTCTACGCCATCTACAGCGACCTCAACCCCTATCGCGACACCGGTTCACTGTGCGTCTATGCCGGAACCTCCTCCGACCGCGCCCTGCAGGTCATCGACCTCATCATGGAGGAATTCCGCCGCCTTAAGACCGAGCCGCTGCAGCCCGGCGAGCTCCGCCGCGCCAAGGATCAGCTCAAAGGCAATCTCCTGCTCTCGCTGGAAAGCTCCATGTCGCGCATGTCCAACCTGGCGCGTCAGCAGATGTACTTCGAGCGCTTCTTCGGCATCGACGAAATCCTCGACCGCGTCGATGGGGTGAATGAAGAAGAGGTGATGGCCATGGCCACTGCGCTCTTCCAGCCGGAGCGGGTCGCCCTCACCCTGCTGGGCCGCCTCGACGGCCTCCATCTCAATCGCAGCCAGCTGGTCTGCTGACAGTGGTCGTTGTCCTCTCGATCCGAGCCTCGAGGTCAACAAGGCTCCCCGCTTTTCCTGAACTCTGAACCCGATCGCTGAGCCCGATCGCTGAACCTGATCGCCGAACGCTCGGTTACCGGACACCCGCCGCGTTCAGGAAATCCGAATACGCCTTGTCGGTTTTCAAAATGTGGTTGATCAGCCAGTCGCGCAGCAGGTTCAGCACCTGAATCGAGTTCGACGCGCGCCCTTCCCTGGTCTGCTTGTCCAGCGTCTCAACGTCGGTCACGAATTTCCTGTGCTGCTCCTGGTGCGCCGCCAGCTGCGGAAAACCGGCCTTCTTCAGCAGCGCCTCTTCCTGTTGAAAATGGGTTTGCGTGTACTGCAGCAGTTCCCCAATCGTCTTGACGACCGCCTGTTTCCCCTCACCCGTGCGCATGGCATCGGAGAGCTCATTGATGATTTCGAACAGCTTTTTATGCTGTTGATCGCACAGCGCCACCTTCACGCTGTAGGAATCGTTCCATGTGAACAGAGGCATAGCTCCTCCCTGCGCACGGAGAGTGCATGTACGAGACCATCTCTCGCCGACCAATCTGAGATTTCTCTAACTTACTGCCCATTGCTTTGCGCCCGATTGCTCATTGCCTGTCGCCTGTTGCCTGCCGCTCCAGCACCGCCGCAAAAAATCCGTCGCATGGATGCACCCCGGGCAGAGTGCGCAGGAATCCGCCCTCCGTGGCACTCTTCAGCCGCTCCTGGCCTTCCGCCGTCAACACGCCCCGGTCCGCGAGCCGATCCAGTATCCCCTCGATCGGAACCACACCGGAACCGGGAACCGTTTCCAATCCCTGGGCAACCACGTTTTCGTTTTCCTCCGGCTCGAGCGAGCAGGTCGAATAGACGAGCCGCCCGCCAGGCTTTAATCCCGCCAACCCCGCCCGCAGGATCGCCACCTGGCGACGATGCTGCCGCGCCAAATCCGCCTCCGTCACGCGCAACCGTATCTCCGGATTGCGCGCCAGTGTGCCCGTCCCGCTGCAGGGCACGTCGCACAGGATCAAATCCCATTCCGGCTTCAACTCCGCCTTCGTGACATCGGCAACGTCGAACCGAATCGAAACCGCTCGCGACCCGATGAGGTTTCGCATCGCATCGAGCCTCTTCCGGCTCACATCCATCGCCGTAATCTCCGCCTGCGGCAACCGCTCCGCCAGGACTGAGGTCTTCCCACCCGGAGCGGCGCATGTGTCAAGCACTCGCTCAGCCTGCGGCACGGCTGCTGCCGCAATCTCAGCCACCAGCTGCGATCCCTCGTCCTGAATTCGAATTCGCCCCTCGCGAAAGGCTGCGCTTCGCTCCAGATCGCCGCGAACCACGCACCGCGCCCAGGTCAAAAAATGACCCGGCTCGGTGTCGATATCAGGGATTTCCGTGCTGGGGTCAGCCCGCACGGCGGGCGCCGCCGGCTCCTGGTCCCATCGGCAAATCGCCTCCGCCGCCTGCAACCCATAGCGGTGCACCCATCGCTCCACCATCCACGCCGGATGCGCCCAGCGCGCCGCAATTGCATCAAAGGTCTGCCCGGCCCTTTCTGAACGCTGATCGCTGACCGCTGAACGCTGCTCTGCAATCTTCCGCAGCACCGCGTTCACCATTCCGGCCGCGCCGCGCTCCCTGCCCTGCTTCACCAGTTCCACGCCGTCGTGGATCACCGCATGCGCAGGCACTCGATCCAGATGCAGCAGTTGATAGGCCCCCATCCGCAGCCCGGTTACCGCTTCGAGGCTCAGCTTTGTCCCTGGACGCGCCAGCAGCGCCGTGATCCGGGCATCCAGAGCCAACTGCCAGCGCAGCGTCCCCATCACCAGCGTTGTCGTCAGATGGCGATCCTGCGCGGAAAGGGCATCCACCTCCGCCGAGCGCAGAAGGTCATCGCTGTGCGCATCCGCAGCCGTCATTTGTAACAGGATTTGATACGAAACGCGCCGTGCCGGAGCAATCATGCTCATCCCAGGCGAGTGCCATCCTCGACGCTGTGCCCCCGCAGAAACTCCCCCGCCGTCATGCGCCGCTTGCCCTCAGGTTGCACCTCGACCAGTTCCAGCCAGCTTCCCTCGCCGCACGCCGCAAACATCGTTCCCTCATCGGCCAGCAATTCACCTGGCTGCGCCGCTCGCCCACCCCGCACCTCTGTCGGCAGCATCCGGTGCACCGCGAGCTTCCTGCCGCCCAGCATCGTCCACGCCCCAGGCCATGGTTGAAATCCCCGCCACCGGTTGTACAGCGTCATCGCCGGCCTGGAGAAATCCATCCTCCCGTCTTCCCGCGTGAGAATCGGCGCCAGCGTGGCCTTCGCCTCATCCTGTTTTCGCGGTACGACTTGGCCCGCGTCCAGCTGCCGCAGCGTCTCCATCATCAGGTCCGCTCCCATTTCCGACAGCAGCGGGAAAACATCCATCGCCGTCATGCTCGGCGCCAGCGCCATCTCCCGTTGCAGCAGAATGTCGCCGGTATCGAGGCCTTCATCGAGCCGCATCGTGGTCGCGCCCGTCGCCGCCTCGCCCTTCGCAATCGCCCACTGGATGGGCGCGGCCCCACGATACTTCGGCAACAGCGACCCATGCAGATTCAGATTGCCCAGCCGCGGCAGATCCAGCATCCACTTCGGAATGATCCGTCCGTACGCGACCACCAGAATGGCATCCGGCCGGATCGCTTCGAGCTCCGCCCGCAGCTCCGCATTGTTTTTGATTTTCTCCGGCTGCGCGACGCGAATGCCGGCTTCCATCGCCGCCGTCCTGACCGGCGGCGCGGTCAGCTGTTGCCCCCGTCCAACCGGACGATCCGGTTGCGTGATCACCAGGGGCACATCGTAACCCGCGCGCAGCGCCAGCTTCAGCGTGGGCACCGCAAACGCAGGCGTACCGCAAAACACCAGCTTCATTTCCACTCGCCGGTCTTCTGCAGCTTGCGAATCTTTCGCAAAATCAGATCCCGTTTCAGCGCGCTCAGCCGCCACGGAAACAGAATCCCGTCGAGGTGGTCGATCTCGTGCTGGAACGCACGCGCCAGCAGATCAGTCCCTTCCAGTTCGATCCACTTTCCTTCCAGATTCTGCGCCTTCACCTTCACCTTAGCCGCCCGCGACACTTTATCCCGAATGTCCGGCAAGCTCAGGCAGCCCTCGTCCTCCAGCTGCTTGCCCTCTTTATGCACGATCTCCGGATTCACCAGCACTAATTTGTCTTCCGGTTTCTTCTGATTGCTCAGGTCGATCACCGTCACCCGCTTCGGCACGCCGATCTGGGGCGCCGCCAGCCCAATCCCAATGGCTTTGTACATGGACTCGAACATGTCCGCGGCCAGAGTCCGGAGTTCCTCGTTGAACTCCGTGACCCTTTCGGTCGGCCGCTGCAAAATCGGGTCCGGATAGATGACAATGTCCCTGATCATTCCGCGCGCTGAATCCCCTGTATCTCGCTAACCGCTTCTTCGCTAGCTGGTCCTTCGCTAACCGCTTCTCGCTGCCTTCGCTAGTAACCAGCCACCTGCTGCACGTAACCGTCATAGTTACGTTTTAACTCCCGCAGCGAATCGCCGCCAAACTTCTCGAGCGCCAGCCTGGCCATCGTCAGCGCCACCATCGCCTCCGCCGCCACACCCGCGGCCGGCACCACGCAGACATCGCTGCGTTCATAGGCCGCTTTCGTCTCTTCCCGCGTATCGAAGCGCACCGACTGCAGCGGCCGGCGCAGCGTCGAAATGGGCTTCAGATAACCACGCACCACAATATCCTCGCCGTTCGAGATGCCGCCTTCGACGCCGCCCGCATTATTATGCTCGCGCGTGAACCGTGTGTGCCGTCCGTTTGCCTCCGCCGCATAGCCGATCGCGTCGTGAACCTCCGACCCCAACGACTCGGCCGCCGTCACCCCGCGTCCAATTTCCACTGCTTTGACGGCCTGCAGCGACATCACCGCTTGCGCCAGCAATCCATCCAGCCGCTCATCCCAGTTCGCGCACGTTCCCAATCCTGGAGGAGCCCCATGGACCACCACCTCAAACACGCCGCCCACCGTATCGCCGGTGCGAAGCACCGCGTCCACCTCAGCCTTCATGCGCGCTTCGGCTTCTTCATCGACGCAGTTCAGCAGAACTTCATCCTTCCCGCGCAGCGCCACAATCTCCTGCCAGCTTGCATCGCGGTCCAGCTCCGCCCCGCCCACGCGAATCACATGACTCGCGACATCCATCCCCAACTCCAGAAGCAGCTGTTTCGCCACGGCGCCTGCGGCGACCCGCGCCGTCGACTCCCGCGCCGAAGCCCGCTCCAGCACATACCGCGCGTCCGGGAAATCGAACTTCAGGGCGCCCGCTAAATCTGCATGCCCCGGTCGGGGCGACGCGACTGCTTTATGCTTCGCGGGATCGCCCACGCCCACCGGCAGCGCCTCCGTCCAGTTCTTCCAGTCCCGATTCTCAATGGCAATCGCGATTGGCGATCCGATCGTCTTACCGTGCCGCACCCCGCTCAGGAAATGCGCCGTGTCCGTCTCGATCCGCATGCGGCCGCCGCGCCCATAGCCCTGTTGGCGGCGCCACAACTCGCGGTTCACAAAGACTTCGTCCACCGGAACGCTCGCAGGCATGCCCGAGAGCAGCGCCACAAGGCTCTCCCCGTGCGACTCCCCGGCAGTGGAAAAACGCAGCATTCTCGCCTGTTCCCGTCAACGATTGTAGATGAATGAATCGTGAAAGCGTTGCGTCCGCGCCCTCCCGTGTTGGCGGATATTGGGAACCTGTTCCCGAACACCCGGGCACGCAACCCCGAACTCACCTTCCTATTCCCTATTTGCCTGTTCCCTATTCCCTATTCCCTGTTCCCTATTCCCTATTCCCTATTCCCTATTCCCTGTTGCCTGCCTCTCGGCTACTCAGCGATCCAGGCGTACTGCTTCTCTGTCAGCGGAACCACCGACAGCCGCCCCTGCCGCACCAGCGGCGAGTCCGCAAAAATGCTGTTTACCTTGATCTCGGCCAACGTCCGCGGCGTCTTCGTCTTCTTCACAAATTTGATCCGCACCTGCGGGTTCTTCGCATCGCTCGCGTCGACGGAAACGACCTTCGCCAGCCCCACAGTCCGCTTCTCATCGCCCGTGTGGTAGATCACCAGCATCTCGCCGCGCTGCATCCCCGCCAGATTCTTCACCGCCACCGGATTCGTCACACCGTCCCACACCGTCTCGCCGTCGCGTTCCAGATCGTCCGCCGAATAAGCCCCCGGTTCAGTCTTCAAAAGGTAGGGCATGATTTCTCTCTTCCTCGCGCGCTTCGCGCTTCCCGTTGTTCAGCGTAAGCTCGGCCGGTCCTGGCGGCGCCCCTTCCGCGGCTGCTTCCGCTTCCTCGCTCTTCAGGAACGCCTGGGTGTTCAGCAACTGGCGTTCCAGCGGCCGCACCCACTCCGTCAGCTCGGCGCCCGATCGTCCATTGGCCTCGGCTCGTGCAAGCTCGCTGCGCACCGTTTGCATCTTCGCATCCAGGTTATCGAGATAGTGGAGCAGGATCGCCTCCGCCGTCATCGGCAGCTTGGGCGAACCAAATTCGTATTCTCCGTGATGGCTGAGCACCAGATGCTCCACCAGCAGCCGTTTCGCTGACGGAAATTCCGGTATCGCTGCGATCTTCCGGTCGATCATCCCAATGCCGATCGTGATGTGCCCCAGCAGCTGTCCTTCCAGGGTGTAATCGAAGCTCGTTCCCCAATGCAGTTCGCGTAGCTTTCCGATGTCGTGCAGCACGGCGCCGGTCAGCAGCAGATCGCGATTGACCGACGGATAGTGCTGCGCCGCCATCTCGCACAACGCCATCAGCGACAAAACGTGTTCCAGCAACCCGCCGATCCACGCGTGGTGCATGCCCTTTGCGGCGGGAGCCTGTTTCAGCGCAGGCGCCAGCTCGGCGTCATTCAAAAACGCCTCCAGCAGCGCCTTCAGGTGCGGATCGTGAAAGCTCGCCACCCACCCCTGCAATTCGGCCCACATCTCCTCGATGTTCCGCTCCGATTGCGGGACAAAATCGCCCAGCGTGAACTCGCCCGCGGTAGCCCGGCGAATCTTCTTGACCTTGACCTGCAGCTTTTCGTTGAACCGGCTGACGTCGCCCTGCACCTTCACCACGTCGCCCGCGTCAAACTCGCCGGCGTCGTCGATCTCCCACATCCGCGCGTCGATCTGCCCGGTACGGTCGACCAGCGTTAGCGCCAGATAGCGCCCGCCATCCTTGCCCGTACGCACCTGCTTCAATCCTGCAGCGAAAAAACCGGTAATCTCCCGATTCTCCCGGCTCGCCAGATCGGCAACCATTGGTTCTTTCATTGGATTTAAAACTGCGGCGGGTTCGGGGGAGTTCCCTGTGCCGGAGGAGCGCTTGGCGGCGGAGCTTGCGGGGCGTTCTGCGTTCCCGTGGCGGTTGAAGCCGGCGCGCCACTCTGCCCGTTCTGAGCCGGCTGGCCGTTTTTGTCCCCATTCTTATCTTCGTCGGCCAGGCGCCGTTTCGGACCGCCCTTGGCCGCCACCGTCTTCTTCTTCTTCGTGGTATCCCCGTTCAGGCCCAGCGCCGCCTGCTGCTGCTGCTCCTGCGCTACCTGCGCCGTTGTCTCCGTCGGAGGCACAAACTTCTGCCTCTTCTTAGCGGCCTTCGCCGCGGCCTGCTTTTGTTTCGGTTCTTTCATCCGATCCGAGAAACGCGATTTTGGCTTCTTCTCCTCGTCGCTGCTGGTGATCACATTGCCTTCGGCATTCGTCAGAGCCACCGTACTGGCTGGCCCGGCATTGGAAGCCACCTGCGTGGTCGCATCGCTGGTTGGCTCCGGCGCCGCGGCTCCCGCATCCACCTGTTTCGTCTCGCCGGCCGGCAACGTCTCTCGCGGAGCCTGCCCGAAGCGGATCTTCTCCTTCTTCCCCGGCTTCTGCGTTCCCGCATTGCTCGCCACCGTCTTCGGCGGGCTCTTTTGCTGATTCACCTGATCCAGAGTCGGCACTCCCGCCGGAACCGCGGCGCTCGCTGTCTCGGTCTGCTTCTGCTTCCGCACGGGCTTCTGCCGGAACCGCGTCCGCTCCACCTTCTTTTTCTTCTTCGGCTGGGGCGGTGTGTAGGCTCCCTGGATGAACTTGATCTCGTTGGCCGTGGCTCCCGAATCCGAATACGGCGCCCGCACCTCAATAGCGGCCTCGTCGCGCAGCTTCGACATATATTCGCGCAACGCCGGCTCCATCTTTGTGTAGCCGATCTGCTCCTGTATCTGGTTCTGCACTTCGGGCAGCGGCGCCAACCCACCTTTGGAATGGTCGGTCACTTCCAGGATCAGCCACCCCTGCTTGGTGCGGATGGGCGCCGTAAACTGCCCCGGCTGCAAACCAAACGTGGCATCCTCCATCACCTTTGGCAGGTCTCCACGCTTGTAATCCCCGAGGCGTCCACCCTCCTGCGCCGTGGGTCCGGCGGAGTCGGCCTTGGCCACCGTCGTGAAATCCGCGCCCGACCTCAGCCGGGCCTCAATGTCGTCCGCCTTCTTCTCTGCCTCGGCCACCTGCGCCGCATCATCAGGATTCGGTGTCGCCACCAGAACCTCATTCAATTTGACCTGCTCGGGCCTTTGAAATTCCTGCTGGTGCGCGTTGTAGTACGCCTGGATTTCCGACGGCGCAATCTGGATGTGCTGCCCCACTTCCTGTCCGATCACTTCCGAGGTGATCACATTCTCGCGGATATTTTGCTTCAAATCCTCAAAGGAAACCCCCTGCGCTTCGGCTGCCTTCTGGAGTTCCTCCATGGTTTCCATGTGGTACTGCTTGCGCATATCGTCCAGCCGCTTCACGACTTCGGTTTCGCCGTTAATGCCCAGATCCTTGCCCTTCGACAGCAAAAGCTGCTTGTCGATCAGTGACCGCAACAGGTCGCGCCGCTGCTCCATCATCTGCTGCTGCGACCAGCTCTGCTGCTGCGCTTCCCGCTGCATATCCTGCTCCGCGCGGTCGTAGTCCGACTTGCTGATCGCCTGGTCGTTCACCATGGCCACGATGTCCTCCACCACCGTCCCGTGATAGGGCGACTGTTCCGTCCGCTGCGTGGTGATGTCGGTGGAAGCGGAGCTACGGCTCTGCGCGAAAGACGAAGGGACGGCGGGGACAACAGACAGGATCGCGCTGGCGGCCAGCACGGTGGAAAAACGCGAAACTCGAAGCATCATAGGGATCAACGTCTCTGGGCGCCGCCGACTGGTCACGGAAACGCCTTCTTCCGGCCGTTCCTCGCTGTTATCGTCTCGGTCGCTGGCGCTTCCGTCATTGTACCGCGCACCCACCGCTCACCGAGGTGGCCGCTCCCGATGAACCGTGGCCGGCGCCACGCCTCCCTGTTGCCTTTCCCCTTGCGCACCGCATTTCGCGGCTGCATAGTGTTCACGTGGATCAACTCCAGCCAGGCTCGACCCTTGACCACTACAAAATCCTGCACCGCATCGGCGCCGGCGGGATGGGCGTGGTTTACGAGGCGGAGGACCTGAAGCTCGGCCGCCATGTGGCGCTCAAGCTGATAGCCGGTGCAGATCCCGATCCGACCGCCCTCGAGCGATTCTGGCGCGAAGCCCGCATCGCCTCCGCGCTCAACCATCCCGGCATCTGCACGATTCACGAGATTGGCGAAGCCGGCGGCCAGCCCTTTCTGGTGATGGAGTTGCTGGAGGGCGAGAGCCTCGACCGTCTTTACAGCGGCCAGGCGGTTCCCGTGCCTCGGCTCACTGAAATCGGCGTGCAACTCGCCGATGCGCTCGAAGCCGCTCATCGCAAGGGCATCCTGCACCGCGACATCAAGCCCGCCAACATCTTCATCACCGGCTCCGGTCAGGCCAAAATTCTCGATTTCGGCCTCGCCCGCATTGAAAACAAAACTGCCAGCGACTCCACCACCGACGGCGGATTCTCTGAGCGCGATAAGCTCACCCGCTCCGGCGCCACTTTAGGCACCGTTGCCTACATGTCCCCGGAGCAGGCTCGCGGCGAGGACCTCGATGCCCGCAGCGACCTCTTCTCTCTCGGTGTGGTGCTCTATGAAATGGCGACGGCGAATCACCCATTCAAAGGAACGACCAGCGCTGTCGTCTTCGACAAGCTCCTCAACTACCATCCGGCTCCGGCTATTTCGCTGAACCATGAACTCCCACCGGAGTTCGAAACCCTTCTTGATAAAGCCCTCGAAAAAGACCGGGACCTGCGGTATCAGTCCGCCTCCGATCTCCGCGCCGATCTGAAGCGCCTGCAACGCCGATCCTTCGGGATTCATGCCGTCCCCGCTACCATCGCTGCCGCTTCCTACCCCGGCGCCTCCTATCCTGGCCCGTCCTCTCCTGGCCCTTCCTATCCAGGAATGATCCGCGCCGGCGCCGCCGCACCCGCTGTTCTTCCCGCAGTGGCCGATACCGCCGCCCCCGCTCATCTTCAGTTGATCTCCGCTTCCCCCGCCCGATTCCGGCCCTTTCGTCCCTCCTGGTTCGTCGCCGGCGTCGCCATCCTGGTGGTCGTCGCCTCCGCCCTCGCGGCCATCCAGTACTTCGCGCGCAAGAAGGCTCCCGTTGTTACGAACGTTGTCCGGCCCGTCGCAACCGCAACGGCGCCAGCGAAAAACTCGCCGGCCTCGTCCTCATCTCCAATTTCAACGCCGACTCTGCCCGCGATCAAACCGGCCCCGGCCTCCATCCCCAAAGCCAAGCCCGCCGCCGGAACTCCAAAATCTTCAACCGATGCCCCAGCCCCCTCCGCGCCCCCGCCCCTAACCACCGTTTCCCCCACTTCGTCCTTCGAAGATGACGCGGGTTCATCGGGCGGCGCTGCATCCTCGCCGGCCATGGGGTCCGCGCCAGCGAACATCCCGTTCCGCCGTGCTTTTGCAGCAGCGCCCAGCTTTTCGGCACACCACCTCCATCGCTTTGGTGGGTCCTGCGCCGGTACCCTCCAGCTGACTCCCGAAGCGATCAGTTATAAGTCGGACGTGCATTCCTTCAGCCTCACCCGCGACCAGATCAGCGGCATTGAGGGCGATGCGATTGTCGAGTCCGCGGGGCGCCGGTGGCGACTTGAGATTCCGGGCCGGAATGGCTTCCAGGTTCACAATCTGCTTGCCCGCTGGTTCGCCGCAAAACCGGCCCCGAATTAAAGGCAGATTGCAGGTCACAGGTAACGGGTTACGGGTTGCACGTTACAGGTTTGCAGGTTACGGGTTTGGGATCCCGGTTGGCCCGACCCCATGGTGCTACATTGCGTCCATGCAACATTGGCTGCGCCTTGTCCTCGCGTTCCTCCTGATCCCCTGCTTCCCGGCCTTCGCCCAAAACGACCCGATCCTCACCGCGAAGCTCGAAGGCACGATCGCCGGTTTCCACGGCAAGGTCTCCCTTTACGCGCATGACCTCTCCACGGGCAAGACAGTCTCGATTGCGGCTGATGAGCCCGTCCCGACCGCTTCCGTCATCAAACTCGGCATCCTCTACACCGCGCTCGAGCAAATTCGCGCCGGCCGCGCCCACTTCGATGACCGGCTCACGCTCCGCCACGAAGATCAGGTCCAGGGATCGGGAGTGCTGCTCTTCTTCGACACCCCGATGACCCTGACGCTCAAAGACGCGCTGACCCTGATGATTACCCAGAGCGACAATACCGCCACCAACCTCGTCATCGACGACCTCGGGCTCGCCGCCATCGACGATGAGCTCGCCGGCCCCGCGCCTCACGGGCTGGGCCTCAAAAACACCTGGCTTTACAAGAAGGTCTATCGCCCCGTCGAGGGGCCAGTCCCTGCCGATCAGCCACAGTTCGGGCTCGGCAAAACCACGGCGCGCGAGATGGCCGGCATCACGGAACGCTTCGTTAGCTGCGACCTCGGCTCTGCGACCGCACCCACGAACTCCTCAGCCCCGGTCCCGCCTGATAAGGATCTGTGCGCCGCCGCGATCCATATGCTCAAGTCGCAGTCCGACCGCGACATGATCCCGCGCTACCTCGAAAAGCTGGACACCACCGAAGGCGACTCCGCGATCGCCAACAAAACCGGCGCCATCGATCGCGCCCGCAACGATGTCGGCGCCGTTTATACCAGACAGGGCACAATCATCATCTCCGCGATGACGCATGAGAATGCGGATACCCGCTGGACCGCTGACAACGAAGCCGATCTGCTGGTCGCTCGGCTCGCTCAGACCATCGTCAGCGCGTGGGCCCCGGACAATTAGGCACAAATGCCGGACCCGCTCGAAGGCCCAGGAAAAAGAAGAGCTGTGGACTCTTGATCCACAGCTCCTTTTACAACCGACCCGGCCTGATTGAATCAGCTGGCCTTGTCGATCCTCATTCCATAGAACGATTTCCGTACGAAGAACATCGACACCAGGAAGAACGCGACTGCCAGCCCTCGTGCGAGCATTGGATTGTTCGCAGTGAGCGTCACGGCGAGCTCGACCGCCAATAATCCGAACAGGGTCGTGAACTTGATGACCGGGTTCATGGCCACTGAAGACGTGTCTTTGAACGGATCGCCTACGGTGTCTCCGATTACGGTTGCGTCGTGCAGAGGTGTCCCTTTCTGTTTCAGGTCGACCTCTACGATCTTCTTCGCATTGTCCCAGGCGCCGCCGGCATTGGCCATGAAGATGGCCTCATACAAGCCGAAGATCGCAATCGAGAACAGATAGCCGATAAACAGGAACGGCTCCATGAATGCGAACGCAAGGGTGGAGAAGAAGACGGCGAGAAAGATGTTGAACATCCCCTTCTGCGCGTACTTCGTGCAGATCTCGACCACCTTCTTGCTGTCGCTGACCGACGCCTTCATCGCGCCTTCCAGATGGATGTTCGCCTTGATGAACTCGACCGCACGGTAGGCTCCGGTGGAAACCGCCTGTGTCGAAGCGCCTGCGAACCAGAAGATGACGGCTCCACCGCAGATCAGTCCGAGCATGAAGGGCGCGTGCAGCAGGGAGAGTTTATTCACGTTATCCGTCAGTCCGTGAGTCAGAGCCATAATGATCGAGAAGGTCATCGTGGTTGCGCCGACGACAGCAGTGCCGATCAGCACCGGCTTCGCCGTAGCCTTGAATGTATTGCCGGCTCCATCGTTGGCTTCCAGCAGGTGCTTGGCGCGTTCGAACTTCGCGTCGATGCCGTAGTCCTTCTTCAACTCGGCTTCGATGCCGGGAACTTCTTCGATGAGGGACAACTCATAGACCGATTGAGCATTGTCGGTGACCGGCCCGTAGGAGTCCACGGCAATCGTGACCGGGCCCATCCCAAGGAAGCCAAAGGCGACCAGACCAAACGCGAAGACGGCTGGAGCCAGCATCATTCCGGCCGGATTATTCTGCGAATCCGGTATGCCCAGGCTGAAGTAATAGCCCAGTCCCATGAGAGCGACCATGCTGAGTCCCAGCCAGTAGGCCGAGAAATTGCCCGCCACGAATCCCGACAGGATCCCCAGCGACGCTCCGCCTTCCTGCGCCGACTTGACGACTTCTTTCACGTGGGTCGACTTGGTTGAAGTGAAAACCTTGACCAATTCGGGTATCAAAGCGCCCGCCAGCGTTCCGCACGAGATGATCGACGCCAGCTTCCACCACAGCGTTCCGTCCCCCAGAGTCGGGATCATCAGGTACGAGACGATGTAGGTGAGGCCGATGGAAACGATGGACGTGACCCAAACCAGCGAGGTCAGCGGCGACTCAAAATCCATTTCGTCCGAATTCGCGTATCTGGCCTTGGCGATGACGCCATTGAGGAAGTACGCACCGGAGCTGGAGAGCAGCATGGCCACGCGCATCACGAAGATCCATACCAGCAGTTCCACTTGCGTCGTGGGACTCTTGACGGCCAGCAAAATGAAGGTGATCAGCGCCACGCCGGTGACGCCGTAGGTTTCAAAGCCATCCGCGCTGGGGCCAACCGAGTCGCCCGCGTTGTCACCCGTGCAGTCTGCGATCACTCCCGGGTTGCGCGCGTCGTCTTCCTTAATCTTGAAGACGATTTTCATCAGGTCGGCGCCAATGTCGGCGATCTTGGTGAAAATACCGCCGGCAATACGCAGCGCCGCGGCGCCCAGGCTCTCGCCAATCGCGAAGCCAATGAAGCATGGTCCCGCATAATCCCGCGGGATGAACAAAAGGATGAACAGCATGATGAGCAGTTCGACGGAGATCAGCAACATGCCGATGCTCATGCCGGACTTGAGAGGAATCGCAAAGCATGGATAGGGCTTGCCGCGTAAGGCTGCGAATGCTGTCCGTGAGTTCGCGAAGGTATTGACGCGAATTCCGAACCACGCCACCCCGTAGCTGCCCGCGATGCCGACCAGGCTAAATAACAAAATGATCGGCAGCGTGACCGCGATTGATTTTCCCGGCACCGGGGCCAGAACTCCGAAGTACAGCGAGATAATGACGGCGATGAAAACCCAGAGCAGAAGAATGAACTTGCCCTGGGTTACAAGATAGGTTTTGCAGGTTTCGTAGATCAGTTCGGAAATTTCCCGCATCGTGCGATGAACCGGCATGTTCTTCAGCTGCACGTAAATCGCGAGGCCAAACAACAGGCCACCGACGCAGAACAGCAATCCGATCATCAGCAGGGCGTGTCCGGTCATGCCGAAGAAATTCACTGACCGCAAATCCGGAAGCGTCAGGTTGGCTTCGCCCCCCGCGTGTTCCGACTGTGCATAGGCGAATGTGGGAAGCAACAGGCCCAGCAGGGCAGCCGCGGTCTTATACCGCCGCTTGAGAAATCCT
>Ga0302319_10006270_pt1 | contig 23660 bp, 20 predicted proteins | sample Bog_T0_2_FD_203319 | JGI IMG/M metagenome (GOLD analysis project Ga0302319, IMG submission 203319) | Peat permafrost microbial communities from Stordalen Mire near Abisko, Sweden - Bog_T0_2 | ecosystem: Environmental > Terrestrial > Soil > Wetlands > Peat | place: Sweden: Abisko, Stordalen Mire...
GCACGTCGTCGCCGGCGACGTGCTTTCCTTTACCCTGGAAATCCGCAACAACGGCACCGCGAGCGTTCAAGACTATTCGTTCGAGAGTGCGATTCCCGAGCACATGATCTACATCGCCGACTCTGCGGTTGCGCCCGGCGCAATCGTGGCGTTTTCCGTCGACGGCGGCAATACGTTCGACGAGCCCGTGAATCTGAGGGTGCGCAGCCCGGGCGGCGAACTGCGCGGCGCCCGGCCCGCGGACTACACGCATATCCGTTGGACCTTGAGAAATCGCTTGAACGCGGGATCTATCGCGTTCGCGCGGTTTCGCGCGCGTGTCGTAGGCTAGCCGACACCATGACCACCGCCATCGACGACTTGTTCGGCCCGGATGGGCCGCTCGCACGCGCGCTGCCCGGTTTTGCCCATCGCCGTGAACAAGCCAGCATGGCACGTGCGGTCGGCGCGGCACTCGCGCGCCTCGAGCCCCTGATCGTGGAGGCGGGGACGGGTACCGGGAAGACCTTCGCCTATCTCGTCCCCGCGCTGTTGTCCGGGCGCAGCGTGATCATCTCGACCGGCACCCGCACGCTGCAGGACCAATTGTTTCGTCGCGACGTGCCGCTGCTCGCGCAGGCGCTCGGGATGCCGGTGAAGTTCGCCCTGCTCAAAGGACGCGCGAACTACCTTTGCCGCCATCGGCTCGAGATCGCCACGCAACAGGGCGCGCTCTTGCCGGGCGAACGCGGACAGGCCGCAACCCTTGGACGCATCTCGCGCTGGGCTGCGAGAACCAAGACCGGCGACCTATCGGAACTTACCGACCTGCCCGAACAGTCCGCGCTCTGGCCGGCGATCACGTCGACGCGCGAAAATTGCCTGGGTCAGGAGTGCCCGCAGTTCGGGCGCTGCCATGTCGTCGATGCCCGCCGCGCTGCGCAGGCGGCCGACGTGGTCGTCGTCAATCACCACTTGTTGCTCGCGGATCTTGCGCTCAAGGACGAGGGCTTCGGCGACCTGCTGCCGGGTGCCGAAGCCGTGATTCTCGACGAGGCGCACCAAATTCCCGACGTCGCCGCCCAGTTCTTCGGCCAGTCCTGGTCGGCGCGTCAGGCGCAAGTTCTGCTTCGCGATGCCACGCTCGAGCTTCGCTCGGCCGGTGTCAAGGCGCCTGCCCTGTCGGGAGCGATCGAAGATCTGGATGCGGAACTCGTGCGCATGCGCGGACTGCTCGGAGGCCGCGCCCAACGCCGCGACTGGGCGCAACTGCCGGATGCGTTCGTAGACCTGTTGACCGACGTGCACACTGCGCTCGGCAATATCGCGCTACAGTTGGAGGGTCTCGGATCCGGTGCGGGAACCGCGAATTGCGCGCGCCGAGCGACGGCGCTCGCCGCGGCGCTCGCCGCGCTGGGTGAGACCTCGGACGAGGATGGCGTGCGGTGGGTCGAGACGGCGCAAGCCGGTTTCGTCCTGCAGTTCACGCCCTTCGAAATCGCCGAGCGATTGCGCGGGTTCGTCGAAGCGCGGCCTTGCGCGTGGATATTCACCTCCGCGACGCTCGCGATCGGAGAGGATTTTTCGCATTTCAGCGCTCGCATCGGATTGCCCGACGCGCGCACGCTGCGGATCGACAGTCCGTTCGACTACCGCGACCAGGCACTCGTCTACCTGCCGCCCAACATGCCGGAGCCCCACGATCCGCGATACGCGGCGGCCTTCATCGATGCCTGCGCGCCGCTGCTCGAGGCCGCCTGCGGCCGCGCCTTCCTGCTCTACACGAGTTACCGTGCGCTCGCCGAGGGCGTCCTCGCCCTGCAGCGCCGTTTTCCGGAGCCGCCGTTTCCCGTGCTGGTTCAGGGTCAGGCGCCGCGGGAGGCACTCCTGACACAGTTTCGCGCGCTCGGCAACGCGGTGTTGCTCGCGACCGGGAGCTTTTGGGAGGGGGTCGACGTCAAGGGTGACGCGCTCTCGATCGTGGCGATCGACAAACTCCCCTTTGCGTCGCCCGATGACCCCCTGCTTGCCGCCCGCCTCGAAGGCATCCGGCGCCGCGGCGGGAATCCGTTCGTCGAATATCAGCTGCCGCAGGCCGTTCTCGCGCTCAAGCAGGGCGTGGGTCGCTTGATTCGCGACTTCGACGACTTCGGCGTGATGTTGCTCGGCGATCCGCGGCTCCATAGCAAGGGCTATGGACGCATTTTTCTGGCTGCATTGCCGCCTGCTCCGGTCGTGCGCGATTCCGGCACGGCGGCAGCGTTCCTGCGCGAGCGTCTCAGAGCGGTGCGCGCCGAGGCGCCTGCCGCGTCGGGCGGAGCCTGAGTCTTGAAAATCCTCGCGCTCGATGCGGCGACCGAAGCCTGTTCAGTCGCGCTCGCCGAGGGCGGCCACCTCATTTTCCGCCATGAGGAACTCGGGCGAGGTCACGCCGAGCGCATTCTCGGCATGGTCGACGAACTCCTGGGCGAAGCCGGGTGGACGCTCGGCGCGCTCGACGGGATCGCGTCGTCGATCGGGCCCGGAGCCTTCACGGGCGTCAGAATTACCGTGGCTGCCGCTCAGGGTCTCGCGTTCGGTGCGGACTTGCCCGTCGTCGGCGTGAGCACGCTCGAGGCACTCGCGTTCGACGTCCTCGCGGACGGGTGCGATCCGGGCACGGCGGCGCCCGGGACGCGTCACGCCCTGAGCTGCCTCGATGCGCGGATGGGCGAGGTTTACTGGGCACTCCATGCCCGGGCCGCCGACGGCGGCTTGCTCACGACCTGCGCGCCCGCCGTCGGCGCGCCCGCGAGCGTCGTGGTCCCGGCCGGCATACTCCATCTCGGTGTAGGGCGCGGCTTCTCGGCCCATCCCGAACTGCAACTCTTGCCGGGCCTGTGCGTGACGCCGTCGGCGAGCCGTGCGCTGCCCCATGCTCGCGCGGTCGCCGCACTCGGAGCCTGGCGCTTCGCACGCGGCGCGGGCGTAGATCCCGCCGACCTCGCGCCGCTCTACGTACGCGACAACGTGGCCCTGACGACGGCGCAGCGCGGCGCCTGACGGTCATGCAACTGTCACACGCCCCGGCTGTAATAGCGGGCTAGAAAATCAAGGTTCTAGAGCACCAGTTGAGCCAATGACCGCAAAACGCATCCTGATAGTGGAAGATGAAAAAGCCATTCGCGACATGATCGCTTTCGGGCTGCGACGCGCGGGCTACGAGGTAGGCGAGGCGGAGGATTGCCGCGAGGCGCGGGCGCGCATCGTCGACGTGCGGCCGGATTTGATGCTCGTCGATTGGATGCTGCCCGACATGAGCGGCCTCGAACTGACGCGTGCCTTGAAGCGTGCGAAGGACACCGAGGAGATTCCGGTGATCATGCTCACGGCGCGGGCCGAAGAGCAGGACAAGGTGGGCGGCCTCGAGGGCGGCGCCGACGACTACATCACCAAGCCGTTTTCGCCGCGCGAATTGCTCGCCCGCATTCAAGCGGTGCTGCGACGCTCGGCGCCCGCGGGCGGTGGCGACGTGGTCGAGGCCCTGGGTCTGAGGCTCGACGACTCGAGCCATCGCGTGAGCGCCGGCGAACGCGAGATCGCCTTGGGTCCCACCGAGTACCGACTCCTGCACTTCTTCATGACTCACCCCGAGCGCGTGTTCTCGCGCGGCCAGCTGCTCGACCGGGTCTGGGGCGGCAATACCTATGTCGAGGAGCGGACGGTCGACGTGCACATTCGGCGGCTGCGCAAGGCGCTCGAGCCGTTCGTGCTCGAAAAGCTGGTTCAGACGGTGCGCGGCGCGGGATACCGGTTCTCGACCCGCGAAGCTTAGAACCGTGGTATTTTTTTAGGCATGGCGGCGATGTGGACATTCGCGCTCGTGCGGCTCGCCGGCATTTTGCTCGCGGGATTGCTGGTGGGCTTGGTTCTGCAGCCCGTGTGGCTCTGGCTGCTTGGCGTGGCGTGCTTCTATCTCGGCTGGCAGCTGTTGAATTTGCATCGCGTCGACCGCTGGCTGCGGCTACGCTCGCAAATCGATCCGCCCATCATCGGCGGCATCTGGGGCGACATCATCTCCCAGGTCGTGCGCCTGCATCGCCGCAAGAACTACCACAAGCAGCGACTCGTGCGGCTGTTTCGTGAACTGCGGCGCTCGACGGCCGCGCTGCCGGACGGCGTGATCATCCTGAGTTCCGAGAGCGAGATCGTCTGGTTCAACCGCCAGGCTGCGCGCCTGCTCGGGCTGAAACGCCCGATCGACATCGGCCTGCGCATCGACAATCTGATCCGCTCGCCGGAGTTCATCCATTACCTGCACGGAAAGGATTTCGCTCTGCCCCTGATCATCAGGCCGCCCGTGCAGGTCGATCTGTATCTCGCCCTCCAGATGGTCCCGTACGGCGAGGGCCAGTCTTTGCTGCTGGTGCGCGACGTCACCCGCCAGATGCGCCTCGAGGCCATGCGCAAGGATTTCGTCGCGAATGCTTCGCACGAGCTGCGCACCCCGCTCACCGTGATTGCGGGCTATCTCGATACGCTCGCCGACGATCCCTCGATCGATGCCGCCTGGGCCGGCCCGATCCGGGACATGCGATCCCAGGCGCAGCGCATGAACGAGATCATCGCGGCCCTGCTCGAGTTGTCGCGCCTCGAGGCCGCGGACGGCGATGCACCCCACGAAGCGATCGACGTGCCGCGCATGCTCGAGCGCCTGCAGCGGGACGCGCTCATGCGCGCCGACCGGCCCCGGCTCGTGCTGCTCGATCTGGAATCCCCGCACGGGCTGTATGGCGCCGCGCATGAAATCGAGTCGGCGTTCACGAACCTCATCGTGAACGCCTTGAAATACACCGGCGGCGACGGCACGGTCCGCATGCGCTGGTGGGTGGACGAGGAGGGCGCGCATTTTTCGGTCATCGACAGTGGAATCGGGATACCGGCGGAACACATTCCGCGCCTGACCGAGCGCTTCTACCGCGTCGATCCCGGTCGCTCGCGCGGGGCCGGCGGCTCGGGACTCGGCCTGGCGATCGTCAAGCACGCCTTGCAGCGACATGCCGGGTGGCTCGACGTGCAGAGCGTGGAGGGCAAAGGCAGCTCGTTCACCTGCCACTTCCCGACGCCGCGCATCTACCAGCCGGTCGTGCGGGCCGCGGCGAGCGCATGAACTCCTGCTGATTTCACATTGTCGAAGCCCCGTACCCCCCGCGGGGCACGGCGTGTGCGAGAATCTGCGGATCAGCAACCTCCGGGTCCCGCCCACCATTCGGGGCCACGCATCACGGGCCAGTCATTCAGGGTAATCAGTCATGGAAACGGCCGACCTCAGTCACCACATTTCCAAGCGCTTCAACGAGGACCTGGAGAAGGTGCGCAACCAGGTGCTGCAGATGGGCGGCTTCGTCGAGCAGCAATTGCACAAGGCGATCACGGCGCTGGTCGAAGGCGACAGCCGGCTCGGCGAATCGGTCGCGACGGACGATTACAAGGTCAACGGGATGGAGGTCTCCATCGACGAGGAGTGCAGCCGGATCCTCGCGCTGCGTGCGCCCGCCGCCGGCGACCTGCGTGTGATCGTGGCGATCATCAAGACGATCACGGACCTCGAGCGCATCGGCGACGAGGGCGAGAAGATCGGTTACATTGCCTCACGGCTCGCGACCATGGAGCGCCCGGCCGACAAATATCGGGAGGTCAAGCACCTCGGCCGCCAGGTCGCCCAGATGGTGCACGATGCGCTCGACGCTTTCGCCCGCATGGACTCCCAGGCCGCTCTGAAGACCGCGCAGGAGGATCGCATGGTCGACGAGGAGTACGAGTCGATCCAGCGCCAGTGCATGACCTTCATGATGGAGGATCCGCGAACGATCCGCCGTGCGCTCGAAATCATGTGGATCGTCCGCGCGCTCGAGCGGATCGGCGATCACGCGAAGAACATCTGCGAATACGTGATTTACATGGTGCACGGCAAGGACATCCGGCACACCTCGCTCGAGGACGTCGCCAGGCAGATCGATCAAGCCCAGGCGCTGTCAAAGCGTTGATGTCCGCCCGACTCGCGAACCTGCTCGGGTTTCTGGCCTGCGTCGCGCTGCTGGGCTACGCGTATTACGCCCAGTATGTGCTGCATCTGGCGCCGTGCCCGCTCTGCATCTTTCAGCGGATCGGCATCTTCGCGATCGGCCTCGTGTTCATGTTCGCGGCGATCCATGGGCCGAGGAGCTGGGGCCGGAGCGTCTACGCGGTCGCGCTAGGGCTCGCGGCGCTTGCGACGATCGGCGTCGCGGGCAAGCAGCTCTACATTCAAAGCCTGCCGCCGGGCAGCGTGCCGTCCTGCGGCGCTTCGCTCGACGTCATGCTGAAATTCTTCCCGCTCCAGGAGGTCATCGCGAGAGTGCTTACGGGCTCGGGCGAATGCGCGAAAGTCGATTGGCGCCTGTTGGGGCTCGCGATGCCGGCCTGGGTCTTGATCGCGGCCGTGGCGCTCGGTGCTTTCGGCGTGTGGGCCAACATGCGTCGTGCCGCGCCGATGCTGCGTTTCTGATGTCGCCGACGCTCGAGCTCACGCGCGAACTCATCGCGCGACCCTCGGTAAGTCCGACCGACGGCGGTTGCCAGTCGCTCATGATCGAGCGCCTCGAGGCGCTGGGTTTTCGCATCGAGCGCCTGCCGTTCGGGCCGGTCGACAATTTCTGGGCGAAGCGCGGCGACGGCGGTCCGGTATTCTGCTTCGCCGGCCACACCGACGTCGTGCCGACCGGGCCCCTGGAGGATTGGCGGGCCGATCCCTTCGTGCCCGTAATCGAGGACGGCATGCTGTATGGCCGCGGCGCCGCGGACATGAAGAGCGGTCTGGCGGCGATGGTGACGGCTACCGAGGCGTTCGTCGCTGCGCACCGCCGCCATCGGGGCACGCTCGCGTTCCTGATCACGAGCGACGAGGAGGGTCCCTCGGTGGACGGCACGCGCCGCGTCGTCGAAGTTCTGAAAGCCCGCGGCGAGACCATCGATTGGTGTCTCATCGGCGAACCGTCGAGCGAGAACGAGCTCGGCGATACGATCAAGATCGGGCGGCGCGGCAGCCTCAGCGGGCGCCTGACCGTGCACGGGATCCAGGGGCACATCGCTTATCCGCAGCTGGCCGACAATCCGATTCATGCGCTCGCGCCGGCGCTCGCCGAACTCGCGTCACGACGCTGGGACGAGGGCAATGCGCACTTTCAGCCGACCAGCTTCCAGGTGTCGAATCTCGCTGCCGGGACGGGCGCGCCCAACGTGATTCCCGGGGAACTGAAGGCGCGGTTCAACATCCGATTCTCGACCGAGCAAACGGTCGAGTCCTTGCAGGCAACCGTCGAGGAACTGCTGCGTCGTCACGGGGTCAAGTTCTCGCTGGACTGGTTCATTTCCGGATATCCCTTTCTGACGATTCCAGGCGAACTGTCGAATGCGGCGGGGCAGGCCGTGCGCGAACAGCTGAACCGTGCGCCGCATCTATCCACGACGGGCGGTACGTCGGACGGCCGTTTCATCGCTCCGATGGGCGCCCAGGTCATCGAACTCGGCGTCGTCAACGCGACCATACACAAGGTCAACGAATGCGTTCGGGTCGCCGACTTGGACCGGCTCCATGATCTGTACCGGCGTACGCTGGAGTTGCTGCTCGCGGCGTGAGCGGCATGACGTTGTGTTCGCGCCGTAGCCCGGCCTCCGGCCGAGCGCGAATGGCCGGCATGGCTCCTGCCGCGCGCGCCTGGGCCCTGTGTATCTGCTTGTCGGTGGCCTTGGCGGGATGTACCGGGTTCGCCAAGCGCGGTCCGTTTGGGTCGCCTGAAGACGCCAAGATCAGCGCCGAGGTGCGCGCCCTATTCGAGCAGAACGGCGCGCTCGGCGCTCCCGATGTGATCAGCGTCCAGACCCAGGGCGGCGTCGTTTACTTACGAGGCCTGGTGTCCACACCCTACGAGATCGAGGAGGCCGGTAGCCTCGCGGCGCGGGTGCCGGGCGCCTTACGGGTTCGGAATCTGCTATCCCTCGACAACTCCCGATAGCTTGCTCGCGGGGCAATGTTGTAGCCCCACCCGCAGGGCACATTCGATTTCTCACATAAGTTGTTGCGAATTAGCTGCAATCGAAGAACTGAAGACCAGAGGTGGGCCAAGCCGGTTTGGGTGACACCGAGGCGCGCGGGTGTCCGGTTTCATGGAGAACTTCAGACCCATGATCGCGAGAATGGACGCAAGTGTCATATAGATGTAATATTTTAGTATAATCATGGTCGAAGACGCTCGAACAAGGCAACAATCCTGAATTTTCCGGGTCGCAGGCAGGTCGCTGGCGGAACCGTGCAACGAGGATTTCACGGGCTATTTCTGCTCAAGACATCGATGGGTGCGCCAGAAAGCATGTAGTCAAAATCTGACAGGGAATGAGGGTTGGGCGAACGCTTGCACTCTCTTATTTGTGGCAAAATTGCAACAATATGATTGAACCAAATGGAGTTTATCGTGCGGAAACTTAATTCGAAGATCGCGGCGGCGAAGAACCGAACTCGAGGTGGCGGCCGTCGCGAGCTCGGGAATCTAAAGGGAGGCCTGCTGGTTGCTGCGGTTCTCGCCGCGACCGCTGCGGCGAACGCCCAGACTACCTCGCCGACCGCCCCTGCGGCGCCCGCAGACGAAAGCCTGACCTGGCACGGGATCACCCTCTACGGCATCGTGGACATGGACCTGCAATATGAAAGCCATGGCGCGCCCTTCAGCAACTACTTCATCTCAGGCGGTTCGGACATCGTCCAGAAGAACAGCAATAACGCTGTTTCCGGCCTGACATCGAATGGCATGAGCCAGTCGCGCGTAGGTCTGCAAGGGAAACAGGCGACGGGCTTCATGGACTGGTCAGGCGTGTTCAAGGTCGAGACGTATTTCAATCCGGCGTCTGGGCAGATCACCGACGCCCTCAAATCGGTCACTCAGAACAACGGCCGCTCGCTGGCCGACCAAGGCACGAACATCGATTCGAGCATCGCCGGGCAGCCGTTTGAACAAGCGTTCGTCGGCTTCAGTTCTCCCACTTGGGGAACCATCACCTTCGGCCGTCAGAACTCGACGCTCGCCGACCTCATTGCCAAGTATGACCCGCAGCAGACCTCGTATGCTTTCTCCCTGCTCGGTTTGTCCGGTACTCCGGCCGGAGGCGGTGACACGCAGGATCGGCGCCTCGACGGTTCGATCAAATATGTCGGCAATATCTTCAACATGGTGCACGTCGGCTTGCAGTACAAGACACAGGGCTCCTCGGCGGAGAACTATGCCACGGGAGGCACCGGCGAGGCTTTCTCTGCGTTCGAGGTGTCTTTGGGTGCGGAATACGCCGGCGCGTCCGCCGACGTGTTCTACACCAAGGTCAAGGATGCGGTCTCGGTGTCGACGCTGAGCGCCGCGCAAGTGGGGGAACTGCCGGCATTGGGCCTCTCTTCGCAGAATTCGGTCTCCGGCACGATTTCTGACAATGCCTCGTTTGGAGTCATGGCCTCGTACGACCTCGGCCCAGTGCTTCCGGTGGTCCCCGTGGTGGTCTATGGCGGATACGAACACATCACCTACATGAATCCGTCGATCAACTTGGCACCGGGATTCGACGATATCGGCGGCTACAAGCTGGGAGCCGTGAGCAACACCGCCTATGTCGATGCGGACAAGATCCTGCAGGTGTACTGGGTGGGGGGTCGCTATGCGGTCACACCGCAATTCACCGCCGCGGTTGCCTACTACGGGGAGAAGCAAAACGCTTATGCAGTCGGCGCCGATGCCAACTGCTCGAACGTCGCGAGCGGCAAGTGCAGCGGACACTTCAACGCGATCTCGGTGTCGCTCGACTATCACTTCAGCAAGCGCTTCGACTCGTATGCGGGCGTCATGTGGTCGAACGTGTCGCACGGACTGGCTTTTGACTACATCAATACGACCATGTTCGATCCCACCATCGGCGTCCGCTTCTCATTCTAGACGGCCGCGGGACCCACGATAGCGTGGGTCCCTTTAAAATCGCGGCTGCTCGGCGGATACTGTCGCCATGGATGCCGAGTTGAAAGAGTCGAAGCCCGCGGGACGCCGCACCTGGAGTTGGTGGTATCTGCTGTTCGCGCTGCAATTCGCGGTTGCGCTCTGGCCGCCGTTCTACAACAAGGTCGCGCCTGAACTCTTCGGGGTTCCGTTTTTCTATTGGTTTCAGCTCCTGTGGGTGTTGGTGTGTGCAATCCTCACGGCGGTCGTTTACCTCGCGACGGATGCATAGGACCCTCTCTACATGCCCACGGTGAATTGGGTCGCGCTGCTGGTGTTCGGCGCGCTGTTCGGTTTCATCACGTGGCTGGGGTTCGCCGCCGCGCAATGGCGCAAGGGTGACCTCGACCAGCTGCACGAATGGGGTCTCGGCGGCCGCCGCTTCGGCACGATAGTCACCTGGTTCCTGGTCGGCGGGGATTTGTACACCGCCTACACCTTCATCGCCGTCCCCGCGCTCGCCTTCGGGGCAGGGGCGGTCGCCTTCTTCGCCGTGCCCTACACCGTGATCATCTATCCGGTGCTGTTTCTGGCGTTTCGCCGACTCTGGCACGTGTGCCACAAGCACGGTTACATCACGGCGGGCGATTTCGTACGCGGCCGATTCGACAACCGCTGGCTCGCGCTCGCCGTGACGGTCACCGGCATCGTCGCGACGATGCCGTACATCGCCCTGCAACTCGTCGGTATTCAGGTCGTCGTGGGCGCGCTCGGCATCTCGGGCACGGGGTGGATCGGGGACCTGCCGCTGTTGATCGCGTTCGTCGTGCTCGCCGCGTTCACCTATTCGAGCGGGTTGCGCGCGCCCGCCTCGATCGCGATCGTCAAAGACGTGCTGATCTACGTGACGGCCCTGGCGGCAATCGTCGTGATACCCGCCCAGCTCGGTGGTTTCGCGAAAATATTCGCGGCCGTTCCGGCGAAGAAACTGCTGCTTGCGGTGCCGGGCGCACACACGACCGGCGCCTACGGTTCCTATGCGACACTTGCGCTCGGTTCGGCGCTCGCGCTGTTCCTGTACCCGCATTCTCTGACCGCGATCTTGAGTTCGAGCAGCGGCCGCGCGATTCGTCGCAACGCCGCGATGCTGCCCGCTTATTCGTTCGTGCTCGGTTTGCTCGCGCTGCTGGGTTTTTTCGTGATCGCCGCCGGCGTCGACAAGCTGCCCGAATATGCGGCGGGTTTCAAGCAGTTCGGCAACAATTTCGCCGTGCCGGCCTTGCTCTTGCACAGCTTTCCGGCCTGGTTCGTCGGCATCGCGTTCGCGGCGATCGGCATCGGTGCTCTCGTGCCGGCGGCGATCATGTCGATCGCGGCCGCCAATCTGTACACGCGCAACATACATCGCGAGTTCATCAACAAGAATCCGAGCGACCGTGAGGAGGCTCAGATGGCCAAATGGGTGTCGCTGATCGTCAAGGCCGGCGCACTCGTTTTCATCCTGTTCGTTCCGACGGAATACGCGATCCAGCTGCAGCTACTCGGCGGTATCTGGATCATTCAGACGCTGCCGTCCGTGATGCTCGGTGCCTACACGCGCTGGTTCAATCCCTGGGCCTTGCTGATCGGCTGGGGTGTGGGGACCGTCGCGGGCACGACCATGGCGATCGCGACCAAGCTGACGCCGGCGTTTCCGCTCGCCATCGCCGGCTTTACGATTCCCGCCTATACGGCCGTGTACACGGTGATCCTCAATTTGGCTGTCGCGGCGCTGCTAACGCCGGTGTTCGAACGTCTCGGACCGCGCCGCGCGACGCGCGACGCGACCGTCGCCGGCGATTACCACGCTTGAGCCTGGGTCCCGACGGCCTCGGCGAAATCCGGCCGCGCCATCATTTCCGGCAGGCTTTGCCGTCCTCAATCGAGGTGAGGACGCCGGATGCCGCGGCTATATCGCGGCTATAGCACAGACCCGACGAATTCTCGGCGAGGAACGACTGGGAAGTGGCCTGGTTCTTGCGCCCCGTCAGCGAACCGCCGGCGTCGAACAGCAGCGTGTCGGCAGCCGATACGACGTTCCGGCTGCTTGCAGTTGCCGCAAGCGGCGCCGCCCCGGTCGCGGCGGCCGCGCGCTCCGAAGTTTCATCCGTCGCACGCTGCTGCAGTGCTGTCGTCGTCACGTCGAACGAACCGTCGGCATTCCCGATCTGTGCGTAATTCAGCGCCAAGGGGAAGGATCGGAAGCTTTCGGTCGATTGCGCTGCCCCCCCGGCACCGACGCTGCTGGACTTCGCATAAACAGCCGTGGATTGGTTCACGTTTTGGACGTAATTCGACGTCGTGATGTTGAACGTCTGGGTGTTGTCGAATTTGATGCTCGCCTGAACCTTGCTCTCCACGCGTCCGTGCGAGGTGTTGGCGAAGCCGCGAATCGTGTACTCGCGCACGGCGCTCACGCGGACGGTGCCCGTGATGTCGCCCGACGCTCCGGTCACGATGTCCTCGACGACCACCGGAGCGGGCGTGGCGGTGAGACTGTTCTGGAGGATGGCCCCCGTGACGACGGACGCGCCGTGGTCGGTGTAGGCCAGCAAATTCCCGGTCACGAGAAAATAGCTGTTCGCCCCATAGACCGACAGCGCGATCGTGTGGGCCTTGCCGTCGTCGAGCGTGCCGGCAAACGGCGAGAGGTCGACGCGATACGGTTCGAAGTCCAGGGTCTGAATTCCCGGTATCGGGCGCCACAGGTACGGGTCTATGCCGCCCGTGTAAATCCACGGCGTCACGGGTGCGACTCCCGCCACCGCCCCGTCGATCGCGATCTCCGTCTCGCGAAACGCCGTGTTGCCGCAACTCTGCAATTCGGACGCCAGATCGTTCGGCACGCAGGTAAACCAGAACTCATCGTTGCTCTGGCTTTGAGCAATCACATCGAGATAAAGGCGTTCCGTATTGCGCGGCAAGGTCACGGACTGGGTGAGCACGCTCGCCGTCGTGTCGAGCGACACCGCGCCGCCCGCGGCATCCGGTACGGGGATCACGACGTCGGGAACGGGGGGCGCCGCAGCGCCGTCCGGCACCTCGTAGAATTCCAGTTCGGCATCGGCGTAGATGATGCCCGTGTAGTCCACGCCGCCCGATACGCCGACGAAATTACCGAGGTCCGCCTCGCCGGACTGGCGCGACGCGAAGACGGCGCTCAAGTCGGTCACGTCGCGTTCGACGTGCCAGGAAGGGCTGACGGCCGCCGACGGCTCGGCGGTCGTACCGTAATAGAGGTTCGAATGGCCGAGATAAAACGCCGCCGTGCGATCGAACTGGCGGCCGGCCGTCACGGTGAAATCGGCGGAGAACACGACCTTCGCCCAAGGTCCGGGGCAGTCGCGCGGCGGCGTGAAGCTGAACGACTTGGCGGAAAAATCGGCGAATTCCAGGTCGTGGAACAAATGGACGGAGCAGTGCTTCGATGCCGGTCTCGGCACCAAGGGCGCCGCCGTGGCCGGGTTCGCGGAGCCGACCTGCGGGATCTTCGATGCGATCACGACCTGGGCGGCAGCCGGTGGCGCGGCGGCGACGCATGCAAGGCCGCCGAAAGATACGATGGCGAGGATATTTTTCATGCTGCGATGATACCGCAATGCTGCGATGGTAACGCAATCGAGCCGCCGCCCGTCGACCGTCGTGCCGCGCTGAGACGTCAAGACTTGTCATCGAGAATTGTCATAAAAACGTTATAATGACCCCGCAACATACGGAATTGACCGGGGGCCTCGACCCAAGCGAACACCCCTCATCATCGTTACCAACGGGGGAGTGAGCATGCAATTTTTCGATGTCAGACGGGTTGCCCGGATCATAGGTGGGCTCGCGACCGGGGTCATGCTCTGCGCCGGTGCCGGGGCGATCGATATTTCGGGAGCCGGCGCGACGTTTCCGTATCCAATTTACGCCAAATGGGCGGACGCCTACAAGAAATCCACGGGCGTGGGCCTGAACTATCAATCGATCGGTTCGGGCGGAGGCATCAAGCAGATCAAGGCGAAGACCGTGACCTTCGGTGCTTCGGACATGCCTTTGAAGCCCGACGATTTGAAGGCGGCGGGCCTGGTGCAATTTCCCATGATCATCGGCGGTGTCGTGCCGGTCGTCAACGTCAAGGGCGTGGGCGGCGGCCAGTTGCAACTCGACGGCCCCACGCTCGCGAGCATCTATCTCGGCGAGATCGCCAAGTGGGACGATCCCCGCATCAAAAAGCTGAACCCCAAGCTGGCACTGCCAGGCACCGCAATCGCCCCGGTGTATCGCTCCGACGGGTCGGGAACCAACTTCTTGTTTTCCGACTATTTGTCGAAGACGAGTCCCGCCTTCAAGACGGCGGTCGGCGCCAATACGTCGGTGCAGTGGCCCGTCGGAATCGGCGCGAAGGGCAACGAGGGCGTTGCCAACATGACGACGCAAACGGATGGTGCGATCGGATATGTCGAGTATGCCTATGCGAAGCAGAACAAGATGGCCTTCGTCTTGCTGACGAACAAGGCAGGCAAGGCCGTGACCCCGGCGTCGGAGTCCTTCCAAGCGGCCGCGGCCAACGCCGACTGGACCGGCACCGACTCCTATTACGTGATCCTCACCGACCAGGCAGGAGCCGCAAGTTGGCCGATCACGGGCGCCAGTTTCATTCTCGTGTACGCGCATCCCGATGACCCGGCGCCGCTCGGCGAGGCCTTGAAGTTCTTTGCTTGGGCCTACAAGGACGGCGGCCCCATGGCGGCCGAACTCGATTACGTGCCGCTGCCGCCGGCACTCGTCGCGCAGGTCAAGAAGACCTGGGCGGCCGCGATCACCGCGAACGGGCATCCCGTGTGGAGCGAGAAATAAGCTAACGGCACGCGATCGTGGCGATCATCGACCCGAGGCACGCCGCGCGGCAGTTGATATACGAAAAGGCATTTCGGTCGGCCACGCTGGCCGCCGCGATGCTCGTGCTGCTGATACTCGGCGGCGTAGCGGTTTCACTGGTGCGGGGGGCGTGGCCGGCTCTTGAGCACTTTGGGTTCGGATTCGTGACACGCGAGATCTGGAACCCGGTCACGGACGAATACGGGGCGCTCGGGCCGATCTACGGCACGCTGGTCACTTCGCTGATCGCCATGCTGCTCGCGGTCCCGACGGCCTTCGGCATCGCGTTGTTCCTGACGGAGATTTGTCCGCCCGTGTTGAAACGGGCGATCGGTACGGCCGTCGAGCTGCTGGCGGCCGTCCCCTCGATCATCTTCGGGATCTGGGGGCTGTTCGTGCTGGCGCCGAAACTGCAGCGCTACGTCCAGCCCTGGCTCATCGAACACATCGGCCCGATTCCCTTGGTCGGCCGGCTGTTTCAGGGTCCTCCCTTCGGCATCGGCATCCTCACGGCGGGCATCGTTCTGGCGATCATGGTGCTGCCGTTCATCGCCGCGACGATGCGCGACGTCTTCGACACGGTGCCGGCCATGCTCAAGGAGTCCGGTTACGGTCTCGGGGCGACCACCTGGGAGGTCATCTGGAACGTGGTCGTGCCCCATTCCCGCGTCGGCATGCTCGGCGGCATCATGCTGGGACTCGGACGGGCCCTCGGCGAGACCATGGCCGTGACCTTCGTGATCGGCAATGCCCACCGGATAAGCGCCTCGCTGCTCGCGCCCGGCACGACGATTTCCTCGGCGATCGCGAATGAATTCACCGAGGCGGTCGGCGATCTTTACACCTCTTCGCTCATTGCGCTCGGTCTGCTGCTGTTCCTGATCACCTTCGCGGTCATTGCGATCGCGCAGGCGATGCTGCGGCGGCTCGAGCGCCGGGTCGGTTCATGAACCGGCGCACGATCCGCAAGATCCGCAACGGCGCGTTTCTCACTCTGTCGGTCGTCGCGACGTGCGTGGGTCTGGCATGCCTCGCCGCGCTCTTGTGGACGCTTCTGTCGCATGGCATCGAGGGCATGTCGCTGCAGTTGTTCACGCAAATGACGCCCCCGCCCGGCTCGCGCGGCGGACTCCTCAACGCGCTCTACGGCAGTGCCGTCATGACGGTGCTCGGGATCCTCATGGGTTCGCCGATCGGCATGCTCGCCGGCACGTATCTCGCCGAATACGGCCGCGCGTCCTCCCTGAGCGTGCTCATCCGGTTCATCAACGATATCCTGCTGAGCGCTCCGTCGATCATCATCGGGCTGTTCATCTATGAAATCCTGGTGATGCGCATGGGCCATTTCTCGGCAATCGCCGGCGCCGTCGCGCTTGCCGTGATCGCGATACCGGTGACACTGCGCACGACCGAGGACATGCTCAATTTGGTGCCGGCGGGCATGAAGGATGCGTCGGCGGCGCTCGGCGCCTATCCCTGGCGGACGGTGCTCTCCGTCGTTTACCCGGCCGCCCGCGCCGGCATCGTCACCGGCCTGCTGCTGGCGGTTGCGCGCGTCAGCGGCGAGACCGCGCCGCTGCTGTTCACGGCGCTCAACAACCAGTTCTGGAGCACGAAGTTGGATGCCCCCATGGCGAATCTGCCGGTGGTCATTTTCCAGTTCGCGCAAAGCCCGTACAAGGATTGGCAGGAACTCGCCTGGGCCGGGGCGCTGATCATCACGGCCGCGATCCTGTTGCTATCGGTGGGCGCCCGCCTGATATTGTCGCTGCTGCAAACCGATCGGAGCGCCAAGCGATGATGCCCTCCCAGAAGCCGCCGAAACATCTGAAGGTCCGTCCGCCGCTGCCGGTCCCGCCGGCGGAGTCCGAATCGACGCAAGCCAAGACCATGATCGAGATCCGCGGCCTGAATTTCTTCTACGGCAGTGCGCAGGCACTGCGCAACGTCAACATGACGCTCGCCGACCGCTCGATCACGGCTTTCATCGGCCCTTCCGGCTGCGGCAAGTCCACTCTGCTGCGGGTCTTGAACCGCATTTACGCACTCTATCCGGGCCAGCGGGCCGAGGGCGAGGTGCGCATCGGGGGAGAGGACATACTGGGCGCGTCGGTGGATCTCGCGGAGCTGCGCTACCGGGTCGGCATGGTATTCCAAAAGCCCACGCCGTTCCCCATGACCGTATTCGACAACGTGGCCTTCGGTCTGCGCCTTGCCGGCCAGCTGCGCGGCGAAGAGATCGCCGAGCGGGTCGAATCCGCGCTCAAGGACGCGGCGATCTGGGACGAAGTCAAGGACAAGCTCGGCGCCGACGGGCGCAGTCTTTCGGGCGGCCAGCAGCAGCGGCTGTGCATCGCCCGCGCCATCGCCGTGCAGCCGGAGGTGCTGCTGCTCGACGAGCCGACCGCGGCGCTCGACCCGATCTCGACGCTGCGCGTCGAGGAGACGCTGCAGGCGCTGCGGGAGAAGTATTGCATCGTGATCGTGACCCATAATCTGCAGCAGGCGGCGCGCGTCTCGAACACGACCGGATTCATGTATTTGGGCGAGCTCGTCGAATTGGGACCCTCGCGCGAAGTGTTCACGTCGCCGAAGGACCGCCGCACGGACGACTACATCACGGGTCGGTTTGGGTGACCGACGCTGCCGCCGACACGGTGATGAGCGCGGCGCACGTCAGCGTGTACTACGGGGACAAGCGGGCCGTGAACGACGTATCGCTGGACATCGGCCGCAACCAGGTGCTCGCCATGATCGGCGCGTCGGGCTGCGGCAAATCGACGTTCCTGCGCTGCCTCAATCGCATGAACGACACCATTCCGAACGCGCGCGTCGAGGGTTCGATCACACTCGACGGCCGGGACATTTACGACCGCCGCCAGGACGTCGCCCAATTGCGCGCGCGCGTCGGCATCGTATTTCAAAAACCGACGCCGTTTCCCCAATCGATCTACGACAACGTCGCCTACGGTCCGCGCATCCACGGGCTCACCCGGGCGCGCTCCGACCTGGACGAACTCGTGCACTCGAGCCTCGAGCGCGCCGGCCTCTGGTCGGAAGTCAAGGACCGGCTGTCGCAGCTCGGCACGAGCCTCTCCGGAGGCCAGCAGCAGCGACTCTGCATCGCGCGCACGATCGCCGTAGATCCGGAGGTCATTCTGATGGACGAGCCGTGCTCGGCGCTGGACCCGATCGCGAGCGCCAAGATCGAGGACCTCATCGACGAGTTGCGCGCGAACTATGCCATCGTGATCGTGACACACAACATGCAGCAGGCGGCGCGGGTTTCGCAGTTGACGGCGTACTTCCACATGGGCGATCTCGTCGAGGTGGGTCCGACCGACATGATCTTCACGAATCCGCGCGAACGCCTCACCGAGGACTACATCACGGGACGCATCGGCTGAGGCCCGGCGGCCTCCCCGGGTCCGCATTCAATCGGTGTTGCGCAAGAGCTCATTGATCGACGTCTTCGCGCGCGTCTGGGCGTCGACGCGTTTGACGATCACCGCGCAGGCGAGCGAGTACCTGCCGTTGGCCGCCGGCAGCGTGCCCGGGACGACGACCGCACCGGCGGGTACACGACCATAGGAAATCTCGTCGCGTTCGCGATCGTAGATCCGCGTGCTCTGCCCGATGAACACTCCCATCGATATGACGGCGCCCCGTTCCACCACCACGCCCTCGACGATTTCGGAGCGCGCGCCGATGAAGCAGTCGTCCTCGATGATCGTCGGACTCGCCTGCAGCGGTTCGAGCACGCCGCCGATCCCGACGCCCCCCGAGAGGTGTACGTTCTTGCCGATTTGCGCGCATGAACCGACGGTCGCCCAGGTGTCGACCATGGTGCCGCTGTCGACGTAGGCGCCGATGTTGACGTAGCTCGGCATCAGGACGACGTTGGCGGCGATGAACGCGCCGCGACGCACGGTTGCGGGCGGCACGACGCGCATGCCGGCCGCGGCGAATTGTGCATTGTCCCAGCCGCTGAACTTGAGCGGCACTTTGTCGTAGAACCCGAGCCCGGACGCGGCCATCGTGACGTTGTCGTTGATGCGGAACGACAGCAGCACGGCCTTCTTGAGCCATTCGTGCACGATCCAGCCCGCGGCGGTTTTCTCCGCAACGCGCAGAGCGCCGCGGTCGAGAAGGCCGATGGCCGCCTCGACCGACGCGCGCAGATCCGGCGCGGTCGTCTGAGGCGTGAGTCGCGCGCGGGACTCGAAGGCCTCTTCGATGAGGGGCTGCAACTCGGCCGGTGTCACGAGCTGAAACTCCGGGCCGCGTCGCGCCGGTCGAGCGCGCGGATCAACGCGTCCTTGACGCGATCGCAGGATTCATCTTTCAATTCGTACCCGTCCGTATCGGTGATGTAGAAAACGTCCTCGGCGCGCTCGCCGACGGTCATGATCTTCGCGCCGTTGATCGCCACGTGCAGCGTCCGGAAGACCTTGCCCACTTCGGACAGCAATCCGGGGCGGTCCGCCGCCACCAGTTCGAGAATCGTGCGATTGTTGCGCGTATCGCGGGTGAAGTTGACCTGGGTCGGAGTCGAGAACATGCGCACCTGGCGCGGTGCGCGGCGCGTGACGATCAGTGGTGCATCCTCGGGCTGTTGCAGGTTGCGGCCGAGGCCGCGCTCGATTTCGCCGATGCGCCCGGGGTCGCCGATGACGGCGCCGCTGTCCTCGAGCACGACGTAGGTCTCGAGACTGAAACCGCTGCCGCTCACGATGAGCCGGGCGTCGACGACGTTCAAGCCCATTTGATCGAGCACGGCCGTCGTGCGCGCGAAGCTGTGCATGCCGCGCGGCGTATAGGTGAGCACGGCGGTCCCGCCGCGATCATTGAGTTGGCGGATCGCGACGAGCGGCTTGTCGTCGCCGGGCCGGCGGGCCGCGAGCAGGGTCGTGTGCCACGCGATCTCCTCCGGAGCGTAACGCAGGAAGTAGGCTTCGTTCCATTGCGACCAAACCTCATCTATCGCGGCTGCGTCGAGGCCGGAAATCCTGGCCCGCGCGCTCGCCTGCGTGTTGCGGATGAGTTCCTCCTGATCGACGGGGGTCTCCAAACCGCTGCGCAACGCCTGTTTCGTGCGCTCGTAGAATTCCTCGAACAGGCGCGCCTTCCACGTGTTCCAGAGCTTCGGATTGGTGCCGCGAACGTCGGCGACCGTGAGCACGTACAAATAGTCGAGGTGCGTCTGATCGCCGACGCGCGTCGCGAAACCGTGGATGACGTCGGGATCGCTGATGTCCTTCTTCTGCGCCGTGATCGACAGGATCAGGTGATTTCGTACGAGCCACGCGACGAGGCGCGCCTCGTAGCGGCCGAGCCCCTGCTCGAGGCAGAAGGCCTCCGCATCGACGGCGCCGAGCTCAGAGTGATCCCCGCCGCGGCCCTTCGCGATGTCGTGGAACAGCGCGGCGAGGTACGCGAGTTCCTGACGCGGCAAGGACTGCATGATCTGGCTCAATGCCGGAAATTCCTCGTTGAATTTGGGAATCGCGAAGCGGCGCAGATTGCTCACGACGAACAGCGTGTGGGCGTCGACGGTATAAGCGTGAAACAGATCGTATTGCATGCGGCCCACGACCCGACCAAAGGCCGGAATGTAGCGGCCGAGCACGCCGTACAGATTCATGCGGCGCAATTCGTGCGTCACGCCGACGGGCGCGCACAGGATCTCCATGAACAGGCGGTGATGGCGCGGGTTTTGCCGGAACTCCTCGTCGATGAGGGGCACGTGGGCGCCGATCAGTCGGATCGTCTCGGCGCGCACGCCGCGCAGCTGGGGATTCTGCTGCAGAAGCACGAACAATTCGAGCAAGCTCCCGGGCTGGCGCGCGAACACCTCGGCGTTCGTGACCTCCAGGTAGTCGTTGCGGATTTGAAATCGCGCGTTGATCGGCTGCGGTGAGCCTCCCTGCGTGAGGATGGCCTCGCGAAACAGCTGGAGCAGCATTTCGTTGAGCAGGCTCACGTCCATGACCGTGCGGTAATACTTCTGCATGAGCTGCTCGACTGCGAGCGTGAAGCTCGCGTCCTCGTAGCCGAACAGCTTTGCGAGCTTGATCTGGTAGTCGAACAGAAGGCGGTCTTCGCGCCGCCCGGTCAGCACGTGCAGTCCGAAGCGGATCTTCCACAGGAACGCCTGGCCGGCTTTGAGCTTGCGCAGTTCCTCGCGCGTCAGGAATCCGTGGGCGACGAGTTCGTCGAGCGTCTCGGTGCCGAAATGGCGTTTCGCCACCCAGGCGATCGTCTGCAGATCGCGCAAACCTCCCGGACTCGATTTGACGTTCGGTTCGAGGTTGTAGGCGGTGTCGAAGTAGCGGTGGTGACGTTCGGTCTGTTCCTTGACCTTCGCCTCGAAGAAATCCTGCGAAGACCACAGCCGGTCGGGGGCGAGCGCGCGCCGCATGCCCGCGAACAGCGATTCCGGGCCCGCGAGCAGCCGCGCCTCGAAGAGCGTCGTGGCGACGCTGATGTCGGCGAGACTCTCGCTTTGGCAGTCGTCGATCGAGCGAACGCTGTGGCCGACCTCGAGGCCGATGTCCCAGAGGAGCGCCAGGAACTTTTCGATGTCGGGCTGCCAGTCCGCCGAATCGCTCTTCGGCAAGAGCACCATGATGTCGATGTCCGAACAGGGGTGCAGTTCGCCGCGTCCGTAGCCTCCAACCGCAACCAGCGCGAGATCCTCGGCGAATCGTCCGGCGTGGCGCCGCCAGGCGGCGCGCAGCGCGATATCGACGAGTCTCGCGCGATCGCGCACGAGTTCCTCGACGTCCTCGTCGGCGGCGAACCGCTCGCGCAGCAATTCGGTGCCGCGGTCCAGCACCTGCCGGAACACGGAGGGGGAGAACTGGCTGCTTTCGAGCGCCTCGGGCGCGACGCTCAGGTAGGCCCAGCCCGAGGGCGTATCGACATCGATTCCGCGTGCGTTCAAGAAGCCGCCGCGGCCGGCGCCGCCGCCGCAGCACCGACGGCGACCGCCGGGGCGCCGGGCTCGGCGCCCGCTTCCGCGCCGTTCTGAGGAGCCGCCGCCGCCCGCGCGGCCGCACCCAGGGTCAAGACTTCATAGCCGGCATCCGTCACGAGTATCGTGTGCTCCCACTGGGCGGAGAGGGATTGATCCTTCGTCACGACGGTCCAGCCGTCGGGGAGTAGCCGCACGTCCCGGCGGCCGGCGTTGATCATCGGCTCGATCGTGAAAGTCATGCCCGGGACCAAGGCAAGACCCATGCCGGGCTTTCCATAGTGGAGGACCTGGGGGTCCTCATGATAGATCCGTCCGATGCCGTGACCGCAGTACTCGCGCACGACCGAGTAGTGATTGTCCTCCGTGAAGGTCTGAATCGCATGGCCGATGTCACCGAGGGTTGCGCCGGGACGGACGACCCGAATGCCCCGCCACATGGCCTCCTCGCAGGTGTCGCAGAGGCGCCGCGCGGCGACCGGTGGCGTGCCCGCATAGTACATGCGGCTCGTGTCGCCGTGGAATCCATCGCGGATCACGGTCACGTCGATGTTGACGATGTCGCCGTTCTTCAGGCGGCGGTCGCCGGGAATCCCGTGGCACACGACGTGGTTGACCGACGTGCAAATCGTCTTCGGAAAACCGCGATAGTTCAGATTCGCGGGAATCGATTTCAGTTCCTCGACGATGAAGTCGTGGCACCGTTTGTCGAGTTCGTCGGTCGTCACGCCGGGCTGGACGAACGGTTCGATCATGTCGAGAACGCTCGCGGCAAGGCGACCTGCCGCGCGCATTAGATCCTGTTCCTCAGGCGTTTTGATGGTCAAGCTCATGGGTCACCGCCCGATTTTGTTTCCGCCAAGGGTTCATGGTATAAAGAGCGGCTTTTTTTAACAACCCCGCACGCGTGTCGTCACAATCGGCCGGGTGCCCGTTCGACGGATCATGGCCCCTCGCGTCTTACGCACTGCGAGGACCCTTGAGGCGCAGGGCGGGTTGCCGATTGGGATGCGCGGAGGCTCAACCCAACAACGAGGAGTTTTCATGTCTAGCGTGTCCATGCGACAGATGCTGGAAGCCGGAGTCCATTTTGGACATCAAACGCGCTTCTGGAACCCGAAAATGGCTCCCTTCATTTTCGGCGAACGAAACAAGATCCACATCATCAACCTCGAGAAGACCCAACCGCTGTATGCCACGGCCTCCGCCTTCATCAAGGGCTTGGCCGCGCAGGGCGGCAAGGTCCTGTTCGTCGGCACCAAGCGTTCGGCGCGCGACGCCGTGCAAAAGGAAGCGAGTCGCTGCAGCATGCCTTATGTCAACCAACGCTGGTTGGGGGGCATGCTCACGAATTTCAAGACCATCCGCCAGTCCATCAAGCGACTGAACGAACTCGACGAAATGGCGCAAAGCGGCGCGCTCGACCGCCGCGGCAAGAAAGAGGCGCAGATGCTGCGCCGGGAAATGGACAAGCTGCTGCGCAGTCTCGGCGGAATCCGCGACATGACGGCGCTTCCCGACGCCTTGTTCGTCATCGACGTCGGTCACGAGGAAATCGCGATCCACGAGGCGCGCAAACTCGGGATTCCGGTCGTCGCGGTCGTCGATACGAATTGCTCGCCGGACGGCATTGACTACGTCATTCCGGGCAACGACGATGCGATGCGCGCGATCCTCCTGTATGCCGGCGGCGTCGCCGACTCGGTGCTCGAAGGCAAGGCCTCGTTGCCGGAGATGCCCGTGGGCGAGGATGAGTTCGTCGAGCTCGACGAGGACGGCAATCCGAAGAAGCAAACGGCGGCGTCGCGTCGCCCGCCGGT
>Ga0302319_10006273_pt1 | contig 23659 bp, 16 predicted proteins | sample Bog_T0_2_FD_203319 | JGI IMG/M metagenome (GOLD analysis project Ga0302319, IMG submission 203319) | Peat permafrost microbial communities from Stordalen Mire near Abisko, Sweden - Bog_T0_2 | ecosystem: Environmental > Terrestrial > Soil > Wetlands > Peat | place: Sweden: Abisko, Stordalen Mire...
TCATTTGCGTACAACACAGCGGTGGAGCACGTGAATACCAGGGTCATCCACGACACCTACGTGAATACGGCCATCGTGAGGCAGAACACGATTGAGAACAACAATCACGTGTCGTTCAACGGTCCCCATGGCATTGACCACCGGCCAACGCCGCAGGAGCAGGTTGGCCTGCACGAGCAGCATCAGGCGCCGACCGGCATCCAGCAGCAACATATCCAGGCCGCGCAGAACGATCGCAGCGCGTATGCGCGCACCAATGGCGGGCATCCGCAGACCCCGGCCGTGGCAAGACCGCTGGCGGTGGAGAACCATCCTGCTCCGGGCGCTGTAAATCGCGGTAGCGCGAATGGCAGCGACGCGCATGGCAATGGCGGCAACAATGCGCAGCGGCAGCAGCAGCAGCAGGCAGCACCGCAGCAGCATCAGGCAGCCCCACAGCAACACCAGGCTGAGCCACAGCGGCAACAGCAGAACACGCCGCAGTTCCGGACTGCTCCAGAGCGTCAGGCTGCGCCGCCACAGCGGTCGGCACCGCAGCAGCAGAGCCGGCCTGCGCCGCAACAACAGAGTCGCCCTGCGCCGCAACAGCAGAGCCGGCCCGCCCCGCAACAGGAGAGCCGCCCAGCGCCGCAACAGCAGAGTCGGCCTGCTCCGCAACAGCAGAGCCGGCCTGCTCCGCAGCAACAGAGTCGCCCTGCGCCGCAACAGCAGAGCCGGCCTGCTCCGCAGCAACAGAGTCGCCCTGCACCACAACAGCAGAGCCGGCCCGCGCCACAGCAACATGAGCAGCCCAGAGAGGGTGAGCACGGACATAATTGATCGATAATAGTATTGCGAAGATGAGCAACAGGCCCACGGGATTTCCGTGGGCCTGTCTTATTTTGAGCGAAGCGTACACGCCGCGCAGCGCGCCCTCCCCCAATGAATCAAATCCGGACAAATGCCTGGGAACCGTGATGGAGGATGACGCGCCTATTGGTTCGGTGCAGCCGGCGTTCTGCGATCCACCACTTTAAATCCGCCGGGAATCTCAAAGAGTTTCGGGTCTGGATCCGCTGTACCGACGTCAGTCAGGTTGAAGATTTGCTTTCCAAAATCAGGTGAGGTTACTTCGGATCGCAGGTTGATTTCGAGGCTGGGCGCGAACCAGAACTCGCGCACCTTGTTGTAAGTCCGGTCGTTTCCGATCACGCCCCGGTTGTAGGTTACTGTGTCGCGAATGCCCTGGGTGTCGATGCCTGCTATGGTCTGGAAACCGAGATCTTCGTGCGTCAAAAAACCGTCTCCATTCGGAAGAGCTCCGGTTTGCATCAACGATGGCCGGTAATTGGCAGTCGGCGAGTCATCATATTGCTGAACGACACAGCGGTGCGGCATCTGGAGAAGGAAGCAGTTCAAAAGTGTGTGCGCCGCCGGGTCGGCAACCTGAATTACATTCATTTGGGAAATCCACTTGCCGTCCTTGGGCACCAGCAGCCAGCGTTCTTCGTAGATGCGCCCTGCCCGGTCGCGCGCCACCTGGCGCTCGTTGACGACTGTATAGGTTCCCCCACCGATCATTGAGCGAATCCACTGTGTATGCACGATTGCGGTGAAAGGAGCATTGGGGATGGGCGGAATGTAGATACTTTGCAGCACCTGGTCGCCGCCGCCATCTTGAATGATGACCGTAGGGCTGCCGGTGGAGTTCTCGCCCGGAGCTTGCGCCTGCAGCCGAGGCAAAGTGGGGACAAGGGTCGCGATTAGAAGGAGTGCGCCAAAGATTCGCATCGGAACCTCCATCCATTTGCGGTTACTTTAGCACCGCTCCAAAAGGAGCGGCCCCCAAATCTCTGAACACTGATCCCAGCATTACCAGTGAGCCGGGCGGCCCGAGGGATCGGAAGTACAAAAAAGGTTACGTTTGTTTCTTGCTGGCGCAGATTCGCGCTGACCGTTGCCCACATTCTTCGATAGTATTGCCGTCGCGCGCTGATTTTTTTGAGCAACAAGCGGCGAAAAGCTGTGTTTCAACCAGAAGAACCTACTAAGCCGGGCGGCAGCGGAGAGATGCGAGCTTCCTGGAATACAAAAGATCCAGCCCACGGAGCGACGAGCAATCTTCGGGGCGTTAAAAAGAAAGGAACCACAATGTCTCTTCGCAGAAAACTTCGCAACTTGCTTTTGGCCATCCCGGTGGTGGCTATGTTGGCGATCACGGGAACCGACGCGCGGGCCGCGGTGTTTGTCTCAGTAACGTTTGCGCCGCCGGCGCTGCCGGTATATGCGCAGCCGCCGCTGCCTGCGCCGGGCTACATCTGGACGCCGGGCTACTGGGCGTACGGCGATGCGGGCTACTACTGGGTTCCTGGCGTGTGGGTTGCGCCGCCGCGCGTGGGAGTGCTTTGGACGCCTGGCTATTGGGGATTCATGGGCGGCGTGTACGCGTGGCATCCCGGCTACTGGGGTCCGCACGTTGGCTTTTACGGCGGCGTGAACTACGGCTTTGGGTATGGCGGCATCGGCTTCTTCGGCGGCGGGTGGCGCGGCGGAGTGTTTGCCTACAACGGCGCGGTGGCGAACTTTGGCGGCGTGCACGTGACCAATGTGTATGTGGACCGCACCGTGATCCAGCAGAACACGATCGTCAACAATAATCACGTGAGCTTTAACGGTGGAGCGGGAATACAGGCGCGTGCCTCGGCAGAGGAGATGCAGTACGAGCATGAGCAGCACTTTCAGCCGACGCAGAACCAGATGCAGCACGAGGGTTTTGCGGCGCAGGACCGCAACCAGCTTGCCAGCGTGAATCACGGCGCGCCGGGGACGATGGCGGCAGCGCGGCCCGAGGCCTATCACCAAGTGGCTATGCAGCACGCGCAGTCGAATCCTATTTCTCAAGCCGACCGCGCCGCCGCCCGCAACTACAACCCGAACACCCGCGAGGCCAACCAGGACCAGCGCATTGCGCAGGGTTTGCGGAGCGGGCAGATGACGTCGGGCGAGGCAGCGCGGGCCGACGCAACGCAGTCGAATATCGACCAGCAGGTGCATAACGATCGCACGGCGAACGGCGGCAGGCTAACGCAACAGGAGCGGCAGCAGATTAACCAGGAACAGAACGGCTCCAGCAGGCAGATCTACAACGAGAAGCACAATGGAAATACAGTTGCGCCGAACGAAGTGGACAATCGCGAGGCCAACCAGCAGGCGCGCACGGCGCAGGGTTTGCGCAGCGGACAGATGACGTCAGGAGAGGCGGCGCGCACCAATCGCAACCAGTCGGATGTGGCGCAGCAGGTGCACAACGAGCGCACGGCCAACGGCGGCGCGCTCACCCCGCAGGAGAAACGCCAGGCCAACAAGCAGGAAAACAAGAACAGCAAGCAGATCTACAACGAGAAGCACAACGGCAACACCGACAAGGGCCACGAGCGGTAATTATCAGGATGAGGTTGTACGGAGGAAGCACGGCGGCCGGCAGCGATGCCGGCCGTTGTGTTTTTAGAGGGGCTGTGAACAGCACTACGCTTGCGCGTGTCTGATGTCGCAGATTTCGGCTTCGAGACCGCCGTACTCGGGGTGGTCGTTCTCGCGGATGCGATAGACGACATCGACGAGACTGCCGGCGTTGAGTGCAAGCTCGGCGACACGGGCTGCCAGGTCCCAACCGACGGCGCGTATGGGGCTGCCGCCGGCGTTGGCCGCGGCGCGCGAAGATGCCGGGCCTGACTCCTGCAGCAGCTCAAGGCGGATGTGGCGCTCTTTCATGATGCGTGGCGACGAGACCAGGCGCACGTTGCGCGCCATGAAGAGTGGCTCGGGATTGCCGTGGCCCAGCGGCTCAAGCTTGCGCAGCCAGCCGGCGAGTACGGGCGTGATGCGGTCCAGCGGCAACTCGGCGTGAATGCGCAGCAGGCGTTCCGGCTCGCGTGCGGCCAGGTATTCATCGGCATACGCGCGCAGGCGCTGCTTCAGTTCAGGAAGAGCCTCGGCGGGCATGGCAAAGCCAACGGCGAAGGCGTGGCCGCCGAAGCGCGTAAACAGCTCGGCGCAGCTCTCGATGGCGTTGAGCAGATGGAAGCCGTCGACGGAGCGGCCCGATCCATGCGCCACGCCGTCCTCAACGCTGACCACGATGGCGGGCCTGGCGGTGCGCTCAACAACGCGCGAAGCAAGAATGCCGATGACGCCGCGATGCCAGCCTTCGCCATCGACACAGAGCAGGCGGTCGGCGCTGAACTCGCCGGTGGCAAGGCGGCTCTCGATCAGCTTGAGGGCCTGGGCTTCAGCGTCGCGGCGCTCGCGATTCAGGCGTTCGAGTTTGGCGGCCAGCTCCGTAGCGCGATGCGCGTCGCGTGTAGTGAACAACTCAATGACCTCAGAGGCCACGTCCATGCGGCCGGCTGCGTTGATGCGTGGCGCCAGGCGAAATGCAACATCGAAGCCCGTCAGCTGTTTGCTCTCAGGATCGAGGGCCGCCGCGGCGAACAGTGCGCGCAGGCCCGCGCCCGCGGGGTGGCGCAGCTCCCGCAGGCCCAGCGCGGCGATAGTGCGGTTTTCACCGTGCAGCGGAACGGCGTCGGCGATGGTGGCGATGGCTGCCATCTTCAAAAAACTGGGCAGTGTCTTCTCGCGTGTGCGCGCCCGGTCGCGGCGTTCGAGCATGGCTTGCGCCAGCTTGAGCGCGATGGCCGCGCCGCACAGAAATTTTTCAGGATACGCGCAGCCGGGCTGATTGGGATTGAGAATGGCGAGCGCAACGGGCACCTCATCGCCAGCTTTAAGCAGGTGATGGTCGGTGATGATGAGGTCAAGGCCGAGACGCTGCGCGGTCTCAGCCTCGGCAAAGGCTCTCATGCCGGTGTCGACGGTGATAACGAGGCGCACGCCCTCGGCATGGGCCGCCTCAAGCACGCTGGACTGCATGCCGTAGCCCTCGCGCAAGCGATGCGGAACATGAAAACGCGCCTCGCCGCCGAGCATCTCGATTGCGGTCTTGAGCAGTACCACCGCGGTGGTGCCATCCACATCGTAGTCGCCGTAGAGCAGCACCGGCTCGCGATTGGCGATAGCCCGCTCAAGGCGCTCAACGGCGCGATCCATGCCGAGCATGAGATTGGGATCGTGAAGATGGGCTGGCTCGGGATTGAGAAAGGCAAACGCGGCGGATGCATCGGCGATGCCGCGCGCTACCAGCAACTCGGCCAGCACCTGCGGCAAGCGCGCTTCTTTTGCCAGAGCTTCAGCGGCGGCGATGTCGGTTTCAGTGTGAAGCCAGCGCTTGCGCGGTACTGCGCGGCTGGGCGTGCGCTGTTCAGTAACGGTGGTGGATGAACCGGGCCCGGCGGCGGAGCTCACAACAGTTACTCGTCCTCGTCGCCGTGCGAATGCGCGTCGTCGATCACGATGTCCTGAAAGGTTTCGATATCTTCAAGCAGCGCCTGATAGCGCTCGTACCACTCGGTGGTGGTTTCATGCAGAAATACGAGACCCTGATAAACAAAGCCGAGCTGGACGTAGCCGAGCATTCCCGCGTACTTGCGCAGCCACTTGGCTTCAACAAGCTCCGTGGCTTCCTCGTCGGGGAAGTTCATTTCGCCGGCTTCTTCAATGAGCGCGTCGAGCTCTTCGCGTTCCAGCGTCATCTCACTGAAGGTGACAAAGGGCGCGCCCACGTGCTTTGCCATTTCGACAAAGTCTTTCCACGAGTCGGGATTGTCCTGGCCTTCCCACACGATGGAAGGAATATCCTCGGTGACGTAGCCGGGCAGCCGTTGCAAGCCGTGACCCTCAATGAAGGCCACCATGTCGTCTTTCAGCGAAAGCAGATTGTCTGAACTCATAGTCAAGCATCCATTCTCGCAGATTCAGCCGGGCGGGCGGCGTGCATTGTGGAAACCGGGGCCGCCGCAGGGGAAGAAAACGCAGGGCGAGGGCTTAAGCTAAGTAAACAAGTTCCCGAGGAGGCACACCCCTTTGCCCGCATTTGAACGCCACGTTTTTGTCTGTCAGAACACGCGCCCCGCCGGAGCGCCACGGCCCTCATGCACTACGGATGGAAAGAGCGAACTGCACACCCGCTTGCAGCAACTCACGAAGGAAGCAGGGCTTGGCGGCAAAGTGAGGATCAACAAATCCGGCTGTCTTGACCAGTGCGAGCATGGGCCGACGGTGGTTGTTTACCCTGAGGCGGTCTGGTACGGAAACGTGCAAGCCGAAGATGCTGAAGCGATTGTGAACGAGCACCTGATTGGCGGGCGGCCCGTGGAGCGGCTGCGGCTGGCCGAGAGCTGTCTGAATACAAAAGATTGTCCGCACCGGAGCTGATGCAACGGTGCGGGCAATATTCTTAACCGGTTTCGTCGTATCCTATAGGCAAGCACCACCACGCAGGGCGCGGATGAAAACTTTTACTATCGACGAGGCTCAGTCTCTGCTTCCAGTTCTGGAGGCCTTGCTGAAGCGCGCCATCGACGCGAAGAAGGCCGCCGAGCAGGTTGAGAGCGGACTGTCGGATCTGGCGAGAAAGATTTACTCTTCTGGCGGCATGAGAGTAGACACAGCCAGCGTGGTAAAGCAGCGGGCAGAGATGGAAGCACAGTTGAAGTTGGCGCGTGAAACCATTGCGGAGATCGATGAAATCGGCGTGCAGGTAAAGGACATCGAATCGGGACTGCTGGATTTTCCCTGCCGTCTCGACGATCAGGTGGTGCTGCTTTGCTGGCGCATGGGCGAGCCTGCGATCGAGCATTGGCATACAGTCGAGGCCGGCTTTAAAGGCCGCCAGCCCGTGGACGAGAGATTCCGCCGCCGGTCTTCTTCCGGCAGCCGCCCCAACTGATGGAGCCGAGCGGAACGCGGAGAATGCGCTCCATCGAAGACTAAAATCTGCGATCGTCTTGCCCGGTTGGCGTGCGGACTTCGGCTCGTAGCGTTCCTTCAGAGCGCACATCATGCACAAGAGCGCACCGCAGGCTGTTAGAAATCCCTTACGGGTAAGCCGGTAAACTTGGGGCAGCGATGAAACGCAGAATGATTGAACAGTACGAGATTGTCCGCCGCCTGGGCGCCGGGGGCAGCGGAGTTGTGTACCTGGCCAACGACACGCGCCTGCAGCGGCCGGTTGTGTTGAAGGTGTTGCGCGCAGGATTGCAGTCGCTGGAGCAGATGAGCTCGACGGTGCTGCGCGAGGCGCGGCTTGCTTCGGCCATCGAGCACCCGAACGTTTGCAGCATCTATGAAGTGGGCGAGAGCGGCGACGAAGCGTACATCGCCATGCAGTATGTGCCCGGCCAGTCCCTGGACCGGCTGATTGCACGCGGTCCGGCAAGCTTGCAACTGCTGCTTTCGGTGGGCATTCAGGTTGCGGATGGACTGCAGGCGGCGCACGCGCTGGGGATTTTTCATCGCGATTTGAAGCCGCAGAACGTGATGCTGACCGACGGCGGCCTGGCGAAGATTCTCGACTTTGGACTGGCGCGGCGGCTGCGGACTGAAGACACGGCCTTCGATCCGGAGAAGCCCCCCGAGGTGCGGGACGAAGCTGCAGTGGCGACCTACACGGCGCGCGGCGGAACCATCCGCTACATGGCGCCGGAACAGTTTGTCACTGGGCAATCGAGCGTGCAGTCGGACGTGTGGGCGCTGGGGATCATTCTGTATGAACTGGCGAGCGGCAGGCATCCGTTTGCGCGGCCCGACGAAGAGGACTTTCAGGTAATTCGCGCCATCCAGTTTCAAGATGCGCCCGACCTGAGCGAGATTGTTCCCGATATTTCGCTGGAGTTGAAGAGCGTGATTGCGGCGTGCCTTGAGAAGAATCCAAGCGCGCGCTACTCCTCTGCCGCCGAGGTGCGCGAGGCTCTGAAGACGATCATGAAGGCGCTGCAGATCGAGACTGGAATCATTCCCGGCGACGCGGCCGCCATTCTGCCAACCAGCGGCCCTGAAGCGGAAAAGCGCGCGACCGGCTTTCTTTCAATGCTGGCGGAACGATTCCGAGAGTCGGCCCAGGAGCGCGCGCCGCAGAATTCAGTGGTCGTGCTGCCGTTTACGAATCTGGGCGCGACGGAGGTGGCTCCGCTCTACGGCTTTGCGCTGGCCGATGCGATTGCGGCGCGGCTGGCGCGGATTCCGGGCCTCGTGGTGCGGCCAACCAGCACGCTGATGCCGCTGCCGCTGGCCACGATGGATCCGCTGGCCGTGGGACAGAAGCTGCTGGTTTCATTTGTGCTGGCGGGGAACTTTCTGCGTTCGGATACCGGATTCGACCTGAACTGGCAACTGCTGGATGTGGCCGAACAAAGCGTGCGGTCGGGCGGAGCGATCAGCGTGGCGTCACTGGATTTGATTGCCGTCCAGACCGAGATTTCAAACGAGGTGTTTGCCTCGCTGCACGGGCTCTCGGCGGGCGACCAGATCGATCCGCCGCGAGCGGCGCTGAGTGAGGCCTCGCTTTCAGGCGCATTGAGCGAAGGGTACTTGCAGGGGCGAGCGCTGCTGAGCTCGTTCATGGTGCGTACCGGCTCGCGCGCCGACCTTGACCGCGCACACGCGCTGCTGACGCGGGTGACGGTGGCCGTTGAGCGATTTGCTCCGGCGTGGACGGGGCTGGGCATTGCGGAACTGCAATATGCGCGTCACGGCTTTGGCGGACAGATTCACGTAATGCGCGCACGGCGCGCGTTCGACCAGGCGCTAAAGCTCGACCCGGCTTCAACCGAAGCGAATCTCTACCGCATTTACATGATGCTGTCGCGCGGCGAAAAAGAGTCGGCGCGCCACGGCATTGCCGATCTGCTGGCGACCGCGGGCAACGACTGGAACGTGCAAATGGTGGCGGGCATTGCGCTGCGCGGCGACGGCATGTACGACGAAGCGCTTGCCTACTTTGGCCGCGCGCTCAAGCTGAACCCGGCCAGCGCGCCTATTCTCTATAACCATCGTGCGCGGGTGTACCACTACCGCAATCAGATTGAGCTGGCGGGCGACGAGCTTGAGAAGGGCCTGGCGCTGGAGCCGCGTCATCCGCTGCTGCGCACCTCGGCCGGATACCAGCAGATGCGCATGGGGCAGCTTGACGCGGCCATTGAGATTCTTGAAGGCGTGGTGCACGACGACGAGTCAATGCGCATTGCGGTGCCCACTCTGGCTCTGTGCTATGTGCAGGCGGGCCAGCGGGAACGGGCCGCGGCGCTGCTGAAAGACGATACGCTGGCCGGGGCCGAGGCCGACGGAGAGATGGCGTACCGGCTGGCCACGTACTTTGCCGTGGAAGGCGACTCGAGCGAAGCGCTGCACTGGCTGCGACGCGCGATCTACCTGGGCAACGAGAATTTTCCATGGTTCGAGAAAAATCCGGCATGGAACAATCTGCGCACCAATGCGGATTTCGAGCGGATTCTGGACGATCTGAAGCGCGCCTTCAGAAAGAACCAGAAGACGTGGAAACGGCTGCTTGAGCAGGTGCCGGTGGACGCGGTGTAAACAAAGATCAGATCCCCGGTGCCGTCTCAAGCGTCGCGCGGTCCCAGTGCGCACAGTTGGCGGCAGCTTCGTAGGTATTTTGCAGAAACGCAAGCAGCGCGGCATCGGGGTCGGCGCAGTGGCGCATCTCCTCATAGGGCAAAATAAATTCGCCAAAGTTCGTGTTGAAGCTGCCCGGAGCCGGGGTGATGGAATACTGCTTGTAGCCGGGCGGTTCAGGGTAGGCATAGCTATAGAAGAAGGGCTCAATGCCGGGCGCGCCAGGCCAGAATCCGCAGCTACTCACTTCGTGCGAATAGGCATCGCGGGTCACGCGGTCGGCGAGACCGGGAGTGCTGGGATGCTCCGGTGCGGTGCGGCCTGAGAAGCGGGTGCACGCCAGGTCGAGCGCGCCCCAGAACAGATGGATGGGGCTGACCTTACCGATGAAGCGTGCGCGAAATATGTTGATGACGCGCGTCGTCTGCAGCAGAATACGCCAGAAGCGCTGCGTGTATTCGGCGTTGTATTCCTTGTGCGTTTCGTCTTGCGCGAACGGGATGGGGTTGGCGACTTCGACCGGTACGGGCCAGACGCTCACCGGCACACTGAGGCTGTCGAGTGCCGCCACAAACTTGCGATAGAAATCGGCCACGGTCATTGGTTTTAGTTGAATCGTACTGCGGCCGCCCGCGGAAGTTTCCAGAATGAGCAAATGATCGACAAAATCGAAATCGATTTGCAGGGTGCGGTTGCCGCAAGGCATGGGCGCGGTGGTCAGGCCGCGAATAGTTGGGTAGAGCGTGACGTTCCAGCAGTGGTTGACGGACGGCATCAGCGCCAGCCGGACTTTGCCGGCAATCTGCATCCAGAGTTGCAGAGTAGCGCAGGAGCCGCTCCACTCTGCCTGAGGGAGAGCGGGCCACGCTTGCGCGGGATCGAGTTGTGACGTAGACATGGGACCTCGTGTTGGGGATGAACACTACCCAGTGCGAATAGTCTAAAGCGTGGGTCTCCCACGTGGGTCAAGGAACGATGTCAGAGATGTGAAAGGCCGCCCGGGTGTTGCCTGCTCTTGAGCGAAGGGCAGGCCCCACGCCGGCCTGCATCTGCTCAATCGATCAATTCGTAAGGCTGGTAGACGGGCTCCCAGACGTAGGCGTCGATGCGCTCCCTCATGTCTTCAGCGCCGGCCTGGGATACGCCATCGGCCACGGCCTGCAGCCCAACGGCTTCGCCCACAATCAGGCCCACTTTCCGCGAGTCGCCGATAGGCGGCAGCAGCGGCGCATTCTTGTCTGCGCGCGCCGGCGAGAGCGACGCAAGCGTTTTGGCCGCGGCCATGATCATGTTGTCGGTGACGCGCCGGGCGCGCGAGACGAGAATGCCCAACGCGAGGCCGGGAAAGATGTAGGAGTTGTTGATCTGCGAGATGCGGACCGGCTTGCCGTCGACTTCAACGGGTGGAAAGGGGCTGCCGGTTCCCACCAGCGCGCGGCCATCGGTCCAGCGCAGTAGATCGGCGGGCACGGCCTCAGACTTTGACGTGGGATTGGAGAGCGGGAAGATGACGGGCCGCTCGATGTGGCGGGCCATCTCGCGAACAATCTCCTCAGTAAATGCGCCAGGCTGCGCGGAGACGCCGGCCAGCACGGTGACTCCCGCGTTGCGCACCACGTCGAGCAGTGAAATGTCCTGGCCACCGGTGAGCTTCCAGCCGGCAACGTCTTCGCGTTTGTGGAGCAGCGGCTCCTGGCCGGGACGGATGCCGCGGCAGCCCTCAACAAGAAGGCCGTAGCGATTGAATGCGTAGATGCGCTTGCGCGCCTGCTCCTCGGTGAGGCCTTCCTCTTTCATGGCGGCGACGAGCAGATTGATAATGCCGATGCCCGCCGATCCCGCGCCGAACATGGCGATGGTCTGCTCGCGCAGGGGAATTCCGGTGGCGTGCACACCGGCCAGCAGAGTTCCTGTGGTCACGGCGGCGGTTCCCTGGATGTCGTCGTTGAAGGTGCACAGGCGGTCGCGGTAGCGCTTGAGCAGCCGCGCGGCGTTCACGCCTGCAAAGTCCTCCCACTGCAAGAGAATGTGCGGCCAGCGGCGCTCGACGGCGGTAACGAAGGCTTCCACAAAGTCGTCGTACTCCTGTCCGCGAATGCGGTTATGCTGCCAGCCGATGTAGATGGGATCGTTGAGCAGAGCTTCGTTGTCGGTGCCTACGTCAAGCAGGATGGGCAGGCAGTGCTCAGGCGGAATGCCGCCCAGGGCTGTGTAGAGCGCCATCTTTCCAATGGGGATGCCCATGCCGCCCGCGCCCTGGTCGCCCAGGCCCAGAATGCGCTCGCCGTCGCTGACGACGATGCAACGAACCTCGTCATAGCGCGGGTGAGAGAGAATCTTGTCGATGCGGTCCTTGTTGGGATAGCTCAGAAACAGGCCGCGGGGCTTGCGCCAAATCTCAGAGAAGCGCTGGCATCCCTCTCCCACGGCAGGTGTGTAGACGATGGGCAGCAATTCCTCGACGTTGTGCTCGATGAAGGAGTAGAAGAGCGTCTCATCGTTGTCCTGCAAATCGCGCATCATGCGGTATTGGCTGAACTGCGAGCCCCGGCTGCGCAGGGCAATCATGCGGCGCTCGCGTTGGCTTTCGAGATCGCCGACCACAGGCGGCAGCAGGCCGTGCAAGGCAAATGCGTCGCGTTCCTGCTCGGTGAATGCGGTTCCCTTGTTCAGTCGCGGGTTCATCAACAGGTCGAAGCCCGAAAGGCTGGTTCGGTAAACGTTGTCATTGCCAGGCTGGGACGGCTGAGTCTCGTTGCTCAATCCAGTGTCTCCTTGTGTTCTAAGAATTTAGCCACGTTTCGCGGCAGGAATTGGTTCGCTGCGACGCCAGTTACAGGGAGAGACACTTTACCGGCCTACACTCCGGCTGTTGCACGCTTGTACGTGTGCAGTTTGGTGTGTCACGCCCCAATGCTCAGTTTTGGGACTCTTTTTAGAGATGAAATTCGTTGGGTGTAGTGTCTTAAATTGTACAACGAATTGGGCAGAGCCGTGCCCGATAGTTGCATACAGAAAAGGACTAGAGGAATTGATCGCAATTGCCGATAAGAAATATTCTGCGGTGAAGTTCTATAAGCGAATGGAAATCTATGTTGAAATGGCAACGGCAAGCTCCTGAGGTTCCGGGCGCGGCAATCGCGTTTGTTAGCGCGTTGCTGGGGATCATGGCGACCGCAAGGTTCATGGCCTCGACACTGCACCCTGGCAGCGGATTGAGTTCCCCCGGCGTGGCCGGATTCGACGATGTGGCCATGGCGGTGGTCGCCGGCATCGTGGTAATGCTGGTTGCCGTGAAAGCCTTGACCGACCGGCGCGCAAGAATGGAGCGCGATCTGCTTGAAGCCTTTCTCGAGCATATTCCTGACCATGTTTATTTCAAGGATGTGAAGAGCCGCTTTGTGCGCATCAACCGGGCGATGGCCAACCGGTTCGGTCTTTCCGACCCGAGGGAAGCAATCGACAAGACCGATTCCGACATGTTCAGCCCAGAGCATGCCAATGAAGCCCTTGCCGATGAGCAGGAGATTATCCGCACCGGCCGAACGGTCAAAGGCAAAGAGGAAAAGGAGACCTGGCCCGACGGGCATGAGAGCTGGGTCATCACCACCAAGACGCCTTTGGAAGATCGTCGCGGCCGCATCGTCGGCACTATGGGGATCTCCCACGACATTACGGACCGCAAGCAGGCTGAAGCGCAGATCCGCTACATGGCGCTGCACGATTCGCTCACCGGGCTGCCGAATCGCACGCTGATGCAGGACCGGCTTTCGCAAGCCATCGTACATTCGCGCCGCGAGCAGAAGCAGGTGGCCTTGCTGATGCTCGACCTGGACCGTTTCAAAAACGTGAACGACTCGCTCGGCCATTACATTGGAGACCGTCTGCTTGAAGCGGTGTCAAAGCGCCTGAAAGGCTGCCTGCGCGAAAGCGACATTGTGGCGCGGCTGGGCGGAGACGAGTTCGTCATCGGCCTACCTGGGATATCCGAAACCCAGGATGCGGTGCTGGTGGCAGAGAAAGTGCTGACCACGCTGAGTGAAACATTCAGTATCGAGGGCCACGAACTCAAGATCAGCGCGAGCATCGGCATCAGCCAATGCCCAGGCGACGGTGAGAACGCCGAGAGTCTGCTGCAGCACGCGGACGCCGCCATGTACGGAGCCAAGCGCGGCGGGCGCGGCGCCTATTGCCTCTACGCGCCGGAGCTGAGCCAGGCGACGCGGCGACAGCAGAGGCTGGAACACGATCTCTACTATGCTTGCGAACGCGGCGAGCTTGTGCTGTTTTACCAGCCATTGGTCGCCACCAAGTCCGGCCATATTACTGGCGTTGAAGCATTGCTGCGCTGGCGTCATCCGGAACAGGGCCTGATCTCGCCGAACGAGTTCATTCCTCAACTTGAAGAACTGGGATTGATGGTGGAGGTTGGCTACTGGGTTTTAAAGACGGCATGCGCGCAAAACGTGGCCTGGCAGAAGGAAGGAATTCCGCCGATCAGAATGGCGGTTAACCTCTCGGCGCGCCAGTTCACTCGCGGCGATATTGTCAGCACCGTGCAGAAGGTGCTGTGCGAGAGCGGATTGGACCCTAAGTGGCTTGAGCTGGAACTGACCGAGTCACTGACGCTGGACGACTCGGAAGTGACGATCAAGATGCTGCGCGACCTGAAACGAATCGGCGTAAGCCTTTCGCTCGACGACTTCGGCACGGGCTGGTCTTCTCTGTCGTATTTGAGGCGGTTCCCGCTAAGCAGGATCAAGATCGATCGCTCATTCATGCGGGACATCTCTTCGCAGCCGGCAGCAGAGGCGGTTGTGAGGGCCATCCTCAGCCTGGGACGGACGCTGGGTCTTGCCTGTACGGCCGAAGGCATTGAAACGCATCAGCAATACGACTATCTGAAGAAACAAGGATGTTCGGAGATTCAAGGATTTCTTTACAGTCCCGCATTGCCTGCAGACGCTTGCCGCGAACTGCTGCGTTCGGGAAAGATCGGGACCATGGACGCTCTCGACGAGATCGAGGCTCCCCCAAACGTGCTGGAGCAACTGCCCAGTGACGTTCTTTCATCGGTCAGCGACCATCAACTGTAATGGATGATGGTTGTGCCGAATTTGCATGTCTGGTTCTCTCGCCGTGCGCTCACTGCGCACTACTCAAACTGAAGCAGCACAATCTCAGAATGCGTGCCGAGCCGCATGGGCGGACCCCATGTGCCCGCGCCATAGGACGTGTAAACCTGCAGTGCGCCGAAGCGTTGCAGGCCATAGGTGAAGCGGCCAAAAGCGCGGCGCGTGAACCACGTAAAAGGAAAGAGCTGTCCGCCGTGCGTGTGGCCTGAGAGCTGCAGGCCGACGCCGGCGCGTTCCACAATGGGCAGGCGGCTGGGCATGTGGTTGAGCAAAATGCTGGCCTCGCCGGGGACAAGCGCAAGCTGTTCGAGCGTGGCGCGCAGGCGGATGGGCGAAGTGGAATCGCCATAGGGAACGCCGGCAATGTGCAGGCCGTCTACGGTGACCTTCTCGTTGTGCAGTACCTTGATGCCGGCGCGGGAGATGGCGGCTAGCTTTTCCTTGGGGTCGCTAAACTCCTCATGATTGCCGCTGGAAAAGTAAATGCCAAGCGGCGCTTCAAGTTTGCTGAACGGAGCGACGAGGGCATCGAGATTGGCTTCGCCGCCGTCGTACAGGTCGCCGGGGATGAAGACGATGTCAGGCTTGAGCCGGGCGGTCATCTCTACGATGCGCCGGCTGAAGGCAACCCGGTTGATGTTGCCCAGGTGAAGATCGCTCATCACAACAGCGCGGCGTCCGCGCCAGCTCTCGGGCAGCCCGGCCAGCGCAACCGTGATCTCCCGAATGCGAATCAAGCGGCGATTGACGATGCCGAAAACGCCGGCGAACACAGCCGCCGCCGCAAGCGCGATGGCGATGAATGGACGCGCCTGCGCGGGATCGCGCAAGAGCCGCAAAGCCAGCAGGGCATACCAGACCAGCCAGCTCAAACACGCGGCAAAGAACAGGTAATTCAAAAAGCCAAGCCAAACCGAGGCGCACCTGTAGATGAGATCCACCAGCAGGTTTGAGAACCTGAAGCTGAGCAGCGATGCCAGGACAAAGCTGAACGCAAGCACCAGAAGGACCGCGCGCACAGCAAGAACCGTGGCCACGGCAGGTGCGTTCCAGAAAGCGATCCATGTGTGGAACAGGAACCAGTGGGCGAGCAGCAACAGCGATTGTATGAGCACGAGGCCCAAGAGTGGCCATGCTTTCAAGCGGGAACTCCTTAGGGTCTGCTAACACGACTGGAACAGGCTCCAGAACTAGCAACAAACGCTAGAGTAATGATGGCACGAATGCCGCTGACGATTCATAAGGGCCGCGAAGATACGCAAGCCATGAAAGAATCTTGAAATATGGATGTAGACCGCATCGACGAGCTGGGCCTGTATATTTCCGTTCCGTTTTGCCGGTCGAAGTGCACCTACTGCAACTTTGCCTCGGGAGTTTACCCGGCCAGCGAGCAGGCGCGCTACGTGGAGCGCGTGATCGAAGACCTGGTGGCGGCGGGCGCATGGGCAGCGAAGATGGGCGCGGAAATGCCGCGGCGCGTGGACACGATCTATCTTGGTGGCGGAACTCCCAGCCTGCTTGCGCCGGAGTTGATTGCGCGGCTGTTTGCGGCAATCGCGGCCGAGTTCACTGTGACCGAGGACGCGGAGATTACCGTTGAATGCGCGCCGGGGCAGCTTGCCGACGACACGCTGAGTGAGATGGCGAAGGCGGGAGTGAACCGCGTGAGTCTGGGCGTGCAATCGTTTGTGGATCGCGAGGCGAGCCAGAGCGGGCGGCTGCACACGAGCGCGATTGTGAGCGCGGATATTGAGCGGCTGCGTGCGGCCGGCATTAGAAATATCAACGTGGATTTGATTGCGGGGCTTGCCGGGCAGACGCTGGCTTCGTGGCAGCACTCGCTGGATGCGCTGCTGGCCCAGGGAGTGCCGCACGCCAGCGTGTACATGCTTGAAGTGGACGAGGACTCGCGGCTAGGGCGCGAGATGCTTGCAGGAGGCGCGCGCTACCACGCCGATCTTGTGCCCTCCGACGAAACGATTGCGCGCATGTACTCGATGGCAATTGAGCGGCTGGCCGGGTGCGGGCCGAATGTGGACGGTCTCGCTCAGTATGAGATTTCAAACTTCAGCCGTGCCGGGTTTGCGTCGCGCCATAATCTGCGCTACTGGCAGCGGCGGCCTTACCTGGGGCTGGGATTGGACGCTTCGTCGATGCTGCGCGCCGTGCAGAAGGATGGGCTCGCAGAAGACTCGGGCTACGTGCTGCGCGCCACGACGACCGACGACCTTGCCGCATTCCTGAATGCAACGGCCCAGCAGGAAACCGCGTGGCTGTCGCCGGCGAGACAGTTCGAGGAGGCATGGTTTCTCGGGCTCAGGCTGAACGCGGGAGTGGAACTCGCCAATCTGGAGCTGGAGTTTGGCGCAGCCGCGATGGCTCCCGCGCTGCGAGTAGTGGATCGATTGGCGGAGGACGGCCTGGTGACCGTGGCCGATGGCCGCGTGCGTTTGACTGCACAAGGGCAACTCTTGTCGAACGACGTTTTTCAGGAGTTTCTAGGCCTGACACCGGAGCTGGAATCCACAAATCGATAAAAAGTCTGCGCAACGGCAAACCGGATTGCCGCTGCAGCCGTCCTAGAAAGCGCCCCTTCCTCCGCCAAGGGCAGATTCCTGTTTCACGCGCAACACTAAACCAGTACAATTTGACAATTCTCCGTTCGGAGAGCAACTTTACGACATTTTCTGTTTCTTTCAAGATGGAACAGGTATAAAAAAATGCGCGCCTCAGCTCTCTATTCCCTTGTTTTCCTGCTGACTGGAACCATGGCGTTCCCGCAGGCGCAGCGCGCCCTGCTGATCGGGATCAATACCTATCAGCCGGCGGGAACCATGGCCGAACATCCGGCGGGCTGCATCTATGGGCGCTGCGAACTGGGAGCCTTCCAGAACCTTGACGGCGCGGTGAACGACGCCGATGCGATGGCCGATCTGCTGACCAGTCCCAAGTTTGGCTTTCCCGCAAAGAATGTAGTTCTGCTGACTAATCCCGCGCCGGCCAAGCCGCGTTCGGGCGTAGTGGTGCTGCCGGCCGCGCAAACCGATCATGATGGAATTCTTGCGGCCATGCAGAAGTATCTTGTGGACGAACCCAAGCCCGGCGATACGGTTGTGTTCTACGATGCCAGTCACGGTTCGCTGCGGGTAAACAGCAAGGGGACCAAGCTCACCATCCTGATGAACGGCAAGTACGTTCATGCCGACAGCACGCTGGTTCCCTCCGACGCGTACAAGGGCGGATACGACGTGCGCGACCGCGAGATGGCGAAGATCTTCAACGCCGCTGCCGACAAAGGCGTTCACGTAACGGCGATCTTCGACAGTTGTCACAGCGGCGGCATCAGCCGCGGCATCGGTCCGCGCTACATTGAGCGCACGCTGGCCTACGATCCGCGCGATATTGCCGAAGCGCCTGCGACGCTGCCCAGCGGCGATCCCAAACCGGGTCCTACCGAGCGCAAAGACAATCCGGCGCTGGTCTTCAGTGCAGCGCAGCAGGATGAGACAGCCAAGGAGATGCCGCCGGCCGACAAGACCGCCGAGCCGCACGGAGCCTTTACCGCCGCGCTGATTGAGACGCTGCAGGCGCTGCCGGCCAATGCTCCCGCGTCGCTGGTGTATCAGCGCGTGAAGGCGGTGCTTGAGGGCGGCAGCGTGCCCGACCAGGAGCCCGATCTGGATGCATCGGAAGCGCGGCGGCAGCAGCCGTTGTTTGGCGGCACGGCGACGGACGCCGGCAAGCTGCGCACGGCAGCTCTGGGAACCGACGACAGCGGAGCCGTGATGCTCGACATTGGGCGCGCATCCGGCGTCGGCGTGGGCAGCGAATTTACGGCAGCCAACGCAGAAAAAAGCCAGCCCGTGATTTTGCGCGTTACCGATCTGGCCGGGATTGCGCGTTCTTCGGCGAGCGTGGTGAGTCCGGCAGGGGCCAAGGTTGCGCCGGGCACAGTCTTCGAGCTTTCCAAGTGGGTTCCCGCAGAGCAGGCGGCGCTGCATGTGTGGATGTGGCCGGCGAGTTTTACCGAGCAGGAGATTCTGGCCGCAGCGGAGGCGATTAGGTCGTCGGGCGTCGCGCTGGTCAACGATCCCGCCGAGGAGCCGTGGACACATGTTCTTAGCTGGGACGGAAAGAACTGGACGCTGCAACAGGCCGGCGCGGCTTCGCCAACGGTTCTCGGCGCGCAACTGACGGCGGATGCGCTCAAGAAGAACATTCCTGCGGGAGCAAAGCTGTGGGCCAATCTTCCGCCGGCAAAAGAACTGGCGGCAAAGCTGTCGCAGAGCGATCCGGCCAGCGCGGTGCAACCGGCGAAGGACCTGGCCGGAGCGGACTATGCGCTCACCGGCACGCTCACACCGGACGGTCCGGCCTATGCGTGGTATCACAAGAACGAACTGGCGGCCGGACCGCCGACAGGAGCCAGGGATCATAGCCCCGGCTGCTCGGCCACCTCGCAATACCCGGTGCGCAGCAACTGGGTGGATATGACCGGCCCGGCCGACCTGGACAAGGGCGCGGCCGCGCTCAACAAATACGCATCGCTGCTGGCCAAGGTGCATGGGTGGCTCGATTTGGCGAATAGCCCCACCGACGTATCGAGCGGCGACTATTACACGCTGACCCTGCTGCCGGCGGCGGGTGGAACCGCGGCCGACGGCCAGCCGGCGCGCCAGGGCGACCAATTAAAGATGGCTCTTACCTCAAGTGAGCGTGTCATTGAGCGGCGCTGGGTATATATTCTTGACATCGATTGCCACGGGAAGGGCACGCTGCTCTACCCGCTGGACTTTACCGAGAACAAGTTCCCCAACGATGCCGACAATGGCCGCCAGTTCTTGCTGCCCGGCTCGCGAACCCTGCGGATCGGACCACCCTACGGGGTCGATACGCTCATCCTGCTGAGTACGGCTCAGCCGCTGCCCGATCCTTACGCTCTGAACTTTGAGGGCGTTGCAACGCGCGCTTCCCGAGGGGTGGAGTCGCCCCTTGAAAACCTGCTTGCAAACACGAGCAGCGGAACCCGCGGAGTCTCAGGCGAAGTGCCCACCAACTGGGGCATTACGCTGTCAACCATGCGAAGCGTTCCTAAAGACGCGGGCAACTAGTGTGAACAGACCCGAAACCGCGCAACGAAATCGCGGGCAATGAACCCGCCAGGCAAAATCACTGAATTCCTCTCTGCAAAAGGAGTAAGACCATGTCCCTATCCCGACGCCAATTCGTTGCCGATACTTCGATGCTGGGTCTGCTGACCGCGCTTATGCCGGAGCTGGCCGCGGCGCAAGATGCCGCTGGGCAGGCTACGCTGGACGACACTCCTCACGACTCGTACGATTTCTGGAATGGATTCTTCGATTCCGTGAATCCCATGAGCCAGAATTACGGGACCAAAGCTGCCTCTCGCGGTCCCGCCGATCAGCTTCCCGATCCCCTGGCCGAAACGCAGTATCTGCACTACAACGACACAAGCAAGCTGCTGCGCTATGCAACCGACATCAAGAAAGAAGAGCTGCTGGATCATAATGGCGACGTTGCCATCAGCGTAGCGCTGTCGCAGTACCACCCGGCAAGCGGCAACGGCGAGCCCAGCGCGCGTGCGGTGCAACTGCGCCTGGATACCACACAGATTCATCCGTACATGGACATCATTGCTCCGCTGGCTTGGACGGCGATCGCCTCGATTGAACCGAGCAAGGCGGGCAAGGTGTCGCTCGATCAGCTTGGATTCAGCAATCCCATGGCGACAGCCGGAACCAGTAAGATTCTGCTGACAGAAGGCACGGGCAAGGTGGCAGTGAATATCTCGAAGGCTGCGACCACATCGATCTTCGTGAAGGCGCTCAACATCATCATGCAGGGCGCAAAGATTGCCGCGCCGCTGGTCACGCTGCCGGCTATCAGCGTGCCGGCGCTCAGCGCATTTACCGAGGCGCTGAGCTACTGGGAAGACCGCACCCGCTTTATCATGGCCGGCAATCTGACCTCGGCGGTGGCCACGCAGCAGGCGCTGGACGATCCCGACCGCGACGACCGTTACATAGGGCTGCTCTCCGGCGACTACCTGATGGTTCCCGCACGGCATACCGATGAGCTGGCCAAGGCGCTGCCGAATCTTGACCTGGAGCAGGGATACCTGGTGCGCAAAGACGCCGATAAGAGCCAGCCGCTGCAAGCGAGGGCTGAGGCCGCCATCCCCGGCATTACCTACGCCTCAATGCGCGTGAGCGTTGCGCCGTTGGACTCGGTTGGAGCCAAAAACGCGTCGTCCAGCAGTTCTTCAAGCTCGGGCGACTCCAGTTCCAGCAGCTCGAGCTCGAAAAAATCAGGGAGCTCGAAAGGTTCGGGCAGCTCGGGCGGTTCGGGCAGTTCCGGCGGCTCAAAGAAGGGCAGCACCAGCACAGGCGGTAAGTAGTATCTGCAATTGCCGGGTATCCCTTTTTGCTGGAGCCGGTGCTAAGCTGTCCGCGTAGACGGGCAAGTGTCGAGGGGGAGAACGGGAAAATCGGGGGTCGGAATGAATTCGGGGATCAAGTTCGAAAGGGCAGCGTTCCTGGCGATCGGACTGCTGGCGGCTATGCCGTTGGGGGCGCAGAGTTTTGGCGCGTCTAAAGAGAAAGTGACATTGATGCGCAAGCTGCCCGGGCTGGTGCATCTTAACGGCAGCACCATTGCCGTGAGAGTGAGCGGAGGCAGCCAGGAGCTGAACAGCGATCTGCAGTCGCTGCTTGAAGCGGAGCTGCTGAAGGACGATCCCAACCTGCGTGCGGAAGCCAACACCGCATCGGTGATTGTGAACTGCCGGATTACGGACTTTGCGCATCCGCAGCCGACTGTCACCATGCGTTCGTCGCTGGCGGTGACCAAGACCGCGCCCAAGCAAGCTGCTTACGAGCGGGTAACGGGATCGCTGAGCGTATCGTTCGTGGCCCGGAGCGCGGGCGGCTCCACGTACACATCGGACAACGTGAGCGCCAAGTACGACCGCGAGTTCGACGCGAATGGCAACTCGACGTCAGAGGGCGTGAAGGGCACCATGAACAGCGCCTGGAAGCGGGTGACGGGTGGCGCCGGCAGCGAAGATCTGAACCCACCCACCGACGCCGAACTGCGCTCGCACCTTGAGCTTGAAGTGGTACACAAAATTGCCGAGCACCTGGTAAACACCAGCGAGGCCGTTGAAGTGTACCTGGCCAAAGAGCACGGGGCGCTGGACCAGGGCGACAAGCAGGCGGTTGCGGGCTTGTGGGAGAAGGCTCTGGAGACCTTTGAGACCGCGCCGCCAAATCCCAAGCCGGCAGAGGATGCCTACCGTTTGTACGACACCGGCGTGGCTTACGAAGCGCTGGCCTACAAGGCCGAAGATCCGCAAATGGCCATGAAGTATCTTGACGAGGCGGCGATCGACTACGGCAAGGCGGTGGATGCGCGGCCCGGCGAAGCGTACTTTCTTGAGCCGCAGCATCGCATTCAAGATGCGATCGCGCATTATCGTCAGCTTGAGGCGCAACGGCATACGGCGCCCGCGCCGCCTACTGAGGTCGCGGCCAGCGACAAGCAGGTGAGCGCGGCAAGAGGGCTTACCAACGCGCAGGTCATCGCCATGGTCAAGTCGGGCATGGACGACGATACAGTAGCGCAGGCGGTTCGCGCGGCAAGGTCAGTGCAGTTCGACCTGACGACAACGGGCCAGCAGGCTCTGACCAGCGGCGGAGTAAGCCCAACTGTGCTGGCGGCGATGAAATCCCGCGCGGCGCGGATGCACACGGCATCGGCGTCGCACACAGCCTCACATGCCAATTGAACAGCGGCAATCATCATGATGAGCGGTGCGCGTTTGACGAGATCATTGCTGGCGTTCGTGGTCCTCGCAGTCGCGGCTTGCGCTCCTGCGCGTGCGCAGGATGATCGCTGCGGCGCGGGCCGTGACTTGGTGGTGCAGGCGCTGGAGCGGGCTACTCCGCAAGGCGGCAACGACGCCTATGAAGATGCGCTGCAACTACTGAAGCAAGCCGTGCAGGAGTGCGCCGAGCTGGGCGATGCCTGGTACTACCGCGGCCTTGTGGAGCAGAAACTGGGCCACGATGCGCTGGCGAAATATGCAATGGACAAGGCGCGCTTCAACAACTCAGAGGCGCTGGCCCAGGCGCTGAATCCGCTGGTGCTGGCTACGCCGGCAGGGCGCGGCATCGACATTGAGGAGAGTGCGCCGCCGGTCCAAAGCGCGCCTGCGCAGGTGGGTCCAGTAGCGCAAAAGTGGGCGCTGGTTATCGGCATAAGCCGGTTTACCGACGCGAAGATTCCGCGGCTGAACTACACCACCGCCGATGCAACGGCCTTTGCCGGAGAGTTGACCGATCCCGGCATAGGGCGCTTTGCGCCCAGCCATGTGCGCGTACTTACCGATGAGCAGGCCACGACCAGAAACATCAAAGAAGGCTTGAATTGGATTGCGCGCCAGGCCGGCGTCAACGACATCGTGGTGATTTACGTGGCCACGCACGGCACTCCGCGCACCGTCGATACAGCGGGCGGCGCAAACTACCTGGTGACTTACGATACACAAGCCTACAGTGGCGGCGGATTCGACGAAGACGCAATGTATGCCACCGCGTATCCCATGGTGGAGCTGGCGAATGCAGTAGCCACGCGCATGAGGGCGCTGCGCACGGCGGTAATTCTGGATACCTGCTACAGCGGCGGCGCGGCCGGCGCGCAGGCTGCGGGCGAGCTGGCCACCAAGGCGCCCGACCGGCAGATGCTGGAGCACATGAGCCAGGGCACCGGGCGGATTGTGCTGTCGGCGGCGCGCACCGATGAGGAGAGCCTGGAGAGCCCCGCGCTCAAGCACGGCTACTTTACCTACTATCTGCTGCAGGCGCTCAAACAGGGCAAGGGCGCAACGCCGCTCAGCCAGGTGTTTGCGTCGGTGGCGCAACAGGTTTCAGCGCGCGTCTCGGCCGATGGGTCGCACCAGCACCCGGTGATGAGCCGCAGTTCCGCGGACGCGGATT
>Ga0302319_10006275_pt1 | contig 23649 bp, 10 predicted proteins | sample Bog_T0_2_FD_203319 | JGI IMG/M metagenome (GOLD analysis project Ga0302319, IMG submission 203319) | Peat permafrost microbial communities from Stordalen Mire near Abisko, Sweden - Bog_T0_2 | ecosystem: Environmental > Terrestrial > Soil > Wetlands > Peat | place: Sweden: Abisko, Stordalen Mire...
CCTCCGCCAACGGGTGCTCCGAGACGTCTCGGAGCTGCAGCTCGGCACCACCGTGCTGGGCCAGGAGCTGTCGATGCCGGTCATCCTCAGCCCGGTGGGGCTGGCCGGCATGTTCGCCCGGCGGGCGGAGGTGCAGGCGGCCCGGGCCGCCCATCGGGCAGGGGTCCAGTTCTGTGAATCAACGGTGTCCATCTGCAGTCTGGAGGAGGTGTCGGCGGCCGTCGGCCAGCCGATCTGGTTCCAGCTGTACGTCCTCCGCGACCGGTCCTACGCCGAGGACCTGATGGCCCGGGCGGTGGCGGCCGCCTGCCCGGTGTTGATCCTGACCGTCGACCTGCCGGTGGTGGGTTCGCGGTACCGGGAGACCCGCAACGGGACGGTGGGCACCCAGACCACCCGGGGCCGGGTCGTCCAGGGCCTCGATTTCGGGCTCCACCCCAGCTGGGCCCGCGATGTCGGGCTGCATGGCAAGCCGCACACCTTCGGCAACCTGGAGGCGGCGGTGCCCGGGGTCTCCAGTCCGGAGGGCTTCAAGACCTGGATCGACTCCCAGTTCGACCCCGGGGTGACCTGGGACGACCTGGCCTGGGTACGGAAGCACTGGCCGGGCACCCTGGTGCTGAAGGGCATCCTCGACCCCGATGACGCCCGCCGGGCGGCCGATCACGGGGTGGACGGCATCGTGGTCTCCAACCACGGTGGCCGTCAGCTCGACAGCACCCCCTCGACCATCCGGGCCTTGCCGGCGGTGGTGGAGGCGGTCGGTGACCAGCTCGACGTGCTGGTGGATGGCGGCATCCGCAGTGGGCTGGATGTCGTGAAGGCGCTGGCCCTCGGCGCCCGCGCCTGCCTGCTGGGCCGAGCCTGGGCGTGGTCGGTGGCGGCCGGGGGCGAGGATGGAGTGACCACCATGCTGGAGATCATCCGGGGTGAGCTCCAGGTGGCGCTGTCGCTCACCGGTTTCGCTGACGTCCGTGACGTCGACCGGTCCGCCCTGCTCGGGCCCGGGGCTGGCTGAGGCTGGACCGACCACCATCGTTGTCACCAAGGAGGCCCGGACCATGTTCGGACAGCACGACAAGAAGAGCCAACCTGAGGCCGTCGAGCTGCCGGTCGACGTCCACTTGGAGTGGGATGTCTCCGACGTGATCGACGCCATCGATGCCTACCTTCCGGCCCCCTCCGAGGTCGGCCGACAGCACCTCCTGCAGGAGCTCGAACGGCTCGACGCTCAGCTCGACGCCGCCGACGCCTACACCGCCAACGTCGTCCCGCAGCTGCGGTTCAACGCCCCGGATCCGGTGGTGGGAGAGACCAGCTCCAGACCGATGGTCGAGGAGATGTACGGCACCGAGTTCCAGGCCCAGGTCGTCCTGGTGAAGGCGGCCAAGCACGAGGTCACCGCTCCGACTCCCGAGACGTTGGCCGCCCTACGAGACGCTCGGGTCGCCCTCGACACGGTTCGGGCGCAGGAGGGGGTGGACCACCCACCGACTCCCCGGACTGCCTGAACGTCGCTACCGGGCAGGAGGTCGCCCGGCCACGGGCGGAGGTGGGCGTCGAATCGGCCGCGGTGGAGCCTCGGATGCTGACACCCGTGCCAGCCCGACCGGAGGCGGTGTCGGGTGGACTGCCGATGCCGGCGGCGGAGGGACGGTGGTCGGTGTCGTAGTCGTCGGAGTGGTAGAGGCGTCAGGAACCTGGCTCGACGTTCTCGAGTTGACCGGGGTTGTCACCAACGGTGCCGGTGTCGTCGTCGGGGTGGTGGGGTTCGGGGTGGTGGTCGTCGGAGCGGACAGATGACCGATTGCCGATGCCGTGGTGTGATCGGCACCGGAGGGCAGGACGCTCCACGCCACCACCAGCACCGCCATGGTGGCCACCACCACCAACACCTCGGTGCGGCGATTGGCCGGTGGCGTCACTGCATCGACCATGGCAGGCCCTGGTTCCGCCACCGGACCCGGTACGCCGTCGGGCACCGGCCGGGGTCCTGTCCCGGTCACCACTGGCGGGCCAGCACCCGGAACGGGTGGAGGGTCTGGGCACCCCAGGTGGTGAGTACCTGACGAGGTCCGGCGCTGGTCTCGAGCGGAAAGCTGGTGTCGGTGATCCCGGTGGCTGGGTACTCGTGATCACCGGCGTACCGGGTCCCGAAGAGGTAGTCCCACCACGAGAACACCGTGCCGAAGTTGGTGTCGTAGTGCTGGGGCTCGATGGAGTGGTGGACCCGGTGGGCCTGGGGCGACACCAGGATGTAGCGGAGTGGCCCCAGGTTGGTGCGCAGGTTGGTGTGGATGAAGGCGGAGACGTAGATGGTGGCGATGGCCAGCGTGCCGGCCAGCGCCGTGTTGAGCCCCAGAAACCAGGCCGGCAGGTAGGCGATGGTGGCCGCCACCACGGTCTCCACCACGTGCTGGCGATTGTCGGAGAGGACGTTCATCTGCCGTTGGGAGTGGTGGACGGCGTGGAAGAACCAGAGCGACGGCACATGATGGTGCATCCAGTGGCTGCACCAGGCCACGAAGTCGCTGATGACGAAGGCCAGCACCGCCACTCGCCACACCCCCAGCGACGGCACCAGGTCCAAGGTGTGGTGCCCCAGCACCGTGGTCACCCCCGACCCCAGCACCACCAGGTACGCCGAAATGATGGTGACGGCCAGCACCGGCGACAGCAGAAACCAGCCGAGGTCCTGGGCCAGGCCCCGGTTGACCGGCCGCTCCTGTCGCCGGGCCGGGAAGCGCCACTGCAGGGCCCAGAGGCCGATGATGAAGATCCCGAACCAGGGTTCCCAGACGGCGGCCCGCCAGCCGTCCCAGACACCGGTGAGGACTCCCGTTGACAGCCTGGCGTGACGGGCCCACTCGACAGCGCCGATTCCGGTCACCATCACCATGGCGGTCAGACCCGACAGGGCCACCAGCCGGGCGCCGCGGGCACCCGAAGGCCGGGGAACGCCGACATACCTGGCGGCAGCCGTCTGCTGGTTCATGATGCCCCCCGTTGCCCCTCGGTCGAATGGAGGAGGAGCCGCTCGGTGGACGGGTTCCCCTCTCAACTCCCACTTCGCAGGGGCGACCGGGATGTCACATCTTTGTTGTCAGATCCGTCGCCACCGCCCGGATTCCGGACGGTGGCGACGCTGACCGATCAGCTGGCGGCGGAGCCGTAGAACCCGGCGTTCCCGAGGGCGAAGACGCCCCCGTCTCCTCCCACCATCCAGTAGCCCTTACCGCTCGGGGTGGCGGCCATCCCGACGATCGGCTGGTTGAGCGTGGTGCTCCCCAGCGACCCGAAGAACCCGGCGTCACCGAAGGCGAAGATGCCGCCGTCGGCGGCCACCAACCAGTAGCCCTTGCCGGTCGGGCTGGCGGCCGCCCCGACGATGGGCTGGTTGAGGGGCGTGCTGCCGGTCGACCCGTAGAAGGCGGCGTCCCCGAAGGCGAAGATGCCGCCGTCGGAGGCCACCAGCCAGTAGCCCTTGCCGTCGGGGCTGGCCGCCAGGCCCACAATGGGCTTGTTGAGCGGCTGGCCGCCCATCGAGCCGTGGAAGGCGGCGTCGCCGAAGGCGAAGATGCCACCGTCGGAGGCCACCATCCAGTAGCCCTTGCCGTCCGGCGTCGAGGCGATGCCAACGATGGGCTTGTTCAAGGGCGAGCTGCCCATCGAGCCGTAGAAGGTGGCGTCGCCGAAGGCGAAGATGCCACCGTCGGAGGCCACCAACCAGTAGCCCTTGCCGGTGGGTGTGGAGGTGATCCCCACCACCGGCTTGTTGAGGGCCCCGCTGGTGGAACCCTCGAAGGTGGCGTCACCGAAGGCGCTGACCTGCCCGGTGGGGCTGGCGATCCAGTACCCGGCACCGTCAGGGGTGGAGGCGATGATGCTGCCGCCACCTCCGGCTCGCTGGACGGTGGCGTGGAGTGCGATGCCGGCAACCCCAGTGGGTGTGGCAACCACCGTCACGGCTCCGGCGTAGGCCCCGGCGGTCAGCGACACCGTCGCCTCACCGTTGGTGTCGGTGGTGGCGGAGGTGGCCCCGAGCACTGCCGAGCCGCCGGTCACCGCGAAGGTCACCTGGTTGCCGCTGATCACGTTGCCCTGGGCGTCGGTCACCTTCACGGTGAGCGGAGCACCGAACGGCTGGTTGTAGAGCGCCGTCTGGTTGTTGCCGGAGACGATGGAGACGATGGCCGGCGGGCCGTGCACCACCACCACGTCGGTAAAGGTGGCGGAAGGCAGGCTGGCCACGGTGGCGGTGGTGGTCACCGTGCCCACCGTGGTCCCGGCCGTCAGGGCTGCAGCGGTGGCGGTGCCGTCAGAGCCAGTGGTGGCGGTCACCGTGCTGGCCGAACCTGGGAAGGTGGCCGGACCGGAGGTGACATGGAAGGTCACCGTGGCTCCGTCGACCGGGTTGCCGTAGGCGTCCACCACGTGGGCCGCCAACCGGGTCGGGAAGGCGGTGACCGGGGTGGTCTGCTGGTTGTTGCCGGCCGCGGTGGTGATGGTGGCCGGGGCGCCGGCCACCACCGTCTCGGCGAAGCTGGCCGGGTTGGTGACCCCGCCCACCGAGGCGGTGAGGTCGACCGGGCCAGCCACCGTGCCGGCGGTCAGGGTGGCGGAGGTGGCGATGCCGTCGACGTTCGTCGACTCGGTATCAGTGGATCCGCCCGAGAAGCTGGCCGACCCGGAGGCGACGGTGAAGGTCACCGTGGCTCCCTCCACCGGGTTGCCGTAGGCGTCGTCCACGGTGGCCACCAGCGGTGAGCCGAAGTCGTGGGTGACGGTGGCCGACTGGCCACCACCGCTGGTCGTCGAGATGGAGGCTGCCGGCCCGGCCACCACCACCAGATCGCTGAAGGGGGTGGAGAGGCTGGGGGAGGTGGAGGCGGTGACGGTCAACGGTCCCGCCGCGGTGCCGGCCGTCAGCGTGCCGGCGGTGGCGGTGCCGTCGGCGCCGGTCGTCTCGGTGTCAGTGGATCCTCCGGGGAAGCTGGCCGATCCGGACCCGACCGTGAAGGTCACCGAGGCCCCGTCGACCGGGTTTCCGTAGGTGTCCTCGACGGTGGCCTGGAGCGCGGTGCCGAAGGGGTCGGTCACTGCCGCCTGCTGGCTGTCGCCCTGGGTGTCGATGATGGTGGTCGGCGTGCCGGCCACCACCGTCTCGGAGAAGTCGGTGGTCGGACCCACACCGACGGCGGCGGCGGTGATGTCGACCGGCCCGGCGGTGGTGCCGGCCGTCAGGGTGCCGGCGGTGGCGGTGCCGTCGGCGCCGGTGGTCTCGGTGTCGGTGGAGCCTCCCGGGAAGGAGGCGTCGCCGGAGTTCACCGTGAAGGTGACCTGGACACCGCTGACCGGGTTTCCGTAGGCGTCGGTGACGGTGGCTACCAGCGGCGAGCCGAAGGCCTGGGTAACCGGGGTGGACTGGCTGTCACCGCTGGTGGTGGCGATGGCATTGGCCGCGCCAGGGGTCACCACCACGTCGTTGAAGGTGGTGGTGAGGCTGGGAGAGACCGAGGCGGTGACGGTCACCGGACCGGACACCGTCCCGGCCGTCAGGGTGGCGGCGGTGGCGGAGCCATCGGCGGCGGTCGTGTCGGTGTCGGTGGACCCCCCCGGGAAGCTGGCGGAGCCGGCGGTGACCGTGAAGGTCACCGCGGCACCCTCGATCGGGTTGCCGTAGGTGTCCTCGACGATGGCCACCAGCGGTGTCCCGAAGGGGGTGGTGACCACGGCCGTCTGGTTGTCGCCCAGGGCGTCGGAGATGGAGGCCGGCGGTCCGACCACCACCGTCTCGCCGTAGGTGGCCGGGGTCGCCACACCGCCGACGGTGGCGGTCAAGGTGACGGCACCCGGCGTGGTGCCGGCCGTCAGGGTGGGGGCGGTGGCGGTGCCGTCGACCCCGGTGGTGGCCGTAGCGGTTGACGAAGCTCCCGGGAAGGTGGCGGGTCCGCCGGTGATGGTGAAGGTGACGGTGTCCCCGTCCACCGGGTTGTCGGTCCCGTCCACCACGTTGGCGGCCAGGGCCGTCGAGAAGTCCTGGCCGACCACCGCCGTCTGGCCGTCGCCGGCGGTGGTGGTGATGGTGGCGGCCGGGCCGGTCACCACCGTCTCCGTCTGCGAGATGGTGCCCAACGATCCGGCGGCCACCTTCACCGGCAACAGCCCGGGATGGGGAGCACCGGTGAAGAAGCTGCCGGAGGTGGAGCCCGGGGGAATGACCACCGCCGGAGTGGAGGAGCCACCGTCGGTGAGGGAGAAGGTGCCGCCGGGGTTGGTGGACGACAGGTTCAGCACGATGGCGTCGGGGTCGGTGGCCGGATTTCCGTCGGCGTCCAGGGCCTGGACGGTCACCGGTCCGAGGTTGGCGCCGGCGGAGGTGGGCCCGGTGATGGGTGCCGAGGTGAAGGCCACCGAGGTGGGCACCGAGTACTCGAAGGCCCCCACATCACAGAAGGAGCTGGCGGACGGCTGCGGTCGCGACTCGCCCCGCTGGTCGGTGGCCAGGCAGCTGGAGTCGGGGACCTGGTGGTAGGCGGGGCTGGTCGGCAGGATGGCCTGCGTCTGGGTGGGGCCACCGTTGTCCTGCAGCGAGCCCAGCAGCGGATCGGTGTTCACCTGATCGCCGTAGTAGGACTGGAAGCCGCAAGAGTCGCCGTCATCGATGTTGTAGCCGCCGGGGGTGCCGGACTCATCGTTGTTGGTGTCCGACGAGCAGCTACCTCCGGTGTTTCCGGCGACGATGGTGCCGAAGACGCTGACTGTCTGTTGGTTGTCGAGGCCGTAGCTCCCGTTGTCGGAGAGGGTGTCGGAAGAGACGGTCGACGCGGACCCGTCCGCCAGCACGCCGTCGGCGGCATTGCCGGTCACCGTGCTGTTCTCGAGGGTCAGGGTGCCGTAGCTCTCCACCCCGTTGGAGCCGGTGTCATCAACGGCTGAGTTGCGGATCGACAGGCTGCCCTCGCTTTCGGCGCCGTCACCGGACTGGTTCTCGATGGTGGTGTTGTTGACCGTCACGGCGCCGTCGTTGTTCAGGATGCCGACCGAGTTGCCGGTGAGGACGTCGCCACTCAGCATGGTCGTCCCGCCGTCCACGAACACGGCGTTGGTTCCTCCGGCGATGCTGAATCCGGTCACCGTGAGGGTGGCGCCGTAGTTGTCGAAGCCATCCGGGTCGGCGTCGAGGGTGGTCTGACCGGGGATTCCCGAGACGATGTAGGTGCCGCTGTACACGTTGACGTCGTCGGTGAAGGTGCCGGCGCCGACCAGAATGGTCGCCGAGGCGCTGCCGGCGGTGGTGACCGCCTGGCTGATGGTGGCGCAGGGTGTCACCTGGCTGCAGGCGTCACCGCTGCCGCTGACATCGACGTAGTAGACGTTGGATGCCCCAGCCGACCCGCCGTAGATGGCGGCCACGGACATCGTCCCGGCCAGCAGCCCGAGGGTGAGGAGGAGCTTGCCGGCCGTGGCCAGGCGACGAGCGCCCGTCCGACCGGCTCCGACGACGGGCTTCTGCATGGCGCTCCCCTTGGCTGGGTGATGATCGATACCGGAGGGCGCGCCGTCAACCGGTACCCGGATCAGCGCGCACCGCTCAACGTAGTTCGGAACCCACCCCACCTCAACGGTCGGACGCCAGGTCGGATCCGCCCGGCGGGTGGGCGCGCCACCGGGCGCCGTGGTGGCTGTGGGAGGATGAGGCGATTCCGGTATCCGCCCGCGTCCGGCGACGATCTCCGGCTCAGGACGCCGGGCCGATCGCCTGCTGCCACCGGCCCCCACGAAGGGAACCCGCACTGCTCCGTCCAGTTCGCCCCTGCTCCGCCGTCCGGTTTGCTGGCGCGGTGGTGGCCGCGGCACTGGGAGTGGTCGCCGCCGGCTGCTCCACCCCATCCACTGCGGTGGGCACCGGAAGCACCGGCCGACTCCCGGCCACCACCCGACCCCCGACAACCAGCACCGTCGTCCAGGTGACCGGCGCCCTCGACCCTGATCGGATCAACCTGGTCCTCGGCGATCTCCCTGCCGGATGGTCGGTCTCCCGGTCCACCACCACCGTGGCCTCGCCCGGCGACCTGCGCTCCGGCGGGCTGCTGCGCTGCCTGGGCCGTCCGGCGTCGGCGGTGGCGGGCTCCTCCTCGCCTGTCTTCGTCGACGGACGGGTGTCGGCCCGGTCGGCCCTCTCGTTCGTCACTCCCTCCTCCGAGCTCAGCCTCGAGGTCCAGGATCTCCACACCCCCGCCGGTCTTGCCTGCCTGGGCCAGGCCATCACCGCATCGTTGACCTCGTCCGGTCCGCTGACCGGATCGACGATCGTCTCGCTGGACGAGACGCCGGGGGCCCTCGATGCCGCCCTGGGTGTCCGCTACACCGCGTCGTCGTCGAAGGGACCACTGACCGTGGACGCCTACCTCTTCGATGTCGGGGGCAACCAGCTGGTGGTCACGTTTCAGGCCACGGGGGAGGCACCACCTCTGACTGCCGAACGATCCGTCCTGGCCAAGGTGCTGGGACGGATCTGAGGATCGAGGAGGATCCACCGTGCCCCACCCAGAGAACGTCGACGCCTTCGGACAGGCGCTCCGCCAGCACGGCTACGAGGTCACCTCGGACACCGTCGACGGCCGCCCCGCCGTGGTCGGCCGACGCTCGGACTTCCGGCTCCGGTGGATGGCCAGCCGGCTGCACACCTTTGTGGTGGTCAGCCGGTTCGGTCCGGCCGGGACCGACACCGGCGCGCTCGATCACTTCCTCGACGCCGCCTGCCAGTACGCCGTCAAGAACAAAGAGGGCCTGCCCCGCGGACTGCAGACCGGGACGGCCGCCGTGGCGGTGGCGGTGATGGACCAGGTCGATGGGGACGCGGCGGCCTGGGCCGGCCATCATCACGGGCGACGCTTCGCCGCCCTGACCTACCCGGTGGCCGTCGAGACGACGACCGGCCGGGTCATCCACCCCGGCCCGGCCGTGCTCGGGGCCATCTTCAACAGCCACCTCCGCCGGGTTGCCGAGGAGATCGTCGCCCCTGCCGCCCGCCCCTGAATCGGAGCGGGTTCTGCCTGGCTACCAGCCCTTGAAGAAGCTCACGATGGCGTTCCCGGCCGACGTGAGCCCGCCGGCCACGGCATCGCCGAAGCTGGTGAAGGCACCGCCGATGGCGTCGATGGTCGCCGAGTTGAAGCCCAGGCTGCTGAGCTCGCTCTCGATGGCGCTGGTTGTCTCGCTGAACACGTCGGACAGCACCCCCTCGATCTGAGAGGCGGTGTAGCCGATGTCGTTCAGGACCGAGGCCACCGCCGACGCCGCGTCGTTGTAGGCGCTTTCCAGGGCGGAGGCGATGGTGTCGGCGGCGAAGCCCAGGGTGTTGAGGATGGACGCCACCTCGGCATCCGTCTCGGCATACACGGAGTCGAGCGCCGAGGCGATGGCACTGGCCGCCGCCCCCAGGGTGTTGAGGATGGACGCCACCTCGGCAGCCGTCTCCTGGTAGGCGGAGTCGAGCGCCCCGGCGATCTCGTCGGCGGTGGCCCCCAGGGTGTTGAGGATGGACGCCACCTCGGCGGCCGTCTCCTGGTAGGCGGAGTCGAGCGCCCCGGCGATCTCGTCGGCGGTGTCACCCAGGGTGTTGAGGATGGAGGCCACCTCGGCGGCCGTCGCCTGGTAGGCGGAGTCGAGCGCCCCGGCGATCAGGTCAGCCCCGTAGTTGAGGGTGTTGAGGATGGAGGCCACCTCGGCGGCCGTCGCCTGGTAGGCGGAGTCGAGGGCGGAGGCGATCTGGTCGGCGTCCTCGTTGAGGCTCTGCAGGATGGCCCCCACGGCGGCTGCCGTTTCGGCGTAGGCCGTCTTCAGCCCGTCGGCGATCTGGTTGCCGGCGTACTCGAACTGGTTGAGGAGGACCCCGGCGGCTTGGGCCGTCTCGTTGTAGACACCCTCGAGGGCGCTGGCCACCCCGTCGACGTCGTAGGCCAGGGTGGCCAGCTCGTTGACCACGGCGTTGAGGCCCTCGTTGAAGTCGTTCTTCAGCGACAGGGCCATCTGCTCGGCGGTGTAGCCGGCCTGCTCGAGGGTGCCCACCGCGCTGTCGAAGCCGCTGGAGATGGCCGACACCGCCTTGTTGAACCCGTCGGAGATGGCCCCGGCCGCGGTGTCGAAGGCGTTGTTGAGGGCCGCCCCGGCTTCCAGGGCGAAGCTGTTGACGGCCGCCCCGGCGGTGTCGAAGGCACTGTTGAGCACGGTGCCCGCCTCCAGGGCGAAGCCGTTGATGGCCGCTCCTGCTTCGTTGACGGCGTTCTTGATGGCCTCCCCGGCTTCGACCGATATGGCGGCGATGGCCTTGCCCGCCACCTCCAGTCCGGCGGCGATCTGCGGTCCGTAGTGACTGATGACGTAGCCCAGGGCGGCGCCGGCCAACCCGCAGGCCACGGCCCCGACCCCTTCGGTGAGGACCAGGCAGGCCAGGCTGACGGCGGTGCCCACCGTGTCGCCCACGCACTGGGAGACGGTGCCGTGCTCGCAGTCCTCGACCGTCACGTACAAGGCGAGGCCGATACCGATGACCCCGAGTGCCTTGCCGGCCACGTCGCCGAAGTCGGCTCCGGCGTCGCCGGCGTCGGCGGCTCCCCCGCCGGCTTCCCCGGCGTCGGCTTCGATGCCGGCTCCGGCGTCGGCGACACTGTCGCCGACCGCGACTGCCGCGGATTCGGCCTTGGAGGCGTACTTGACCAGGGCCACGATCGGCTTGACGATGACCAGGTTGGCCGCCTTCAGTCCGTACCCGGTGTCGGTGACGATGTTGGCCGACTCGGTGGAGTGGCCGGAGAACGCCGAGGTGAAGGTGGAGGACGCCTGCCCGGTGGGGTCACCGCTGGAGGTCGGCTCGTCGTTGGCGAAGCTGTAGGGCGACAGCTGCGGTTGGCCGGCCGAGGCCATCACCGGGTCGCGCTGGGTGAACCGACCGGTGGTGGGGTCGTAGTTCCGGGCCCGCATGTCGTAGAGCCCGGTGGTGGGGTCGAGGTACTGGCTCTGGAACAGCAGCGGCTCGGCCGGGGCGACGGTGGCGCCCACCTGGGTGGTGGTGACGTTGCCGTAGGCATCGTAGGCGTAGGTCTCCAGGATGGCGCCGGTGCTGTCGCTCAGTCCGGTCACGTCACCCTGGGGGTCGGTGGTCAGGTAGTAGGTGCCGGCCGGGGTCTGCATGGCCACCGGTCCGACGCCGTAGACGTACCGCCGGATGAGCCCGTTGGAGGGGGTGCGCTCCAGGGTGAGCAGGGGCACGTTGCCGCTCGGGTCCCACGAGTAGTCGTCGGTGGTGGTCCCCGACCCGTTGGCGACCGTCTGGCTCACCCGGTTGCCGTCGCCGTCGTAGGTGTAGGTCACCGTGGTGGCACCCGTCACCACCTTCACCAGCTGATCAGCGGCGTTGTAGCCGTAGGTGGTGGTCACTCCACCGATGGTCCTGCCGGTGACGTCCCCGTTGTTGTCGTAGGTGTAGGTGGCCGGCTGGGCCCCGGTCTGGGTGGCCACCTCGTTGGCGGCGTTGTAGGTGGTGGTGGTGCCGTTGTCGGTGGTCCGGTTGCCCACCGCGTCGTAGGTGATGGGGTTGGCCGAGGTCCCGGCGCTGGGCACGTTCAGCGGCGTGGTGGCCGGGCTGCTGGCGGTGGTGGGGGCGGTGGTATCGCTGGTCCCGCCGGAGCCGTCGTTCTGCTGCGGGGAGCCCGGGGTGGACTGGGTCCCCGGCGTGCAGGCACCCGGGGAGGTGGCGGTGGCGGCCGGGCTGGAGGTGGTGGCCTGGGCGGTGACCCGGCCCGAGGTGTCGTAGCCGTAGCCGGTCAGGGAGGTGGTCGACCCCACCGTGGTCTCCTGGTCGACCGGGGCACCGTCGCCGTTGTAGCTGGTGCCGCTCTCCGCCGAGACGGTGGAGCCGCACGACAGGGTCTGGTTGACCACCTGGCCGGCCTGGTTGTAGCTCTGAGACTCCAGCAGCCCGTTGGAGTAGGCGATGCCGGTGACCTGGCGGTCGGTGTTGCGGAGGTAGGAGACGCTGACCCCCGGGGCTGTGACGCTCATGACGTTGTGGGCGTCGTCGAAGCCGTAGGACACCTTGGTGCCGTCGGGGTAGGTCTCGGTCATCACCCCCGGCGTCGAGTAGTCGTAGCTATAGGTGTTATTGGCGCCGTTGGCCGCCGAGGTCAGGTTTCCGGAGGGGTCGTAGGTGTAGGTGTGGGTCCCGGTGGTCGGGTCGGTCATCTGGGTGCGCTGGCCGGCGGCGTTGTACGCCTCGGTGATGTTGATGGTGGTCTGGCCGGCCTGCGAGTAGTTGATGCCGGTCCGGAGGTCTTGGGCGTTGACGGTGTACTTGGTGGACCGGCCGTCCGGATCGGTGATGCCGGTCAGGTTGCCGTCGACGTCGTAGGTGTAGCTGGTGGTGTGGCCGTTCACGATCATGGCCGTCAGCTGGCCGGCACCGTTGTGGGTGTAGGCCACGGTGTGACCGTCGCCGTCGGTAATGGCGGAGAGGTTGTCGGACAGGTCGTAGGCGTAGGTGGTGGTCCCCGCCGAGGTGGCCACCGATGCCAACTTCTCGTGGCTGTTGTAGGTGTAGGTGATGACGTTCCCGGCGCCGTCGGTCTGAGAGGCCACGTTGCCGGCGCCGTCGTAGGTGACCGAGGTGGTGACCCCGTCGAGCGTGGAGCTGAGCTTCTGGTTGGCCGGGCTGTAGGTGAAGCTCCCGGTGTTGCCGGCGGTGTCGGAGGTGGCCACCACATCCCCCTCCACGTTGTAGGTGTAGGTGGTGGTGATGTTGGCGGTGCTGGTGGAGGTCAGCTGACGTCCGGAGGCGTCGTAGGTACTGGTGGTGGTGCGCCCGCCGGCGTCGGTCACCGACAGCTGGTCGCCCGACGGGTCGTAGGCGGTGGCGGTGGTGGCACCCGAGGTGGTGGCGGTGGAGGTGAGGTTGGACTGGTTCCAGCCGAAGGTGGTCTTGCTGCCGTTGGCCGCCGTCACCGACGCCACGTCGCCGGCGGCGGTATAGGTGGTGGTGGTGGTCTGGGGCCCCGGCGTGGTGGTGGTCAGCTGGTTCCCGTCGGCGTCGAAGGTACCGCTGGTGGTGTAGGTGCTGTTGATGCCACTGGCCAGGTTGCCCCGGGCGTCGGTGGAGGTCAGCACGTCGCCGGCCTCGTCATGGGTACTGGTGGATCCCAGGCCGTTGAGCGGTGCCCGGGTGAGGCTCAGCAGCTTCGACCCGGTCAGGTTGCCGGCGGCGTCGTAGGTGTAGGTCTGGATGCCGGTGGGTCCGTCGGCTTCGGTCCGCTCACCCAGGGAGTTGTAGAGGTAGGTGGTGGCCCCGCCGGCGGCACCGGGCGGCGTCACCTTGGTGAGGTTGGTACCGGTGTAGGTGTAGGTCGTGGTGTTGCCGTTGGGGTCGGTCGACGAGGTCATCCGGTGGAGCGAGTCGTAACCCATGCGGGTGACGCTGTTGGCGGTGGTCGTCCAGGGGCTCGACTGGGTGATGAGGTCGCCGGCAGCGTCGTAGGTCAGCTGCTGAATGTGGCCGAGTGGGTCCTGAAGCTCGGTGAGGTCGAGCTGGTTGTCGTAGCTGTAGGCCGTGGTGCCGCCGCTGGGGGACTCCTGGCTCACCAGCACGTTGCCCTTGTACTGGTCGGTGTAGGCGCCGGTGGCCGGACCGGTGGCCGTGGTGACCTCGGCCAGGCGGGTGGAGGTCTGGGTGGCGGCGTTCCAGGTGTAGGCGTCGTCGAAGAGCTTGTCGCTCCCCTCCGCTTGGGCGGTGGCCACCCGGCCACCCGCATAGGAGACCGCCAGCCGAAGGTGACCGAGAGGATCGATCTCCTGGGTGAGGCCACTGGCGCCGTAGTTGTAGGTCCAGGCGTTCCCGTCGGCGTCGGTGAAGCCGGTCAGGTTCCCGTTGGTGTACCGGTAGCTGACCGACCGGGTGGGGGTGGCCACCTTGGTGACCTGGCCAGTGGCGTTCTCGGTGACGGTGATGGTCAGCGGGGTGGTGCTCCGCTGGACGGTCACGGCGGACAGAAGGTTGTTGGTATAGGTGAAGTGGAGTCCCTCGCCGCCCGGAGACAGCTCGTTCTGGATGTGCCCGCCGATCGACTGCCAGCTGACGCCGTCGAACCGGACCACCGTGCAGGTGGTGCCCGAGCAGGTCAGCGTCTCCCGAGCAGCCGGCGGGGCGATCCAACCTCCCGAACCGTTGGAGGCGAAGACCAGTTGCTGGCCGTCCTCTCCGCGCACGGTGGCCGTCTTTCCACCCGTGGCGATCTTCACCCCGGCGTCGAAGATCGACGTCCAGCCGGTGCCGAAGGAGCCCCCGGTGGCGTCGTCCGAGTTGTAGGAACGGACCAGGCTGAAGGGCTCGCCGATACCGGCCACCTTGAGGTCGGTGAGGGAGAGCTCGAGGGCGCCGGTGGCGGAGTTGACGTCGTCGGTGGTGTCGGTGGTGTTCCGTGAGTAGAGGGCGCCACCGAAGGTCTGGGCGGTGGGGAGGGCGACCGGAGCGGTGCCGAGGGCGGCCCCGGCCACCACGGTGAACGGCCCGCTGGTGGCGGAGGTCAGGCCGGTGGCGGTGGCCGTCAGGGTATAGGTGCCGACCGATGGCACCTGACAGCCCGAGAAGGTGGCGATGCCGCTGGTGGTGGAGACCGGGTTGGTGGTGCAGGTGACGGTCCCCGACGAGATGGAGAGGGTCACGGTGGTGGCGTACGGGCCGACCGGATTGCCCCCGGCGTCGGCCACCACCACCTGGGGCTGCGATCCGAAGGGGCTCGACACGGTGGCGGCGGCCGGGGCGGTGGTGAATTTCAGCTCGGCGGCGTTGCCGGCGCTGACGGTGAACACCGGACTGGTGGTGACCAGGCCGCCGGCGACGGCGGTCAGGGTGTAGGCCGAGCCGACCTTGTCGACGGCACAGCCGGCGAACGTGGCGGACCCCGTGGAGGTGGTGGTGGAATTGCCGGGTTCACCGCTGCAGGCCAGGTGGGCGCCGGTCGGCCCGGTACCGGGGGTCAGCGCCAACGAGATGGTCTGGCCGACCGAGGGCACCGGGTTGCCGCCGAGGTCCTCGACGGAAACGGTGGGCTGGGTGGCGAACGGGCTGCCGCCGGTGGCTCCCGACGGCGGGGTGCTGAAGGCGAGTTGGGCGGCTGCACCGACCGTGACATTGAAGGCGGCGCTGGTGGTGGTCACTGCGGTCGAATCGGTGTCGGTGGCCACCAGCTGGTACCCGGTCCCGGCCAGGTTGACGCTGCACCCGCTGAAGGTGGCGGTGCCGGTCCCTGCCGGCTCGGGGTTGGTGGGACAGCTCAACGTGGCGCCCGGCGTCCCGCCGATCAGTGCCAGGGTGACCGATCCGGACACCGGGTTGCCACCGCCGTCGGTGATGGTCACCACCGGCTGGACCGGCAGCGGCGACCCACCGGTGGCGTTGCCCGGGGCTCCGCCGAACGAGAGGTTGGCGGCGGTGCTGACGGTGACACTGAACGGAGCGCTGCTACCGGTCAGCCCTCCGCCGGAGGCGGTCAGGGTGTAGCTGCTGCCCTCGTCGTTGATGGAGCAGCCGCTGAAGGTGGCCACCCCCGCCACCGCCGTCGCCGGCGCGCAGGTCAGGGCGGCGCCGGTGGCGCCGGTATCCGGGGTGATGGACAGGCTGATGGTGGGGGTCGCCGAGGTGACCACGTTGCCGGTGGCATCCTCGACGGTCACCACCGGCTGGGTGGCGAAGGGGCTGGCGCCCCTCGATCCGGTCGGTTCGGTGGTGAACACCAGCTGGGTGGCGGCGCCGGCCGAGACGGCGAACGGGGAGCTCTCGTTGGCGAAGGTCCCGTCGGTGGTCCCGTCGGTGGCCTCGGTGGCCAGCACATAGGACGACGACGACGCCTGGTCGATGGTGCAGCCGGTGAAGGTGGCCACCCCGTTGACGGCCGTCAGTTTGTAGCCCGGGGCATACCCGGCCGGCGCCGCCCGCTCGCTGCCCGAGCACACCAGGGGACCGAACCCGGGACCGGGGAGGACGGCCAGTCCGATGGTGTCGGTCGATGAGGTGACGATGTTGCCCCCGGCGTCGGTGACGGCCAGCTCCGGTGCGGTGGCGAAGTCCTGGCCCGCCAGGATGCTGGCCGGCTGGTCGACGAAGCTGACCTGGGCCGGCGACCCGACGGTGACGGCCAGGTTGGAGCTGACGACCGAGAGCGAGGAGGAAACGGCCTCCAGCTGGTAGGGGTTCGACCCCGGGGAGGCCTTGTCGATGGCACAGCCGGTGAAGGTGGCCACCCCGGCCACCGCCGCCACCGGCGGGCAGGTCAGGACGGCGCCGGATGCACCGGTGCCGGATTCGATGCTGAGCGTCACGGTGTCGGTGTCACCGCTGACCACCGCGTTGCTGGCGTCCTCGAAGGTGACCACCGGTTGGGTGCCGAAGGCGGTGCCACCGGTTGCCGAGGCCGGCTGGGTCGAAAAGACCAGCTGGGTGGCTGTCTGGGTGGTGGTCGTGGTGGTGGACGACGCACCGGCCGGGGAGGTCAGGACGGTGGCGATCACCACCGTCACCACCACCAGGGTCGCCAGCACCCGGAAGCTCCGCCCGTCGGGTCGCGGCAGACGCCGGAGCCCGGAGGTGTGGCTGCTCGGAGCGGCTGATTGAGCCCACCGCCCACCGTCGCTCGAAGCGTTGGTCGGCTCCATTGTGTTGCCCTCCGATATCGCGCAGCATGGTGTGCGCCTTCGGCTGGGAATCATAGGGCCCATCGGGGCTCCGTAACAGATCGCGGTCGCACGCCCATGGCGGGCATGGATCGAGTGAGGGCCGACCGACTGAATTGGGCGGGGACCGGGGGGTTGGTGCCCCACCGGTCCCGCGGTGTCCCGTCGTTTCAGTGCGTGGCGGAGCTGCTCTCCGAGCCCGAGCCGTAGCCGCCGGCGGGAGCTGATCCACCAGCCGGCGGGGGTCCGGAACTCGCCGACGCCGACGCCGATCCGCTCCCCGAGGGTGGGCCGGACGGCGGATCGAGGCAGATCACCGTGGCGTCCACCACGCCGTCGGTGGTGGTCCCGAATACCGCCACGCGCTCACCGGTGGTGATGTTGGAGGTGGTCGAGGGGCCGTTGGACCCGACGACTGATGTGGTGGCCGAGAAGTCGACGGTGACGGTGGTCCCCGTCGACGTGGTGACCGTCAACGAGGTGGAGGTCACCGACGCCACCGTCCCCGTCACGGCCGGAGGTCCGGCCGGAGGTGCCGGCGTGCTGGTCCCGCTGCTGGAGCCGGTGCCGCTCCCGGTCCCCGACGGCGGTCCGGTAGGCGGATCGAGGCAGATCACCGTGGCGTCCACCACGCCGTCGGTGGTGGTCCCGAATACCGCCACACGCTCACCGGTGGTGATGGCGGAGGTGGTCGAGGGGCCGCTGGACCCGACGACCGATGTGGTGGCCGAGAAGTCGACGGTGACGGTGGTCCCCGTCGACGTGCTGACCGTCAACGAGGTGGAGGTCACCGACGCCACCGTCCCCGTCACGGCCGGAGGTCCGGCCGGAGGTGCCGGCGGCTTGCCGTCCCCCGAGCCGCTACCGGATCCTGACGACCCGCCTCCGGTGCCGGTCGGAGGTGGGGTCGGACCGGAGCCCGACGACCCGCTGGTGGCGGAGCCCGACGACCCCGAACCGGTTGCCGACGGGGGCTTGGGCGACCCTCCTCCGGGGCTCGTCGTGCTGGTCGTGGAGGTGGAGGTCCTGGTGTATCCACTGCCGGTCGAGCCGGGACCCGACACCTGGCCCGCATGGTGGTGACCACCGGTTGCACCCGGTGCTTTGGGAGCAGCACCTGCCGAACCCAGGCCGCCCGACAGGGCCAGGCCAACGGCGGCGACGGTCATACCGACGGCCAGGGCAATGGCGATCACGCCGGCCCGCCGCTTCGCTGGTTGTCCGGGGTGTCGTCCGTTCCCGTTGCTCCGTGGTTCGTCTTCCATCGTTGCCCTCCTCGAATGGTGGATTCCAGCCAACCCTTCGTCGGTGGGATCCCGGTGTCACGAGATGTTTCGACGTGCCTCGACGTCGATGTCCGTCGGACCGCTCCAGGTCCGCCTCGATCGGGTCGATATTCGGCGTGACACCGGGCGGTGTCCGACGATGTACCGAGGCAAGGGGGGCGATGCGCGAGGAGGAAGGGGACGATGACGCAACCAGGCTGCGGGCCGTCCGTGCCCGTGACCCCGACGTGTGGGTCGACCTCTACAACGAGCTGTATCCCAGACTCCGCTCATTCTTCATCCGGCGCATCGGACCCGATGCTGCGGAGGACGCAGTGGCGGAGACGCTGACTCGCGCCCTGTCGGGCATCGATCGGTACTCCCCCGGACCCGCCGGCCTGCCCGGCTGGATCTTCGGGATCGCCCGACACGTGGCCGCCGACCACCATCGGCGCACCACCAAGCTGCGCGCCCTGCCACAGCCGGGACCAGCCACGGCGATGGACCTACCAGCCGAACAGGCCGTCCTCCACGACGAGCACGCCACCCTCCGGGCGGCGTTCGAAAAGCTGAACGCCAAGGACCGGGAGATCTTGGAGCTTCGGGTCATCGCCGGCCTCAGTGCCGAGGAGACCGCCGCCGTGTTGGGCAAACGCGCCGGTGCGGTGCGAATGGCCCAGTCGCGGGCCCTGGCCGAGCTCCGTCGGATCATGGAGTACGCCGATGCCTGAGAACACTTCCGCTTCCGACGCCGTGCTGCTGGCCCGGTTGTCAGAGGCGCTGGTGGATACCGATCCGCCGTCCCCCCTCCAGGTGGCTGCCTTCCGGGCGGCGGTGGAGGGCGGCGCCGCCGGGTCCGTGGCCGCCGTGGCCGGCCCCACCTTTACCGCCCGCCTCCAACAGCACCGACGCCGGGTCCGCCAGGTGGTGGCTGCGGCGGCGGCGGCTGTGGTGGCCCTGGCGGTGATGGTGTCGTTCCTCCTGGTGTCGGCCTCCACGCCCTCCGCGGCGCTGACCCGGGTGAACTCGGCGGACTCCGCCCTCCGCTCGGCGCTCAACGGCCATGCCTCCCACCGCGCCACCGTCAAGGCGGTGGAGTCGCTGGCCTCGTCGGTGAACCAGCTCCCACCGGGTTTGCGAGGGCAGGTGCCGGCCGGCACCGGTGCGCTGCTGACCCGTGCGTGTCAGGCCCTGGCCGCTCATCCGCCACCGGCCGGCGCCCCATTGCCAGCCGCCTGCGTGCATCCGCCGCCGATCCCTGGGGCGTCAGGAACGACCGGCACGGAACAGCCGAACTCCACGGTGCCTTCCTCGCCGCCCTCTTCGGTCGTCCGGGGGACGGGCGGCACCCGACCGGTCGGCACACCGCCGCCCTCGTCGGTGCCTTCGGGGGGCTCCGGGGTCCAACCGTCCTCACCGCCGGCCACGGTGGCGGTACCTTCCAGCAGTGGCGGCACCGCCTCCACCGCCCCACCGCCGGCCAAGGGAACCACCGCCTCGACCGAACCGGCCGGCGGAGTGGGATCTCCGCCCCCCGAGCCGTCGTCCGGTGCCTCTCCCACCGGCACGCCACCGACGAGGGGAAGTCCAGTGGCGCCCGCCGCCACGGCGTCGGCCAGCCCGGTCGGCACCGGCGCTCCGGCGCAGCCCCCGACGGTGACGACCCCGGTCCGCACGGCGGCAACCACACCGGCCGGTACTCCGGACAGCCGGCCACCGACATGAGCCGCCGACCGTTCGGGTTCAGCCCGTCGGACCCGATCCGGTCGGACCCACGTAGTAGAGGGTCCCGTCAGTAGGTGGACCCCCATAGGAAGAGGACGGGACCCGGGTGCCGGTCTGGACCGCCCAGCGGTCGACGACGGCCGCCGCCTGACCCCCTCGCCCCCCTCCGAACCCGAACCGACCGTTGCTACCGACCAGGACGTATCGGATCCGACCCCGGGCAGCCAGCGTCTTGAACTGTGACAACGTCGGCGCCGGCTCCGAGCCGGTGAACCCACCCATGGACATCACCGGGTCGCCGCTGATCAGGATGAGCGGGGATGCGGTGGTGGAGCCACTGACGGCCACCAGCCAGTCGGCACCGTCCTGGTGCGCCTTCAGGTAGGTGATCATCTGTGGGGAGACCCCCGACACTGGCGGAACCCCGTTGTTGGCGGCCGTGGCGGCCGCCGATTGGCGGTCCAGCCGGGCCAAGATCGACTGGATCCGGGGGTTGTCGAACTGATGGGGCAGCCCACCGGCCTCGCCCACTGCGGGACCGCCGGTCGGGTTGGTGGCGGCCGCCGGGTGCTGGGTGGTGGAGAGCGAGTAGGCGGTGGGACCAGCCGCCAGTGCCACCACTGCGGCCACCGCCCCGACCGTCCCGATGGCCAGCACCGCCGGTCGGGCCAGTCGGCGTCCACCCAGGAAGACCGCCAGCAGGAAAACGGCGCCCACGATCCCGGCGACCTTCACCACCGTCGGGAGGGCAGGGGCGAAGGTGGGGGAACGATGGAGCAGGGTGGCGGCCCACCAGGCACTGCCCGACACGCCGACCGGAAGGAGCCAGGCGTAGACGGGCGACTGTCGACCCAGTCGCCACATGGCCACCGATCCGCCGGCCGCCAGGGCGGCCAGGCCCGGAGCCATCGCCACGGTGTAGTAGGTGTGGAACGTCCCCTGGGTCTCGCTCAACACCGCGGTGGCGAAGATCGTCCAGGTGCCCCAGAACACGAACCCGGCCCGGATCAGGTCGCCACGAGGGGCCCGCCGGGTGGCCCACAGACCGGCCAGCAGACCCAGGCCGGCCAGGGGGATCAACCAGCTGATCTGGGAGCCGAGGGGACCGGCGAACATCCGGCCGGGGCCAGGTTGGCTGCCGAAGTGGCTGAGACCGGTGATGCCGGCATTGAACCGGCGGCCGAACGCCCCTGGCAGCGACGCCCGGTAGGGGTGCGAGGAGCCGAACAGACGGCCGAAGCCGTTGTACCCGAAGATGAGGCTGAGCTCCGAGTTGTCGCCGCTGCTGTCGATGTAGGGACGGGAGGCTGTCGGCCACAGCTGCACCACCGCTACCCACCACCCCGACGCCAGCACCAACGCCAGCAGGGCCCACCCCAGTTGGGCCAGCCGACGGAGCAGTCGGGGTGGGCCGGCCAACAGGTACGCCAGCGGAAAGGCAGGCAGCACGATGAAGGCCTCCAGCATCTTGGCGAGGAAGGCCATCCCCAGCAGCACGGCGCACAACACCAGTCGGGAGGTGGCGCCGGTCTCGAGGGCTGACCACAGGGCCCAGGCGGCCAGCACCAGAAACAGGGTCATGATGCCGTCCGGTTCGTTGGACCGGAAGATGGCGGTCACCACCGGGGTGACGGCCAGGGCGGCCGCCGCCAGCACCGCCGCCAGGTCACCCTGCCAGCGGCGCACCAGATGGAAGACCACCACCACGGTGAGGGCGCCGGCCACCGCCACCGGGACCAGCATGCTGAGGCTGGAGAAACCGAAGAGCCGACCGGAGAGCTCCATCACCCACAGGGTGGCGGGCGGCTTGTCGACGGTGATGAAGTTGGACCGGTCGAGCGAGCCGAAGAAGAAGGCCTTCCAGCTTTCGGTGCCGCTCCTGACCGCCGCGGCGTAGAAGGTGTTGGACATGGCGTTGGCCGACAGCCGGTGGAGGTAGAGGAGGAAGGCGGACAGGCCGATGGCCACCATGGCGGGTGTCGACCACCAGGGCCGACCGTCCCGGCGGAGCCAGCCGGCCACCCCACCGGGTCCCGGAGGGTCATCAGCGGTCGACGTGTCCAGATCGGGGACGGGAGACGGGGTCACATCGACGGCGCGCACCAGCGTGGCGACCCCGCCGGCGGTTTCGGGACGACCGGGGTCCCCGCTGGGAAGCAGCTCCTCGTCTCTCTCCACGCGGCTCCTCACGACACGTCCCCCGGCTGCGGTCCCGATGGTCGGGGATTCCGGCGACCCCATGACGCTATCGACCGGTAAAACGTGCCGGGTATCGGTCCGGACCGCCGCGATTCCCATTGCCGCGTCACCGCGGGCCGGCTGGCCATCCGACGGGGTCCGGGACCACCGCTGGCCTACCATGACCCCGGACTGAGGGGGGACGCATGACGGGACGGCGAGATGGTGCAGGCGGCGCGGCATCCGGCGGCTGTGCCGACTGCGGTGCGGAAGCCGGTGGACGTCGAGGGCTGACCCGTCGGGAGCTACTGGCCGCCGGGGTGGCATCGGGCGTGGGTCTGTTGGCCGCCAGCTGTGGCCACAGTCCCGCATCCTCCACGGTGACCCGAGCGGCGGCAACCCCGGCGGCCGGGTCGGACCTGGGGGCCGTGGAGCACGTCATCTTCCTGATGATGGAGAACCGGTCGTTCGACCACTACTACGGGACCTATCCCGGGGTCCGCGGCTACGACGATCACCCGGCCGGCGACCTCGGGGCCTTCTCGCAGGCCTGTCCGGCCAACACCACCTCGGCCCCCACCGGACGGCTGCTGCCCTTCCGCCTCGATACCAACGACACCGCCCTGGCCGACTGCACCTTCGACCTGACCCACAACTGGGGACCGCAGCACCTGTGTCGGAACGGCGGCTCGATGGACTCGTTCGCCCGGGTCCACACCGCTCCGACCAACGAGGGCCCGGCCCAGGGTACGCTGACCATGGGCTACTACACCCGGGCCGACATTCCCTACTACTACGCGCTGGCCGACGCCTTCACGCTTTGCGACGGCTACCACTGCTCGGTGATGGGACCCACCCACCCCAACCGGTTGATGCAGATGTCGGGGACCATCGACCCGGCCGGTCTGGCCGGCGGTCCGGTGCTGGAGACCAATGGGAGTCCGGACGCCCTGTTCAGTGTGCACTGGGACACCATGCCGGAGGTGCTGGAGGACGCCGGGATCAGCTGGAAGTACTACAACCCGGCGGGGGAGCTCTACACCATCGGCGCCATGCGGCAGCTGGGGATCACCTCGGACACCGTCCTCCCCTACTTCTCGCAGTACGAGAATCCCGCCTCCACGCTCTACCAGAAGGCATTCCTCCCCACCTTCCCCGACCAGTTCGTGGCCGACGTCCACGCCGGCACCCTCCCCCAGGTGAGCTGGATCGCCGCCCCGTTGGGCTACGACGAGCACCCCCCGTCCCCGTCGTTCCTCGGCGAGTGGTTCACCGACCAGGTCCTCACCACGCTGGTGTCCAATCCCGAGGTGTGGTCGAAGACGGTGCTGTTCCACATGTACGACGAGAACGACGGGTTCTTCGACCATGTGGCCCCTCCGGTCGCCCCGCCTGGGACCGAGGACGAGTACGTGACGGTCTCGCCGTTGCCGGCCGACGCCCAAGGTATCGACGGGCCGATCGGGCTGGGGTTCCGTGTCCCCATGGTGGTGGTGTCGCCGTTCAGTCGAGGCGGCCACATCCAGTCGGCCACCTTCGACCACACCTCGCAGCTGCGATTTCTGGAGGAGCGCTTCGGCGTTCGGGCGCCCAACCTCTCGGCGTGGCGCCGGAAGACGGTGGGCGACCTGACCGCCACCCTCGATCTGCACCGCTCGGATACCAAGGTGCCGACGCTCCCCGCCACCCGGAACGACCCGGCCTACATCGCCGCCAAGGGGTGTACCCAGGCTGACCTGCTGGAGTTCGGCACCACCCA
>Ga0302319_10006276_pt1 | contig 23648 bp, 15 predicted proteins | sample Bog_T0_2_FD_203319 | JGI IMG/M metagenome (GOLD analysis project Ga0302319, IMG submission 203319) | Peat permafrost microbial communities from Stordalen Mire near Abisko, Sweden - Bog_T0_2 | ecosystem: Environmental > Terrestrial > Soil > Wetlands > Peat | place: Sweden: Abisko, Stordalen Mire...
CTTTCGGCAAATGGGAACAAGGACGGAATCCTGTGGGCGGCGATCCATGCAACGGGGGACTCATGGCACGAGTCGCGGCCGGGAGTCCTCCATGCCTACGATGCGGATGACATACGCCATGAACTATGGAATTCCCTTGAGATCCCTAATCGCGATGATTGTGGCGAGTACTCCAAGATGGCGCCCCCGACCGTTGCGAATGGAAGGGTATATCTGGCGAGCTTCGGCTCAGAAAACATCGGGACAGGGCAATTCTGCGTGTACGGAAACTTACCGACGAAGGATGCACCGGAACTACCGGCCCCCTCGTCGGTCAAGGCAGTTGTCGTAGCCAAGCGTTTGACGCTCACGTGGGACCCGGTCCCCGGAGCACGATATTATCGCGTTTACCGAAAGAGCACGCTCCAGCCGGAGGAGACAATGGTTGCAACGGGCCTAACGACTGAGACTTATACAGAGCCCGCACCCGAAAGGGGCGAGTCGTTGTCTTATTCAGTTGTCGCCGTGGCAGCCGATGGCCGTGCCAGCGTTACGTCGCAGCCCGTTTCGATTGCTTCGCCGAAGGTGAAGCCGATGGAGGATTGAGAAATGGTGTCAAGAGCATTTGCACTCGCTTGTTTTTTCTCGGCCAGCTGCGCGGTTATTACTCAAGCTCAGAGTAGCGTCAATCAGGCTTTGTCACTGCCTATCCTTCCAGGGAAGGGGCTGGCCGAGCATGATTTCATGTACGCTGGTGAATCACATGACCGCAGGATCTTCATTGTACGGCAAGGGAAAATCGTTTGGAGTTACGACGATCCTACAGGTAAAGGCGAAATCAGCGACGCTGTAATGCTTTCCAATGGCAATGTGCTCTTCGCACACCAGTTTGGCGTGACGGAGATTACTCCGGACAAGAAAGTCATCTGGAATTACGATGCTCCGGCCGGGTACGAGGTACACACCGCGATACCGATTGGCAGAGAGCACGTTCTGTATATTCAGAACGGCGATCCGGCAGTGGTCCGGGTAGTCAATATTGTCACCAATGCCGTAGAGAGAGAAATCACTTTACAGACCAGACATCCGGCTAGCACACATGGGCAGTTCCGTCACGCAAGACTGACGGACAGGGGTACGCTCTTGGTGGCCCATATGGATCTGGATAAGGTGGTTGAATATGACTACAACGGAAATCAATTGTGGTCATTTCCCGGAGCTGGTACATGGGGCGTGACCCCCTTGTCGGATGGAAACGTCCTGATCACAGACAAGCAAGGTGTACGCGAGGTTACGCGGCGAGGAGATTCCGTGTGGAACTTTTCTCCATCCGATGCTCCGGGCTATCTGTTTATGAATTTGCAACAGGCTTGGCGGCTACCGAATGGTGACACAGTCATCAACAACTGGGCAAACGAATGGAATAAAGCGCCTGAAAATGGCTATGGCGCGACCATACAGGCGATAGAAGTAACCCCCTCGAAACAGGTAGTGTGGGCTCTCCAATCGTGGACGCCCCCGGTAAATCTGGGGCCTGCGACCACAATACAATTTCTGGACTCCCCGTCGGTTCCGGAAGATGTTCATTTTGGGCCGATCCGATGACCGAGATCTTTGAGGATCGAATGATGTACTCGTTCACAAGCGCGAAACAAGGCGCCGTTGACTGACCGACACGCAGGACTCCGGACAATATAATAAGTTCAAATTGCGCACTATTGTGAGGGTGTTGTTTTCGTATTGACAACGCTGTCATTTCTACGCAATAATATCCCAACATCGCAGCAATACTTCCCGATATTGCTGCAAATAATGAGGCGCACTGAGACGGGAGCTTAACGTGGATGGCTACGTAGGCTCACAAAAGCACTCCACTTCAGTTAAGTCGGAGCGGGTTAATTCAATGGCTATTAATTCCGCAGTATCACCGCAAGGAGATCGCAGCGGCGCACAGCGCGTAACCACCCGAGTGGTTGCCTATCTGCGCATGCTCATCGATACAGGGGAGTTGAAGCCCGGGGATAAAATCCCTCCTGAGCGGGAGTTGGCCCGCAGGCTGAACGTAAGCCGCCCTAGCCTGCGGGCGGGAATTGCGTTCCTAGGGATGATCGGTGTGCTAAAGATCTGCCATGGTACCGGGACGTATGTGTTGTTTGGGTCTCAGAAGCTGCGACGCACTTCTGCATTAGTACGACCTTTCTCCTCGCAGCTATTTGAAGCATGTTGTGTGATTGAAGGAACTATCGCAGGGCTCGCGGCGGAGAGGTCTTCACACCGCTATGTGGCTGAGCTAGCTGAAGAAGTCGCAGAGATGTACACGGCCCTCAACGATCCCCCAAAATACTCCATTCTTGATGTCCGCTTCCACCGAACAATTGCTCAGGCCGCCGGCAATCCAATTTTAGATGCACTCCTGGAAACACTTACCGTCAACTTCCATGACGGCCAGCCGCAGCGGGCACCGCCGTCACAGGACCTTAGGCAGTTCACCGAAATGCATCGCGAGATCTTTCGTGCAATACGGTCACGGAACCCAATTCGTGCGAAGATTCTTATGGAGCGGCATTTACGAGGAGCTTTCCCATCCACGGAATACTCCGGCTGATGAATTCAGTTCGCAGAATGACAATCAGAACCGTTTTCAGCAGCCTCTGCACCTACGTCATTCGTAACGACGATGCAAAGCCATCGCTCTGATACCGGTTTATGTTTTCTCCTGAGCGTAAGTGCTTAGTCTGACAGGCGCTGCCTACTCCGTCGTGATCACCAATTCCTTACCCGCCTCAAGGTCGTCGTGATTCACAAAGTAGCCATCAATTTTCTTGCCGCCATAGGTGATTCTAGTGATCCGGAGGCCCGAATTCTTCTTCAGAATTGTCAGGGTTTTGCCCCCATTCAATTTGAAAGTAGTTTTCTGAAACAGCGGCACCGATACGATGTACTTTGGGTCCGCCGGCGAGTAGGGGTAGAGACCAATGGCGTTGAACACGTACCACGACGACATCTCTCCCGCGTCATCCATTCCCGACAACGCTAAGCCCAGATCGCCCATCCCATAGAAGCGGCTCATGATGGTATTCAGAATCACCTGGGATTTTTCCTGCCTGCCGACAAAGTAATAGAGATAAGCGAAACCGTGATCCGGCTGGTTTCCTTGGCAATATTGGCCGATAAAGGAATTAATGTTTTCAGCGATGTAATTGGGATTCCAGGGGATGGTGAAAAGCGAGTCGAGATGCTGTTCGAAGTCGGTCTTGCTCTTGTAGAGGCCGATCAGTCCTTCGGTGTCGTGCGGCGCGAAGAAGGAAGACTCCCAGGCGTTAGCCTCGCGATACATGTACTCGTAGTAGGGATACTCCGGATTGAAGTTCTTTACCCATTCACCGTTGTCCAGCCGGCCGCGCATCAATTCGGTGGATGGATCGAACATGTTCTTATAGCTCTTAGAACGCTTCATCAACATGTCATAATTCGGCTGGTCGCCCAGCTCCTTCGCCAGCAAGGCAACGGCGTAGTCGTCGTAAGCGTATTCCAGCGTCTTGGTGACGCCGGCCTTCCCTTTCGTCTCGACCACGGGATTGGCCACATCGGGATCGGAGATGTATCCCTTTTCCATGTACTCGCGGATGTAGGGCCGCGTGCCTCCCTCTATCGTAGCGTTTCGCAGCAGCAAGTTGTAGGCGCTCCGGATGTCGTAGCCGCGCAGGCCGCGCAGATATGAGCCGGCGATGAAAGCCGAGGCGTGGTCTCCGTGGAAGAACGTTGGAATGAAGCCGGTTTTCTCGCCGCGATCGATCAGCGAACGAATCACATCAACGGTCACATCGGGCGAAATCATGCCCAGCAGAATCAGTTTGTTCCGGTAGTCGTCCCATAGGGAGGGCAGCGTATAGTACTGAAAATCGGCCTTGACGACCGCTCCCTTCGCGTCGGTATATTCGCCATTCACATCGCTTCTGAGCGCCGGCCACAGAAACGAGCGATAGAAGCAAGAGTAGAAAAGTTCCTTCTGTCGCTCGGTTCCGCCCGAAACCCGGATCTTAGATAGGAGCTTCTCCCAGGTCGCAGACGCCTCAGCCTTAACCGCCTCGAAGCTCTTGTCCCCAAGCTCCTTATCGAGATTCTCCTTAGCGTTTTCAGTGCTGACGAACGACAGCCCAATCTTGATCTCCACTGGCTTGGTGCCATCGATGAAGTCGACGACCGGCAGGTCGGCTTTCGCGCCTTTCAGCATTTCCACGCGCTTGATCCCGTAGTTGGATACGGCGTAGAAAAACACCTTTTCGCTCGCCACCTGATAGCCCTTGAAGGCGTTGTAACCATCCTGTTCAAACTTCCAGTCACGGATTCGCTCGTTCGAAACGGCGAGGTTCACAATCAACTTCTTGGGCTGACTATTGTCTCTATAGGTATAGCGGTGATATCCCGTCCGCAGAGTCGAGGTCAACTCGGCGTTGATGCCGTATCGCTCCAGATAGACCTGGTAGTAGCCGGGATGCGCCGATTCGTTCTTATGGCTGAAGGTCGAACCGAAATCGGCCGGATTCACATCGCCGCTCACCGGAAGTATAGGGATATTGCAAAGATTCCAATGCCCTTTGTTTGTGTGGGCAAACGCGTAGATCTGAGGGTTCTCATACTCGTATCCTGCGCCGCTGCCGAATCTGGTGATCGGGCTCAGCTGCACCATGGCGTTGGGCACCGATGCGCCCGGGAAGACCAGTCCGGCCCACACCCGCCACGGCGGTTTAAATCCGATATCCGCTGGATTGGTCAGCGGCGCTGTTCCGAGGAAGGTATTGACGTAGTCCACCGGCCGCTTCTGGGCTTCGAGACGCAACACCATAGAAGCCAGAAACAGAATTAAGATCGTACAGCTATTCTTCATTTGGGGTCTCACTTCCGGAATAAGATCGCAGGTTAGGACAACGTTGTCATTTTGCCGTCGCAGAATACCTTACACCCTACGCCGACAGGAGACAACTCGGAACTGCCGTTATTCAGAAGCCCGTGCTGGATGCCTTTTTCGGCATCGCAATCTTACGCACCATGGCGAAGAACAGGATTCTCGATAACTCGTGTGAACTCATACAATGAAGCAAGCTCACACCTCAAAAGGTGATGTTCCTTCAGGCCCGCACCAGTCATATCGTCGATCGGCATAGCCCAAGCTCGAGAACTGCCATTCTTCGGGAGTCGTTCCAGTCGTCGGATGCAATGGAAATCCAATTCCCTGATGTGACGCAAGAAGTATCGCGTCCTTCATCGCGGATTTTACCTCTGGCGTGATGGACGTTGGTTCAGGCGAGAAAAACAGCGAAGTCCCGCTCCTTGCCACCAAGTCCATCCATTGACTCGTTTCTCTCCAACCCACCGCCGATGTAATAGCGACGCAGTCTGGATCAATGTGCGAGAAGATGCGATGTTGGGCAATTCTATGGGCGAGTCCGTTCACACCATAGCGCCTGGTTCGCTCCCAGTCTTGTCCACTGGTGTCATCACCGATCCTCTGCGATTCGAATATTCCGGCGGCCAAGTGACCGACTGTATTGCAGCCCAGAATCGTTGTTTGTTCCCCCGCAGCAAGGCGAATCGCTTGATACAGGTCGCGAACGATCTCAGCGTTCGTGCGTGATCGGTCATGAAAATGCCAACCTGGACCTGTGATTTCGCTATGCATTGCGGACCCCCACCGCCCGAACAGCTCATACGTCGTAAAGTCGTGCTTAACGAATTCATATCCCCATTGAACAGCTATGCGAACGGCCTTCATCGCTTCATGAAGTGCTTCCGGTTGCGTAGGATCAAACGCTAAATTGTCGTGCGACGCCCGCTGGCCGAAGCGGCTATCCGGTAGCAGCCAAGACGCATCCGCAGTTGCTGGCGCGCGTAGAGGTCGGATCCAGATTCCGGGCCGTAAACGCCGCTGCCGAATCTGTGATGCGAGATCCGACATGCTCGGGAATCGGATAGGATCCTGCCACCCGTCATCGATCACAACATAAGGACGGACGTCGCCCGATGACGCCAGCGAAGCGATCAGGTCCGCATCCCGGAGGATGCCCTCAGCGGTGTTCTTGCCATAGGCGTAGTTCCAATCGTTGACGCCAAACAAAGGTTGCGCCGGTAAACGGGATCCTGAACACATTCGTTTGCAGAACTCTTGTCCAGCGCGAAAGATGGTTTCCCCTTTCAATCCCATGCGCGTCACGACGGTGCAGGCGTGCAGTTCCCGGATTCCTAACTCCGTGCTCTCGCCGCCATTGCGTAGATCGATCGACAGGGTTATGCCTTCGGCATCGCGTTGCCAGAAGGAAAATGCCGAGGGTTGAGTCTTCACACCATACCCATTCACGTGCGCACCGTCAGAGGTAAGGAAGTACCAGGGCATCACCCTCTGGGGGACCGTACCACGCCACTCGAGATCTCCGTAGGCTCTCTCCCAGTGATCGCCAATCGACAGCAGCGGCTCGTTTTCTCTGCCCTCCCAGCGAATGTGAATATACGTGAGATTCCTGCCGTCATTGCTCACGCTGACCGGCAACTCGCCGCCGGTTCCCACCTTTATGGGCTCTGCCGACACCCGAACCCCAGGACATGTCCAGGCGCGCGCAGCATACTGCATTTTCACGAGATCTCTGCTCCCAAACCGGGCAGTGACATGGTCGGGCGCGCGCAATAGATCGAGGCCCCGTCCCTCGGCATCTATGTGATGCTCGCGAACAGTTGCACTTGCGGAGAGCCCTGATGGTAGGGCCGAGACAGCCGCCGCCACTGTTTTTAGAAAGTTCCTACGGCTTGCTTTTCTTATTCGCATCTTGTCCGTGACCGCCCACATAGGATTCCGTCTGAGTACATTCTGCGGATTGCTTTTTCCGAGTCAGATAATTTGCTCTGCCACCTCATCGAGCACCGCGTCTTTCACGGCTCGCGACGAGAGAATGCGGAAATCGCTCACTTCGCGCAATGCGAAGTGAGGCTGCGGCGGATGTCACGGCGAGCGGCGAAAGTTTAAGCAGATTGCGACGGTGCTTATCCATTGTGCGAACCAGCCCACCAGAGAAACACGCGGCAACAGTAACGCTCAAATTCATAGTTCCCGTCTTCGCAGTCGACGAAGGCAAAGCGGAAGCTCTTGCAGCCTGAGATCATGTCAGTCAACGGCTGGGCGCACTCTTGCAGCTTTGCTTCGAATCACGATCGTAGCGGATTCGAGGCCCTCGGATGAGACGGCAAGCTGAATATCCCCGGCTTCCTTAATTGCCTGGACAACTGCCATGCTCAAACCGTTGAACGCGCTTCGTTCGGCGGCTTTCGGAGAATCGGGCTTGTCGGCTTCACGGCAGCTTGGATCGCCATTGCCAACACCGATAATCTTTCCTGGCCCGATAAGACTGAAGGCAATCTTATTCGAGGCTATCGGGACAATGCGCCCGCGGGAATCGTGCACTTCCACGGCAATGGCCGAGACATCCTCACCATCCGCGGCAATCTCACTCAGACTGGGACGCAAAACCAGTTTGGCCGGCGCACCAGTTGTCTCGCGACGCGCCGTCAAGACCACCTGCCCATTCTTGAATCCCCGGGCCTCGATTGCTCCCGGTTCATACTTCACCGTCCATGTGAGATGCGAGTTGCGCACAATGGATTTTGAACCGAGGCTTTTTCCATTTAAAAGCAGCTCAACGCTATCCAAATTCGAGTAACAGCGGACATCGACGCCGTGGCCCTCTTTTCCAGTCCAGTTCCAGTGGGGAAAGAGATGTAGCACTGGCTCGGATCCCCACCACGCTTTGTAGTAATAGTAGACGTCTTTAGGAAAGCCGCAGGTATCCAGAATACCGGCCTGCGAACTGATGGAGACGAGATCGTAGGGTCCTGGCTCGCCACGATAATCGAATCCGACCCAGGTGAACCCTCCAGAAAGAAAGGTGCGTTGATCGTAGATTGTCCACCATTCTTCCGCGCCACTTAGAGGGGCCGGGTTAGCGCCGTATTGAGCGACATACCCACGCTTCGGATCGTCTTCATAAATGCCGCGCGTACCATGACCGTTAGCTGTCTCCGAGCCGATAGTAGGCTGCTTTGGAAACTGCAGGTGGAATTTATCGATGTCGTTGTATGCCGGCAGGCGCGGCCCGGTATGTTTCTCGTCAGGCAGTCCGCCATTCCAGTAGTTAAATCCCTGAACGTCGACGACTTTAGACATTCCTTTACCCCATCCGCCATTCATCGCCCCCGTAACAGGACGTGTAGGATCCAGTTTGTTGGCGAGCAGCTTCATGCTGGAAATAATTCGGGCGCCGGTCGGCGTACCCTGATAGAAATATTCTTCATTCGCCAACGACCAGATAATAATGCTGGGGTGATTCCGGCCACAGCGAATCATGCGTTCCAGCTCGCTGAGCCCCTCCGGAGTCGAAGCCATCATGCGCACTTCGGACATCACCATCATTCCCTGGCGATCGCACGCATCCAGAAATTCCGGCGCTACCGGGTTGTGGGCCGTCCGCCACGCATTGGAGCCCATCTGTTTCATCGCCGCGATTCGGTCAGAGTGGATACGGTCGGGGACCGCAATTCCAACGCCGGCGTGGTCCTGATGGTTGCATGCGCCTTTGATCTTGACGGGCTTTCCGTTCAGAAAGAACCCCTGATCGGGGTCGAACCGGATTGAACGGACTCCGAAAGTGACGTCGTCGTGATCCGTTACCTTGCCACCACTCTCAATTTGAGTGACCACGCGATAGAGGCTTGGCTCTTCGATCGACCAAAGTGCCGCCTGAATCAGTATTGCCTGAGTTTCCACCTTCAGGCTTCCATGGGCGGCAATTTCAAAATGCTTCGGAGTGACTGTTGCGATTAACTTCCCTTCGGCATCCAGAATTCGTGAGATCACTCGTCCGCTGACGTTGTCTCCGCTTTCATTCAGAATTTCAGTCTCGATCGAAACGTGTGCATTCTTTTCGTGTATCTCGCTTTGCACATAAGTACCCCACCTGGCAATGTGGAGTGGATGGGTCTTCGTGAGCCAGGTATGGCGATAGATGCCCGCACCCTCGTAATACCACCCTTCGTTGAGCGTGGCATCTACGCGCAAAGTAACGACATTCTTACCCCCGTAAACAGCGTAATCCGTTACATCGAAGCTGAAGGGCGCATAGCCGCTGAGGTTCCTCCCCAGATAGAAGCCGTTAAAGAGGACGACGGCATCGCGAAAGACCCCATCGAAGTCGAGCGAGATGCGCCGTCCTTCATCCGTTGCGGGCAGGGTGAACGTTCGTTCGTACCAACCGATGCTCGTTGCCGGGAACTCCCGCCCCAGAGCCTTGCCGCCGTGGGCAGCGAGAACGAAAGCGTCCGGTCGCTCGACCGGGATAAACGGCAACTCGACTGCCCAATCGTGCGGGAGGTCGATAACGCGCCAGGCGCTGTCGTCGAAACTGTGCTGCAGCGATTCATCCCCTGGGTTGTGCAGCCAATCCTGGCCGGCTTTCGCAAAGGTCCCTTCGCGGGTGGGTGCGCCCCAGCGAAAGTCTTTCGCTGCGTCATCCGCATTTCCAAGATGAAAGCGCCATCCGAAATCGAGCAATAATTTTTCGCGCGAAGAGGCTGTCTCAAAAGGTCCACTGTTGGAACTCGGTAGCTCCGGAGTGCCTTGAGGGGTCACCCTCCCCGCATCCGCGTTGGGGAGGCAGATAGCATTGTCAGGAGCGATCAGTGCGGCTGAAGCGGCGAGACCGGTTTTCAATAATCCACGACGTGTCAGATTTGTCATTGCGTGATCTCAATTCTCCCCACGTTCCGAGTTTGCGAACGATACGATTCATATGGTGTTGGCTGCCTGACGATCTACAACAGAAGTACGTCTTAAAGCGGCTGTGCCGGCTTCGCAACCCGATGACCCTCAGCCGACGAAATCGCACGAATTCGCATGCCGCACTCCCATCAACGCATGGAGACCAAAACTCATCCCCTGGCTATAAAGTTTCTTTGCCCGTTGTTTCGATGATGGCGTCCTTTGCGGCACGCGACCATGCGACGCGCAGGTCTGTCACATCGCGCAACTCGAAGCTTGGCTGCGGAGGCGCGGTGATCGCGAAGAAATCCGCGCGGTGAACGTCTTGCAGCCAGAATGCCGGGCGCGGATCGGCATTGGCAGGCGCGACCTCGACGTGCGACATCTCGAGGTTCTTCAGATGGCGGATGAAAAACCCGTGGCTGGGCGTCGGGCCAAAGCTCGACAACTCGGGATAGCCATCTTCCATCTCGGGAACCTCGATCGTGTGCCAGTCGGGCATGGGCTTGGAGCGTGCCCCATGACCGAAGACTGCCGGCAGACCGCGATGACCGAAAAAGCAGTTGCTGAGTTTAACGTCTTCGATCAGGTTAGAGACTACGCCGGAAAAGATTGACGCCGTCGATGCGTCCGAATTGGAGCTGACAATGTTTGAGATCACGACGCGGCGAAGCGTTCCCAGTCGCGCCGTTTCAATCGGGCCGCGGTTGCGGCGGTTAAGGCGCAGGAACAGTGGCGCATCGAAGACGTCCCGCATGGTGTTGCCCGTGATGGCGATATCCTCGACAAATGCGCCATCCGAGGTTTCAAGAGCGATGCCTTTACAGCCCTCGATAACATTGCCGCTAATGGTGATATTCCTAAAGCCGCCGTTCGATTCCGTGCCGCACTTAATGCGGCCCTGGCGAGGGTGGCCCTCTTCGGTGAACTTCTTCCAGGTGCCGTCGATCACGGTGCCGAGTTCGTAGGTTCCGGTGACGTAGTTGTTGGATATTGTCACGTTATCGGTAGAGCGCACGTAGCCCAGCGCATAGCTGGACTTCGGGCAGATCGCGTCGTCCCAGGGTGAGTTTACGGTGCAATTGGAAACCCGCACGTTCCGGCAGCAATCGATATCGAAGCCGTCGCGGTCGGTGTCGACCAGCAGATTGTCCAGCGTCAGGTTATCGACGCCGGTGGCCAACACGGCAAAGTGGCCTCCCTTGAGCACCGAAAAGTCGCGCAGCAGGACGTTACGGCAATTTTTGAGCGCGATGGCTTTGTTGCCGACCCCGGCTTGCTCAGCCTTGAAACCGGCGTAATTGCCCCGCGTTCCGCCTTGACCAAAGGAGAGTCCCTTGCCGTGAATCAGGCCTGGGCCGAGGATCGAGATGTCGCTGATGTTCTCACCGAAGAACAGCGAGTTATTCCAGTGATTATGACCGTAATCCTGAAATTGTTCCCAGGGCTGCGCCGGGCCAGCCGGGTCATAGACGCCTCCGTTGTAGCCCGTTGTTTCACCGGGCTTCGGGGAGTCCGCCGCGAGAATGGTGCAGCCCTGCGAGAGGTAAAGGCTGACCATCGACCGCAGGCGAATGGTGAAGCAAAGATAAGTTCCCGCCGGAAAGAATAAAGTTCCCCCGCCCGCCGCGGCGACGGCTTCGATCGCCCTGTTGATTGCAGGCGTGTCCACGGTTTTGCCGTCACCCGTGGCGCCATAGCTGCGAACATTGAAAAGACCTTCGGCCGGGACAGTTTGCGAAGATTGGGAGCGAGCCACATGACCCACGGTCGAGACAAGGGCAAGTGGCGAGAGCTTGATGAGATCGCGGCGTTGCATGGCATCCCTTCTTGAATCACCTCCGCCAAACCATTCGAGAAGCCTCCTCGAACTTCTTCGGAGATGTGATTTTTCCGTTGCATTTACTCCGGCAGAGTCACCCGGCGCAATGCTCACATAAAGGAAGGATTGCAGTTGAGGCTCCGATTATGTCCGCTGCCGGGGTTTGTGACAACGCTATCATGCGCCACGTAAGACTCTACATCCGGACAAATCGTCCCGTCAAAGCCCGCGCGATCCACAGAGATGAAAATCTCCGGTCCACCGGGGTTTGACCAGGCCCTTTAGGCGCTTTTCGCAGCTGGACAGAGAAGCCTTAAAAAGCCCTTGACAACTGAATTTCACCAAGTATAGATTTATTGCGCTCACTATGACAGCGTTGTCATGCGTCGGAAATAGACAGCGTTGTCACGGAGACGTGGCACTGCACGAGGATGGATAGAGCAAAACCAGCTTCGGCAGCTTTTAAGGAGGCTTGAAAAATGCAAATCAGCAGACTCAGAATGAATAGGTTTCGGCATGTCGGCAGACCAGTCGACGCCGAAGCAAAACCCTCTTCTCGCGCGACCTCGCGCTTCAGCAACATAAACCCAGCCAATCTCTGCGCACTTGTTCTCTGTTTTGCCGTTCTTCTATTCGCTGCAAAGGCAAATGCACAGGCGTCCGGAGCCGGCAACATTCAGGGAACCGTTACAGATTCTACAGGGGCAGTGGTTGGGAATGCCGTTGTCTCGCTGACCGAGGCCAGTACGCAGGTCACGCTCAAAACCAAGACCAATTCGGCTGGCCTCTATGCCTTCCCGAACATCAATGTCGGTACCTATACGCTGAAAGTTGAGGCTCCCAATTTCGAGACCTACGTTTCCTCGAACAACGTTTTGGAAGTCGGCAGCAGTGATACCATCAATCCAGTCCTGACCGTCGGCAGTCAAAATATTGTGGTGCGAGTTACCACCGAGGGCATGCATCTGCAGACGGAAGACCCAAAGTTCAAGCAGGTCATCGATAACACCGAGCTTACCGAGATGCCGCTTAATGGCCGCACCATGGAGGGCCTGGTTTCGCTGGTCGGCGGGACACAGAATAATAGTGTGGGCGATTCAAACGGCAGCAAGTTCCCCACCCAATCCGGAGGCATATCCATCAACGGCGCGCAGGGCAATGCGGTCAGCTGGCGGCTGGATGGCGGCGATAACATTGACTTCATGGGCGGCAACAACGGCCCGCTGCCGTTCCCGGATGCAATCGGCCAGTTCAGCGTGGAGACGGCTGCGCTCGGCGCGCAGGACGGCGTCGAAGCCGGCGGCCTGGTGAACATGGTCACCAAATCGGGCACCAATACCTTCCACGGATCGGCGTTCGAGTTCATGCGCAACAATTACATCGACGCCACAAATTTCTTCGCTACCTGCACTCCGGTTGCTCCCGCTACTACCTGTACGGCAAAGGATACCCTGCACCAGAACCAGTACGGCTTCACCTTCGGCGGGCCTGTCCGCATACCGAAACTTTACGACGGCCGCAACAAGCTCTTTGCCTTCGCAGCATTTCAGCACTCCCATTCCGATCAAGCGAGCGCTACGAAGACTGCATATATTCCCACCGCGGCGAACCTTGCAGGCGATTTTTCCACCACGGATCCCGCTCCGGTCGCATCGGGTGGAACTGGCGTTGCTAATTCGTGCGGAGGAGTTGCCCAACTGGTCGATCCGCAAACCGGCGCTGTTCTGCCCGGAAATAAATACAATCAACCTGGCGGTCCTGCCCTTCCAGCGTGGAATTCAGCCGCGCTGTCGCTGATTAAGCAATTTCCGGCTACGACGGATCCCTGCGGATTCGTCGGTTTTGCCATTCCCAACATCACTGCCGACAACGAGTTCGATACCCGGGTCGATTACACCATCAACGCCAAGAACAACTTGTATGTCCGGTACTTCCTCGATAGCAATCAGATCCCAAGCTTTTACTCGCCAACCAATATCTTCCTGACCACCCAATCCGGCAATCCCGAGATTCGGTGGCAATCCATCACACTCGGATGGAACTATATCATCAGTGCCTCCCTTGTGAATTCGGTGCATATCACAGGGTTGCGGCGCCAGTTGAGCCGCGGTTTCAATCCCGCCACTCCCAACGCCTCCGCGTTCGGCATCAAAGACTTTCAAGCTGTGCCAGCCGGCATCTGGATCAACTATTCGACCTCCGGGAAAAATCATGGAGCCTCCAGCGGTATCGGCGGCGGGTCCAACCTGCTGGCCACGATTAACGACGATACGCCGATCGATGTCTCCGATGACGTGACCTGGGTACGCGGCAAGCACCAGTTCACATTCGGCGGAGGCTTCGTCCGGAATGAACTGAATGTCAACAATGGTTACGAAGCCAACGGGGACTTTACCTTTAATGGCCAATACAGCATAGCAAGCGGTTTTGGCGACGCCAATCTGGATTTGCTTGAGGGTGCCATGAGCGGCTTCGGGCAGAGCAAGCCGCAGCAGAACGCGCTCCGTGGCTCGATGCCCACGCTCTACTTCCAGGATACGTACCATGCCTCCCCGAGGCTGACAATGACAGGGGGCGTTCGCTGGCAGCCGCTGTTCTTTCCGTACGATTACTTCCACCGTGGAACAACGTTCAACATGGCTGCCTTCCTGGCCAACAAAACCAGCTCTGTGTACCCGAACGCACCTGCGGGAACATTCTATTATGGGGATCCTGGTGTCTCGGCTAACTTTACGTCAAATTCACCCCTGACTTTCAATCCCAATGTTGGATTCTCATACGATCTTACCGGCAATGGCAAAACGGTGCTTCGTGCCGGTGCGGCGTACGCCTATGATCAACCGAACTTCTTTATCCAGCAGCGCGTACAGCAGAATGCGCCGTTCTCCCTACTGACCGGACCGAATACCGGGGCGCAGCTATGCTTCACTGATCCCTGGCTTATTGGCGGTACCGGAAATGCCGGCTGCGCCCAGACGGGTGGGACGGATATCTCTCCCTACCCGCAGCCTGCGGTTCCCAGCCCGGCCAATGCCACTTTCGCGCAGCAGAGCCAGTACATCGTGTTGCAAAACAAGTTTCAGATGCCCGATACCCTGCAATGGACTGCCAGCATTCAGAAGGAACTGCCACACGGCTGGTCGGTTCAGATCTTCTATACCGGTAACAGAACACAGCATCAAATCGAGGGGAGTGGATTCAACCAGGCGGTGTACACGCCCGGTGTTTGGGGAGCGGCTGGTACCGGTTGCGGCCCTGTTGTTACAACAGGCCCTGGGGCAACAGCCGGGGGAACAGTCGGCGGGGGCCCGGTCGGATCTCCGTGCTCGGTTAATAGCCTCAACAAGACCTGGCTCAATCCTGCGACCAATAAGAACCAGACGCTTACTATCAACACTCAATCACGGCTCGCACTCACCGAGGCCAATCCGGCTCAGGGAAACCTCTATAGCGGCGGCAACGGTTCGCCTTCGCTTATCGAGGACAACAACGGCATCAGCAACTACAACGGCGTCATCGCAACTGTGCAGCACCGCTTCTCGTCAACCTTCAACATCCAGTCCAACTACACTTGGTCCAAGTGCCTGAATGATCAGGATCCTCAGGGAGATATCAGCGGCGAGCAATACTCAAATCCCCTCAATCCGAGGGTGGATTACGGTCCCTGCGGCTCCGATATTCGCCAGAACTGGAACACCAACCTCGTTGCCAAGAGCGCATTCCCACTCCATGGCATTGCAGGCTATCTGGTGAACAACTGGGAGGTTGCGCCGCTGCTCCGCGTCGTTACCAGCACGCCCGTAAACGTCACGCAAGGCCAGGATGTATCGTTCACCGGCAACGGCGGCGACCGTCCCAACCTGGTGCCCGGTGTACCCATATACCAGAAAACAAAGATTCTGTCTAACGGGGGCAAGGACCTGTATGCTGTCCGGTCCTGGTTGAATCCGGCCGCCTTCACCGATAACACCGTATACGGAACCCAGGGCAACGTCAGCAGAAATGCTTTCCGCGGTCCCATCTACTTTCAGAATGATGCCAATGTCTCGCGTATATTCCCCATCCACGAGCAGTTCAGCCTGCTTCTTCGACTAGAAGCGTACAATTTCCTGAACCATCCGTCTTTCAGCAACCCTGGTGGCGGCGGTCCTACATTTACAACAGCAGCCAACAGCTTCGGCACTATCTCAGGAACCTCTGTTAACGCCAGAGTCTTCCAGGGCGCTATCAAAGTGACCTTCTAGGTCTTTGACTGCTTAAAGAAGACTCCCCCATGCCCTATCCTTTCGCCCGCTGCTTGGGCGAAAGGGTGGGATAGCACGAACTGAACAAGTACGACCTCCTGAACCCGGCGAGCATCTACTGAGTAGTGCTCAGTAAATGCTCACCGGGAGTTTTTTCGCGCGAGCTCCGGCGGTATGCAGCACTTCCTAGCTTTGCTAGCCGCACCGGGCAAGTCATTCTTCCACGCAAAACATCGCCTGAGCGCATGGCGGCGCTTTAACCATTCCGCAGGCGGAAATCCGCCTGGCAATTCACCAGAATTTCCGGAGAACCCATGCAACATACAGACCGCGTCTGCTTTATCCGCAATGCCGTCGTAGCCGCACTCTTTCTCGTGACTTCGCTTGCTTTCGGGCAAGAGGCCAACAATATCCATCCATCCGGCAAAGCGCCCTTAATGAGGCTTATTCCTCGTTTCGAGTCGCCCGCTGTGCCGGCCATGAGCGCGGAAGAGGTGGAGGTTCCGAACTTTCATCCCGGCGCCCCACAGCCAGATGGGCTTCCCGGTACAGGCATGGCGCAGCATCCCATGCTCTATATCGGCGAAGGCAACAACAAGATGTTTCTAGTGGACCAGGGCAAGATTGTCTGGACCTATTCGACCGGAGGCGGATGGGAGTACGACGACGTATGGATGCTCTCAAACGGAAATATTCTATTCACTAGAATGCAGTACATCGCCGAGATCACACCGGAGAAGAAGGTCGTCTGGCGCTATGACGCTCCCGCGGGCACCGAGATTCATGCCTGTCAGCCAATCGGCAAAGATAAGGTGCTCTTTATCGTGAACGGCCTTCCTCCCAGGCTGATGGAAGTAAATATCAAGACGAAAGCAGTGGAGGTCGAGCACGTCCTGCCTGCGATAAGCGAGACCGATCGGAAGACAGTGCATGCGCAGTTCCGTCGCGTCCGGTATACATCCAAGGGAACCTACTTGCTACCGTTTCTTGAGATGAATCGAGTCGTCGAGTATGACAAGAATTTCAAAGAAATCTGGTCCTACGATATTACAAAACCATGGGCGGCCATTCGCCTGAAGAACGGCAACACGCTCATCACAGATGAGAGCGACGTCTTAACGCGCGAAGTCAACCCGAAAAAGGAGACAGTTTGGGAGGTCTCAAAGGCTGACATCCCGGACCAATACTGGTACGGCAATGCGCAATCCGTCACCCGTCTGGCGAATGGCAACACCATCATCTGCTCACGAGGCGGAAACGACCACGGACCGCAACTCGTAGAGATTACTCGGGACAAGAAAGTCGTCTGGGTACTCAAGGACTGGGAGGACTTTGGCCCTGCTACGGCTGTCCAGGTGCTCGATGAACCCGGCATTCCTGAACGCCCAGGGGATTCTCTGCACTAAGAGCATGACCGCAACATGACAAGAATAAGCGGTCAGGCGCCAGCTTTTCCGGGTTTCCATTCTTGGAGGCCTTCGTGCATGAGATGCAACTTAGCCGTCGTTATAGCCAGTTGCACCAGCAGGGCAATAGAACCATTCTCGTGACCCATCTAATTCCTGATACTCGAAGCCAATGATTCCAGATTGGTGTGTTTCGTTTCTGGATATACGAATAAAATCACGAAGAACTGAATGACCATAAGGACCGCGAGGCACGCAAATACTTTCCCGCCCAGCCTCGTTTCTATCGCAGGGAAAGAACAGATAATGATGGCGTTGGCAACCCAAAGTACAGTGCTACCGAAGCTTTGTCCGCGTGCGCGGACCGGGAGGGGGAATAACTCGCTAAGGTAGACCCAGACAACCGCACCTTGGGAAAAGCCAAAGCACACGTTGTAACATAACAAAACGACGATTACCGCTTCGGCGGGCCAGCCCATATAGCGAATCGCAGGGAGAATGAAAAGGCACGCACTCATGCCTACAGCTCCCGCTAGCAGAAGCGGCTTGCGGCCCACTTTATCAATGACACTTACTGCGATTGTGGTCACCAAGAGACTAAATGCGGCCGTCCATATTGCGTCTTTGCGCCCGTTCAAACGCCCCGATCCGAGTTCCGCAAAAACATCGAGAATGTAATAAAGAAGCACGTTGACCCCTGTGAGCTGATTGAAAATGGCAATGCTAGCAGCCAGAAGAATTGGCCGAGCATGCCGCCGCGAGAAGAGGTTCAACTGCCGCGAAGCTCTAAACTCCTCGAGTGACGCGACAAGCTTGGCCTGATCAGCATCGGGATTGTCCGATCCAAAAGCTTTCAGAGTTGCATCGGCCTCAGCGGTTCGCCCCTTGAGGGCAAGCCAGCGCGGGCTTTGGGAAGCGTGCAACAGAATTGCCCCGCACAGAAGCGCAAACACGCCGCCAGAGGCAAAGGACCATCGCCATGCCGAGTCGAGCGGGAAATGGCGAGAAAATATATAGCCCAGGCCAAAAGCCAGCACTACACCAATGCTGACATTTACTTGGAAACTGCCCACCACCCGTCCTCGCCAAAGAGGTGGAGCAATCTCAGCGAGGTACAAGGGTGCGGCCACCGAGGTGAGACCGATTGCAATACCGCACCCGAAGCGAGAGATTACAAACTGTAAATAGCCGAAAGCGAACGCTGTGCCAAACGATGCAAGGCAGTAAAGAAACGCGGAAAGAAGCAACGTCCTGCGCCGATCAATCGAATCCGCTATAAATCCAGCAAAAATCGACCCCAGGATTGTCCCGAAAAGAGCAGACGACATCGCCACACCGAGCGCAGGAGCTGAAAGCACAAATTGTGCTCTCAACCCCAGCGTGGCACTGGAAATTGCCCCGATATCATAACCAAATAAAAGGCCACAAAACGAAGCCGCAACAACGGAGAGTGCTAACTGCCAATTCATTTCACTGATCTTTATGGTACTGGTCAGAGAATACTCCCGTCTTGAATCGCATGAGGGTAACTCTTTCTTTGTAGAGTGCTCGTATCAACGGCTATCTGGTCGCCTTCAGTGCTCTAAATCCCCCCGGATGCTCGGAATTCCAAGTTCATCGAGAATCTGAACAGCAGAGGCAGCGCCAAAGTGGATCCAATCCTGTATTACCCACATCACTCTTTTACCAGACATGCACCATGATGGCTGGCAGGCACACAGCTCCGTGCCCAGTCTCGGCCGGTCTCAAAAATCGCATCCGGGGACCGTTATCTCTTGAGGTAAAGACAATGCTGTCTACCGTTACGAAGCGGAAGAGTACACCCTTATGACATCGTTGTCAAAAGTTGTGTTTTTCCTGTATGCTTGCTCTGGCACAATTATCAAAGACGAACGTTCGCTGGTCGTTAGAGTGGTTTTCTGTCGACTTCCGCTGCGACATCGCTAAGGGGCCAAGTGTCCGTTTTGCGCACATTTGCCAGCAATTTAGTGAAAGAGAGATGTATGAATCGACGGCAATTCTCAATCGGGACATTGGCGGTTTTGGCAGGCGGTGTCCGGGAAGCGAATAGCTCTGCCGGCGCATTCAGTGAGCCCGGTTCGGCCCTCCGGAAAGCAGAAGTGAACGTTCCTCGCGAGGCCCTTGCGACGGGCCGCCCCCCTGAGAGCCAGCGGGCTTTCGTCAGTGCAGCCGTGGAAGATGCCATAGTCGACGTCAAGCGCAAGATTAGGAATCCACAACTCGCCGCGCTGTTTGAGAATTGCTATCCGAATACGCTCGACACGACAGTGCGGCTATCAGTACGAAATGGAAAGCCGGATTCATTTATCATTACCGGCGACATTGCCGCGATGTGGCTGCGCGATTCTACCGCCCAGGTGATGCCGTACTTACATCTGGCGCCGAAGGACAAGAACCTCCAGTTGCTTTTTAGGGGGCTCATTCACAGGCAGGCGGACTGCATACTCCTGGATTCCTATGCCAATGCATTCTACGCAACCGACATAACGGGCGTCTTCTCCACGGACGTAACCGACATGCGTCCTGGCGTACACGAGCGCAAATGGGAGGTCGATTCACTCTGTTATCCCATACGCCTTGCGTACAATTACTGGAGCGTAACTGGCGACTCTGAACCTCTAGATGAGAGCTGGCATAAGGCTGCGCGGCGCATAGTGGGCACCTTCCGTGAACAGCAACGTCTCAAGAACGATGGCCCATATCGTTTTCAGAGACTCACTCAGATGTTCTACGATAATTCGCCGAACCGCGGTCTCGGCAATCCGACGCGAAAGATCGGCTTGATACACTCGGCTTTTCGTCCATCAGACGATGCTTGCCTCTTCCCGTTTCTCATACCCTCAAATCTGTTCGCTATTGTTTCTCTCCGCCAGCTCCAGCATCTTTCGATTGCCGTATTTCGCGATCAGGATCTGGCCGACGATGCCGCGCGGCTGGCGGACCAGTTGGACGCCGCGATCACGAATTATGCGATCGTGAATCACGCCGTGCATGGCAAGATCTATGCATTTGAGATTGACGGATTCGGGAATTCTCTGATGATGGACGACGCCAACGCGCCAAGCCTGCTTTCCCTGCCCTGGCTCGGCTGCTGCGACCTCGAAGACGCCACTTACCAGCGGACACGGGCGTTTGCCCTCAGCGATGACAATCCTTACTTCACCCGGGGCGTAGCAGAAGGCATCGGCAGTCCACACGTGGGTCCAGGCAAGATATGGCCGCTCTCGATCATCATGCGCGCCTTGACAAGCCACGATTCAAACGAGATTTCACACTGCTTGAGAATGCTGCTGGACACCAGCGCTGGAACAGGCTTCATGCACGAGTCCTTCGATGCCAACGACCCAAGCAAATACACGCGCGCGTGGTTTGCATGGTGCAATTCTCTTTTCGGCGAGCTTGTAGTTCGTGTCGCCGCTTCTCATCCAGCGATTTTGGAAATGAGCTAAGCGAGTAACCCGCGGCTGAACCCTTGGCTTCGCAGTACATCATTATTCTTGCAGAATTCAAAGAAGACAGCCTGATAAGGCGGAGGAGGAGATCGAATTATGAGTCCTAAATGTTCACGACGGAGTGTATTGAAGGGGGCCGGTCTCTCGGCCGCGTTGCTTGGACTACCCGGTGGGGCGACACACTTGGGTGCCGCAGAAATTGCCACCCGCTACGACTTTGAGCCCAAATCGAGGAACGCGCCCCTGGGCGAGGCTCGCGGCATCCATCCTGGACGAGTGGTTTGGGCGCATGATCCCCGGGTTGCACGCTGGAGCGGACAAGTGGCTCAAGCCAGCGGGCATTGGTGGGCGGACACCAGCACCAACCAGGAACGCGTGGACGCGATGCTCTCGGAAACACTGCGCAGCCTGACCGGCGCTAAGAGCGACGAAGCGGCATGGGCAAAGATACTCGGCTATTACAACCAACGGGTCCATGGAACCGGTCGAGGCTATTCGCCTGGCGAAGCAGTTGCTGTGAAGGTGAATCTGAACAGCAGCTATGCCGCAGCTCCGGACAATGTTGTGAATGTGTCTCCGCAGGTGGCCTTGGCCATGGTGAGGCAACTGGTGCGCAGAGCGAAGGTGCACGAAACCGATATCATCGTTTACGACGCGCGCCGCAGCATCTATCCTGCCCTGCTCACGAAGATTTGGATGGAGTTTCCTGATGTTCGCTTTGTGCAGTGGGAAGCGCCCACGGTGCCTCAACCCGTAAACCCGCATTACGGTGACTACCGCGGACTTGAGGGGGCGCAATGGATGGAAGGCATCAGTTACTCCACCAACCAGAATGAATACTATGACGCCAAGTTAATTCCGAAACAGATCAAGGACGCTACCTATCTGGTGAATGTGGCGCTGCTCAAAGCTCATTCTTATCCCTATGCCGCACACGAAGGTGGTGATGAGGGACAGACCGGCGTAACCATGACCGGCAAGAACCACTTCGGCTCGATCAAAGGCACACCGGAGTTGCACGGAGCAATCAATACGAACCGGCAAGGCACACCGCACGCGTATTCTCCGATTGTCGACCTGGCCGCTTCGCCCAACCTCGGTGCTAAAACGATCCTGTTCGTCCTGGACGGACTCTACTGCGCCCGGCGGCATCAATCTTATCCGCTGCATTTCCCGAATCCGCCTTTCAACAACCAGGTAATTCCCTATGAGAATCCAGAGTGGCCTTCGAGCCTTCTGGCCTCAATGGATGGCGTGGCGCTGGATTCCGTAGGGCTCGACATTCTGTACTCGCAGACAAAGAATAACGACGATGAGCATGGGCATCCGCGCATCATGATCCGTCAGAATGCCGACGATTACTTGCAGGAGATGGCGTCGCCACATAATCCGCCATCGGGGACCGCATACATGCAGGCAGGCAAGCCGGTTGCAAGCCTGGGTGTCTTTGAGCACTGGGATAGCGACACCACACAGCAGTATTCGCGGAACAAGGATCCGCGGAACGGAAAAGGAATTGAATTGATTTACCTGCCTATAAAGTCATAGCGCTCGGTGGTCTGCGAAAATGCTTGATCCATTCCGAGCATTCTCCGTGGGTGCAGCCAGTTCCCACGGAGAATTGCGGCCACCCAACTCCCGGCCGCTAACTCCATACCCGAATTGCCGCCTCGGTCTAAAGCTATTGGAGCTTACGCCCAACGTTTTCGGGGCAACCATTAGCGAAGTCGCCTGACCCTCCGGCAAATGCCGCCGCCGCAGGTATTGTTCCGTCCGCCCGTTATATCGGCAAAGATGGTCTGCGGCGAGAGATAATGGATAGACGGTCTCCCACAAGAGGCAAATATCTGAAAATGATAGCGAAAAACGGTTCCATAACCCTGGTTGATGTGGCGCGATTGGCTGGCGTATCGCTGAAAACAGCCTCGCGCGCTTTGAACGACTCTCCCGAGCTTCGCCCCGAAACCGGCGCTCGCGTGCGCGAAGCCATGGCGCGACTCGGCTATCAGCCGAACGAATTGGCCAGGGGATTGAAGGCGAAGCGTTCGGTCGCGATCGCGATGATCGTTCCGAATCTAGCCGACCCATTCACATCAGCCGCTGTACAGGCCGTTCAGGAAGTAGCCCGAGAGCGCGGATTCGCAGTTATTCTCGCCAGCTCTAGTGGAGATTTTACTCTCGAAGAAGCAGAGCTTCAGATCATGCTCAGAAGACAGATCGATGGTGTCGTCCTGATCGCGGCCAGCAGCGGCAAGAGCAATCTCAAGCCGCTGCTGGCAAAGAACGTGCCCATTGTAGTTGTTGACGAGCCCGTCCGCGGCGAAGAGGTGGATACCGTTACAGTGACCAACCGCAAGTCGGCCCGCGCAGCCACCGAGCATCTACTTGCTCACGGCTACAGACGGATTCTTGCCGTGGGAGCTCGTCCCCGTTTGTACACGTGCTCCGAGCGCGTCGCAGGCTATCGATCCGCGGTAAGAAGTGCGGGAGCAGAACCGGTCGAATTGTTGGTTCAGCATGAGAACGACTTGACTCCAGAGCTTCTTTCGCCATTCATAACCGGTCCCAACCGTGTTGAGGCCATATTTACCCTCAACTGGGTCTGCACTATGCGGGTTTTGCGCGCGCTCAACGCAGAGAATAAGAAGATACTGAAGGATTTTCCCCTCATTTCATTCGACGATTTTGAGCTTGCCGAAATGATTCCACCGGGCTTAACTGTTGTGCGCCAACCAGCGCATGAACTAGGGCGCCAGGCGGCGAATGCCCTCTTCGAACGAATAGGGGAGGCGCGAAAGCAGCCTCCACGGAAGATCATTCTCGACACAGAGTTCATCGTTCGTGGATCCTGCGGCTGCAAGCCAAAGGATGAGGGATAACACCCATTTCCATCTCGGAAGCGACTTGTCTCTAAGAAGGAAGTGA
>Ga0302319_10006278_pt1 | contig 23643 bp, 14 predicted proteins | sample Bog_T0_2_FD_203319 | JGI IMG/M metagenome (GOLD analysis project Ga0302319, IMG submission 203319) | Peat permafrost microbial communities from Stordalen Mire near Abisko, Sweden - Bog_T0_2 | ecosystem: Environmental > Terrestrial > Soil > Wetlands > Peat | place: Sweden: Abisko, Stordalen Mire...
ACGTAGAGGGAAATCTTGTTTGTCATCTCCCGTGCAGCCGGCGGAGCCTGCGCGAGTTTCTCTTCTTGACTCGGGTTCAGATGGATCTGATTGTCCACCACCTGTTGCATGCCAACTTTGAGGAAGACGGCCGCAAAAAACAGATAGCCAACTGCGGACAGGATCAACCACGGCATCCACCAGCTCTTGTTGCCGCGCTTGATGTCTTCAAACGTTTTCGACGGCGCGGTAAACGTGTTGGTTACGCGCTGCCACTGGCTGAGCCCGGACTCCTGCGGGTCCGCCGCGGCCACCGATTGAACTCCAATATCGCTCATGATTCCGCCTCTCGAAAGCAGTTTTAGGCTGAGATACGTCTCCTGGGAGGATGGACCGCGCATCGTTGCGAGCGGTTGCATTTTGTCGGGACAGAAACAACCGATTGTAGCGAACGCATTCCGGCCACGCCGGGAATTGAAATGCATTTGCCCGCGATTGTAACCCTGAAGGTCCTGAAAGGCCCAATCAATTTTCTCTTATGTCTTTCTTAGGTGTCCGATGCGCCATGCGGAGTTGGACTCCCGTGGACCTTACCGTCCCAGCGCCGCAATGGCGCCGGGTCCATCCGCCGTTTGCGGGTCGGTCCTGGGGCGGACACGCCTGCGCGATCCCGTCTTGCCCCTTCCAATCCTCGGCTGCGCAGCCCCGAGCGCGGGCGCAGGCGGCACGTAGTTTTTGTAGACCGTAATGTGGAAGCAGGCCTGCTGAAACTCCTCCTCCACATCGATCTTTCCGGCCTGCTCCAGCGGCAAGAGCTGGGTCCGCATCCAGGCGACTTCCTCACGGCTCAGCGGGCCCTTGGCGATATCGATTGTGGCGCCGGTAAGGTGCGGGCTGACAATGTCTCCCTCGGCTGCCGCCGCATTCCCGTTAATCTCCATCAGGCGCTTCTGGTAAGCGACAGTCCGCACCGCGGAGCTAACCTCGAGCGGGCGGTGAAACTGGGCAGCATGCAGGCGCGCAAGGTCGGCCAGAAAGCGCGCGGTCCAAGGCCGGCAATAGCGGTGGTTCTGCGGCAGGTTTCCGTTCACGACCAACGCCACGGAAGCCGGTACGGGAACCAGCAGCTTATGCACGATCCGGTCCGCCAGATCTTCTTCGTCCTCGATCCGCTCCAGCCCCTCGTCTTCCGACCTGGTATTTTGCCGCTCCAGCGACGCGCGCGACCCCACCAGCGGCGCCGGCATGACCAGGCGCCCGCTGCGCAGCGAAACCGGCCTGCTGGTTGCCAACGCGCCTGGGGCTCTTGTGTCTATCGAGGCGATCTCAGTCTGGCCGGAAGCACCCTGAGCATCTCTCGATCGCGATTCCGCCTCGCCGGCAGGCGCTTCATCCTGGCTGGCCGGACTTAGCAGCCCCAGGGGCGCATCCTGTGGGGATTTGGCCGGCGATTTTGACTCGCTCGCCGGCACCACTATCGCATTGGCGGAAACCTCCAGCGCGATTCCAGGGGCCTGCGGCGAGTCCGGCGAAACCGAATCGGTACTCGCGGGAAGCGCTTCCGGAGCAGGGCGAACCGCGGCCACGCGCGTGGAGGGTTCAGTCATATTGGGCGCAATGTCTACCTGCGGGGTGGAGTGGCCAGACCATCGAGAAGAAACGTTTGCCGCACTGCGAGAATACTCAGTCTGTCTGAGGGGAGCCTTGCGATTCCGCGCGGAAAGCCCGGTGATCACAGGAGGAGTTCTGCGCTCGCCTGGCGGGGCTGACCGGCGGCGATCCTGCGCCAGCTTTGTGCGTGGAGCGCCGGCGTCAGGGTACTTGCGAAGCGCTTCAAGTCCGCTTTCGCGACGGGTTCCACGCAGGCCGGCGTGTCCGCTGGCATGTACACTTGTCCGGCCAACCGCTTGGGCTGCCGTGTGTTGCGTCTTCTTGTGGGGAGTGGCCGGGGACTGGGCGTTCCTGTGGGTCTTCGCCGGGGAAACCGTCGAACCGTTGGCTGAGGATCCGATGAGTGCAGCCAGCACAAAAACTGTGGACACAATCCGGAACATAAGGAGTGTGCGGAGAAACCAGAGCATCCTTAGTTTAGACGCATCCGCATTGGTTTTGGAGTACCTCGCCAGATGCGTTTGCGTCCGATAACTGGAGCGCGCATGACAGGAAGCAACGAGGCGAGTCGCCCCTGGAAGGAGCCTAGCCGCCCGTAAAGATGCTGCGAACTTTTTCAGAGTCAAATTGATATTTACTATTGGTGTATATTTCCGGAGTCGAGGTGCACATGGCCGCGAAGACTGAAACGAGCGCAAAGCATACGGACGCCAAGCTCTTCTGGAATGGCCGCAGCCAGGCCGTGCGTTTGCCCAAGGAGTTCCGTTTCGAAGGCGACCGGGTGCGCGTGACCCGCTTTGGCGCGGGCGTGTTGCTGGAACCTGTGCCGGAGGAGAAGAAGGAAACGGTCGAGGAGTGGTTTGCGCGCTTCGATGCGCTCAAGGGCGACCCGCTATTTCCCGAGGGGCGCAAACAAAACCTCGCGCCCATTCGTGAGTATTTCAAGTGAGCTACCTGCTCGACACCAATGTCTGCATTTCCCTGATCAACGGAACGACTCCAAGGGTGCGCACACATTTCATACAGGCCGCTGGCCGCAAAGCATCCATCTCAACCTGTTCGATTGTTGCGCATGAGCTTTGGTACGGAGTTGCCAGGAGTGGCCGTGTCGCTCAGAACGCCAATCGACTTATGGCTTTTCTAGCTCGCGCTGCCGCCGTACTTGATTTTTCCGCGCAAGATGCTCAAGCTGCCGGCGAGATTCGTGCAGAACTCGAACGCACGGGGGAACGCATCGGCGAATATGACACGCTGATTGCGGGTCAGGCCTTAGCCAGGAATTTGATTCTGGTGACAGCAAATACGCGAGAGTTTGCGCAGGTTAAGTGGCTGGCCGTAGAGGACTGGACGTTATAAGTTGCCTGGTCCCGCGGCCGCGGGACCCTGGATGCGCGCAGGACGGGAACTAGAATCAGGTTCACCTTCGCAGGCCGCGAGCCCCGAGTCTCGCCCATGAAACCCGGGGCTGGCGCCGGAGGCTCAGCCGCTTACTGCAACAGGGTCGGCTCGTCTTCCTTCAGTTCTTCCGGCGGAATGATTACTGCCGCGGCTATCTTGTCGTCGGGCTCGAGATTCAGAAGGCGCACACCCTGCGTGGCTCGTCCCGCGGCGCGAATGGTTTTGGTATCGATGCGGATGATCTTGCCGAACTGGCTGATCGCCATCAACTCCGAAGTCTCGTCTACCAGGAGAATGGACGCAGACTTGCCCACCTTTGAGGTTGCCTTCAGGTTGTTGACACCTTGCGCTGCCCGGGCGGTGAGGCGGTACTCGTCAATATCGGTGCGCTTGCCGAAGCCGTTCTCAGTAACCGTGAGGATCAGAAACTTGCTGACTCCGAGGCGATCGTCCAACGCTTTCAGGGCCTTGTAGGTTTCATCGACAAGCTTTTCGGCGGCTTTTTCGGCAGCCTTCAGCGACTCGTCGGTCGGGGAGCCTTTTCTTTTTTCCTCGCGCGCTTTTTGCAGGGCTTCCTTCGCACCGATGTGCTCGGCTCTCAGACTGGCAAGCCGGGGAGTGAGCCCTAGCTTCCCAGCGCACTCATCTCGATTCAGATCCCGCGTCTCATCGGAGTCAGTGATGGCGACGCCAATTACCTGGTCGCCTTTTTTGAGGGAGATGCCTTTGTTTCCTGCGGCATTGCGACCCATGGGGCGGAGACCCGACCCGTTGCCTTCCGGATCGTACTTCTCGTCGAAGCGGATGGCCATGCCCTCGCGGGTTGCCATGAAGATGGTCTGCTTGCCGTCTGTGATGCGGGCGTCGATGAGGTCGTCGTGCTTCTCATCAATGGCAATGGCAATGATTCCGCGCGCCATTACGTTACTGAAATCCTTGAGCGGGGTCTTTTTGACAATGCCGTTTCGGGTGGCGAAGAAGATGAATTTTCCTTCTTCTTCCAGGTCGCGAACGGGGAGGATGGTGCGGACATTTTCGCCTGGCTGCAGATTCAGCAGGCTCTGCATCGATTTGCCCTTGCCGGCTGCGCTGACGTCGGGAATCTCGTACACCTTCAGCCAGTAGACGCGCCCGGTGTTGGTAAAGCACAGCAGGAAAGCGTGCGTCGAGTCCACGATGAGCTGTGCGACGAAATCTTCCTCGCGCGTCTTCATGCCTGTGCGTCCGGTTCCGCCGCGCCGTTGCTGGCGATAGATCGAGATGGGCGTCCGTTTCAGATAGCCTTGATGGCTCACCGTGACGGCCACCTGCTCGTCGGCAATCAGGTCTTCAAGCTGCAGCTCGGCGGACTCGTCGACGATCTGCGTGCGCCGCGCGTCGCCGTACTTGTCCCTTACATCTTCAAGCTCCTTGACGATGACCGCGCGCAGCTTTTTATCGCTGGCGAGGATCGACTCGTACTCCGCGATCTTCTCGCGTACCTGCTTCAACTCGTTCAGCAGCTCGTCAATGGAAAGCTGCGTCAACCTGTAGAGTTGCAATTCGAGAATCGCATCGATCTGGCGGAGCGTGAGGCCCTTTTCCTCTTGCGGCAGCCGCTCCCGATCCAGGTTGAGGATGATGTCCTTGCCTTTGCCCCACGCATACAGATTCTCGCGCGCCTCAACCCTGGAGCCCGAGCCGCGGATGATTTTGATCACCTGGTCGAGGTTGTCGAGCGCGATTTTGTAGCCTTCCAGAATGTGCTCGCGCTCCCGCGCCTTGCGCAGCAGAAACACTGTCCGCCGCTGCACCACGTCGATGCGGTGATTGATGAAGCAGCGAATCGCCTCGTCCAGTCCCAGTTCCCGCGGCTGCCCGTTCAGCACCGCCAGGAAGATCATGGAGAAGCTTTCCTGCATCTGCGTGTGCTTGTAGAGCTGGTTGAGCACAATCTCCGGCTGCGATCCGCGCTTCAGCTCGATAACAATCCGCATCCCATCGCGGTCGCTCTCGTCGCGCACGTCGCTGATTTCGTCGATGATTTTGTCGTTCACCAGCTCGGCAATCCGCTCGATCAACTTCGACTTGTTCACCTGGTAGGGAATCTCGGTGACGATGATCGCCTGCTTTTCCTTGGTCAGGTTCTCCGTGGCCACCTTGGCCCGCATCATGAAGCGGCCGCGCCCGGACTTGTACGCCGCCGGGATGCCGGACTTGCCATACAGGAATCCGCCCGTTGGGAAGTCCGGTCCCTGCACGTGTTTCAGCACCTCGGCGAGGCCCGCGTTGGGGTTCTGCACCAGTTCGATGGCCGCGTTCACCACCTCAGTCAAATTGTGCGGAGGAATGTTGGTCGCCATGCCCACCGCAATCCCGCTGGACCCATTGACGATGAGGTTGGGAATGCGTGTCGGCAGCACGGTTGGCTCAAATGTGGACTCGTCGTAGTTCGGCGTAAAGTCCACGGTCTCCATCTCGATGTCCGCCAGCATTTCGCCGGCAATCCGCGACATGCGGCATTCGGTATAACGCATCGCGGCCGGCGGGTCGCCGTCCACCGAGCCGAAGTTTCCCTGTCCGTCCACCAGCGTGTAGCGCAGAGTGAACGGCTGCGCCATGCGCACCAGCGTGTCGTAGATGGCCGAGTCGCCGTGGGGATGGTAGACACCCATGGCCTGGCCCACCACCTTGGCGCACTTGGCGTACTTTTTGTTGTGCTCCAAGCCCATTTCGCTGAGGGTGTAGAGCACCCGCCGGTGGACAGGCTTCAGCCCGTCTCGTGCATCCGGCAGCGCGCGGCCGATGATCACCGACATCGAGTAGTCGAGGTAGGAGCGGCGCATCTCCTCTTCGATATTGATGGGAATAAGGTTGGTGCCGCCGTTGGGAGGCGTTGGCGCACCGAGAGGGAGTTGGGGATTCTGATCGTCTGCCATAGGGGTTTTCAGAGCCCGCCGAAAGGCGGCAGAAAGGTACGGATGAAAGCGGAGCCGGGGTCCGCGGGCTGTGCTTCTATTTTACGCGTGCAGGGGCCGTTTCAGCAAGGCTGGCGAGGATAATTAAGTCCTTATTATACTTACTTTTATAGCTTCTCCAGGAACGCGGTACAGAAGCGTCATCGAGCTCACGCCGCACGCTTGGATTTCGCCTTGGGTTTTGCTCTGTTTCCAGTCTTCTTTTTCGTCTTTTTCCCATCGTCGGACTCACCCAGTCCAATCAATAACACGGGGGCTCGATCCGGCAATTCGACCACCAGTTTCAGCTTGCCGCCAACCCCTTCGACGTAGCTGCGCAGCGTGGAAATGTAAAGGTCGGTGCGTTTCTCGATGCGCGAAACTCCCTCCTGCCCGATCTTGAGCTTCTTCGATAACCGCGCCTGGGTGAGTTTGCGTAAGCGGCGCACCTCGCGCAGACTCAGCTCCTCGGCAATCAACTCGGCAGCGCGCTGTTCAATGCGTTCTCGCCGGCCGGGCGGCAACTCCGCCAACATTTCTTCCAGAGAAATTGTCATTCCATTTTCCGTTCTTTGGCGATTGTTGCCAGATGGCGATCAAATCGTTCATCAGCTTCACGGATCAGGTTCTTGTAGAACCGCTTTTGTGAGACGCCTGCTTTGCTGCCGCCGACAGGCAAGATCGCCCTGCGTTTGGGATCAAAAGCAAAGGCAACACGCCAAACCCCGTCGGAAGACTTGTGGCGGAGTTCCTTCATGTTTGGGTACCGCGACCCCTTCAACGTGTCAACATCCGGACGGCCAAGCTGAGGGCCGAACTGCCTCAACTTGATCAGGAGCGCGAATAGTGCATCTTGGATCGCCTTCGAAAACCCGCGAAACTCTTGTGCAAAGTCATCATGAACGATGACCTCCCAGTGCTTCTCCTTTTCGGGAACACTCATTATTTCTCCTTGGGTGCTGGCCCTGCTCCCGGTCAGGCCGATCTACTAGTAGGGACAATACCACATTATGCCTTGGAGTGCCTAATGCATTAAGATGCATATTCCGCTCATTGAAGCAGTCAGCCTTGTTCGAGCGAAAGAAGCCCTCACAGCAGCCCCGGCAAGCTCATGACGCATAGCACCGCCTGCAGCGCAACAATGGCCGCTGCGGCAGCTACGGCCAACCGCCCCCGCGGGCCCTCGTACGCGTCGGCGAACACTCCGCCCACAAACGTGAGTAGAAACGGCAGCGCCCACAGCCAGGGAGCGCCAGGGGCGCCTTTTGTGACAAGAAGAAACAGGGTCAAAGCGAAGAGCAGAGGGGCCGTATTCCCGAAGTAACGCGACTTGTGGAGGCCCAGGTAGAGCACCACAGCGCCAGCCGAAGCCACAGTAATGCCGGCATTTCCCATTGCAGAAAAGAAGCGCCTCGCGGGGTCGAGCGAGACCCACAGCAACCCTGCCTCGGAACGGAAGACATAGCTGAACGCATCCGGCGAAAAACCGTAACAGGCAAACACCAGCACCAGCGCACCGGCCACGGCTACCAGCATGACCGGCAGCACCTGGCTCCTGCGCCCCTCCGCTACCCACAGCATGGCCAGCAGGCCCAGCAGGGCCACCACGGGCAACGCCGCAATGTGCGCCGCCGCCGCCACGCCAAAGGCTGCAGTCAGCAGCACAATCCGCGGCCGCCATTTCCGACGCGGTCCTTGCATTGCGTGGGCCACGCCGATGCACGTATACACGCCACCATAGACTCCCAGCGCCGCGAGCACCTCAGCATTGGGCGCCACGCAGGCCCGCAGCACCGCGGGAGAAAAACAGTAGAGCGCCAGCGCCGTATAGCCGCCCAGGTTGCCGTACAGGCGCCTTGTAACCCACCACAGCCCTGCGCCCAGCATGCATCCGGCCAGCAGGAACGGCAGCCGCAACAACAGCAGCACGTGCGTAAGCTGATGACGCAGCTCCCAGGTGCTCAGTTCACTCCCAGGTTGCTGCACCACCTTGTCTTCAGGATTGCGAAACAGGTCCATTCCGCGCTCCGCCACAAGGTAGAGCGTGAGCGGCAGGCCCGCCAGCCGGTAAGCCAATATCCCATCGTGAATGTTGCCGCAGGTGGTAAAGTAGCCGGTCAGCAGCGAAGGGCGTTCCCACATCTCGCGGCCGCAGCGCGCGTATTGGTAATCGCGATCGGTGAGCGTTTGACGACCAGTGAGCCACAGCCCCTGGAGGAGAAAAATCGCCAGCAAACCCGCCGCGATACGCTGCGGTAGATTGAACTGGAAGCGGCGAATCCTGCCAAACCGTCTGGTCATTGCGTTCAATGGGGCCGATTCCAGTTTAAACGGCGAATCCAGACGGGCTTCCCAACGGCATTATGCGGGGGAAAAGCAGCGGGACCCGCCGCAGTGGCAGGTCCCGAGGGTTGAGCGCTGTCGTCAGCCTAGAGTTAGAAGCGAACCATGATCGAGACCAGGCTGGTGGTCTGGTTGGTCCGCAGATCGGGCCACCAGATGGAACTGGTACCCGGCAGGCCATTGCTGGCGCTGCAGAAGGCTTCTGCCTGCGCAAGACCACTGGCATATGCCACATTGGTCGGCAGATAGCCCACACCTGCGTCTCCTCCGGCGGCGCACTGGTAATCCTGCGGCAGACCGTTGTTGCCGCCCGGAGGTGTAATGCCGCCGTGACCGGTCCAGTACGGCACATCGGAGTAACGGTATGCTTCCTCCAGCCGGAAGGTGATGAACTGCGCCGGCATGTAGTCGAAGGTGATTGTTCCGTCGTGCATCTGAGCGCGATCGCCCGCGTTCTCAGTGAAGTACGGGGTTCCCGAGACGGCCGTTGCGCCGTTGATGGGAGGCAGCAGGGTAAGGTAACGGCCGGGGTTGTTCATGAGGCCGCCACCGAGGGTGAGACCGTACAGGTCCTTCTTGAACCAGAAGCGCAAATAGGCCATGGTGCCGATGAACATTTGCTTGGGCTTGCCGTCCTTGCTGCTGTGGCAGTTTACGCCGCCGCTGTAGGTATCGGCAGTGCCCTTCTCTGGAGAAAACCCGTGGGGATCGTAGTAGCCGACCGCAGGACCGCCTCCGTATTCGCAACCGGCATCACCCGTGAGAGTGAAGGCGATTTTGTCCAGCGTTTCCTTGGGTTTGTCGTAGATTTTTACCTGCGCGCTATAGTCGGCGTGCACGCGTGAGCGCCCAGGAAAACCGGCATCGTCCTCGCCCAATCCGTAGTCGTTCCAGACGAAGTCGAGATAGGGCTTGGGGCGCCACAAAATCTGGCCGCCCAGGCCAGGCTTGCCGTTGTACCGCGCATAGGACTGCCAGCCGTTGATGATCCAGGGTTCGATCTTCAGCTTCTCAGTAGGCCAGTACTGAATGCGAAGGCCGTTGAAAAACCATGGGGTGTTAGATGAGACATAGGATGGCTGGTAAGTCCAGTTATCGAAGTTATAGTAACTGAACAGGCCGATGTAGGAGACAAAGATGCCGGCGTCGGCGTTCAGGCCGTGACCCACATCCCAGTGATAACCTCCCCAAGCTTCAGAAAAGTATCTGTATGCGTTCGACAGTTGCCACTGGCCGCGATTGACGCTGCCGTCGTTGCGCGGCGTGGTTGTGGCAAACAGCCCATCCATGGTCAGAATACGTCCGCGCACGTTCTGAATGCGGATATCCCCGCCCACGCTCACCTGCTCAAGCTGCCATTCGTCGGAGCGGAACATCTCCGTCGATCCGCCCATAGAGTCATCTTCGGGATGGTTGTAATCCAGAATGTAGTTCGCGTCGAAACGAACCTCTGGCGTGAAGTACTTGGTGCTCATCGGGCTGTCGACGTTGTGACCGCCGCTGTTCAGCCATGTCCAGTCGCCTGGGAACGGCGCGGACTTGGTGGTGGTCTCCGCGGTGATCTCCGGCGGCGACGGAGCTGCGGACGGGGGTGGCGGAGCCGCTGCCTGCCCACCAGTCAGCGAATCGCCGGTGTCGCCTCCCTCCGCGTTGCGCAACGCATTGGCGTCGCGCTCCGCGGTCGCGGAGTCCTCAGCACCGCTGCGTGCCTTTAGTTCGGCCTCAAGCTGCGCGATCCGCGCCTTCATTTCTGCGAGTTCCTTAATGACCAGGTCGTTGTTGATGGGAGGTGCGACCGATGCTGCCGGTGCGGGCGTGGTTGTGGCCGCCGTTGTGGCGGGGGCGGCCGTGGCCGGAGCCGCGGCATCGCTGGCCGGCTTGCTGGGGCTGGCTTCCGGCGCCTCTTCAGTGGGAAACTCCATGCGTGCGGTTTGAACTGGCGTTGTGGTTGTCGCGGGCTGTTGCGCTTTAATGGTCAGCGGCGCCAGTCCAATCGAGAGAAGCGCCACGGCGGGGACGGCTATCCAAGTATTCCTTGTCATTCAGCCTCTCACTTTCACTCAAAATGTTGGATCAGGGTATGAATAACCTCCCGAGATCGTCAGCAAGAGACAAGGATCTCCCCTGCTGCCCCCAGGCATGTTTTGTCGAGCCATAATTTGATCTTTGCTACAGGAAGAGAGAACGACCTGGACCTGCTTGTCTGCCCAATGCCATTTCCCCTGTCCCCTCAAATGCAGTGTCTTGAAGGTTTGTGCCTTGCGCCCAGTTACAGAGCGGGAGCTATGATTTCTTCACACAGTAAGTGGATTGACGTAAGGATTCTATAGAGGTTTTTGAGAAAGTTATGAGTAAGCGATGAGTGTAACATAAGGAAAAAATGAAGACTAACTCGTAGGCCAGATGTGCCGTATCTATTTAAGCGATGCAGAGCCTTTCGTCACCCGGCAATCCTCATTGAAAGTTGGTGGCCCCGTTATGATTGACGCACCTTCTCTCGCAGTTCGTTGGCGGCGTCTTATCCCCTCGCCGGGGCATCGACACAGCCGTCTCCTGCTGCTCAATCCCGCACGTAGTGAGTTCGGATACGCGATTTACGGTCGTCAACGCCACTGGAGATCGCCTCCGTAGTCGATTGAGAGGCGGATGCTGGCGCGGTGCTCCGAGTCACCGGAGATCCCCTTCCCTGAAATCTCCACTACGTCCTGCCAGGTGGGTCCGCCTCCGCCCGCCAGTGGTGCACCCGCCGCTCGGCAGCGGCCAGCATTCCCAGCCATGCCTGTGATGCAAAGGGGGGTACATCGTGCGAGGTCTCAATCGCCGGCCTTTTGGCTCCAGACGCAGGAAAGCCGCCCCGAAGAGCGGCTTTCCTGGCGCTGCCTGTCTGTTTAGTTGAAGATGCCTCCAACGGATATGTTTGCAGGGTTAATGCAAACGTAGGTTTGGCTCTGCTGGTTAAAGCTGCAACCCCCACCAACCACAACCGTGCAGGAGTTTGGCCCCGCGGTAGTGACGGGCGCCGTCACCGCGCAGTTACTGGACCAGCCGCCGAAGTTGACGCCCGATTCGGCTGGAGCAGTCAAGGTCACGACGGTGCCGTTGGGATATGTCGCCTCGCATACTGAGCCACCGGGCAAGGCTTGCTCGGTTGGTCCGCCGCAATGGATCACATCCGGCGTTCCAGTGGCGGAAGGAGCGGTGATCAGCCAGTTTGTCTGGTTCAGGCCCGTGCTAACCAGGCTTGCATCGAAGACGGTCAGGGTCGACAAGAGCCCATCCGATACTGTCAGGGCGTTACACGTGCCAGGGTTGAGTAAGTCGTCGTAATTGATGGAAGTGGTGGTAACACCGTTGATGGTTGTGGTGGTGGTGCCGTAGGTAGGCGCCGCGTACGGGCAATTGAAGATTCCAGTGGGCGAACTGTAAACGAGAGTGCCATCCGGGTTTGTGGCCACGGCAGTGACATCCTCAGTTCCGGACGCATCGGCAGTTATAAGTCCCCCGAAGGCTCCTGGAGCCCCGGCCGAGTTAATCGGGAAGTCGAATGGGAAGGGGAGGGAGGCCCAGGTGACTGGGATAAAGGAGCACTGAGCATTTGGAGCGGCGGTTCCCGCCTGAATGGCAACGGTGTTTGCGGCAGCAAGAGCTGCGGTGCAAGTTGAGTTCGGGAAACCGGAGTGGTAGAAGCCGTTTGTGATGTCCATCAGCGTGGGCGCGGTTGAGAAGTTTCCAAATGCCAGGAACTGCGCGGTTGCCTCCAAATTGAAGGTTGTCGCGGTGCCGGGCAAAAGGGTGACCGAGAGCAGAGGCTCCGCGGCGGGTGTATTTGTTACCGCAACGGAGGCCGTAGCGGAAACCACGTTGGCCGGGATCGAACCTGCGGCTGGGTTTGTGAATTCGGCCGTGATGTTGGTGTTGCCCACACTTGCACCCTGGGCCCGGCCCGGCGTTGTCGGGCAGAAGGCTGGGGTGGTCCCCACGGCCAAGGTGCAAACCGTAGCAACGGTTGGAAGGCTGGAATTCCACGAGAGCTGTGGCGAGTTTGTCACATCCTGCTGGAGGCCGGATGACCCGGAAGTAGCCAGCGCGATGAACTGGCCGGGTTGGCCGGTCGCCGAAAGCGAAAGTGCGCTTGGAATGATGGTAAGCGCGGTGAATTGGTTCGCGGTTCCGTTGGTTACCGTGAAGGTCGCGACACCCGTCACCACGCTCTTGTCAGTGTTCGACGCGATGGCCGTGATGGCAGCAGTGCCTTGACCGACGGCAGTAACCAGTCCGTCAGTCGCCGCAGTGCAGGGAGGCGCAGAACCAGCTGTGCAGACCGTAGCCACCGACGTGTTACTGGAAGACCAAGTAACTGGATAAGTGGTGCTGGCCGTCAGATTTTGCGTGACCGGAGCTTCTGAGAATGTCCCGATCGCCGTCAATTGGCTGGTTTGACCCGGATATGCTACCGATTCCGAAGCGGGCAGAATAGCGATGGAGAGCAGGGGCTCTGATGCCTCCCCGCTCACGGTCAATGTAGCGGTCGCCGTTACTACGTTGGCGGGAGTGACTCCGCTGACGGGGTTGTTGTATTGCGCAGTGATCGTGGTCGTGCCTTGGCTGAGGAGCGTCACTCCTCCGGCAGTTCCCCCGCCCCCGTTTGTGTTGATGGTAGCAACCGCCGTGTTACTGGAAGTCCAGGAAACAGTGTTTGTCAGATTCTGCTGCAGCGCGCTGCTCCCATTGGTGCCGATCACGACAAAGAAAGTGGATGGAAGAGCCGAAGGAACCAAAGGCAACGTGACTGTCTGCGAGCCGGGGATGATGGTTAGCGAGGTGATTTCCTGTGTCGATGCTCCAGACACGGTGAAGGTACCTGCGCCTGTCACTACTGTGTTGTCAGTATTCGTCGCGATTGCCGTGATTGCGGTGGTGCCCTGGCCTACAGCCTGGGCAAGCCCGGTGTTGGTAATGGTAGCGACTCCGGTAGCGCTGGAACTCCACTGTACCTGGTCGGTGATGTTCGTCTGGAGGCCCGTCTTTCCGGAGGTACCGAGCGCGATGAACTGACCGGTCGAGCCCGGTCCAGCAACCGTTTGATTACCCGGAATGATCGTAACGGCCGTATATGTCTCCGGCGAGGAACCGACGCCGTTCGTGACTGTGAAGGTCGCTACACCCGTCGCGACGGTCCTGTCCGCGTTCGTATAGATGGCCGAGATCGTGGAAACACCTTGGCCCACGGCTGTGACAAGTCCGGAGTTGATGACGACTGTGGCCACCGACGGACTGCTTGAGGACCATATGGCTTTGGTGGTCAGGTTGAGCGTAGCTCCCGATGCAGTGGTGCCTATGGCGATGAATTGACCTGTTTCATTCGGCGATGCAACCGCTTGAGCGCCTGGGATAATAGAAATCGAAGTCACATCCGAGTTTGTGGGCCCGGTTCCGGTGGTTCCGGTTACGGTGATGGTGGAGCTGGCGGAAACCACCCCTGTGAATCCATTGATGCTGGCTGTGATCTGAATGGAGCCCGGACCAACCGAGGTGACCAAACCGCCATTAGCGCCCGAGGTCACAGTAGCCACATCCACGGAGCCGCTGGACCAGGTCACCAGGTCAGTTACGTCCTCGGTTGTCGCCGGATGGTTTCCGTGACCGATGCTTGCCGTGGCTTTAAGCTGCCCAGTAAGACCTGCCGACCCGAATGTCATAGTCGAAGGCGTAACCTGAATTGAATCTATCTCTGTAGAGCTACCACAGCCAAGAAATGGCACCGCGGCAAGCCCAATAAATAACATGGTGCCCAGGCGAATACGATCGAACATCGGTGATCTCCTTGCGCTTCCAGCCGGCTAGCTCAGACCGATGCATGACCCAGGGGTCCAGCGATTCGCACGCATTTGGTTGAAAGGTATGCTAGAAAAGCATATCGTCGCGCCATACGAGTGTCAATGCAATGATAGTCCTAGTTGAGCCGGCTTACGCGCCAATTTCGCGCGGGACAAAGCCTCGGCCTTCAATAGGCTTCACAGTGTCCCTGGGACCATCTTTAACTGTTTGATCCGCGCCGTGGTATCCCCCATAAGTGCTATCCTTTTGGCGAAGGGGATGCGGGTCAGGCCATCCCTCTAACAGGGATATGCCGATTGAGTCGCCGCAGAGCTAGTTTTGGAGGCTTCGCGAGAAAGGTCCCTCGAATTGATTCGGCCCGAAGACCTTTGGTGGTGGATTCGCGAGGGCAAAGGCAAGCGAAAGAATCGCTCCGCTATTCGTGTCAGTCGTAAAGGCCGCGTTCGCTACGACCTTGCTGTCATTGATCCCGCGCGGTTCAAGCAGCTTCACTTTTTGCCCGCAGGCATCTATCCCACACACTCTTCTTCATGAACAAATCCTGCGGGACCCTGCTCACCATAAGTCTCAGCGAGCCATTCGAAGGGTTCCACTACAAGCTGTTAGCGGCGTCGTGTGCCTGCCGGCGTAGCTAGGCTCCTTCACGGGCTCCCTCCGGTTGCACCCGCAACCCCAGCCCGTTAGACTTCCACCAGTATGGCAATCGCCCGAGACAACTCCCCGGAACGCCTGGTCAGCGCCTCTCGCGCCGATGAAGAGCAGGGTTTTGAACTCAAACTACGCCCGCGCTGGCTGGGCGAGTTCATTGGCCAGTCGAAAGCCAAGGAACAGCTCGCCATCGCCCTTGAAGCCGCAAAATCCCGTGGTGAGGCCCTCGATCACGTCCTCCTCTTCGGACCTCCCGGCCTGGGCAAGACCACCTTGGCCACCATCATCGCCAATGAGCTCGATGTGAGCTTCCAGCAGACGTCAGGCCCGGCCCTCCAAATCCAGGGCGACCTCACGGCCATCCTCACCAATCTGCGCGAACGGCAGGTCCTCTTTCTCGACGAAATCCACCGCATGCAGCCGGTGCTGGAAGAGAAGCTCTACACGGCCCTTGAGGACTACAAGCTCGACATCATCATTGGCCAGGGCCCCGCGGCCCGCACCCATGTGATGGAGATTCGTCCCTTCACCTTCATTGGCGCCACCACGCGCCCCGGCCTGCTCTCCTCGCCGCTCCGGTCGCGCTTCGGCATCCTGTTGCGCCTTGAGTTCTATACGGAAGAAGAGCTGCGCTTCATCGTCAGCCGCTCCGCCGAAGTGATGGGAGTGCCCATCGACCAGGACGGTGCAGCAGAAATTGCCCTCCGTTCCCGTGGAACTCCGCGCATCGCCAACCGGCTGCTTCGCCGCGTCCGCGACTACGCCCAGGTCCGCGGCACCGGCACGATCGACCGCCCCACCGCCAACGCCGCCCTCACCATGCTTGAAGTAGACGCGCACGGCTTCGATGAAATCGACCGCAAGCTGCTGTTGGCCATCATCCAGAAATACGACGGCGGTCCCGTAGGCCTAAGCACCCTTGCCGCCACCCTGGCCGAGGAGCAAGACGCCCTGGAAGAAGTTTACGAGCCATTCCTCATCCAGATAGGCTTTCTCGATCGCACGCCGCGTGGCCGCGTTGCTACCCGCCTCGCTTATGAGCACTTCGGCCTGACCATGCCCGGCCGCCAGACACCGTTGTTCTAGCATGAGATAAGTCAGTTATGTTTGCCGGGAGTATCTCAACCTATACGGCAGGCTACCCCGGCAAAGAACCATGGCCGGAGGTCAAATAAATCCCGGTTAGTCATCTTCGATAAGTCCTTTGCGCCAACGATGGAGGGGCGCGAGCCATTAACAACCAATTTATCAGGAGTTTCCCATGTCACTTACCGAATCCACGATGCTCGATTTAGGAACCATTGCCCCTGACTTTGCACTTCCTGACACAGTTACGGGAAAGACCGTCCGTCGCGATGATTTCCGCGGCCATAAAGCTCTGCTGGTCATGTTCATCTGCACACACTGCCCTTACGTGAAGCATATTGAGCAAGGTCTCGCGGCGCTCGGCAGGGACTATGCGGGCAAGCCTCTCGCCATCGCAGCCATCAGCAGCAACGACGTCTCCACGCATCCCGCTGACGGCCCCGCCGGACTGAAGCGGCAGGCAGAAACATTCGGCTTCAACTTCCCTTACCTCTACGACGAGACCCAGGCCGTGGCCCACGCGTACAAGGCAGCCTGCACACCCGACTTCTTCCTTTTCGACGCGCGCTTACACCTCGTGTATCGCGGCCAGTTCGACAAGAGCCGCCCTGGAAGCGCGGTTCCCGTCACCGGTGAAGACCTTCGCGCTGCCATCGACCTGGTACTCGCAGGCCAGGCAGTCCCCGCCGACCAGCGTCCATCCATCGGCTGCAACATTAAATGGAAAGGATAGGTTATCTGGGGCGGTTGACGCGCGAGATCGAAAATGCCGGGACAATTGTCCCGGCATTCGATCTGATCTCTGATCCATGACCCCTGTTTTTTAGAGTTCCAGCCCCTTCAAATATTCTCTGAACTTCTCGGCAAACTCCGGCCGATTCAGTGCGAACTCCACCGTCGCCTGCAGCATGCCGAACTTGTCGCCCGCATCGAATCGCTTGCCCTCAAACGTATATCCAAAAACTTTCTCTTCCTTGAGCAGCGCCTTGATGCCGTCGGTAAGTTGAATCTCGCCGCCAGCGCCCGGTGTTGTTTGCTCGAGTAACTCGAATACTCGCGGTGTGAGGATGTAACGCCCAATGATTGCCTGCTTCGACGGCGCATCTTCAAACCTGGGTTTCTCGACCATCCCGGTGCAGTTATAGATACGCGGGTTATCCGGGTCCTGCTCGCCGGCCAGCACGCCGTACGCGCTGATGCCTGGCCCCTCGATCGTCATCGTGGCCAGCACCGAGCCGCCCTTCTCGTCGAATACATCCATCATCTGCTTCAGGCAGGGTACCTCGGCTTCGATCACGTCATCGGGCAGAATCACCGCGAAGGGCTCATCGCCTACAAACTCTTTCGCGCACAGGACCGCATGCCCCAACCCCAGCGGCTGCTTTTGACGCACATAACTGATCTGCGCCAGCGTGGACACGCCGCGCGACACCGCGAGCAATTCATGTTTGCCCCGGCGTTCCAGCGTTGCATCCAATTCGAAGCTATGGTCGAAGTGGTCTTCCATCGCACCTTTGCCGCGCCCGGTCACGATAATGATGTGTTCAATCCCTGACGCAACTGCCTCTTCAACGCCATACTGGATGATGGGCTTGTCCACCAGCGCCAGCATCTCCTTCGGAATTACCTTGGTGGCGGGCAAGAACCGCGTGCCCAACCCGCCTGCGGGGAATACTGCCTTCCGTACCGGTTTGCTCATTCCTTCTTCCTCATCTCGATAGGTGTAAGTTCATGGTGCTCCACACTCGCTGCGTTCCTGCTCTCGCGGCCAGGGTGGCATGATAAGCCCCTTACAGCGTCGGCGAATCGTCGCCCAGCAGCGCCTGACGCACAATCTTGACCGGCGGGAATCCCTGTCGCAAGAAATTATCGTGGAATTCTTCCAGCGAGAAGGCCGGCCCCTGCTTCTTCTTCAGGTCCTCACGCAGCTTCATAATCTCCAGTTTACCAAGCGTGTAATAGAGATACGTTGGATCGCCGGTGCCGCGCTTGGTCTCAACCACGGCGGTCTCTTTTGACTGGTAGCCTTCTTTCTGGAAGAACGTCTCGGCCTCTTCCATGCTCATCTTGCCCGTATGCATTTCGATGCCGACAATAAAACGCGCGTTGCGCAGCAGGGCATCCTGCAATTGCCCTAGCCGGAGAAACTTCGATTCGCGTTCATCTTTTGCTCCCGCACCCGGTTGACCATACCCTTCGTCCAGCATCATCTGCTCGCAGTAGTGTGCCCACCCCTCAACGTCGGTATTCGCCCCCAGCAGCTTGCGTACCCTGCTCGGCGCCTGCGGCGTCCAGAGAAACTGAATGTAGTGGCCGGGATAAGCTTCATGCACCGCCGTTGAAATCACGGTGCCCACATTGAACGAATGCATGAAGCCTTCGACTTGCGCAGGCGTCATGGAAGGATCGGGCAGCGTTACGTTGAAGTAGGCTTCCGTTGCGTGCGTCTCAAACGGCCCCGGCGTATCCATACTGGCAAACGTTGTTGCTCGCATGAACGGCGGCGTCTCTTCCACGATCGGCCGCACATCCGATGGAATGGTCACAATGTGATGCGACTGAATGAAGCTTACCAGTCCGTCGAAGGTGGCGCGGAAAGCATCCAGCAGATGACCGGGCGCCGGATGATTCTCTCCCAGTTCTTCGAGCACCGCAGGGGCGTCCTTGCCGGGCTCCAGTTCCTTCGCCACCTGAATAAAGTGCGCCTGGTTCTTGCGCAGGTCTGCCCAGCCAATTTCGAGCAGTTTGTCCAACGGCAAATCCACCATTTCGTCGTATGCGAGCTTCTTCTGGAAAGTCTCCGCTCCAATTTTGAAGTCTCCATTCGACCGGGCCAGCAAGTCTGTCTTCAACCAATCCAGGTAACTCTTCAGTCCTGCAATTACCGCGGCATTGGTCTGGGCAAACTCGGCCTTCAACGCTGGATCCTTGGCATCGGCAAAAGCCAGCGGCACATCATGCTCAAAGAAGCTCACGATGTCCGGCAACTGCTCGATGGCAATCTCTGTGAACACGCGCGGCGGATTTTTCAGGTTCAGGCGCGCATCGCCAAGCAACGCCGGCATCTGCTTCTCGCGCGCAACGAGCGAACGCAGACGCTCGTCCGGCGACGCGAACTTCCTCTCCATCAGGACAAATGCGCCGCTCGCGCAGGTACTCGAGTAGTTATCTGGATTCTTCTCCCACGGACGGATGATTTCGAGCGTCAGCAGTGTGGAGCGAATGTTTCCGAGCACCAACTCCCGATCGCTCCGCGGAACAAAATCAGCCGCGCCCGCATCCGGATGAATCGCCTCGATGCGCGTTTCAAAGCTCTTCAGCGCCGCAATCTCCGCGTCGATAGTTTTCCGCGAATAATCCTCCAACTGCCCGTCGTACTGGTGATACCCCGCCAGCGTCCCATTCGACGGACCGTAGTGAAAATACACCTGGTCGAAGTATTCGTCGGAAGCGTTCGCGAATTGCTGCTTCCAGGTTTCATTCGCTCCATGCGCAGTCACCGCAAGCGACATACACACTCCAATAGAAACAACCGTAGCAAGTCTCTTCACATTCCCTCTCATCTTTTCGGTCGGATCGTTACGCACTTACTGTCTCGGGCGCCAGCTTCGCCAACACTTCATGAATCTCGAGCAGAACCTCATCGGATCGCGTGGCAGCCAAAGGATACTTCAACAGCCCCTGCGGCGTGAACTGCGCACCGCGCTTCGCGTTCTTCGCCACCAATCGCATCAAGTGCTGCGGGTCGACAGCCGCATTCTCCATAAATCGTATCTGCAATTCGCCGCGCCTGCGATCAACCTGCGCGATGCCCATCCGTTCACATTCCAGCCGTATCAGCGCGGCCTCCAGCAGATACACCGTCGCATCGGGCGGCGCGCCATAGCGGTCTTCCATCTCCGCGCGCACCTCGGCGACAGCCCCTTCGCTCGTCGAGCCGGCTATCTTCTTATACAACCGCAGCCGCTGATTCTCTTCCGGCACATAACTCTCGTCGATGCGCAGCGCTATACCAAGATTAAGCTGCGTAGCCGGCCGTTCCTCACTGCTCTCGCCCTTCATCTCCTTCACGGCGGCCTCGAGCATCGACGTATATAACTCGAAGCCCACTGCCTCGATGTGTCCGCTCTGCTCGCCGCCCAACATGTTACCGGCGCCACGCAGTTCCAGGTCCAGGGCTGCAATTTTGAATCCCGCACCGAGGTCGCTGAACTCCTTCAGCGCCGCGAGTCTCCTGCGCGCAATCTCCGTCAACTCATTCTCCGCCGGAATCAGAAGGTACGCGTAAGCTCGCCGGTTCGACCTGCCCACTCTGCCGCGCAACTGGTATAACTCGCTCAGCCCATGCCGGTCCGCGCGATTGATGAGCATGGTATTCGCCAGCGGAATATCCAGTCCATTCTCGATGATCGTGGTCGCCACCAGCACGTCATACTCGTGCCGCATGAAGGCAAGCATTACCCGTTCCAACTCTGTCTCGCCCATCTGTCCGTGGCCGACGGCCACGCGCGCTGCCGGCACAAGCTCCTGAATCCGCGACGCAATTTCGTAGATAGATTCCACGCGGTTGTGCACGAAATACACCTGGCCGCCGCGCTCCAGTTCCACCTCGACGGCCGAACGCACAATCTTTTCGTCGAACTTGGCAACCACTGTCTGAATCGCCATACGGTCCTTGGGCGGCGTCTCAATCACGCTCATGTCGCGCAGGCCCACCAGAGACATGTGCAGCGTCCGCGGAATCGGCGTGGCAGACATGGCCAGCACGTCGATCTCCTTGCGCATCTGCTTCAGCCGTTCCTTGTGACGCACGCCGAATCGCTGCTCCTCATCGACGACCAATAGCCCCAGGTCTTGAAATTTAATGTCCTTTGAAAGCAGCCGGTGCGTCCCGATCAGGATGTCTACTTTACCCGTTTCCACGCGCGCCACAATGTCTTTTTGCTCCTTGGGCGTGCGGAACCGCGAGATCATCTCGATATTGATGGGGAACTGCGCAAACCGTTTCTTGAATGTCTCAAAATGCTGAAAGCTCAGAATCGTTGTGGGCGTCAACACGGCAACCTGCTTGCCGTCCTGCACAGCCTTGAACGCCGCGCGCATTGCGACTTCGGTTTTTCCGTAGCCCACATCGCCGCACAGCAGCCGGTCCATCGGCGTCGTCGACTCCATGTCGTACTTGATGGCCCTGATTGCCGATAACTGGTCGTCGGTCTCGTTGTAATCGAACGAGTCTTCAAACTCCTTTTGAAACTCGTTGTCCTTTGAGAAAGCAGTTCCCTGCGCGGTGGTTCGTTCGGCGTATAACTTCAATAACTCGCCGGTCATGTCCTGCATGGCCTTGCGAACGCGCGCCTTGGTCTTGGCCCACTGCTGCGAGCCCAGCCGGTTAAGCACCGGCGCCGGTCCCGCGTCAGTCGAGCGATACTTCTGAATCAGGTCCAGCCGGGTGAGGGGCACATATAACTTTGCAGCCTCAGCAAACTCCAGAATCATGAACTCAACGGAGAGCGCGTCCTGCACAATTTCTTTCAGGCCTTGATACTGCGCAATCCCATGTTCCACGTGGACAACGTAATCGCCAATCGTAAGGTCGCGAAAATCCGAAACGAATGCCGCGGTCTTCGATCGCTTGGGTTCTGGCCGCGCCGCTACGTCCGCGTCGTCGCTCAGATCGTTGGCGCCAAACACGATCAGATTCGCGTCCGCAAAGCTGACGCCCGACGCAATCTGGGTCTTCACAATCACGGGCACGCGCAGGTCGCCGGCCATGTAACTGGCCTCGTCCATCACCGTTTCGCCGCCGGGGTGAAAGAACCGGCTGCCCAGCCTGTATGGAATCTGATACTCGCGCAGTACCGTCGCCAGCCGCTCCACATCGCCCTGGTTCGGCGCTGCCAGCACAATGCGCGTCTCCGCCGCAATCAAAGTCTTCAACTGCTCAGTCAACGCTGGAATCGACCCATGAAACCTGAGCGTTGGCCGCGTATTCAACTCGATTTCGCCCAGCGTGTTGTCTGCATCCAGCAGGTCCACCACGCCCAACTGATCCAGGTCCAGGCCCATGTGCGCGTCCAGCGCAGCCTGCAACACCTCGGGCCGCAGGTAGATGTCTTCCGGCGTAATCAGCGATCCCATGGCCGACCGCTCGTGCCTCTGTTCCACCTTGTTCCACCAGCGATCGATCTGGTTGCGCACCATGGCCGGCTCTTCAATGAACAACGCGCACTTGGGAAGCAGCGACAGCAGCGATTTTTCCGCCCCGGCCACGGCAGAGAAAAACTCCCAGCCTGGAAACACGCTCACGCCGCCGGCCGCTGCCATCTCGATGGCCATCTCTTCGGCGTCGTCCGACGCCGGGCCTTCCACCCGCTGCCGGTTCAAGCGCCCATGCACCGCGGCCAGCAGCCGCTCCGTCACCGGCGTCTCCGTCAATGGCAACAACTGCGCTTCGTCCAGTCCGCTCTGCGAGCGCTGCGTCTCCGGGTCGAACTTGCGAATCGTTTCAATCTCATCGCCGAAAAACTCGATGCGCACGGGCCGGTCGGCCTCGGGCGAATAGACGTCGAGAATCCCGCCCCGCCGCGTGAACTGGCCGGGCATCTCCACCAGGTCCATCTGCGTGTAACCCACGCTGGCCAGGTGCCCGGTGAGCACCTCCACGTCCACCTCTTCACCGCGCTTGAGGGTCACCGCGAGGCCGGCGTAGTAGTCACGGTCAAACAGCTTCAGCGCGGCCGCCTCCACCGGCGCAATCAGGATCGACACTGCCCCGGTGGCCAGCTTCCACAGCGCGGACGCCCGCTGCTCCTGCACATCGGGATGAGGAGATAGATTTTCAAAAGGAAGCACATCGTGCGCCGGCAGTCTAACCACTTCCGCCGGGTCTACGGCGCCGGTCAGGTCGCATCCGGCCTTGAGCATCGGCTCCAGCGCCTCGGCAGCCTTGTTGTCTGCCACCAGCACAATCACGGGCTGCTTGGCCGCCCGCGCCATCAGCGGCACATACAACGACCGCGCCGTGGCCGTCAGTCCGGACACACGTCTCCGCCCCGCCCCAAGGCTCAGATGCCTTCGTACGCGTTCAAATGCAGCAGAGTGCTCCAACTCCGCAAAAATCTCGCGGACAAACGGGAGAATCATGAGTTGTCAGTTTATCAGCGACGGGGTAGAACCGGTGGTATCCTCATGCTATGCAGGTCACACTCAACATTCCTGACGAGCTGGCCGCGCAACTTGTCTCCGGCGGCGCGGACATCTCCCGTGCGGCGCTGGAAGCGCTGGCTGTGGAGGGCTATCGGACCGAGCGTCTCTCCGAGTTCGAGATTCGACTTCTGCTAGGATTTGAGACCCGCATTGAGGTCCATGCTTTTCTCAAGGAGCACGGCGCCTGGCTGCACTATTCCCTCGACGACCTGGCGCGCGACCGAGAAGCGGCTTTGAGGATGAAGGCCCAGCGGCAGCCGCCGGTGACCGGCAGCGAGCACTTTGCGGGATGATCGTCGTTGCCGATACGACACCCCTTAACTATCTGATCCTCATTAACGAAGTTGATGTGCTCCCCAAGCTTTATGGCCGCGTCGTCATCCCTCCGGCCGTGCAGGAGGAGTTGACGCATTCCCGTGCACCTGCAAATGTCACGGCTTGGATTGCGCAGCCGCCCTCCTGGCTGGAAGTCCTTTCGCCGGCTCAAGTCGCCGACGCCGGATTGGCGGGTCTGGATGTCGGAGAACGCGAGGCCATAGCGCTTGCCGAGCAACTTTCACTTTCATACGATTCAATTCAGTTGATTGTCGATGAACTC
>Ga0302319_10006279_pt1 | contig 23640 bp, 16 predicted proteins | sample Bog_T0_2_FD_203319 | JGI IMG/M metagenome (GOLD analysis project Ga0302319, IMG submission 203319) | Peat permafrost microbial communities from Stordalen Mire near Abisko, Sweden - Bog_T0_2 | ecosystem: Environmental > Terrestrial > Soil > Wetlands > Peat | place: Sweden: Abisko, Stordalen Mire...
GGGTGTTTCTGAATCAGGGTGGAAAGTTTGTCGAGGGTACGCCGGCATCAATGAAAAGCTCGGTGAAAGCGCACAGAGGGGCGGCGTTCGGAGATTTTGAGGGGAATGGGTTAGTGAGTGTGGCGGTTTCGGCGTTGGGAGATAAAGCTGAACTGTGGCGGAATACGACGAGCCATGCGGGGAATTGGATTGAGTTCAGGCTGCATGGGAGGCGGAGTAACCGCGATGGGCTGGGCGCGACGATTCGGGTGGATAAGCAGTGGAATCTTATGACGAGCGCCGTGAGCTATGCGTCGTCAAGCTTGGGGCCGGTGCATTTTGGCGTAGGTGCGGCGACTCAACTCAATGACATTGAGATCCGCTGGCCGAGCGGGATTCGGCAGCGGCTCAGCGGCATTACAGTGAACCAGATCCTGGATGTGCAAGAGCCGGAAAAATAGTTAGAGGAAGCGGAGTATCGCCGGGGTGCCTACTGGCGTGTATTGGCCGGTAAAAGCAATGGATCCGGTCTTTTTTTCGCGTTTGAAACACGCGATGGCGTCGCTACGTTGATTGCACGAGAAGAGAAAAGTGCCGGTTGGATCGATGGTGAAGCTGCGAGGGTAATCGCCGCGGGTCCACTCTTCGCCCGCCCAGGTGAGTTTGCCGTCGCTGCCGATGGAGAACCAGGCGATTGTGTCGTGTAGGCGGTTTGCTACATAGATGAACCTCCCGTCGGGAGATTGGACGATCTCCGAAGTGAAGTCAGTGCCAGCGAAATCTTTTGGGAGTGTGGAGATGGTTTGTTTGACCTTGAGAGTGCCGCGAGCGGAATCGTAATCGCAAGCGACGAGAGTGGAACTTTCTTCTTGGAGCGTATAGAGCCAGTGACGATTGGTTTGGAAGACGAAATGACGAGGGCCGTCGCCCGGTGGGAGTTTGAGGCTGGGAGGATTGTTGGGAGTTAAGCTGCCGTTCTTGAGGTCGAATTTATAAATGATGATTTCGTCGAGGCCTAAATCGGCGACCAGAACAAAGTTGCCCTGGGGGTCGGACTCAATCATGTGGGCGTGAGGTTTATCGTGTCCACTGATGGCGAAACTACCTTTGGGGCCACTGGAGGCGTTGGGAGGTCCGACGGTACCGGAGTGCTTGCGAGTTTCGAGAGGTTCGCCGACCTTGCCGCCTTCGATGATGGGGAGCACGGAGACGCTGCCTCCTGCGTAATTGGCCACCAGAATATATTTGCCGGAAGGATGAATGCTGAGGTGCGCAGGGCCAGCGCCGCCGGAGCTGGCGCGATTGAGCAACTCAAGTTCACCATTGGCAGCGCTGATAGAGAAGGCGCTGACTCCGCCCACTTCCGTTTCATTGGTGGCGTAGAGATGGGTGCGGGTGCGGTCGATGGCGATCCAAGAGGGATTGCTATCGTCTTTGAAAACGCTGCGCTGGGTGAGATAGCCGCTTTGCGGATCCATATCAAAGCAATAAATGCCGCTGCCCCGGCCCTTGCTGCCTTCCGGGCCTTGCGGCGAGCTATAGGTGCCCACATAGGCGCGCACAGGCTTGCCTGCGGCGCGAAGCATAGTCGATCCGGCTAGCAAGCCAGCAGTCTTTATGAAGTCTCTTCTGTTCACTTGGTTCCCCAACCTCCACCACCTGGAGTTTCAATTCTAACGATATCGCCTGTGTTCGCTTGCAAATTGCATTTGCCCGGAAGCTCGGTTTCTTTTTGACTCGAAATTAAAAATGAATGGCCTTTGGCACCGTCGGAACCGCCTTTGAGACCGTAAGGCGCGAATTGGCGGCGGTCGGCGAGTAGAGTGACTTGCGCTGGACCCAGGAGTTCGATTTCGCGGATGAGGCCGTCGCCACCATGGAAGCGACCCGCGCCGCCGGAATTTGGGCGATAGCTATAGCGGCGAACACGGAACGGGTAGGCATACTCAAGAGCTTCGACGGGAGTGTTTAGGGAGTTGGTCATGTGAGTGTGGACACCGGAGACACCATCTCCCACGGGACGGGCGCCGGAGCCTCCCGCAATGGTTTCGTAATAGGCGAAGGGTTGATTTGTGCGTGGATCGATGCCGCCGATGGTGAGGTTGTTCATGGTGCCGGAACTGGCCGCAGGGATGCGGTTTGGGAGGATTTGGGCGAAGGCTCGGAGGAGAACGTCGACGATGCGTTGGGAGGTTTCCACGTTGCCACCCGCTACGGCGGCGGGAGGTTTGGCGTTGACAATCGTACCTTCTGGGAGGATGAGCTCGACGGGGCGCATGAGACCTGCGGTGGGCGCGGCTTCTTCTGGCAGAAGGCAGCGGAGGACATAGAAAGTGGCGGAATAAGTAATGGCGGCCACGGCGTTCAGGCTGCCTGTGACTTGCGGCTCGGAGCCGGTGAAATCCACACGCAAGGCGCGCTCTTTGGGGTTTGTGGTGATGGTGACCGCGATGCGGACAGGATGGGAGGTGATGCCATCATCGTCAAGAAAGTCTTCGGCACTGAATATGCCAGTGGGCAGGTTAGCCAGTTCAGCGCGGATCAATTCTTCAGAGTGATCGAGCAACGCATTGGCATTGGCTTCTACGCGTGTGAGGCCGTATTTGGCGACCAATTCCTCAACGCGCTCCACACCGATGCGGCAAGCGCCAATTTGAGCAGTTAGATCGCCTTCGCGTTCGCGCGGGGTGCGAACGTTGTTGAGGATGAGCTTGAGAACGTTGTCGTCCAATTTTAAGGGAGGGATACGGATGCCCTCCTGGTAGATCTCTCGACACAGGCCCATTGAGCCGGGGTACATGCCGCCGACATCGGCATGATGTGCGCGGTTGGCGACGAAGAACGCGGCGGTCTTGCTGTCGGTGATGAACACCGGCATGACCAGAGTGATATCTGGGAGGTGAGTGCCGCCATCGTACGGGTCGTTCAGAATGGCTATGTCGCCGCGCTCGAGAGTGAGCTTGTCGAGCGCGGCGCGGACTGACATGGGCATGGAGCCAAGATGGACCGGCATGTCATCTCCCATGGCAATGATTTGGCCATGACGGTCAAACACAGCACTGGAGTAATCGCGACGTTCTTTGATGTTCGGAGAAAAGGCTGTGCGGCGGAGCGCAACTCCCATCTCCTCCGCGATGGAGTGAAAGGTGCTTTTAAATATGGCGAGTTCAATTGGGTCAGGCGCGTTTATGTGACTCATAGCTCGATCACGAGGTTGCGAAAGGCGTCTACGGTGACGCGGGTATTGGGCTCGGCGAAAGTTGTGGCGCTATATTCCACGATAACGGCAGGGCCGAGAAAAGCATCGCCTGGGTCGAGGCGATCGCGGGCATAGACTTTGCCGGTTTGCCATGCGCCGTCACAGTACATTTGCTTTGAGCGAGTGACGGCTTGAGCTCCATCGCCTGATTTGATGGGTTCGGCGGGTTCAGCAACACGAGCGGTGGTGGCAATGTTACGCACGCGGATATTGACGATTTCTACCACGCGTTTGGTGTCGGCATAGCCGTAGCGCTGACGATGGAGTTCGTGATAACGGGCGACATAATCAGCGGTAAAAGGCACATTAAGCTCGTAGCCTTGCCCAGAATAGCGGAGGTCGAGTGAGCGCTCGCCTTCTCCCAGTTCGGCGAAATGATTCGCTAGCCGGGCGTCGCCGGGAGTCAGCATGACAGTGCGGGACGAATCCTTGACTACGTCAGAGATTAAGATGCCATAGGCGGAGAGGGCACCGGGCATGAGCGGGATCAGCACCTTGGGGATGCGCAGAGCTTTGGCCAAGGCGCAAGAGTGGAGTGGGCCGGCGCCGCCGAAACTGACGAGAACGAAATCGCGCGGGTCGTGGCCCTGTTCTACGGAGATTTTTCGGAGGGCCTGCACCATATTGGCGTCAACCACGCGGATGATGCCTTCCGCAAATATTTCGGGCGTTGGGAGTTTGCCTTTGGCACGAGTCAGGTATTCGCGCGTGCGGGCTTCGTCTAAGCGCATGCCACCTCCCAAGAAGCCGTCGGGCTCGATCCTGCCGAGAAGGAAGTTGGCGTCAGTCACAGCCGGTAATTCTCCCTTGCCATAGCAAATAGGACCAGGATCGGCGCCCGCTGATTGAGGACCAACTTTGAGCGCGCCACCAAGGTCAAAACTGGCGAGAGAGCCGCCGCCCGCTCCTACTGTGTGTATGTCGAGCATGGGGACGGCGACTGGGAGACCGAGGATTTGGAACTCGGAGGTGGTGCGGAGGCCGCTATCGGAAGTAAGGAGAGCGACGTCGGTGGAGGTACCTCCCATGTCGAAGGTGAGGATGCGCGGGAAGCCGGCGGTCTTGGCGATATACGCTGCTCCAACAACACCACCAGCAGGGCCGGAGAGTATGGTGCGGACTGGTTCGCGAGCGGCGACTGCGGCTTCCGTGATGCCGCCGGAGGATTGCATGACGAACAGTTTGGAACCGCGCGCTTGCAGGCTTTGATCGAGTGAGGTGAGATAGCTTTGCATCTTCGGGGCGAGATACGCGTTGATGAGCACAGTGGAACCGCGCTCATATTCGCGGAACTCCGGGAGGATCTCATGGGAGACGGAGACGGGCACGCCAAGACTTTGTAAACTCTCCGCGATCGCTTTTTCGTTGGCGGGATTGGCGAAGCCGAAGAGTAGAGAAATGGCGATGGCTTGTGGCTTGGCGTTTTGGACAGCGGCGAGCAAGCGATTCCGTTCCGCCTCGGTTACTGCCAGTAACATGCTGCCATCAGCGGCTACGCGCTCTTTAACGCCAAAACGGAGGTCGGCGGTGGCGAGCGGTTCCTCCTTTTGAAAAAAGAGATCGTAGAGTTTTGGGCGAGCTTGACGGCCGATGGCGATGGTGTCTTCGAAACCGACAGTAGTGATGAAGGCAACACGCGCGCCCTTGCGTTCCAAAAGCGCGTTGGTTCCCACAGTGGTGCCGTGCCGTACTTCGGCTTGCTTCGGGCCGGCAATTTGCGTGACGGCACTTAAGACTGCGCCGCCCGGGTCGGTGGGAGTGGAGCGCACTTTGAGCACGCGCAACTGGTTGTCCTGCCAGTAAACGCAGTCGGTAAAGGTGCCGCCGGTATCAATCGCGATTTGCATTCTCTATCCTATTGTCTTGGACGCCTCTACCGTTCTTCCCCTTCGCTGGAGCAATACTTCGTCCTCGCAACGCCGCACTGTCGTGGCTGCAGGACTTGGCTGGATGCTTGACTCATTCGACGTCATGCTGTACTCCGTTGTGCTGGCCACCTTGATCCGCGAGTTCGGGATGACCAAGGGCAAGGCGGGATGGCTGAATACTCTCACGCTATTAGCATCCGCGTTGGGCGGTTTTCTGTTCGGATTTTTTTCGGACAAACTGGGCCGACGGCGCACGATGAGCATGTGCATTTTGACCTATTCGGTTTTCACCTTTGCGTGTGGATTTTCTACCAGCGTAACCATGCTAGCTTGCTTCCGATTTTTGTTAGGGCTGGGAATGGGCGGGCAATGGAATGCGGGCGCTACGCTGGTGGCGGAGACGTGGCCGAGCTACTGGCGTGGACGGGCCCTGGCGATGGTGCAAAGCACCTGGGCCATTGGCTATGCACTGGCTGCATTAGTTGCGAACATTTTGCTGGCACGCACGAGCTGGCACTGGGTGTTCTATATTGGCGTGCTACCCGCAATGGTCACGCTGTGGATCCAGAGGGGCGTGCCGGAGCCGGAGCTTTGGCAACAAGCGCATGCGGCACCGGTAAGCGCAGTAGAAAAACAGAAACTGTGGAGGAACTCGGTTCCTGATTTGCTGGGATTGTTGTTGATGAATGTTTTCGGTATGTTTGCGTGGTGGGGGCTGTTTACGTGGCTGCCGGCGTACATATCGTTGCCGGTTTCGCAGGGGGGCCGCGGCTTCGGCTTACTTGATCGCACGACGTTCATGGTGGTTCTCAATCTTTGCGGGATGTTCCCGGGCTACTTGTTGTTCGGGGTGATTTCGGACAAGTTCGGGCGCAAAGGGGCGACGGTTCTTTATCTGGTAATGGCAGCCCTAGCGGTACCACCATTCGCGTTGGCGCGCGAGCCGTGGTTGATTTTGTTGACGGCTTCCATCACGGCGTTTTTCGGCACAGGGTTCTTTGTAGGTTCGGCGCTGCTGGGCAGTGAGTTGTTTCCTACGCCGATTCGAGCGACGGCGCTTGGACTCTCTTACAACACCGCAAGGGGCGTGAGTTCGCTGGCACCGTTTGTGATTGGCGCGATTGGCGAGCGGCACGGGCTGGGCTGGGGCTTTGCATCTTGCGGCATTGCCTTTGCGTTAGCGGCCGCCGCGGCGTTGCGAATACCAGAGACGATGGGACGACAACTTACTTAGTTGACTTAGCGCGCTCGCTACGGGCCTTGGCGACCATCTCGCGTACTTCTTTGGCGAGGGTGGGCGCGTGGTAAACGTAGCCGTCTTTAATGGTCCATTCCACGCCAGTTTTTTGGCCGGGTTCGCCGGGCGGATAGAGCACTTTCATGTTCTCGAGCGGGTTGCCGTTCACGACGATCAGATCAGCGAGATAGCCGACGCGGACACTGCCAATTTTGTCAGCCATGCCCAAGATACGGGCGTTGTTGCCGGTGGCGTGCTGAATGACCTTCATGGGGTTGAAACCGGCTTCCTCTTCCAATTCCAATTCGCGCAGCAAACCGAAACCGTAAATCTGATAGATGAAGCCCGCGTCATCTCCCGAGCCGATGGTGCCGCCCAGATGATCAAATTCGCGCAGTGCATTCATCCAGATGCGGTAATTTTCCTTCCAGAACACTTCGTCGTTTGAAGTCCAGCCGATGAAGTAGGAACCGTGGTTCTTCAGGTTTGGTTTGAAAAAATCTTCCAAGGTGGGGTGCAAATATTCCTTGAACCAGACTTGGTTTTGGGCGCGCTCCAAGTCGCGGCTGGCTTCGTAGATATCGAGCGTGGGCACCCAGGCGACGTTGGCTTTGACCATGGCCGTGAGAACTTCGGTTAAGCGCTTGGGATCGGCTTCGCGCCATAAATGGCCGGCATAGCGGAAGCGATCGGTCTCGTTGTCGTAGTTGTAAGAAGGCGGGAAGTTCTGCACACCATCGGGGATGGCGGCATCGGGAATGCCGTACCAGTGTTCAATGCTGCGCGTGCCGAATTTGATGTCGTCCCAGGCATTGGTTTCTTCCACGCCCGCGTGGTGGGCCACTGGAAGGCCGAGCTTGTGGGCCTCGTCCTCGGCGGCTTCCATGATGTTTCGGTAAACGCCGAGGAATTTGACGCCATCGGCACCCATGGCTTTGTATTCGCGGATACGGGCGCGCGCTTCGTCAGCGTTAGTGGGCACGGGATGCTGCGCGTTGAACATGGGATACACCAGAATGCGCGGCGCGGCGACCTCACCTGCGGCACTCTTGGCGCGCAGTTCGAGAGTCTTCTTAGTATCGCTGCCAACATCGCGCACAGTCGTGATGCCACAAGAGAGCCAGATTTTCAATTCGTAATCGAGTGGCTGAGGCACGCCGCCGCGTTCGTCTTGTACGTGGACATGCGCGTCAATCAAGCCGGGCAGAACATATTTACCGGTGGCGTCGATTTCGATATCGGCTTTCTGACGGTTAGCCCGGCCAAATTCCAGAGACGCGCCATCGACGCCGACAATCGAAACGATTTTGTTGTTTTCGATGATGATGTCTTTGGGGCCAGCCGCCGGAGTGCCGTTGCCATCTATGATGATAGCGTTGCGAATGGCGAGACGCGGATAACGCTTGCCATTTTCCGGCCGCGTTTGTGCCCAAATGCTTGTCACGCACAGTAGAACGACAACGACTGCTTTCATTGCTTTTCTCCTTGCCATTTTCCGGAAATTGCCTTGATGCGTTTGGCGGCCTCCAGCAGATTATTGATCGAATTTGCAAAACTGAAACGCAGGTATCCTTCGCCGTGTGCGCCAAACGATCCGCCGTTCAGACAAGCCACGCCCGCTTCTTCGAGCAATAGATCCGCCAAATCTGTTGATGCTACACCGGTGCCCTTTACATTGGCAAACGCATAAAATGCGCCGGCTGGTGGGCGACAACTGAAGCCCGGAATTTCGTTGAGGGCGGCGCAGAAAACGGAGCGTCGCTGACGAAACTGTTCCACCATGAAATCGACCTCTGTTTGCGGGCCGGTTAAGGCAGCAATGGCGGCGCGTTGCGTGAAGCTGGCCGCGCAGGAATTAGAATTCACCATTAGCTTGTTGACGCCTTCGACGAGCCACTCTGGCATCACGCCGTAACCGAGACGCCAGCCGGTCATTGCATACGTCTTGGAGAAGCCGTCGAGAATAATGGTCTTCTCTTGCATGCCGGGAAGGCTCGCAATCGAGAGAGGCGCTTCGGGCGTATAGTAAAGGCGCGAGTAGATCTCGTCTGAAAGCACCATTAAATCGCGGTCGCGGACCATGTTGGCGATTTCACGCAGATCATCTGCCGGGATGACACCACCGGTTGGATTCTCAGGCGAATTGAGAATCAACATCTTGGTCTTAGGCGTGAGGCTGGCGCGGAGAATGTTGAGATCGAACGAAAAGCCGCGCTCTTCTACTAACGGAACCGGCACGCCCTTCGCGCCCAGAAACTGAATCATGGAGCGGTAGATGGGAAAGCCGGGATCGGGATAGATAACTTCGTCGCCGGGTTCGATGAGGGCGAGCATGGGGAAGAAGATGATGGGTTTGCCACCGGGCACGACGTTAACATTCTTGGCGGTGACGGTGATGCCGCGGGTGCGCGAAATGTAACTGGCAACGGCTTCGCGCAGATCGGGCAAGCCTTGCGGTGGGCCATAGTGAGTCCAGCCCTCGTCGAGCGCACGCTTGGCGGCTTCGATAACGTGCGGCGGAGAGGGGAAGTCCGGCTCACCAATTTCGAGATGCACGACGCTGCGGCCTTGGGCTTCGAGCGCGCGCGCTTTGACCAGGACATCGAAAGCGGATTCGATTTCGAGCCGGTTCATGCGGTCTGCTAAGCGCATGAGTGCAGTGTAGCGGACGTGGGCTTGGTCTCAATGCGAAAGGGGAACCTTGCGGTTCCCCTTAGTCGCGTCGATCGGAATCGACCCTAGAATTGTGACGATCTGGTCCCCTTCTTATCGGGGTAATTTCAGTATAGCGCGCCGCGCGGTCTCGATCATTTCTTGGACAAGCGTTTCTGCGGTGGCTTTCTCGCCGCGACTGAGAAGAGCGAGCACGTCGGAATCAACAATGCGGTACCACAACTCGCGGCGGGTCGCGAAATCGGCGAAGCTGTTGGTGATTTCCGGACGGGTGCGCTTCAGAAGATCCAGGAAGTCGGTGTATTCGGGGCCGATCTCGCGTTGGAATTTTTCTTTCAGGCGAACAGCGACGGCGGGCGCCCAACCGTTGGTGGAAATGGCGATTGTCAATTCGCCGCGGCGATGGATAGAGCCGAAGCTGAAGCGGCAGTGCTCAGGGTCGTCTACGCAATTGCAAAGAATGCGCTGTTCTTCGGCGAGGCGGAAGATCTCTGAGTTATCTTCTAGGTCGCTAATCAGTAGGAACAGGCCTGGCAAGTCGTCCGGCGTGAATGGGCGTTTCTCCCAACGAATTAGCCCCGTTGCTGCGAGTGCCTCAATGGCAGGGTCGGCCTGCGGATTGACGTAGAGCACATCGGCAGAGGCGTCTACCAGCGCTTGCACCTTGCTGGGAACTTCGTAGCCCTCGCCAGTGACCAGGCATTTCTTTCCTGACAGATCGAGAAAAATGGGGAAGCGAAAATTCATGGACTCGAAACTCTGAGCCTATCAGGAAAGCGATGCGCTTATGCTGGTAGATTGCCTGTACCTCGCTTATATCTGATTGACACTTTCGGCTTTATTTTCCGTGCGTATCACGCGCGCGCCCGCAGTGGTGCGCCGCCGATGCGCACGGCCAGCGGCCTTTCCACCGAAGCCGTATTCATCTTCCACAACATGTTGCGCAAGCTGATGACGACGTCGAAGCCCGACTACATTGCCGCGATTTTCGAGAGCACCGCGCCGACATTTCGTTCGGAGCAGTTTGCCGAATACAAAGCGAACCGCACGGAAATGCCGCCGGATCTGGCTGAACAAATTCCTTACATCCGGCGATTGATTGAAACTATGCGCATTCCGGTGCTGGAATTTTCGGGTTATGAGGCTGACGATGTGATTGGCGCCATTGCGTGGCGTGAACCGGTGAAGCCGCTGGAAGTGGTGATCGTTTCCAGCGATAAGGACATGCTGCAACTGGTCAACAAACGTGTCTTCATGCTGAATCCGATGAAGGATGACGAGTGGTATGACGAAGCCAAAGTAGAAGAGTTCATGGGCGTGAAACCGTCGCAGGTGGCAGACCTGCTGGCGCTGAAGGGGGATGCGATCGACAACATTCCCGGCGCGCCTGGCATTGGCGATAAGGGTGCGCGTGACATTATCGCGAAATTCGGTTCCGTGGAAGAAGCATTGAACCGGGCTGCGGAAGTGGAACGCAAGATGTACCGCGAAAGCTTGCAAAACAATCGCACGCAAATTGAGTTGAGCAAGCAACTGGCAACCATTCAAACGGAGATTGCGGTGGAATGGGATTTGGCTGCGCTGCGCACGCAAGCACCGAATACAAGCGCGCTTAAACCGCTGTACAAGGAGCTGGAATTTTTCAGTCTGCTGAAAGATCTGCCGCCGGAAGACGACAGCGCCGCGCGAGATTACCTGATCTTGGATGACGCGGCGAAGATTGAGCAATGGTTGAATGCGCGCCCGAAAGATGCGCCGCTCGCTGTGGCGCTGGATCTCACGAATTTTTTTATTGGCCTTTCTTACAAAGCGGGTGTGGGCCGGGCTGTGCCGCTTGGTTCGCTTGCAACTGTACGCGGGGTCCTGGAATCCGCGACGGTTCCAAAAATAGTGCATGATGCCAAGGCGTTCATCATAGATCTGCATGGGCTTGATATTCAGCCGCAAAACATCAGCGAAGATGTGATGCTATACGCGTTCTTGTTGAATGCAGACCCAGGTGGCGTTTCGCCCGAATCCCTAGCCGAGCGTTTTCTTGACCGCAAACTGAATGCGGCGGCCGAGCAACAAGCCGAGGCGACACTGGCGATTGCGGAACAGTTTCGAGCGCAGATCGATGCGCAGGAACTGCGCTCGGTCTATCACGATATCGATTTGCCACTGGCACCGGTGCTCGCAAAGATGGAGATGACCGGTATCCGCGTGGATGCTGCGGTGCTGGCCGAACTTTCCGGTCGCCTGTCGCAGCGGATTGATTCCATTGCCCAGAAAGTTTACGATTTAGCCGGCCATCCGTTCAACATCAATTCCCCCCAGCAATTGGGCAAAGTTTTGTTTGAAGAAATGAATCTGCCGTCGCCTACGAAGTACGGCAAAGGCAAAACAGTTTCGACAGCCGCCGACATTCTGGAAGGCCTCGCCACGGCGTATCCGGTGGCGCAACAGGTGCTCGATTATCGGCAATTGAGCAAGCTTAAAGGTACTTATATTGACGCGCTGCCGCTGCTCATCCGTCCGAATACACTGCGCGTTCACACAACTTTCAATCAAGCCGGCGCTGCAACGGGGCGGCTCTCGTCTTCAAATCCGAACCTGCAGAACATCCCGATCCGCAGCGAAGAAGGTCGCGAAATTCGGGCGGCCTTCATCCCTGAACCTGGCTGGGACCTGGTGGTAGCTGATTACTCGCAGATTGAACTGCGCCTGCTGGCTCACATGTCGCGCGATAAGGTGTTGATGGACTCGTTCACGAATGATGAAGATATCCACACGCGCACGGCGGCCGAAGTTTTTAATGTGAATCCGATCATGGTGACGCCGGAAATGCGGCGTTCCGCGAAAGCGGTGAACTTCGGCATTGTGTATGGCCAGACGCCGTTCGGCTTGGCGCAGCAATTGGGGATCGGCCGCAAAGAGGCTGAGACTTACATCTCGCGTTATTTCGAACGGTATGCCGGCGTGCGCGAATTTATTGATAAGACCATTGGCGAGGTGAAAGCCAGCGGGGTGGCGAAGACTCTGCATGGCCGGCGGCGCGCCATTCCAGATATGAATTCGCGTAACCCGTCGGCTCGCGGCTTTGCGGAACGGACCGCCGTGAACACGCCTCTGCAAGGGACCGCTGCCGATTTGATCAAGATCGCCATGATTCGCATCGCGCGCGTATTGACTGAGAAGAGAATGCAATCGCGCTTGCTGTTGCAGGTGCATGACGAATTAGTGTTGGAAGCTCCGCCGGACGAGCGTGACGATTTGCGAGAGTTGGTAAAGAACGAAATGGAAACGGTATACCCGATTGACGTGCCGTTGAAAGTGGACACCGGCACCGGGTTAAATTGGAGAGACGCGAAATGATTCGAAAACATATTTTGATATTTGCTGGGCTGTGCGCCTTAATTTGCACGGCCGCCACGACGCCGCCGGTAAAAAAGAAGGTAGCCCCGAAGCCCCCGCCTGTTCCCGCCGAATACAAAGTGAAATTCGAAACTACCAAGGGCGATGTCATCATTGCGGTTCATCAAGATTGGTCGCCTTTAGGCGCGGATCATTTTTACGAACTTGTCACCAAGGGCTATTACGATAACAACGCTTTTTTTCGCGCTATTAAGGGCTTTGTGGTGCAGTTCGGTATGAACGGCGATCCGAAAGTGACGTCGAAGTGGAACAATGTTCCCGTTAAGGACGATCCGCCGGGAAAACATCCCAACAAAGTTGGCACGGTTACGTTCGCGCAAACCAGCATGCCAAATTCACGCACGACGCACATTTTCATCAATATCAATGACAATGCGGAAGCGTTGGATCCGATGAACTTTACTCCGTTCGGCGAAGTGATCAGCGGCATGGATGTGGTCAATAATCTTTATACCGGTTATGGTGACAGCCCGCCTTCAGGCTCGGGTCCGGATCAGGAAGCGCTGGCGCACGGCGGCAATGCGTACCTGCAAAAGTCATTTCCGTTGTTGGATTACATTAAGAAAGCCACAGTGATTGACCCACCGCCGCCGGCTCCTGTTGTGCACAAGCCAGCCAGCCAGGCGAGAAAGCCCACGACCCCGAAGAACTAGAGAAAGAGGCGCGGTGAAGGTGTAACTCGCGAGATGGCTAGTTACACGTCGCCACGTGCGGCATCGCCTTGATACGTGGCGACGCGAACCGCTACTCTAGTGACATGGTCCTCAACCGGCTGCGATCATTCATCCCTGTCTTCATAGGCAGCGCACTCCTTCATGCGCAAACTCCCACGCCTCCCACTGTTCCCGCGAGTACGGAAGTCACCATGCAATACGTTCGCGAAAACTACTCGAAGTATGAGTACAAGATTGCTATGCGCGACGGTGTGAAGCTATTCACGGCGGTCTACATTCCTAAAGATGTGATGGAAGGTAAGACGTATCCCATTCTTATGGAGCGTACGCCTTACACGGTCGCCCCATACGGCGAAGATCAGTTTCCTAGTTCGCTGGGTCCTTCGTCCCTGTTTACGCGGGAGAAGTTTATTTTTGTTTATCAGGACGTGCGCGGCCGTTACATGAGCGAAGGCGATTTCACGATTGCGCGTCCGCAAAAGCCTGCCAAAAAGAGTGTGAAAGATACAGATGAGAGCACCGATGCCTACGACACCATCGACTGGCTCGTTAAAAACATTCCCGGGAATTCGGGCAAGGTAGGTATTTGGGGAATCTCTCAGCCTGGATTTTTTGCGACTGCTTCGCTGGTCGATTCACACCCGGCGTTAGTGGCCGTTTCTCCACAAGCACCGGTGATTGATTATTATTTAGGGGACGATATCTATCACAATGGCGCGTTCATGCTGGCGGCGCGCTTCAGTATGTATCAGGGCTTCAAGCCGCGCGGCGACGAACCAACGCCGCCCATGCCCGCGCTGCCGTTTGATTACGGTACGCCGGACGGTTACGATTTCTATCTCGCTATGGGTCCGCTGGCGAATGCGGATGAACGTTATTTCAAGAATCTCCAGCCGTATTGGAGCATGAACGTCAAGAACACCACCTATAGCGATTTTTGGCAGGCTCGGTCGATCTGGAAATATTTGAAAGATGTAAAGCCAGCAGTGATGATTGTCGGCGGTTGGTACGACCAGGAAGACCCGCAAGGCTTGTTTCGCGAGTTCTATCAGCTCAAGAAAGAGTCACCCGAGACTGCGGATATGTTGGTAGTGGGCCCGTGGGTGCACGGCGGTTTTTCGCGCGGCGATGGCGACCGAGTGGGCAATGTCACGTTCGGATCAAAGACGGCGCTCTATTTCCGGGAGAAAATTGAGTTTCCTTTCTTCATGCACTATTTGAAAAATCAGGAGAATGGCAAGCGTCCCAAGGCTTGGGTTTTTCAAACAGGTGTGAACCAGTGGCGGCAGTTTGACCAGTGGCCTCCCAAGGAATCGAAAGCCACCTCGCTCTTTCTGAGTGACAATGGGAAAATTGCGTGGCAGGCGCCGACGACCAGCGGTTTCGACGAATATATTTCCGACCCCGCTAAACCGGTTCCTTATATTGGCCACATCCTAATGGGGATTCGCTTTGACTTCATGACGGAAGACCAGCGTTTCGCAGCGTCCCGGCCCGATGTGCTGGTTTACAAAACAGAACCGCTCGAACACGATGTTACGATTTCCGGGCCAATCAGCGTAAACCTAAAAGTGTCCACCTCAGGCACTGACTCCGATTTCGATGTGAAGCTCATTGATGTTTTCCCAGGCAAATACCCTGATTACGATGCCAAGCCGGACGGGCCTGCGCCCAATGCACGGAGCGCTCCTGCCAGCACAGTGCAATTAGGCGGCTATCAGGAGCTTATTCGTGGCGAACCATTTCGCGGGAAATATCGGAAGAGCTTCTCGAGCCCCGTTCCGTTTGAGCCCGGCAAGCCCGACGCCATTAACTTTCAGATGCCTGACGTGCTCCACACGTTCCGCGCCGGACATCGGATCATGGTTCAAGTGCAGAGTTCCTGGTTCCCGCTTACCGACAGAAACCCGCAGAAGTTTTTAGAGATACCCAACGCGCACGCGAACGATTTTGTGAAAGCGACAGAACGAATTTATTGGGGCGGCGCTGATGGTTCGAAAATAGAAGTGCCGTTGTTGCAGTAGCTTTTCTGTTGCAGACTAAAAGAAAACGGCGACTATAAATAGTTAGTCGCCGATGAAGGGTGTATCTAGGCCTTAGTGACTGTCGCCGTCGTGGTCTACGTCTCCAGATCCTTTTGCTGCTGCTTGCGCCTGTGGGCTTAGGTGAACCGTGTCTTCGGCCGGTTTTGCAGCGGGCGGGGCACTCTGTGTCTTAGGGGTGTTTGCGGCAATGGCTTCAACTGGCGCGCTCGGCGAAATCGAACTGATCATTATGGTTTGTGTAACTCCTTGCTGACTTTATCGATGGCTCGATGCCGTTGTAGAGCCTATTCGCCATCCGCTTATCACTATTTATTCCCGCTTTAGGTGTTCGCGCCTCATCCTGTTGCCTTTGATAAACACAAGATAAATGCAGAGCCGAGATTCCGCGAACTGCGAGACAATAAACGTTTTAAGCGAATCATGCCCATCAAAGCTCGTTTGACCGCTTCATTCGTGGTTCTCTTCGGGATCCTTGTGATTGCGCTGGCCGTCGCGGCTTATGTCCTTGCCAGTAGAGATGCGTACGCCAAGCTCGATGCCGAGCTTCAAGTGGCCACTGGGGCGACTGCCATGGCCGCCGGCCACGAACTCAACGAGCATAAAACGGAAAATGACGGCGAAGAGGATCTGCAAGCAGTGTTGAATGATGTCGGCAGTTCAGATTTGGTCAACACCCAGATTTTGGTTCGCGAGCGAACTCGGAATGCTGTCTATAAGTCGGGTCAGCTAGCGGAAGACCTGCGCTCGCTCAGCTCGGAACAGCTGAAAAATGGCGCTACGGTGGCTGGCCTCCGTATTGCCGCAAGGCGTCTTGAGGTGCCAAAGTTTCAGACGGCCTTCGACATATATGCCGCGCAACCCGTGGCCCCGACTTTGGCGCGAATCCGGAAGGTGCGCAATAGCTTACTCGCGCTTGTTAGCATTGGGCTCGCCTTCGCTGGATTTCTTGGCTATCTGCTCGCACTCAAGGCGTTGCGTCCGCTGCAAAATCTCGCGGATACCATCGAGTCAGTCACTTCCTCAGATCTAAGCGCGCGAGTGGAAGTTGGCAATCATCCCGACGAAATCGGCCGGTTGGGCTCGCGTTTCAATTTTCTGCTCGATGGTATTGCCGCCGCATTCACGCTGCAGCGCCGCTTCATGGCCGACGCTTCTCATCAAATCAAAACACCCGTCACTGTCGCACTCACTTCTTGCCAGGTTATTAATCGCGATCCTGACGCCGCGCTTAGCGATTGCCGCGAATCGTTGACCGTTATCGAGCACCAGATGTTGCAACTCCGCCGCATCGTGCAAGATATGTTCTTCCTTTCGCAAGCAGACACGGCCGCGCTCGAACTCAAGAAGGAAGATATGAATTTTGACGACGCCGTCGCTGATGCCGTTCGTGCCGCCAAGGCGCTGGCCACTGCCAAACGTCAGGAACTGAAACTTCGCAGCATACCCGAAGCGCGCTGCTTAGGCGATGAGGATTTACTAAGGCAAGCGATTCTTGTTTTGCTGGACAACGCGGTGAAGTTTACGCCTGAAGACGGCAGCATTGAAGTCATTCTAGAGAAAAAAGGTGACCACTGGCTCTGTATTGTCGCCGATAACGGTAGGGGCATCTCGCCGGCGGCGCAATCCCGTATCTTCGAGCGCTTTTTTCGCGAAGAAGGCGCCAGCCGTCGCACTCCAGGCGCTGGTCTCGGCTTAGCAATTGCAAAATCCATTGTGGAAAAACATGGCGGTACCGTTAGCTTGTTGGAATCGCGGGCTGGCCGCACTTCATTTGCCGTAGAGATTCCGGTTTACGAAGGGTCTGTGCCAGCCCAAGCTCACGCGAATTCTTTCGCAGTCAAGATATAACCTTCGCCGCGGCGCGCGTGAATCAGAGGCTTGTGGCCGCCAGCATCAATTTTCTTACGGAGTCGTTTGATGTACTCCTCTATCAGATTCGAAAACGGGTCGTAAGACTCGTGCCAAACGCGTTGCGAAATATCGTCACGGCTCAGCATCGTATCGGCAGCGCGCGCTAGGCACTCTAGCAGCCCATATTCTTTAGCAGTGACGCGCACGAACTCGCCGCCACGTCTTACCGTCCGCGAACGTGTGTCGATTTCCAAAGTGTCGATGCGAATCATAGAATCCTGAATAGCCTGAGGTCGCCGTAGCAGCGCCCGCACACGGGCCAGCAACTCATTCAAGTCGAATGGTTTGACCAAATAATCGTCGGCACCCAAGTCGAGGCCTTTCACGCGGTCTTCGTGAGCGTCGCTGGCGGTCAGCATGAGGATCGGGGTTGCATGCCCGGCTGCCCGGAACTCGCGGCAAATCTCCCAGCCGTCTTTCCCTGGTAGCCGAATGTCAAGAATCAGTAAGTCGTACGCCTGCGCGAGCGCTTTCTCCAGCCCGGCCGCGCCGTCGCTCACTGTCTCTACAAAATGCTGCTCCTGCGTCAGAGCTTTGGCTATCATCCGTGCCGCGTCTGCTTCATCCTCAATCAACAATAAACGCATATCAAGCTTGATTTGACGCGCGCCGCTCATTAAACGTTGCAGACGGTGCCCCTGAAAGAAGCCGAGTCAGCGGCAAGTTTCGTGATGGAGATCAATATTTATCCTGTTTTTATGTATGCGTGTATGCGCCACTTCCGGTTCACTCGGACACTATGGTCATAGGTGCCCTTTCTTTCTATTTGCGGCCTCTGGACAAAAGGTAAAATCGGGGCAGTGTCTCGCCTTCTCAAATATGACCTTTCCCTGCTAAGCCTTGGCTGTGTACTCATCGGTCTCAGCGGGACGGGCGTTTGCGGCCCAACCAGTTCGATGGGTTTGGCTCTCTTTGGTGGGGGTGCGGTCGCCGTGCCTATAGGTCTGATTCTCTGCGCGGTGAGGATCGTTAAGGTCCTGCTTCCATCGCGCTGACAGGTAAACGCCTATGCCTTCAGATCTCTTCGCCCGTGCCCGGCAACTCCAAGCTATCGCTCAAACTGGCCTGGAATACGCCAACAATGCGTTTGATCGCGAGCGCTATGAACGGATTGCTGAGATTGCGATGAGTCTCATGTCTACGGCCACTGGCGTTGACGCAGCGGCTCTCGGCGAAGCGTTCGCGTTTGAAAAAGGTTATGCCACTCCTAAAATCGATGTGCGCGCCGCAGTGTTTCGTCAGAATCGGATCTTGCTCGTGCGTGAAACCTCAGACGGTCTGTGGACTCTTCCGGGCGGCTGGGCCGATGTAGGCGTCTCGCCCAGCGTCAATGCTGTCCGCGAGGTGAAAGAGGAATCGGGTTTCGATGTCCGTGTCACTAAACTTGCGGCAGTGTACGACCGCGACATTCGTGGCCATCCACCCATACCATTTCACACTTACAAATTCTTTTTCCTTTGCGATCTTCTCAGTGGCGTAGCCACTACCAGTTTGGAAACCGACGCCGTTGATTTCTTCGACCTTTTCTCCCTGCCGCCTCTCTCAACCACGCGTGTTCTGGCGGAACAAATTCATCACATGTTCGAGCATCACAACGACCCCAGCCGCCCCACGACCTTTGATTGATTGTTTCATTAGTCTATCTTGTACATATGGGAGTTGTTTTGCCCTATGATTAGGTTCGGCGCGCTTTTTTGCTTGATCGCCGCCTGTTCGTTTGCTCAATCCACAATTGCGGTCGTCGATACCCTCTATTCAGCGCCGTCGACGTTGTTCAACGGTTCAATAACGGTAGTGAATCGAGCTACCGGTAAAGCTGCTAACTACGTCGTCGTGAATGGCGGTCTCTCCATCAATCTCACGCCGGGCTCTTATCGCGTCACTTATCTGACGGGAGGGCAATTTTGTACGGAGACTTGGCGCGCACCAAATATCCTCCGTCCCACGACGGTTCTTCAGTTACGTGCAAGTATCAACGGTTGCGGTGTGACGGCTGCGAGTGACACGCTATTTACGTATCGGAATGCGCTCGGACAGGTTGCCCCAATCCCGCAGATATTTAACCCCGCGGCTCGGCACACAGTGCAAGACGCTGGAGCCGTTGCCGATGGCATCTTGCGTAGCGATGGCGTGATGACGGCCGGCTCCAGCGTGCTTACATCCGCCTCTGGATCATTTTCCTCAAGAGATGTGGGGAAATATATTCAAGTGGTGGGGGCGGGTCCAGGTGGAACCACGCATGCCGATGGCGCCATGACTGCGGGCCAAAATCTGTTAACGTCGGCGACGGGTACGTTTAGAAGCGCCGATGTGGGCCGCTTTATTGTCGTGGCGGGTGCCGGCGCTAAAGGTGTGAATCTCCTGGCGCAGATCAGCGCCTTCACATCCCCTACCCAGGTGTCTCTCGGCAACCTTTCCGGGACACAAGTAGTCGCCGCCAATGCGTCGCTAACTGTGCACGGTGCTTCTTATTATTACGGTTACATGACATTAGAAGGCACGATTGCGAGTTATCAGAGTCCAACACGAGTGACGCTCAGCGCGGAAGCCTATGGCTCAATCTCGAGTGCCGTGTATGCCTATGGCACGAACAATACCGCCAGCTTTCAAGCTGAACTAGATGCTCTTGGAGCAGCCGGCGGCGGCGTTGTCAATGTTCCAGCACCCGCCAGTTGTCCGGCAGGCGCCACCTGCGGTTACGTTACGGCGGCCACCGATATGGCCACTGCCTTAAATCCAGGTTCCATCAAAATTCGCTATAACAAACTTTCGCTCGTTGGCGATTCCACAAAACCAAACATTTTTTGCCGCGGCGCCTGGAATGTTATAGCTAATGCGACGGTGCGTGGTCACTGCGTGGTAATTGGAGACAATGGAGGTCCAAATGGAGCGGCGGGCGAGACTGCGTCTAACATTCTCGTATCCAGTCTCCATCTTTGGGGCATGACCAATGGCAACACTGCCGACATACAAGGTCCTGCTTCAACAGTCAATGGCGATGGCTGGGATTTTACTAATAAGGCGGTCTTCATCTTTCACGATGTTCCGCACAATAACATTGCTATTACCAACAACATCATACAGGATTTCAAGGGGGAAGTCGTTTACAGCGGCGGCGGAGGATTCACCACTCTGCTTGTCCAAGGCAACACCTTCAAGAATTTCAACGCCGACGGCATTTCGGTAACTGTGGAGAACCTTCAAGTCATCGGCAATACCATTTCGAACGGCTATACCGGGGTGGAAAATGGCATCTTTAACTCGGCTAATGTAAAACAAGTCTTCCAGGCCAATCAAATCTCATTGATGCGCGCGGCCGGCATTACGCTTGTTTCCGAGGACGACACTCCCAGCAGCGGGTATGTACAGATAATCGATAATACTTTCGACACGATCGGTCAGGTCTATGCTTTGCCTCCGGGGGAGACAATCTTTATCGCGCTTGGCTTCGGCACGACACAGATCGCCAATGTAGATGTGGAGCGAAATATTTGTCACGATTGCGTGTCCTTTGTTCTGCCGTATGCCGGCCAGAATCTACAAATTCGCAACAATATTATGAATGTCGACCTTTACAACGGTTCGAACTTTTTTACCTTTACCCCTGTTATGAGTGGCGCCACCGTGGAAAGTAATCGTTGTGCATTGACTCCCGCCGCGCAAGCCAACGGCAAATCCCTCACCTATATCTATGTTATGAACGGGGGCGCACCGGCTAATTCTCTTAATTGGAGCAACGATCTATTTCTCAACAATAGTTGGCACGTGAATGGATCCATCTATTATTTTTTCAGTTCCACGAGCGGTGCAGGATTTGCCGCGCTCGCGAACAAGAACATTATTTGGGAGGGCGACTCTTGCACCGGTTGCAGTCTTACACCAGACCTCGATCGCGGCTCTCAGGTCATCACCAATGCGGCTATCATTGAGCCCTACGGTCCCAAAGTTATTCTTTTTTCCGGAACCGGGACACCAACTATGACGGTTGACGCCTCTAAGGAACAGGACGGCAGCGAGTTGATTCTTCAGAATAATGGCGCCGTGCCTGTCGCTTTTGTGGCTGACCGAAATCTACAGCTTGTGGCCCCGGTCACTTTGGCTGTCGGACAAAGCATTAAGCTCCGTTACAGCGGCATCGATTCAAAATGGCATTTGGTTTTGCCGTAGAAGTGCATGCGATAGCACTGATCTTTAGCCGCAAAACGCACGCCTATCGCAATTTATCCGGCGGAGATGTTATCCTTTCCCCGATACCCTAGTGCAACCGTTTGGAATCACCAGGGGAATTCGTCGCCTGCGGCCATGTCCCATCCAGCTTTCGATCTCTCCGGAAAAATCGCAGTCATTACGGGCGGCGGAGGTTTATTGGGTGAACAGCACGCGCGCGCGATTATCGCCGCTAAGGGTATTCCCGTTCTGGTCGATGCGGCCGGCGCGCGCGTGGCCGAACTGGCGACCCGGCTGAGCGACGAGTTGCATTTAAACGTGCTCGGCTATGCGGCCGATATCACCAAGCTGAATGAAGTAAAGCGCGTCTCAGCGGAAGTACTGCAAAAGCATGGCCGTATTGACATTCTGATCAACAACACTGGCGCCAGTGCCAAGATTGAAGGCTCGGAGCCGGCTAACTTCTCGCGCTTCGAAAGCTTCTCGCTCGATCAATGGAACGCAGACCTCGCCGTCGGCATCAATGGTGCGTTCCTCTGTTGTCAGGTGTTCGGAACTGAAATGGCGCGCCGCGGTTCCGGTGTAATCTTGAACATCTCTTCAGACCTGGCCCTGATCGGGCCGGATCAACGCATCCATCGTTTGCCGAATTTGCCGGACAACATGCAGCCCGTGAAGCCGGTCACTCATTCCGTTACTAATTCCGCACTCATCGGTCTTACTCGCTATCTAGCCACTTACTGGGCCGCGCGTGGTGTGCGGGTAAACGCAATCTGTCCGGGCGGTGTGGCGAACGGCCAGCCCGATGAATTTGTCGCGCGTCTGGCCAGTCTTATTCCCATGGGACGCTTGGCCCGGGCCGACGAATACCAAGGCGCTATTCTTTTCCTTTGCTCCGATGCCTCGTCATACATGACCGGCGCCGTGCTTTCGGTTGACGGCGGCCGAACGGCATGGTGACAAGATAGCTGTATGGCCAGCCAAGACACCACGGCTCACCCTTCCCTTATGACAAATCAGCCGGAATCGGCCAAGCCTGCGCGCCTGCTGTCTCTCGATGCGTTTCGCGGGCTCACCATGTTGCTGATGGTATTGGTCAACAACGGCGGTGGACCCCAGTCGTATGGTCCCTTGAACCATTCCGCATGGGATGGCTGGACGCTCACCGATACGGTTTTCCCTTCGTTTCTTTGGATTGCTGGGGTGGCCATCACACTTGCGCTGGGACGGCGTCTGGCGGACGGCGAGGCCAAAAGTGAACTACTGAAGGTGGTTCTTCGGCGCGCGGTCATCATTTATTTCCTGGGCTTGCTTGTCTATGCCTTCCCGCATTTCAGTTTCGCTCATCAACGCTTGCTCGGCGTCTTGCAACGCATTGCCATCTGCTACTTGATTGCCAGCATCATTTATCTGTATCTCGGTATTCGCGGGCAAATTATCTCGATTGTGGTTTTTTTCTCCGCCTATTGGCTCCTGATGGCTTTCGGTAATGTGCCGGGTTGGGGAGCGGGCAACCTCAGCGTGGAAGGCAATTTTGCGCACTACGTTGACAGCATCGTACTCGGCGCGCACAATTACGTAAACACTAAGACGTGGGATCCGGAAGGCATCGTCAGCACTTTGCCGGCCGTCGGTACTGCTCTATTGGGCGTCATGGCCGGGCATATTCTGCGCCTTAATGTTCCTTTAGCGGTTCGCCGCCACCGGCTCTTGCTTGTAGGCGTCTTCCTGGTCGCCCTTGGGCTCGTCTGGAATATCAAGCTGCCTATCAACAAGAAACTTTGGACCGACTCTTTCGCCACATTTATGGCGGGTCTCGATTTTGCGGTCTTGGCAGTATTTATCTGGTTTGTGGATGAACGCGGCGGCAGCAAATGGGTGAAGCCGTTGCTGATCACTGGCATGAATGCCATCACTGTTTATCTGGCGTCGGAATTTCTTTCGGAAATTCTGGACGCCTATGGGCTTCACGCCAGCCTGTATGAACGGTTTTTCGCGCCGTTCTTCTCTCCCATGAATGCGTCGCTCCTGTGGGCGCTCAGCTTTGTCGCGGTGATGTATTTGCTCGCATGGTTTCTGTATCGTCGTCGCTGGTTCCTGCGAGTTTGACAAGATGCGCTGGGCGCTCTTCATCGCAGTCACGGCGGTTCTCTGCGCGAGCGGACTCTATTGGCTTACCCGTGCACCTGGCATGCCGCTAGCCGCCCAACCGGGAACCGGTCCGGAAGTAACGCTGGTTCTGTTTTCTGATCAAGGCCAACGTCTCCAGACCGCTGCCATTCGGAAGATTGTTCATACGGACGCGGAATGGCGCAGACAACTGACTGGCGAACAATTCGATGTCACGCGCCGCAAAGCTACCGAATCTCCGTTCCACAATCTGTACTGGAACCAACATGACAAAGGGATCTAC
>Ga0302319_10006280_pt1 | contig 23638 bp, 17 predicted proteins | sample Bog_T0_2_FD_203319 | JGI IMG/M metagenome (GOLD analysis project Ga0302319, IMG submission 203319) | Peat permafrost microbial communities from Stordalen Mire near Abisko, Sweden - Bog_T0_2 | ecosystem: Environmental > Terrestrial > Soil > Wetlands > Peat | place: Sweden: Abisko, Stordalen Mire...
TGTAGGCGAACGAGCTCAGCCTGCGGGCGAGGTTCCGCCCGACAAGCTCCCGCAGCGCCGCCATCTTCTTCTGGAAGTCCAGGTTCTCGATGATGATGGGCCAGCGGTGCTCCACCGCCAGGTCCACAATGGCGGCAACCGCAGCCCCGAGAACCGCCTTCGCCCGGTCGGACGACAGGGCGGCGGTCTCAATCGGGAAGTTCCGCGCCAGGCCCTTCAGCGGGTTCCCGCTGCCATCAACCGGCATGAAGGAGATGAAGCCGACATTGAGGTCCAGGCCGATGGCGCCGTGGGCGAAGTCCCAGTCCGCCGTCTCCAGGCGGCGGTTGAGCGTGACGTAAGCCCGCCACCCCGTCGCGTCATGGACAAAGCGCCAGGTCAGCGCCGTGGTGTGGCCGCACCGCTCCTTCTTCGCCGCCCTGTTGCGCTCCTTGCGCAGCGCCGCCTCGCGCACATCAAGCTCTGCGCCGCCGAGCCCCTCGTTGTCCGCGCGCATCGCGTCCGCCAGGCGCCTGGTCTCCGCCTGGTAGGCGAGCACCCCTGGCCGCGTGGCCTCGGCCGAGCCGATGGCCCGGACGACATCGTCATGGCCGTAGCCGAAGCGCAGCCCGCGGATGACGGCGTGCTTCTCCCCGTCCGTCCGCATCCTTTCCGGGATGAGCAGGCGCACGGTGATGCTGCCGTCGGCCTCGACAGTCGCGGTGGAGGTCTTGTTCCCGCCGACCTCGTCATGGCTCCCGGGCACCACGAACTGGTCCGTCCTGCCAGACCGCCAGTCCGCCAGCCACGCCTTGTGGTCCGCGTAGCCGTTCTCTTTCAGATGGAACTGCTTGCGGAACTGCTTCTTCGTGCCGAAGCACAGGCTCGGCACGGGCCGCGCCAGGTCGGCCTTGAGCCAGGCAATGCGGTGTCCGACCGCATCCGCCTTGCGCTTCTTGCCGTGGATCGCGAGGCTCAGCCCGTGCAGGCGCTTGCGCGTCTTCTGGTCCGGCGGCTCGGGAGCCCCCGCCCTGACCTTGGCGTGGTCGTCCTCAAGCTGCTTCACCTTCTTCGCGATGCGCTTGACACGCTCCTCGCTGTTGGCGATGCCCAGCTTGCGCAGCTCCCGGACGGCGTCGATTTTCCCTTCGAGCGTCTTGGTGATGCCGTTGTAGTAGCGGCCGGGCAGGCCGGTCTCGGCCATGACCCCGTCCTTGAGTGCCTGGTCGAGTTTCCCGCCGCGCATCAGGTGCGCGTGCAGCCGCCGCTCCGTGTCACAGCACAGCTTCGCCATCGCCCCGAGAAACGGGAGCGGCGGCAGGCGCATGCTGTAGGTGAAGGTGTGGTTCGAGAACGGCAACGGCAGGCCAGTCTGCTGGTGGACGCGTTACCCTATGGCAACGGCATGGCCTTGTCAACACGCAGGGACAGCGTCGCCGCGCCGCCGCTTCGCCGACCTCGCGCCGTAGAGCTTCGCCGAGAACACTGTGATGATCTCTGCCCATTTGGAATTGAGGCCGCTCGCGGTGGTTTCCGACTGGCACCGCAGAAGCGCGCAGTCGAGCGCCTTTCTGTCTAGCGGCAGCGTCGGATCACCGGGCCATCCGGCGTCAGCGAGCGTGCGCCTGGCGGCAACGACGCTGGCGCGCAGCGAGGCGAGCGGCGAGCCGTTGACCACCGCCAACGAGCCGAGTTCCAGCATCCTGCTCTGACACGCTTGGGTTCCGTAACCGTAGGGCACGCACGCCACCATCCGCTATCTGCAATGAATACGGCATGCCGTGAAGTATGACAACAGATTTGCAGGCGCGGGGCTTTCAGCGGCGGACGACGCCATGCGGAACCCCCATGCGGTCCTTGAGGCACGTGAGGATTCGCCGCCGCCAATCCAGGGGTCACAAGGTGCCCCGGTCTGGGCATGGCGGCCACCAGTCCCCGAGCGCCACGCAAAGCTGCCCCACGAGGACCGCAAGCGGCTGCCCTGCTGTGACGGGGTGAAACAAACGCCTGCAAGGCTTTCCATTCTGGTGAACGCGGACTCTGACTGCACAGGCTTCAACCTGCCCGGCTGACGGCGGCTCCCGCGGGCCAGCGCGCCAGCCATGTATTCCTTGAGGAACACAAGGATTGGCGTTACCATTTCCGGTGGGTAACCAACAATTCGAGAGGGCGGAAAATGCTCACGGTGCTTGCGCTGCTTGGTTCCATTGGCGGCCTGTCCCTGGGCCTGGCGGCCGCCAGGCGCCGCGGGCGTTCAAGGTTCTGGTGCGTGCCAGGCTTCCTGTTTCCAGCCACACTGCTCATCCTGCTCCTGCTGGACAAGCGGCCGGATGCCCGGGAAAGCAAGGCCACCCGGGTGGTGGAAATGGCGTTCACCGCCTTCATGGTGCTTTGCCTGTTCCTCTCGCTTGTCGTGACACCCGCTGTCAATGCGGTCACCGCGAGCCATGCCGTCGACCACAGCGTCCGCGTGCCCGGCCATGAATCACTCGGTGCACAATGAGTGGAGGCTGGCCAAGGGCGCCAGCCTCGAACTTGGCTGCCGGGTCGCGCTGGCCAAATATGTCACAAGGAGAATGACAATGCCTTCAACAGACGGGCCAGCCCGCTGGATCCCGTCCGACAACCAGACGGCAGGATTCATCCGCTCAGACCCGCGGTAGGAGCGACCAGCGGCGCCCGCCCCGGCATCGCTGCCATCGCCGGCTCCGCCAGCCGGATGGCGCCGCTGGCCGCCCTCATCAGGCTGGCTAACCGCTTTGGCACGAGCAGGATTGCCATGCCAGCGCGCTCGGGCCTTGAAATGGGGCGCACGCGTCGCCACGGTTGGGCTTTGCGCGTTATTCCGTTGACCAGCGTCCGGTTCGGCGGCTTAACTGCCGCGCCACGTGGGCACGTTTGTTCCCCTGGTGCCGCCAGGAGGAAACGCGTCGATGGCGATCAAGGAGAGGCGCCAAATCATATTCGATGCCGACGAGGTGCTTGCTGCCCTGAGGAAGGTCGGCGGCCTGACCGCTGAGCTGGCCGGTATACCCCTGGACAGCCTGGAATCGGTCAGGCTGTTGCCCGCCGAAGACAGCGTTTCCGTCAGTTACCGTGGCCCGGTGAACGGTACCCGTCAGGTCAAGCTGGCAGGTCCGGGACTTGCGGTTGTCCTGATGCGGTGGTGCATGCTGTGCAAGGTGCCACTGCCCAAATCGGCAGGCAAATCGCTTGTTGTCATGGACGAAAGCGTCGTAATCAACATCACTTTCGGCGGGCACCAGAAGCGACAGGCCAGCGTCGGCAGCACGGGCGAGCCGCGGGCGGGCGATCTGCATGGCCTGAGCATCCTGGTCGTCGATGATGAGGCCTTCATGCGAAGCACCCTGATGATGGTCCTGAGGGCAATCGACAACAGCTTCACCGTCACGATGGCAGGAGATGGTGAGACGGCCCTGCGTATGATCTCCGAGACCAAGCCCGAGCTGGTTCTGTGCGACGTCAGCATGGAGCCGATGGACGGACTGGAGGTTGTCACGCGGCTGCGCGCCAGCGAGGCGGACCCGCAGCACACCACAGTGATGATGCTCACGGCGCATGACGACGATGCGACCATCCGGCGCGCCGCGGGGCTGGATGTGAAAAGCTACCTGGTGAAGCCGGTCTCGCCGGCCCAGCTCAGGGACCGGCTGGAGACGGTCTTCCGGAACAGGAAGGCGCCACGGTCGGCGGCCGACGGTCAAAGGGCTCCTGGCTAGTCGTGGATTCCGCCAGCGCCACCGCCCGGTCAGGCCGAGGCACTGCTCGGGTTGCCAGGATCCATCCGCGGCCGGGATGACTACCGCGCCTGGCTCGGCCGCTTCTTCGGACTTTATGAGCCCATCGAGCGCCTGCTGGGGGACTTCAAGGAGTGGGACTTATGACCACGGGGACGGGACATCGCCGGAGCCGCCTGCCAGGCTTGCTCAGGAACTCCAGCCTATCCATGTCTGGGGAGAACGGTGGTCGGGCAGGATGCAAATCCGGAGTTTCGGAACGGCATGCTGCAAGACCTTCATACCGCTGCCGTGATTGCTTGATAAGCGGGTTTGCATTCCGCTAACTGCCGCGCCGCCAGCGCGCCTACACGGCTGAAAGCCGGGTCCCGGCCTGTTCCGCAAGCAGGCGCAGGTCCCCGGCAACCTCCGCAATGACCGGTTCCCAACCGCCAGGGTGCGGCTGGCGGTACAGGCGCAGCGACGGATACCAGGGGCTGTCGCGCCTGCCTGTCAGCCAGCGCCAGCAGGAATCAAAGCGGTCCAGGAGCCAGACCGGCTTGCCCATGGCCGCCGCCAGATGGGCAGCGGCCGTGTCAACCGAGATGACAAGGTCCAGGTTGGCGATCAGCGCCGCGGTGTCGGCGAAATCCGCCACCCCATCCATGAAATCGGTCAGCGGGAAGCCGGACGGGGCTGCTGGCCGATCCTTCTGCAGGCTGAAGAAGCGCACGCCGGGCACGCCGAACAAGGGGGCCAGCAGTTCCGGATCCACTGACCGGCTGCTGTCGCGTGTCATGGTTGCGGAGCCTGCCCAGACCAGGCCGATCCTCGGCCCCCGGCCTGGCGCCGCGTCCAGGCGCGTCCGCCAGGCCGCGGCCAGCTCTCCGCGCGCCTGCAGGTAGGGTGCAGGGGCGGGAATGCTTGCCATGACGGTCCCTGCCGCCAGTGGCATGCTGAGCATCGGACAATGGAGATCGAAGGGCGGCAGGTCGTCGCCCACCGCGAGAATCCGATCGGTGCCAGCCAGGCCGCCGCGGAGCAGGCGGACCAGCGGCCCCTGCACCTCCATGATCACCCGCATGCCGCGCGCCGACGCCAGCGCCGCATAACGGCAGAACTGCAGCGTGTCGCCGAAGCCCTGCTCGGCATGGATCAGCAGCGTCTTCCCTGCCGCCGCCTCACCGCGCCACTGCGGCTGGACAAAGTTGCGCCGGGAACCGGCCAGCACAGGCATCTTCCAGCGCCACTCGTATTCCTGCCATCCTGCGGCCATGTTCCCCTGGGCCAGCAGCGCTATCGCCAGATTGAAATGCGCGTTCGCGTAATCCGGCTTGACGGCGATGGCCTCGCGGAAACAGGCTTCCGCCTCGCGGAACAGCCGTTGCTCCACCATGGCCATGCCCAGGTTGGCGCGCGCCTCCGCGTAGTCCGGTTTGATCCCGATGGCCCTGCGGTAGCAGGCGACCGCCTGATCGAGATGTCCCTGTTTCCGGAGAACATTGCCCCAGTTGTTGTGTGCGGTCGGGATGTCGGGCTTGATCGCCACGGACCGGCGGAAGCAGGCGACCGCCTCGCCGGGCAACCCCTGTTCCGCGAGGGCGACACCGAGGTTGTTGTGGGCATCGGCATAGTCCGGCTTGAGCTCCACGGCCCGGCGGTAGCAGGCAACCGCGTCGCCGTGGAGCCCCTGTTCCGCAAGGGCGACACCAAGGTTGTTGTGTGCGTCGGCATAGTCTGGCCTGAGCCTGACGGCCCTGCGGAAGCAGACCACCGCGTCTGCCATTTCCCCCATCTGCCGGAGGACGTTCCCCAGGCTGATGTGCCTGTCCGGGGAGCCCGGGTCGATGCGGATGGCGCTGCGGAAGCTGGCCGCCGCCCCCTCCATCTGGCCCTGGCGTTCGAGCACGTTGCCGAGGTTGTTGTGGGCGTCACAGAAGTCCGGGTTCAGCTGGATGGCCATGCGGTAGCAGTCGGCCGCCTTGCCAAGCTGCCCCCGCTCCATCAGCGCCACGCCGAGGTTGGAATGGTAATGCGGAACGCGGGCGTTGATCCCGATTGCCATGCCAATCAGGTCAGCGGCCACGTCCCAGCGGCCATTCTGGAGGGCGAGCACCCCGAGCAGGTGAAGGCTGTCGGAATGGCGCGGATCGAGCGCCAGGGCCTGCCGATAGAGGGCTTCAGCCTCGTTCAGACGCCCGGCCTGATGATGTTGCAGGCCCTCGGCGAACAGCCGCCTGACCGGCGTGGATTCGGATTGCGCCGCGGGCGCCAAAGGTTTCGTTTCAGCCTGGCGCCGTGTCCGGTTCATGCACGATTTTCCGTATCAGACCTGTCCGGGAGGACCCCGGCGATGGGCCGGACACAAACCGCACGCCCGCACCAGCCATTAGACCTGCCAGCATGCGGGTTCAAGCAACCCGCGGTCCGGCCGCGCCGCCCGCCGGGAACCGGAGCCTTCCGGTCCGAAGCGGGGACCCGAGCCGTCCGCCAGCCCAGGAACGGTCAGGTGCGGTCGGCGCTCCCGTCCAGCAGCTCCACGGGCAGCCAGACGCGGGTGACTTGCCAGGCGCCCTGCCGCAGCTCGAGTTGCAGCCTGATCGGCCCGGCGCCCGGCGCGGTGAAGGACGCGGTGAACCGGGACAGGCTCTCAAAGAATGACCAGCCCAGGCGGCCGCCGGTGAACGGCGACGGCGCGCCGGCCCGCTGCGAAGCCAAAGTTTCCGGGGTGACCCCCTGGTCCACCCTGCCGCCAGCCACCCCGCGCATGAAGGAGGCGCCAAAGGCCGGCAGCTGACCGGCGCTGACCGGCCGCGCGGGCATGTCGAGCACGGAGTCGCAGATGTCCTCCTTGATGCCTTCCCGCACGGCATGCCAGTCGACCATGTGCGCCAGTGCCGCGGCATCGCCGTTGCGGACAGCGAAGCCCAGACGGCCGAGCGTCACATACGGGGATGCCGCATACGCCAGTGTGACGGCGAATACGCCAGCCAGGATGGGTGTCCTGATGCGCAACACATGGCTCCATTGCGGATTCCGTATGGTTGGGTACGGACCGATTCTTTCTCGGCCAGTATGGCAGGATCCGCCGCGGCGTGAAGCGCCAATCCGGCATCCTTCCGGTGCGCCGCCCGCGGGTGCATGCGCCGCGCCCGGCGGGCACCTCCGCCAGCGTCAGTCCATTTTGTTCCTGTCCGGCAGAATGTCAGGAATGTTGTCCATGTGTCCGAATCCGGGCTGCAGGCCGCGGTGGAGCCCGCGAAGATCCATCGGCTTGTCCGCGACGCCGAAGCTCCACGTGTTCGTCGGGCCCGCGGCAGCGTTGATGTAGGCGGTGGCGTGCTGCCTGATCAGATGGGACAGCAGCCCCCGGATCTCGGCGGCGCGGCGGGGATGGTGCATCGCGCACCAGAATGCGGTCATCGCGGCGCCGTGGCGGCATGCCTCGACGGACAGTGGCGGGTTGCGGAGGATGTCAGCGGCCTGCCGGAGCAGCTCTCCATACTTTTCACGGCTGCCGCGGTCGGCCGGGCCGATATGCATGTCCTGTTCGAAAACCGCCAGCGCGGCCTCGATGTCCGCAATTGCGATGGCGGCCAGGACTGGCCCGGCCTCCCCTGCCGCCCCTTCGACGGCGACGACGATGCCGATGTGATCCGGCGGCACCCTGCCGTCCAGTTCCACGACCGCCGGACCGAACCGCAGCCTGTCGACGATCAGCTCAAGCTCGGCGGCCCAGGACTCGTCGACCGCCACGATGAAAGGTCCTGTGCCCCTGATGTGCTCGCGGAAGATGTGGGGCAGCGCCGCGGTCACCAGGTCATCGCGGTCAGCTGCCACAGTGAGGAATGCCTGCCGGGCGGACCCGGCCTTCCCGCAGAGCCCGACGATCAGGAATTCGTAGCGGGATGCCAGGAACAGGTCGATGTGCTGGCCGCTCTCCGGCATCAGCTCGCGGATGGCCTCAAGCATCTTGCGGCCGCGCTCCGACCGGTCAGCGACACCGGCGACGGATTCCGTCCCGGGCGGCGCCTTCGCGTCCCCTGGCTTGCGGCCGCCGGCACCGCCACGCCGTTTGGCTTCGCCCACTGCCGCCTCCACCGCCTGGCCAGCCCCTTGTGCCACAAATCGCCGCCCGCGTCAGGCGGCATCCGTCTCAGGGGCAGACGCGCCCATGGCAGGAAACCGTAATAAGAACATCAAATGCATGTTAATTCATCGTTGACAGCGGGCGCTGCCTGCTTCATTTGCCGACAGGCACATGTTCCGATCATGCGGGCCAGCCAACCGGCACCGCTGGCCCCGGCCGTTCCGTCGGCCTGCCCGGTGACGCACCACCAGCGCATGGCCCGTCGGCGTGCGCCCGCAGCAGCCCATGTCCTGGCCCCGGTGAGCCTGACTGTGCTGGCGCACCGGAGAGAACGATGCAGGTCTACCAGCTCAACGCAGATATGGATTACGGGGTCCTGCTGGATGACAACTCCGACGGGGCAGGCCACCGCTGGCTCTGCTGCCGCGGGAGGCCGAGCGCCGCGGAGTGGCGGATTCCATGGCTGCGCGCACCGGGCGCCCGGCCCATCCCTGCGATCGACTGCTTCTGCGCACTGTCCCCCGCCGGAACCGTTCCGATCCTGACTGACCGCGCGGCTCGCGTGCTGGCACCCGTAATCGGGCGCTCCGGCGAACTCCTGCCGGTCGCCGTCAACGGCAGGCATGGCTTCTGGTGGCTCAACTGCATCGCGCTGATGGCAGGCGTCCTGGACCGCGGCGCGATGGCGGACGGGCTGCCGGACTGGCCTCCGTCCCTGGACGGGGTCAGCCGCTGGTCGTTCGTGCAGGAAGCCGTGGCAATCGCGCCGCCCATTTTCAGGCTCGCCGGGGAGCCGTGGACCGGATCGGCCATATTCGCCACCAAAGCTTTTGCCGATGCGGTCAGAAACCACGGCTTGCTCGGCTTCGACCTGATGCTGCTGTGGTCGCGGTGGACAGGCGGCATCGTCAGTCCGCAGAGGGCATCCCTGGAGGCCAGGCAGCAGGGCGACCCGCTGGTCCGCAGGCAGCAGGTGCTTGAGAAGCGGATGGCCGCGGAGCCGCGCTGGGCAACCCATTGCGGCCGGGAGCCGACTGCGGCCAGCCTGCGGGAGACAGGGCGCCGCTGACGCCGTTCCGATCCCTGGCGACAGCAGGCGCGGGCCTGGCCGCGGCGGGAGCCGCGGCCGCCTGGTGCGGGCGAAGCGCGCAGGCTTCCGGCACAGGGGGCTGACAGCAGCAAGGTCGGCCCGCGGCGGCTCCGGAGCGGCGATCCGCGCGGCAAGGAATCACACCGGAGCATGCTGCCAGCCGGGCGCGTCAGTGCAGCCGACAGGCCACCACTGTGCGTTTGGGCGGCGGGACCGGGCGCGGCCATCCGGCGACACGGCCCATGCATGGACGACATGCGGCCTGGCGGGGTCACCGCGGAGCGCTGGCGGCATGTCGACGACGAGGGCGCCGACTGCCCAGCCCAGGCGGTCCGACAGCGCGCATGCCATCGGATAGCAGAGGCCATGCCGCCACTCGCCGCTGATATCGCCGTTCCATTCTGTCGCCATCGGTCCCGTCCCCTCCGCCGAGCCTAACTGCATGCGGCGAAAGGAAATGCAACCATCGGGCTTGTTCCGACGGCAAACACCGCGCGGCAGCGCGAAAAACCGCCGTCCTGGCCAGGAAAACCGCCGGTGGCCACCGCCTTCCGTAAAGGAATTCTTTACAATAAATCTGTTGACAAGAAAATACGCGGGCACGATCCTCCGCTTCCCGAAGTCGGAGTTGGCAGATGGTTTACCGGAAGTTTGGCGTTTCCCTCATTGGCGCTGCCGGCGCCGCCATGCTTGCGGCAACGTCCGCCCTGGCCGGCACCCTCAGCTACGACGGCTACAGCGTCACTGACGAGCAGAATGTGACCATCCGGCTCGGGGCGTCACCGTCGGAGTATGGCGGCGCCGGACAGATCGGGCTGGCAACCGCTGGCGGCACCTTCAACGCGTGGTGCGTCGATGTCGACGACTGGCTGCAGTGGTCCGGCACTTACCTGGCAGGAGCGTCTCCTGCCGCCGCTGGCCTGTCCACGGCCAAGGCGGCCGCGATTGCCGCGCTGATCGCCAATTTCGGCATTGGGAAAGCCGCCGACCCGTCGCCCAACACCAATGCGTCGGCCGCGCTGCAGATTGCGATCTGGGAGGTCGAATACGGCTCCGCGCTCACGGTCACACCGGACAACAGCGCGCTCACCCCGCTGGCCGCCACTTACGTCGCCGACGTCACGGGCGCCTCCCCCAAATGGACCACCAGCGACACCCTGAGCCTGCTTTACCAGTCCGACCCCCTTGACAACCAGAACCTGGCCTACGTCACCGCGAACACAGTTGGCGACCCCGTCCCGGCGCCGTCCGCGGCGTCGGAGCCGGCATCGGCCGCGGTCCTCAGCGCTGGCCTGATTGCCCTTCTGGTGGCGCAGCGCCGCCGTGCTGTTGCGGGCCGCCGCGCGGTCTGACCCCAGCCGTCCACAATGCAGACCGGAGACATCCGATGACCGAGGAAGCGCGCTTCGCCGCCATGATGAACAGATCCGCCGACCTGAAGCGGCGGATCGCAACCGAACTTCCGCGGCAGGTCGTCGGGGTCGTGGACGCGTGCGAATGGAGCCTGCGTTCGGGCGGCAAGCTGATGTTCTGCGGCAACGGCGGCTCCGCGGCAGACAGCCAGCACCTGGCGACGGAGCTGCTGATCCGCCTGCGCGGGTCCAGGGAGCGCCCGTCATACTCCGCCATCGCCCTGACGCTTGATCCGGCCGCGCTGACCGCGTGCGGGAACGACTACGGGTACGAGCACGTGTTCGAGCGCCCGCTGCGCGGCCTCGGCCGCCGCGGCGACGTGCTGTTCGGCATCACCACGTCCGGCCGCTCCCCCAACGTGGTCCGCGCGCTGGCCGCGGCGCGCGGCATGGGCATCATCACAGTCGGTCTGCTGGGCGGCTCCGGCGAGCCCGCGGCGGCACAGTGTGACCACGTGCTGCTGGTGCCGGACGATGAGACCGCGCGCATCCAGGAATGCCACATCGCGCTCGGGCATGCCATTATCGAGATGCTGGAAGACAGGCTGACGGCGGAACAGGATCGGGGCTGACCGGCGCATGCCGCCGCGCGGTTGCTGCCATGGCCTGGTTCGGATTGCATGGTGGAGTGGACCGAACGAAAACAGACATGCGCCATCCCGGGCCGCAGGATGAACAGCCCGGGATGGCTCCCGCCTACTCGCCGCCCTGGATGACAAGCACTGGCAGATCATCGGCGCTGAACTGCTCTGGCTGCAGCGGAAATGGCGCTTCCGGTTCGCCGTGTTCGGCGATGTCCTCAGCGGCCAGCCGGTCAGCCTCCTCGGCAGACTCGTCATGGAACAGGAACAGGTGCCGTCCCGTGCGCAGCCGATGCCACGCACATGGGTCGGCCTGTTTGATTTTGTCCCAGGCAGCTTCCTTGCTCACAGCCGAAACAACGACCATGCCGGATGTGTAGTTGCGCAGCGTGTGCCTGCACCGCCAGACGAAGATCATGGCTGACTCCTGGTCGGCCACGCGATGCCGCCGCGAGGGACGGCTGCCGCAGTGCCCGTTTCAGATGGCTGAGTGAATGGAAGCGGCACCATAAGAGATATCTCTTATTGCGTCAAGCGGCAAAGCCTTGGCCTTCAGGAATTCCTGCGTGGCCAGCAGCCAGATGTCACCGGCAGTGCCGGGCGGCCAGTCCAGGTCAGGCCGCTGCGGGCGCCGCTCCGTGACGTCCGGACATGGCTGCCACCTGGCGCCACCGGCCAGCACGCACGTCTGCCGGATGCCGCGACGGTCCCCGGCGGCGGGATGCCTTCCGTGACGGAACCGGAAGGCTGCAGGCGGCATCTGGCCTTGCCAGCGGCGCCGGCCCCGGCATCATCACGCATACGTTCCCTCCTGGGGGACACGTTCGCCGGCTTGGATAGTGTCATCCGATCCGCCCGCTGGTAAGACGGGCCTGTCTGGTATGGTTCCCGGCCGCAAGGGTCTGGTGTGGACAGTATCGAAACGCGGCATCCCAGCCGCCGCCGTTTCCTGCGGTGGGCGGGACATGCTGGTCTGGCGGCAGGCTGCGCGGACGCCTGCCATGGCGCGCAGGCGGCTGACGGGAAGGCGCGCCCGACCGACCAGCAGGAGTGGGAGGCGTTCAAGGAACGCTACGTGGCACCTGATGGCCGCGTGGTCGACACCGGCAACAGGCGCATCTCCCATAGCGAGGGACAGGGCTGGGGCCTGCTGTTCGCGGTCACGTTCGACGACCGCGCCTGCTTCGACCGCATGCTCGACTGGACGTCGCATGCCCTTCGCCGCCCCCACGATTCCCTGCATATCTGGCGGTTCGATCCCTCCGCGCGCGATCCTGTCCACGACCACAACAATGCCGCCGACGGAGACCTTTTCATCGCCGCCGCGCTTGTCCGGTCGGGCCGGAGATGGAACCGGCCCGACCATCTGCGCGCCGCAGCCGTGCTGGCGCAGGACATGCTTGACCTGCTTGTCCGCCCGTGGGGACAGCGGACCATTCTTCTGCCGGGCGCGGACGGCTTCACGAGTGCGACATCGCTCGTCATAAACCCGTCATACTACGCGTTCCCCGCGCTCGACGACATCGCACAGTTCCTGCCTTCGGAACGGTGGGATGCGCTTCGCCGCGACGGGCTCGCGCTGATTGGCGAGGGGCGGTTCGGCCGCTGGATGCTGCCGCCGGACTGGCTGGCGATCTCGAGAGAAAATGGGTCGCTGGCGCCCGCGCCGGCCTGGCCTCCACGCTACTCCTACGATGCGGTTCGGGTGCCGCTGTACCTGACGTGGTCGCGGTCGCTGTCGCCCGTCCTGCAACAGGCGTTCACCACCTTCTGGTCGTCAAACTCCTCTCCCTTCATGCCGGCCTGGGCCGATCTGGAGACCGGCGCCTTGTCGCCCTATCCTGCCCCGCCAGGCATGGTGGCGATCTCCCTGGTTGCGGGAGCCACGGCGGCCACGGCGGACCTTCCGGCCGGCTTCCCCTCCATCGCATCGGCTCCGGACTATTACTCCGCGGCGCTGATTTTGCTGTCGCGCATCGCCTGGCGGGAGAGCCGCTCCGGATGAACGCCTTTGGTAAGGGGGAACTGACTGGATGGGCCACTTTCTGAAAGGCGAGGCGCGCCGGCCATGGATTCGATCGGCTGCCATTCCGGGGCGGGCCGGGGCCGTCCGTTTGCCCACAAAATCCGCTTGCCCGCCAGAGGCGGCGTTACACGGAACATAAATCGGCGTTATAGTTAGCGAATAGTTAACAAGAGCGGCTCTGCCAACCCTCTATAGACAAATCCCGATGCGGCGGTAGGGTGGGCCATGGGAATTCTCCGGCATCAAGGATGTTTGGACCGATGAGCGAAAAGCAAACTGACGTCGAGCACGCCTTGTCCGCCTTCGCTGCCCCGGCAATTCCTTATCAAAGGTTCAACAATGGAATTGCCGCCGCGCCCGGCGAAACCGCCGCCACGGCGGACCATGCCGTGGCCACACCCGCATTTCCGCTCCTGGCCGCTTCCCTTCCGGCTTTGTCCGGCCTGACACTGGATCCCGTTGCGGCAAGCGCACCCGTCGGAGGAAACGGCGGTCCGGCCGCCCCGGCGGATCCCGGCGCGCATGTCCAGGCTGAACGGCTGGGGCCGGGGCGAGCGCTGAACGGGTTCCCTTCCCCGCCCGGCCCCATCGCCGCGCCAATGGCGTCCGCCCGCGAATTTGCAGGGCCGACGGCATCGGGCCGCCCGCCGAAGGAAGCCGCCGGGCGGCCCGCGCATTGCGGCCACTTGTCGCTCTCCGACATGTTCAGGGCAATCGGTGCCCCGCCGGAGCCGCATCCGGCCGCCACGCCGCCGCCGGACGGCGACCTGCGCCGGGTATTCCGAATGCTGGACCGGACCGGCTGACGCAGGCGGAGGGACATGAATCCCACCAGCTTCCGGGCATCGGAACCGCCCCCGGCGGGGGCTTTGCCGGCGCGCCGCGGGATATCACGGCGGATGCCTCCACTGTCTCCGCCGTCCGCTGGTTAGGCGGCCGTGCCGCTCATCTGCTTCGCATCGCCCAAAGGCGGCGTCGGGAAGACCACCCTGGCGGCGAACGTCTCGGGCGAGCTGGCGCGCGCCGGGTACCGCGTCGTGGCCCTGGACCTGGATCCGCAGAACAGTCTGAGGGTCCATTTTGGCCAGCCGCTGCTGGACCCAGCCGGCTATGCGGCGGACCTCATCCGGCACGGCTCCCTGCGGAACGCGTTGCGGCGGACACCGTCAGGTCCCGATCTCCTGCCTTACGGCCAAATCGGCCATGCGGCCGCGCTCGCGCTGGGCACCGAGCTCGCGCGCGACCCGGCGCTGATCGCGGGTCCGGTCCGTGACATGCTGGCTGATCCGGGAACCGCGGTCGTTGCGGACACCGCTCCGGGCCCGTCGGCCGCGCTGTCCGCTGTCCTGCCGCTGGCCGATGTCCTGGTGACCGTGCTGCTGGTAGATCCGGCTTCGCTCAGCACCATCCCGGCCATCGAGAGCGGACTCGCCCATGGCGGGGGCGCCGGGCGCGACGGCTTCGTGCTGAACCAGCTCGATCTCCGCACCCGCCTGGGCCCGCCGCTGGCCAGCGCCGCCTCCCGGCATTTTGGGGACCGCCTGCTCGGGCTTGTGCACCGGGACGAGACCGTCTGCGAGGCCGTGGCCGCACAGCGCCTGGTGGCGGATTACGAACCCGGCTCGCGCGCGGCCCGGGACATCGGGGCCGTGGCGCGGGCCATCGCCGCACGGCTGGCCGCCGGGAATGCCAGGATGGCCGCGCCCTCCCGGCCGGTGCCGTGGCCGTCCTGGGCGGCGTCATGACCGCCGCGCTGCGCCGGATGCTCGGCGGCCAGGACGGCAGGCTCGGCCTGGCCCGGAGCCTGCTGCACGCCGCGGCCGCGCTGGTCGGCGTGGCCGCGATCTGGTCGGTTGCGACCGTGCCGCTGACCCCGGCTGAACAGGCCCTGTTCGGGTCGGTCACCATCCTGATTTTCTTCCTGGTGAACCGCCTCCCGGGCCGTGGCGTGACCGTGTTCCTGATCGTGCTGTCGGGCGCGGTGTCGCTGCGCTACATCGTGTGGCGCATCACCGACACGCTCGAATTCAACACCCTTTTGCAGGGCGTCCTGGGGACCGGGCTGGCCCTCGCCGAGGCCTACGCTGTGGTGGTCATGGTGCTCGGCTACGTGCAGATCGCCTGGCCGCTGGACCGCAAGCCGGTGCCGCTGCCCGAGGATCCCGCCGAATGGCCGAGCGTCGATGTTTACATCCCCAGTTACAATGAGGATCTTTCGCTGGTGCGCACCACGGTTCTGGCGGCCCTGGCGATGGACTGGCCACCCGACAGGATGCAGGTGTACATCCTGGACGACGGGCGCCGGGAAGCGTTCCGCGACTTCGCCGTGGCGTGCGGCGCCGGCTACATCATCCGGCCGGACAACGCGCACGCCAAGGCCGGCAACCTGAACCACGCGATGGGCCAGACGGACGGCGAGTTCATCTGCGTGTTCGACTGCGACCACGTGCCGACGCGCGCCTTCCTGCAAATGACCATGGGCTGGCTGGTGCGCGAGAAGCGGATGTCGGCGATCCAGGCGCCGCACCATTTCTATTCGCCCGATCCGTTTCAGCGGAACCTCGCCGCCGGCGAGCACGTGCCGCCCGAGGGCAACATGTTCTATGGCCTGGTGCAGCCCGGCAACGACTTCTGGAACGCGGCCTTCTTCTGCGGCTCCTGCGCGGTGATCCGCCGCGCCGCGCTGGAGGAGATCGGCGGCTTCGCCGTGGAGACGGTGACCGAGGACGCGCACACCGCGTTGAAGCTGCATCGCGCGGGATGGCACTCCGCCTATCTGCGGCTGCCGCTGGCGGCGGGGCTCGCGACCGAGCGGCTGATCCTGCATATCGGCCAGCGCATGCGATGGGCGCGCGGGATGCTCCAGATATTCCGGCTGGACAACCCGCTGTTCGGGCACGGGCTGAAACTCGGGCAGCGGCTCTGCTACCTGAACGCGATGGGACATTTCCTGTTCGCAATCCCGCGCATCGTGTTCCTGACGGCGCCTTTGGGCTACCTGATCCTCGGGCAGAACATCATCGCGGCGTCTCCGCTCGCCATCCTCGCCTACGCGTTCCCGCATATTTTCCATGCGGTGGCGACCAACTCCCGAATCCAGCGCAACTGGCGGCATTCGTTCTGGAGCGAAATCTATGAGACATCGCTGGCGCTGTTCCTGGTCCGGCTGACGGTTGTGACGATGCTCAGTCCGCGCCGCGGCAAGTTCAACGTGACCGACAAGGGCGGCCTGCTCGAAAACGGCTATTTCGACCTGCGGGCGGTCTACCCGAATCTCCTGCTGGCGCTGGTGCTGTTCGTGGGCCTGGGCGCCGGGCTGTTCTGCCTGTTCTTCCGGCACAACGACGATCTGACCTTCGAGGCGCTGCTGCTGAACTCGATATGGACCACCATAAGCCTGCTGATCGTGCTGGCCGCGCTTGCGGTGGGACGCGAGACACGGCAGATCCGGCGGCAGGCCCGCATCCGCGCGCGCCTGCCGCTGTCGGTCTGGCTGCCCGACGGGCGCGTGGTGCAGGGCACCACCGAGGATGTGTCGATGGGCGGCTGCAGCCTCCGTCTCGACACGCGGGACGAAGTGGCGGCCGAAACCGGGCTGCTGATCGACGTGGACCTGGGCACCGAGACCGTATTGCTGAAGAGCCGCGTGCTGCAATCGGAGCCGGGGGCGCTGCAGGTGGACTGGCTGGCGCGGACAATAGCGGAGGAGGCATCGGTGGCGCGCGTCGTGTTCGGCCGCGCCGACGCATGGACCGACTGGGACGCCTTCCCGGTCGACCGCCCGCTGCGGAGCCTGTTCCACGTCCTGATCAGCATCCGCGGGCTGTTCCGCCCGCGCGCCAGGCTGTCAAAGCAGGACATCCCCGCCGTGGATGCCGCCATCGCAGCGGCTGGCAGCGGGAAGCTGGCGCGCCAGACGCTGGTAGTGCCGCCGCGCCGCACCCTGGCCGCCATCGCGCTTCTGCTGGTGGCCGCAGGCGGCGCGCAGGCCCAGACGAAGGCGCCAGCGGCGCCCCCCGCCCCGGCCGCGGTCACGCCACCCGGCGCCGAAGTGCGGCCACCGCCAGGTCCTGCCCCGTTCCCGTTGCCACCCCGCGGATCGCAGGTGCAGGCTCCGTCCGCCGTCACGGCCCCCCAGCCGGCGGCCCAGCCCGGCACCGAAGCCGGACCGGCCCGCCATCTGGTCCTGACGCTGAAGCAGTTGGGGGTGCAGGGGCCGATGACCATGCGCGGCACCAGCTCCATCCAGGGAATCCTTTTCGGCGTCCGCAGCGACGAGGTTGTCACGGCGGCGCATCTGACACTGGAGGGGGCGGTGTCGCCGGCGCTGATCCCGGAATTCAGCAACATCACCATCACCCTGAACGAGCAGTACATCGGCACCATCCCGGTGGACAAGGATTCGCCGTCGTTCGGGCCGGTGACGATGCCGCTCAACCCGGTGTTCTTCCAGGACAGCAACCGGCTGAATTTCCGTTTCACGGGTCGCTATACCCAAGATTGCAACGACCCGCTCAGCGGCCTGCTCTGGGCGACGGTGTCCGACACTTCGGCGCTGTCGCTGACGCTGCAGCGCCTGCCGTCGCCGCGCCTGCTGTCCCGCCTTCCGCTGCCGTTCTTCGACCCGAGGGAGAGGCAGCCGCTCGTGCTGCCGTTCGTGCTCCGGGCGGCGCCAGGCAACGAGGCCCTGCAGGCGGCGGCGATCGTCGCCTCCTGGTTCGGCCAGCAGGCGGATTTCCGCGGCGCCACGTTCCCGGTGGCCGACCAGCCACCGCCGGAGGGAAACGGCGTGGTGGTGGTCGCGGGCCGCGACACGCCGGAAGGTGTCCAGCTGCCCGCGGTGACCGGACCGACGATCGCCGTGGTGCCCAATCCGAACGATCCGCTGTCTTCGCTGCTCGTCGTGGCGGGCCGGACCGGGGCCGAGGCCATCGGCGCGGCGACGGCGCTCGTGCTCGGCAGCCATACGCTTGGCGGCTCCCAGGCGGCGGTGAAGGTTCCGCTCGTGGCCGATCGCCAGCCCTACGATGCGCCTGCATGGATCGCCACCGACCGCCCGGTGCGGTTCGGCGAGCTGGTGGACGCCAACCAGCTCCAGGGCACCGGCTACACGCCGGGCACCTTCCACGTGCCGTTCCGCACCGCGCCTGACCTCTACACCTGGCGCAAGCGGCCGTTCCGCGCCGACATCCATTTCCGCGCGCCGCCGGGGCCTGTGGTGGACGTCGCCGCCTCCCGCCTCGATGTCGGGATCAACGGCATGTTCCTGCGCAGCTACTCGCTGGCGCCCCCGGAGGGCCCGTTGAACTGGGCGTTCCGGCAGTTGGGCTTCGACGAAGGGCCGCAAGCGGCCGGCACCGCCATCCCGCCCTACATGGTGTTCGGCCAGAACGACCTCGGGCTCTATTTCGACGCACGGCCGCTGCACCGGGGCGACTGCGCGGCAATCCCGGAAGACCTGCACATGTCGGTCGATCCGGATTCCACCCTTGACCTGACGCGCGCCTACCGGTTCGCCGAGATGCCGAACCTGGCGTATTTCGTCAGCTCCGGCTTCCCGTTCACCCGCATGGCCGACCTGTCCGATTCTGCGGCCGTGCTGCCGGAGCGGCCTGGCACGGTGGAGATCAGCGCCTTCCTGGACCTTATGGGCCAGTTCGGGTCGCTGACCGGCTATCCCGTCCTGCGGCTGGCGGTCGCGCGTCCCAGCGACCTGCAGAGGGTGGCCCGCCGTGACCTCCTGGTCATCGGCACGCTCGGGGAACTTGGCAGCGCGGCCGATCTGCTGCGTGACAGCCCGTTCCGGATTGACGGCACGGGCCTGCAAATCGCGCTGCCCGCGCCCCTGGAGTCGGTCCGGCGGCTGTTCGGCGACCCCAGGCCCAATGAGCGCCGCCGCGCCGCGGCCGCGCTCACCACGGCGCTGCCGGACGATGCCGCTGCCCTGCTCGGGATGCAGTCGCCGCTCGACCCGGCACGGTCGGTCGTCGCCCTGCTGGCGGCCTCGCCTCAGGCACTCGACCAGCTTGTGGCCGCCCTTCGCGATCCGCTGCTGTCGCCGGACATCCAGGGCGACATGGCGCTGTTCGGCGGCGGCCACGTCACCTCCTACCGGGTCGGTCCGGTGTATACCGTCGGAAGCCTGCCCTTCTGGCTGTGGCCGGAGTGGCTGCTGCGCGACAGCCCGCTGCTGATGCTCGGCCTGATGCTGCTGGCCTGCCTGATGGTCGGGACGGTGCTGTACCTGGCCCTGCGGCGCCGGGCCTCCAACCGCCTGATCCACCGGGCACCGTCAAGATGATGGCGCGCGCGCCATGCCGGACGTTGCGGCGGTGCCGCCATGGCGCCCGCGCCGCGCTGCTGGCAGGCGCGCTGCTTCCGGCGGTGGCCCTGGCCCAGGCTCCGGCGGATGCGCCCGCCGCCGCTCCCCAGGCAAGCCCGCCAGCGTCCCCTGGCCCAGCGCCCGCCGGCGCCGCACCGGCAAACGCCGTGCAGGTGCTCATGGACCAGGCCAATTTCTGGCGGCTGCAAAACGATCCCGCCCGGGCGCAGCGGGCGCTGGACCGTCTGCTGGCCCTGGACCCCCGCAACCCCGATGCGCTCGCACTGCAGGCGCAGGTCGCCGCCGAACGCGGCGACCGGACCGCCGCCCAGGCGGCTCTGGCGAAGCTGCGCCAGGTGAGGCCGGACGACCCGCGCATCGGCGCGGCCGAGCAGGCTGTGCGGCTCGGCCAGATCGATTCCGCGGGCCTGGCCGAGGCGCGGCGGCTGGCGCAGGAAGGCCGCAACGCCGCCGCGGTCGAGCGCTACCGGCGCCTGTTCCACGACGCCGAGCCGCCCGACACTCTGGCGACCGAATACTATCAGGTCCTGTCGGGAACCGAGGGCGGCTGGCAGCAAGCCCGCGACGGGCTGGCGCGGCTGGTCGCGCGCGATCCGAAGAACACCAGGGCACAGCTCGCGTACGGCGAGTTGCTGACCTACCGCGATGCGACACGCGCCGAAGGCATCAGCCGGCTGGCCGCCCTGGCCGCCAACCCGGCAACCGCCGAGGCGGCCGCGAAACCCTGGCGCCAGGCGCTGCAATGGCTGCCGGCGGACAGCGCCAGCATCCCGGCGCTGGAAGCCTACCTTGCCAGGCATCCCGATGACGGCGCGGTTGCCGCGCGGCTGGCGGAGGCGCGCAACCCGCCCCGCGCACCCGCCGACGAAGCGTCGAAACAGCGCACGCTGGGCTTCGATGCGCTGAATGCCGGCCGGCTGCGGGACGCCGAAACCGCGTTCCAGGGCAGTCTGGACCGCAATCCCAACGATGCCGATGCCCTCGGCGGCATGGGCCTCGTCCGCCTGCGCCAGGGACGCACCGCCGAAGCGGCCGACCTGCTGGCCCGTGCGATCGCGGCGGACCCGGAGCACAGGGACCGCTGGGAGTCCGCGCTGGCAGGCGCGACTGCCGGACAGGACTATGCGCAGGCCCGCTCCCTGGTGCAGCACGGCCAGTTGGAGGCTGCCGAGCAGCAGGTCCGCGGCATCATCGCGAAGGGCGGCGACACCATCGGCGCGACCGCCATGCTGGCCGACATCCAGGCCCGCCGCGGCGAGTTGGCCGCCGCGGAAGCGAGCTGGCGGACCGTGCTTGGCCGGCAGCCGAACAACCGCGCCGCGCTGGCCGGGCTGGCGTCCGTGCTGAACCGGGAAGGCCATGCGACGGAGGCATCGGCCCTGCTGGAGCGCGCCGGGATCAGCACCGCCGCCCGCGCGCCCTCGCACCGGCAGTCCGACGAACTGCGCGAGCAGGCCAGGCTCGCCACCGATCCCGCGAGCAGGGTGGCGCTGCTGCGTTCGGCCTCGGAATCCAATCCCGCGGACCCCTGGCTCCGGCTGGATCTGGCGCGTGCGCTCGTCGCCGCGGGCCAGCGCCAGGAAGCGCGGCAGGAGATGGACAGTCTCGTCGATGTCGCGCACCCGTCCTCCGACGCGCTGCAAGCCGCCGCGTATTTCGCGGCCGGGGACAACCGGCCAGAGGACGCGGCGGCGCTGGCGGGACGGCTGCCCCCGGGCGCGCGCAACGCCCAGATGCAGGCCATCCTGTCCCGCGGCCAGCTCGACAGCGACATCCGTTCGGCGACCGCCCTGGCCGGAACCTCGCCGGTCGCCACGAGGCAGCGCCTGCTGGCGCTGGCGGCGCATCCCGATCCCGACGGCAGCCGCGGCAGCGCCATCGCACGCGCCTTCCTGCGCCAGGGCGACGCCACCGGTGCCCGCGATGCGATCGGCATCGCCCAGCAGGCGACGCCGCATCAAAGCCCCGCGGCGCGGCTGGCCTATGCCTCGGTCCTGCTGGAAGGCGGCCAGGACGCCGATGCCCAGGCGATGATCAATTCCCTCGAAGGCGCCTCCGGCCTGACGCCTGAGCAGGAGGCCGCGCTTCAGCAGTTGCGCGCAGGCGCCGCGGTGCGCAGCGCCGACGAGCTGAACAAGGCTGGCCGCACCGCAGATGCATACGACCAACTGGCGCCGGTGCTGGCCCGTTCGCCCGACAATCCCGACGCCAACATGGCGCTGGCCCGGATCTATGGGACCGCCAACCAGCCGGACAAGGCGCTGGCGATCAACCAGACTCTGCTGGCCCGCGATCCCGCCAACGGGCAGGTGCGGCGCGCGGCCGTTGACGCGGCCATCCAGGGGCGGCACTGGGAACTGGCGGAATCGCTGGTCAAGGATGGCCTGGCGCTGACGCCCAACGATCCGTCAGCCGTGCTCGCCGCGGCGGACCTGGCGCAGGCGCGGGGCGACAACCGCCGGGCACTGCAATACCTGCAGAATGCAAGGAGCCTTCGCCAGCAACAACTCGGCGTCGATGAACGCGGCGCCCGGATTGCGAGCCTTGATCCGTCGGTTGCGGCGCGCGAGGCGCCGCCGCCGCCGTCAGACAATCCGTTCCGGCGCACCGGTTCGTCAGGCGCCTACGACACCGCCGCCGCCGTTGCGGTGACGCCGGGCGGGACATCCGCCACCGGAGCGGGCGACGCGATGACGGCCGAAATCAACAACTCCATCGCCAGCGTCCGCGACGAGCTGGCGCCGAAACTGCAGGGCGGCGTCGCCCTGCGCGGCCGGTCCGGCACGTCGGGCCTGGGCCAGCTGTTCGACGGCGCCACGCCGCTGGAAGCGGATTTCTCGCCCGGCGGCTTTGGCCAGATGCGGCTGGTCGCCACTCCCACCTACCTGTCCGCCGGACAACTGACGGGCGCGGGCCTGACCCAGGCGCAGTTCGGCAGCGCCGCCCTGAACATCCCGAACGGGCGCTTCATCCAGCCGGAGGCGCAGACGGCCCAGGGCGTCGCCCTGGATGCCAGCTACAAATACCGCTGGCTGACCGCCGATGTCGGCTCGTCGCCGCTCGGCTTCCTGATCAGCAATGTCGTCGGCGGCATCGAGGTCGCGCCGGAACTCGCCGACAACGTACGCCTGCGGGTCCTGGCGGAGCGCCGGGCTGTCACGGACAGCCTGCTGTCCTTCGGCGGCACCAGGGACCCCTACAGCGGCATAACCTGGGGCGGCGTCACCAACACGAGGGGGCACGGCCAGCTGGAGTTCGGGGTCGGAAAGGGCTACGTGTATGCGGGCGGCGGCTATGATTCGCTGACGGGCCGCAATGTCAAGAGCAACAATGAAACGGAACTCGGCGCCGGCGGCGCCTACCCGGTCTACAAAACCCCCACCGACGAGGTGAAGGTTGGCCTTGACCTGGTGTATTTCGGCTACAACAGCAACCTCAGCTACTTCACGCTCGGTCAGGGCGGGTATTTCAGTCCGCAATCATACTTCGCGGCGCTCATTCCGGTGTCCTACATGCAGACCCTGGATGACCTCACCTGGTCGGCCGGGGGCGCGATCGGCTACCAGTCGTACACGCAGAAATCGTCGCCCGTGTTCCCGAACAATTCGGCGCTGCAGGGGCAGCTCGATGCCCTGGCCGCGGGCACGCCCGGACTGGTCAGTTTCTATCCGGGCAAGACCGCATCAGGCATCACAGGGGGAGTCTCCGGCAGGATCGAATACCGGGCCACCCCGTCGCTGCGCCTGGGCGCAAAAGCCCAGTTCCAGTCAACCGGGGACTGGACCCAACTCGATGGCACGGTTTACGCCCGCTACATTTTCAACGGAGCCGACTGATGGACACCCTGTTCCCGGGCGCCGCCGCGCCGGCCGATGCCGTGTCCCAGGTTGCCCGGCCGCCGGCCGCCGTCGGCTGGCGCGAATTCCTGCGCGGGCTGGCCGACGAGCTCGACGCCGTTGTCGGCCCTTCCGGCCGTGACAGCCTGCTGCACGCGACGGGCTGCCGGATGGCGCGGCTGCTGCCGGTGCCGGCGGTGGCATCGATGCAGGCGCTGGAGATCGAGCTGAACGAAACGCTGGCCGCCATCGGCTGGGGCGGCGTCCGGCTCAGCCTGCTCGAAGCCGAGCATTGCCTGATCCTGAGCCACACCGGCCTGCCCCGGATCGGCGCCGCCGGCGACCCGCCCGGCGAGTGGCTGGCGGCAGTGCTGGAGGGGCTGACAACAGCAACGGCATCCGTGATCATACCTGATCATCTGGACAGGATGTGAGACTGGATCCTTCTGTTGCGGGAGGGTCCGATGATTGGTTTGGTGCCGGTTGGCGAGATGGCGCGGAGTCTTGGTGTCGCAGTGGTGACGCTGCGGCGATGGGAACGGTC
>Ga0302319_10006281_pt1 | contig 23637 bp, 19 predicted proteins | sample Bog_T0_2_FD_203319 | JGI IMG/M metagenome (GOLD analysis project Ga0302319, IMG submission 203319) | Peat permafrost microbial communities from Stordalen Mire near Abisko, Sweden - Bog_T0_2 | ecosystem: Environmental > Terrestrial > Soil > Wetlands > Peat | place: Sweden: Abisko, Stordalen Mire...
CAAATTCCTTTGCGAGCGCCTCATACGCAACGACGTACTTTGGATCTTTCTTCCACCGCTTGAAGGACTCTTCCACCGGAATAAACTTGCGCTTCATGACACCTCCTGTGCCCCTCTCAGGGCCGTTATGATCTCCCGCCGTGGCGTCTTCTGCGTTTTCTTTTCAAAGACGTGGACTACAACCACGCGCCTGCCCACGGCCGTAACGTAAACAGCGCGGGCGATTCCGCCCCTTCCTTTCATTCGCATCTCCCAGAGGCGACCTTCCAAATGCTTTACATAAGGCTCACGCACACGTTCCAAGCCGTGTGCCTGAATCAACTCCACGATTCGTTGAAAGCTGGCCCGAATGTCCAGAGGGAACGCATCCAACGATGCTTTCACCTCCTCATTCAAGAATTCAACGGCCCACGACATCCAGCAATTATACCTTTTTTGCGATGTTCGTAGCCATACCGCTTTACAGTACGCACGGGTCTAGCCCTCAGGGGAATCCACACCGCCAAACTCCTCGACATCAGCCGCGACGCCCTGCGCTACAAGTAAAGAAATTCGGCCTGATCCGCGGGGACGAAGAAGGCGCGCAAGCGGGCGATGGGAGAAAATCAGTAAGAGCTGTGACCGTCGGGATTGATTCCAGAGATTAGGCCGAGGGGGAGGGGGGGCAGGTAGACGAGCTGAGGCCGGGCAGGAGCCGCAACTAACCCGAACCAGCTAGAAAAGTGCACGAGCCGAAGGCTGCTCCGGTTTTACTACTCACTACCAACTACCCACTGTCACTGACTGGCCACTGCCCACTGACCACTGTTCTTGGTGCCGGCAAGCGCCTGATCCGGCGTTTGCAGGTGGAACAAGCGCTGTAGCGCGGTCGCCATCTGCTCCTGTTCCACTCTTTCTGGAAGTTCCTTGAGTTCACGGGCCAGGGACCCTGCGATTCTCTGCGTCATACGGGACATGACTGCGTTTAACATTTCGTCCTGGTCCTGGGAAAAAGGCCCGTTCTCGTGTCGAAAGGAATCCAGTTCTTGCCGGCAAATTTCGTCCAGCCGCTGGCGCACCGCAACAATGGTGGGTACTACGCGCTCCGCCATCAGCCTGCGGCGGAAGCCTTGCGCTTCCGCCAGTAGGATTTTCTGTGCCGCCGCGGCGGCAACCTCGCGCTCGCCCGCGTTGTGATCGACCACGTTTTCCAGATCGTCAAGGTTATAAAGAAAAATGCCTTTGACCTCGCGAACGGAAGGATCGATATCCCGCGGCATCGCGATATCCACGATCACCAGCGGCCGCTCGTCTTCTCCGCCAAGCTCTCCGCGAAGCTTGCGCCCGCGCATCATCATCTCGGCTTCGTCGCCGCTAAGAATCGTATGCGGACACGAAGTCGAACTGATAATGACGTCAGCCGCCGCCATGTGCTGCCAGCGCTCTTCGAACGGAACGGCAATTCCGCCCAGCTTCGCGGCCAATTCCGTGGCATGCTCCAGCGTGCGGTTGATCACGCAGACAGAACTGGCGCCATGGTTGAGCAATCCGCGGGCGGAAAGTTCGCTCATTTTTCCCGCGCCCAGAAGTAAGACTTTTTTGTTCTCAAGAGTGCCTAAAATCTTGCGAGTCAGTTCCACTGCGGCATAGGGGATGGAGACCGCTGCCCTGCCAATCGCCGTCTCGCTGCGAACGCGCTTCGAAACCGTCAAGGCTTTCTGCAGCACGGCATCGAGAAACCGCCCAGTCGCGTCGACTTTTTGCGCTTGCTCCCACGCCTGCTTCACCTGCGAGATAATCTGAGGCTCGCCCACCACCATGGAATCCAGACTGGAGGCGACGCGGAAGATATGCAACAGCGCAGGCTCATCCAGTAGCTGATAGAAGTGCTTCCAGTCCGTCAAAGTAAGTCCGTAAGTCGCTCCCAGCAACCGCATGACTGAGTTTCCGGCCAGCGTGACGTCATTGGCCCAGAGCCAGAATTCGCTCCGGTTGCAAGTGCCGAGGACCAGGACTTCATCGATACCCTCAGCCCGCGAAAGTTCCACCAGAGCTTCGCACCGCCGGCTCTCGCTGATCCAAAAGCGCTCCCGCACCGCCACCGGGGCTGTGCGATAGTTCAAGCCAACGACCATGAGCGTGGGTTCCAAGTTACTGCTCCTGATCTAGAGAAAGCACCTGCCCAGCCAAAAGGATTACGTAAGGGCCCGTAAGTAGATTTAATTTATTTTCAACGAGATAGCGATCTCAATCGGAAACTAGGGGGAATTTGCAAGAGGCGAGACTGAGGGAAATCACTCTGTGACGGCGGATTCTGGCCCCCAAGATTTGAAAGAACTTATCGAACGGAGGCCGCTGAGAGCGGTGAGATTATATCCTGATTGCAAAAAATATCGCAGCCACTTGCGGAGTGACCTTGAGCTTTTTTATTTCCGCCTTCCGAGCGAAAGGATCTGTATGGAAGGCGAAACGTTCAGCGCAAGACTTCCAGCGCCGCTGTGTCCCGTTCCTTAAATTCTTTCGTCTTTGGTTCATACACGCAGAAGGGTTCTTCGCTCAGATAGTCGCCGGTGGCGGCGTAGGCGCGGGCGCGGCATCCCATGCAGACGTTCTTAAACTCGCAGCAGCCACACTTGCCGGTTAGATTATTTACATCGCGCAGTTGATTAAATACGTACGAGTTTTCCCAGATATCGGCGAAGCGCTGCCTCTTCAAATCTCCTGCCAGGGCTGGCAAGTATCCGCAGGGATAAACTTCGCCTTGGTTCGAAATAAAGCAGACGGCAGTTCCCGCCAGGCATCCCTTGGTCATGGCGTTCATGTCGGAAGGATGGGCGACAGGATGCCCAAGGGCCTTCCCGATCCCCTGCGGCTTGAGTTCGATGCCCGTTGATCCGGGCATGGTCATATCGATCGGACCGATGCCGGCAGGACTGCCGTTGGGCGCAGCCGTTGGATGCACCAGATGTGCCGCTTCCGCCGCCGCTGCCGAACGATGTTCCGCCGCACGGCGCTGCCGGACCACGCGGAAATAATGCGGTGCACAAGTTGCCTTCAACTCGATGCCGCCGGTGAGCGACTGATCGTAGAACCAGTTCAGCATCTTCTCGTATTCTTCCGGAGGAACCATCTGCTCGGCGGCAATATCCACGCCACAACCGACCGGCACCAGCAGGAATGTGTGCAGCGCATCGGCACCAATCGATCGCGCCAGTTCCAGCACCTGAGGCAACTGATGAGCGTTATGCCGCGCGATCGTGGTGTTGATCTGCACCGACATGCCAAGGTCTTTCAAATTTCGGAAGCCCGTGATGGCTGCATCAAACGCGCCTGGAATGCCACGGAACGTATCATGGGTCTCAGAGTCGGCGCCATCCAGGCTGATGGCAACCCGCTTCACGCCGGCGTCGACAATTTTCTGCGCGACTTGCCTGGTCACCAGCGTTCCGTTCGTGGCCAGAGCGACACGCAGACCTTTCTCGGTACCGTAGCGTGCCAGTTCGAAAATGTCGGAGCGGAAAAGGGGCTCGCCGCCGCTCAGCACCAGGATTGGGTTCGAGATTTCTGCGATCTGATCGATGATCGCTTTTGCGGTTGCAGTCGAGAGATCGTTGGGCGAACTCAACTCCGTCGCGCTGGCGCGGCAGTGGATGCAGCGGAGATTGCATCCCTTGGTCAGCTCCCAAAAAATCAGCCGTGGCTTGTTTTGACTTCCGTGATTTACTGCAGAAGAATCGGAATGATGCCCTTCACCACTCTGCGTAGTCATTGCTTTCTCTCCCACCAACCCCGGCGGATTAACCTGCTACGCGGCAAAGATAGAAGAAAATTTTAAAAGGAGCGGTGACTATCATCACCAGAAATTGTGATTCAGATCACCATTTGGAGAGCGGAAAGTAAAGGTGGGTCGCTGGGTTCCAGACCAAGGCACGCCGTCAGCTTCTCGAAATTCTGCGGTTCGGAATTCGCCGGTCTAGTTATGCTCCGCGATGTCGCGCAACGCCGTAGTATTGCGAATCACCAGCGTCGAGCCTTTCGACTGCACGATCTGCCGCTTCTTTAAATCTGCGAACAACCGGGTGACCGTCTCTCTCGAAGTTCCGATCATCTGGGCGATCTCTTCGTGCGTGAGCCGGATCTTTAAACGCGGCTCCGGCTTGGCTGCTTCACCGTTTTTGGCGCTCCACTCCAGCAGCAGGCTGGCCAGCTTTTCCGCGGCGGAATGAGAGAGTCCCAAAGAACGCACTTCCTTGCAGGCGTTGTGATACTTTTCGCCCAACTGCTCCGCCACTTTGAAGCAGGCTTCCACATCATCTTTGAGGAAGCGGAGAAAATCCTCGCGCTTCACGAAGTTAATCTGGCAGGGATCGATAGTCTCAGCCGTGACTTCGTAGGGCTTGCCTGAGATGGTCGCGCTCATCCCCAGAACTTCTCCGGGTTCGGCCAGCTTCACAATCATCGTTCTTCCACTGGGGGAATTAATGGAGAGCTTCACGCTGCCTTTGCAGATGACAAAAATGCCGCGCGGCATCTGCCCTTCCACAAACAGCACGGCCCCCTGGGGGTACGCGGTGGCGAACTTGATGTTCTCAAAATTCTGCAGCGCGGCCGGCGGCAGATCACAGAAGACCCGGTCTGCCCGCAGTTTGCAGGTAAGGCAACTTTCAACAATCTCCATTCCATATGGCGAGAGCATGTACCAGCCTCCTGGTCCTGGTGCCAGTGTCCGTCGGGAGACCGCGGTTGGCTGTGTTGCCCGGCACAAGCGAATGTGACGCACCTCACATCCGGTCGCGTGATCCACGTCACATGTTCCTGTGACCAGCCTTGCTGCGCTTCAGCCATGGCTCGTCCATGCTTACGGTGTCATCTGGGGATAAAGCAAACCTCATACCTCCGCGGCTAGAAGGCAGGACTCCTTTATGAAGCGCAAGTTCAAGACCATGGATGCAAACGAGGCGGTGGCTTACGTCGCATATCGGGTAAACGAAGTCATCGCCATCTATCCGATTACGCCCTCCTCCAACATGGGCGAATGGGCGGACGAGTGGTCGGCACAGGGCATTAAAAACATTTGGGGAACTGTGCCACACGTCATGGAGATGCAAAGCGAAGGTGGCGCGGCCGGAGCCGTCCACGGCGCGTTGCAGACCGGGTCGCTGTCAACCACGTTCACCGCTTCGCAGGGTCTGCTGCTGATGATCCCGAACATGAATAAGATCGCCGGGGAACTTACCCCGACTGCGTTTCATGTTTCGGCCCGTACTCTCGCTACGCACGCGTTATCTATCTTCGGCGACCACTCCGATGTGATGTCCGTGCGCAGCACGGGCTTTGCCATGCTGTGTTCGAACTCCGTGCAAGAGGCCATGGATATGGCGCTGATCGCCCACGCCGCGTCCCTCGAATCGCGAATTCCGTTCCTGCATTTCTTCGATGGCTTTCGCACCTCCCACGAAGTCACCAAGATTGAAATGCTCGGGGAAGACGATATGCGAGCGCTCATTAATATGGATCGCGTTTTCGAGCATCGCCAACGCGCGCTCTCTCCCGATCATCCCGTATTGCGCGGTACCGCGCAGAATCCCGATGTTTTCTTCCAGATGCGGGAGCGGGCGAACTGCTTCTACGACGCCTGCCCGCAAATCGTGCAATCCGTAATGGATAAATTCGCGTCGGTCGTGGGACGCTCTTACCACCTGTTCGATTACGTCGGTGCGCCGGATGCCGAACGCGTAATCGTAATCATGGGATCGGGCGCGGAAGTGGCGCACGAGACCATTGATCACCTGAATGCTCAAAGCGAAAACGCGCAAGGTGAAAAACTTGGATTGTTGAAAGTCCGCATGTATAGGCCTTTTCCGGTGCAAGAATTTCTCGCCGCTTTGCCGGCGAGCGTACGCAAGATCGCCGTGCTTGATCGCACCAAGGAGACGGGATCGATCGGCGATCCGCTTTATCTCGATGTGGTGACCGCATTGCATGAAGGAGTGAAAGCGAACAGCTCGTCCCGAGTTGCGCCGCAGGTCATAGGTGGACGCTATGGCCTCTCGTCCAAAGAGTTCACGCCGGCGATGGTCAAGGCCATCTACGACAACCTGAAAGCGGATCAACCAAAAGATCATTTCACCATCGGTATTCAGGATGACGTCACCCACAGCAGCCTGGATTATGACAGCAACTTCTCTACCGAGCCCTCGAATGTTGTGCGCGCCATGTTCTATGGTTTGGGCGCGGACGGCACGGTCGGGGCCAACAAGAACTCAATCAAAATTATCGGAGAGAACACCGGCAACTATGCCCAGGGCTACTTTGTTTACGATTCCAAAAAATCCGGCGCGGTCACGATTTCGCACCTGCGCTTTGGCCCCGAGCCCATTCGATCGAGCTATCTGATTTCCCGGGCGAACTTTGTTGCTTGCCATCAATGGATTTTCCTCGAGCGCTACGACATGCTGAGCGCGCTGGTCCCGGGCGGCACATTCCTGCTCAACAGTCCTTTCGGCGCCGATGAGGTCTGGGACCGGCTTCCGCGGGTCGTGCAGCAACAGATCATTTCCAAGCGGGCAAAGTTTTATTTGATTGATGCCTATCAAGTCGCGCGCGAAACTGGCATGGGCAGCCGCATGAACACCATCCTGCAGGTCTGCTTCTTCGCCATCTCCGCGGTTTTGCCCGCGGAGCAAGCCATTGAGGCCATCCGCAAATCGATTCGCGATACCTACGGCAAGAAAGGCGAAGAGATCGTCGCGCAGAATATGAAAGCCGTGGACGAGACCCTTGCGCACTTGTTCGAAGTAAAAGTTCCAAACCAACTAACCAGCACAATCGAGATGCCGCCGCCATTTTCACCTTCCGCTCCAGAGTTCGAACGCGACGTACTGGGCATGATGTATGCAGGGCGCGGCGACGAACTGCCGGTCAGCGCATTCCCTGTCGACGGGACATTCCCTACCGGAACGGCGAAGTGGGAAAAAAGAAATCTCGCGCTTGAAATTCCCGCGTGGGACGACAAAATCTGCATACAGTGCGGAAAGTGCGCCATGGTCTGTCCGCACTCCGTGATCCGCATCAAGGTCTACGATCCGAAAGAACTGGCAGGCGCTCCGGCAACATTCAAATCCACCCAAACCCGTGACCGCGAATGGCAGAGTCTTAACTACACCATTCAAGTCGCTCCGGAAGATTGCACGGGTTGCGGCATCTGCGTGGAGGTCTGCCCGGTCAAGAACAAAGCCGAGACCCGCCTCAAAGCCATCAATATGGTTCCGCAGCCTCCGCTGCGCGTGCCCGAGCGCGAGAACTGGGAATTTTTTCTCAAGATTCCGGACCTCGACCGCCGCAACATTAAGGCCGGCTCCATCCGCCAGCAACAAGTGCAAGAGCCGCTGTTCGAGTTCTCCGGCGCGTGCGCGGGCTGCGGAGAAACTCCGTATCTCAAGCTGATGTCGCAACTCTTCGGCGACCGCGCTCTGATCGCCAACGCTACTGGATGCTCCTCCATCTATGGCGGCAATCTTCCCACTACGCCCTGGACGAAGAACGCTGCCGGCCGCGGACCGGCATGGTCAAACTCACTTTTTGAAGACAACGCCGAGTTCGGACTGGGCTTCCGGCTTTCCATCGACAAACAAACCGAGTTTGCGCAGGAATTAGTAAAGCGCCTCGCCGGAACAATCGGCGAAGAATTAGCGATCGCGCTCCTCACTTCGCTGCAGAAAGACGAATCGGACATTTACGAGCAGCGGCAGCGGGTCGACCTGCTCAAGGAAAAACTGCGGCACGTAGATTCCACGGACGCGAAACAACTGCTTTCCGTTGCGGATCTGCTGGTCAGAAAAAGTGTTTGGATCGTGGGCGGCGACGGATGGGCCTACGACATCGGTTACGGCGGCCTCGATCACGTTTTAGCCAGCGGCCGCAATGTCAACGTGCTCGTGCTCGATACCGAGGTTTATTCGAACACTGGCGGCCAGGCATCGAAATCCACGCCACGCGCGGCAGTTGCTAAATTCGCCGCCGGAGGCAAGCCTGGAGCAAAAAAGGATCTCGGACTCATCGCCATGAGCTACGGAAATATCTATGTAGCAAGCGTGGCCATGGGCGCGAAAGACGAACACACGCTGAAGGCTTTTTTGGAAGCCGAAGCATACAACGGTCCCAGCTTAATCATCGCGTATTCGCATTGCATCGCTCACGGCATCAACATGACCACCGCGATGTCGAACCAAAAAGCTGCGGTCGATTCCGGACAATGGTTGCTCTATCGCTACAATCCCGAGCGCGCCGCACAGGGAGAGAATCCGCTGACTCTCGATTCCCGCGCTCCTACGCGCAAGGTGCAGGATTTCATGCAGATGGAAACGCGCTTCAAGATGCTCACCAAGAGCAAACCGGAAGATGCGAAGGAATTGTGGCGCGAGGCGCAACACGACGTTGAGACTCGTTTTCGGCTATACGAATACATGGCCCAGCGAAAAACTGAAGCAGCGCCCGCGAAGGCAGAGAAATAACTAATCCAGTAACGGATCAAAAAAACGCAGGAGACATCATGATCGACCTCAGAACCAATTACCTGGGCTTGCAGCTGCGAACTCCTATGGTGGCTTCCGCCTCACCGCTCTCGCAAGAGATCGGAGGCATCCGCCGACTCGAAGATGCGGGTGCATCCGCCGTTGTTTTGTATTCGCTATTCGAGGAACAGTTGCGGCAGGAGAGTTTTGAGCTCGAACACCATTTGGCCGAGGGCACGAACAGCTTCGCAGAGGCCGCAAGCTTTTTCCCGCAGCCCGACGAATTCCGCCTGGGGCCCGAGGGATACTTGAATCACATCCGCCGTGCCAAGAAAGCGGTAAAAATTCCCATCATCGCCAGTTTGAACGGAAGCACCGTCGGAGGCTGGACGCGGTACGCCAAACTAATTGAAGAGGCAGGAGCGGACGCGCTCGAATGCAACATCTACTCCATCGCCACCAATCCTGAATTTACTTCCGTCGAAGTTGAGCAGCAGTATCTCGACATTTTGAAGGCAGTGAAGTCGGTTGTGAAAATCCCCGTGGCTGTGAAACTCAGTCCGTTCTTCAGCAATATGGCCAATATGGCGAAGCGCTTGGATGAAGCCGGTGCCGGTGGTCTGGTGCTGTTTAATCGCTTCTATCAGCCTGATATCGATCTTGATAATTTGGAGATCCAACCCAACGTTTTGCTCAGCACGCCCCAGGCGTTGCGGCTTCCCCTCACCTGGATCGGCATCCTCTACGGACGCCTCCGCGCGAACCTGGCCGCGACCAGCGGCGTGCATGGCGCTCAGGACGTCGTGAAGTTGCTAATGGTCGGTGCGGATGTCACGATGCTCTGTTCTACGCTGCTGCGAAACGGCATTAGCCATCTCCACGACATCGAGAGAGGAGTGGTGGAGTGGATGGAAGCGCACGAATATGAATCGGTACAGCAGATGAAAGGCAGCATGAGCCAGATACACTGCCCCAATCCTTCAGCCTTCGAGCGCGCGCAGTATATGAAAGCGGTCAAGAGTATTCAGCATGTTGCGCTCACGGGACGAGAAGCCTGGAGAATTCTCAGCGGGGATTAGGCCTTCTCCGTTTCATCGAAAATGCGATTGGACTTCATTTGTGAGCCAATGCAAAGGGCACAAGCAATCGGCTTGTGCCCTAATTCGTGAACCAACCTCTTTGACGGAACAAATTACTTCGCTTGCAGAGTTTCAATATACTGCGTGAGGTTTGACACGCGTTGCTGAACTTCGCCTTCGTGTCCATTGCTCATGCTCCAGAACACCTGGCCCCAAACTGGCATGTCTTTCGATCCATGGGCGGGCAGATCGTTCGAGCCGCGAATTGCGCTTGAAACTTTCAGCGCGGGATACTTGCCTCCGTTATTTGCGCTGAGCTTAGTAAGGTCTGCGGGAGCGGTTTTCAGCGCACTAGCGGCCGGACCGCCGCCCTTACCATCGGTGCCGTGGCATACAGCACAATATGAGGTAAACATTTCCTTGCCGGAAGCCGAGGACGTTGGTTTCGCGGCGACATGCTCGATGGTTTTCGTTTGATCCTGAGCAACACTAAAGCCTACGAGCGCGAGTGCCGCAGGCAACACTAAAATTAATTTTCGGATGAACATGGCATTTTCCTTTCGAACTCAAATTTCCTGAAGTGTAACTAAGGATTATCAGACCACCAGACCACGGCTGGCTGTGACCGAGCGCACAAGCACTCGCTCTTTCGACCCTGCCCAACCGCGATTGACGCTGGCAAGACGCCCTTTTTCTTCGCGATATAACCTATGCCAGCCCGCGCCCGCCGCTCACCAGCATCCGTGATGTTCGTCACATCCAACCACATCGCGCCCCAAGCATAATGACCACAGTTTTGTGGAGAGTTCGAACCACTTCCAGCGGGGAGTTTCCATGGCAAAAGGCCGCGTTTCCATCGTTGTCGAGCACTGTAAATCTTGTGGCTTCTGCGTGGAGTTTTGTCCCTCGCACGTGCTCGCACTTTCTTCCGCTTTCAATTCCAAGGGCTACCATCCGCCGCACGCGGTGCATCCGGAAAAATGCAGCGGCTGCGATTTGTGCGGCATGTACTGCCCGGACTTCGCCATCTACGCCACCAAGGTCGCACCCGCGGCGGCGGCGAAAGACAAAGAAGGTGAACAATGAACGCCGATCCTATTGAGGTTGATCGTCGCAAAGCTGATCGTATCAAGGCCGATCCGCGCGGCGTCCTTACCGGCACTCACTTTATCGATGGCGATCACGCCTGCTGCGAAGGCGCACTGGCGGCGGGCGCACGCTTCGCCGCTGGATATCCCATCACTCCCTCCACCGAAGTAGTGGAACGCTTTGCGTCGCGCGTTCCTACGGTCGGCGGAACATTCATTCAAATGGAAGACGAGCTCGCGGCTTCGATCACGCTGCAGGGCGCAGTGTGGGGCGGAGCGAAGGCGTTCACGGTTACCTCCGGCCCCGGCTTCTCGCTCATGATGGAGCACATTGGCTACGCGGCCATGACCGAAACTCCGTGTGTGTTCGTCGACGTGCAGCGCGGAGGCCCGTCCACTGGCCTTCCCACCCTACCCGCACAAGCTGACATGATGCAAGCGCGCTGGGGCTCGCACGGCGATTACGAAATCATCGCGCTCTGCCCCAACTCTCCGCAGGAATGTTTCGATCTCACCATCACTGCGTTTAATCTGGCCGAAGAGTTTCGTGTGCCCGTCATGTTCATGATGGACGAAGTGGTCGGCCACATGACGGAGAAAGTTGTAATCCCGCCCGCGGACCAGATCGAGATCACGCCGCGCAAGCACACTCACAAATCGATTGAAGATTATCTTCCCTACGGAACCAACGGCGACGGCGTGCCCGAGATGGCGCACGCCGGCGAGGGCTACAACTTTCACGTCACGGGCTTGACGCACGACGAACGGGGCTATCCCAACATGACCCCAGCCGTGCAGGACAAACTGGTTCGCCGGCTGCAGACCAAGATCAGCAATGCCGCGGACTACATCTGCTTGTTTGAAGAAGAGAAACTCGAGAACGCGGACGTAGTCGTGATCTCGTACGGAATTACCTCCCGGGTGGCGCAACGGGCGATTGAAGCGGCACGGGAGCAAGGTCTGCGCGTCGGCAAGCTGCGCTTGATCACCGCCTGGCCATTCCCTGAGAAAAAGATTCGCGAACTCGCCGCAAAAGTAAAAGCCTTCGTTGTCCCCGAACTCAATCTTGGACAGATGGTACGCGAAGTCGAGCGCGCCGCTGCGGGAAATGCGAAGACATTCGCCGTATCGCACGCCGGCGGCGGTGTTCATCACCCGGAAGACATCCTCAAAGTAATCGTGGAGGCCAGCAAATGTCGGACAGTTTAATCACCGAGATTGGAAGCGCGAATCCCGTCGACGCCATCTTACGAACCGATCGCATGCCTCACATCTGGTGCCCGGGATGCGGCATCGGCACCACCGTAAACTCGTTTGCCCGCGCCCTCATCGATTCAAAAATCGATCTGGGATCGCTGGCTCTCGTCTCCGGCATCGGATGTACAGGCCGCGTTGCTGGCTACGTGAAGCTGGATTCGTTCCACACCACGCACGGCCGCGCGATTCCATTCGCCACCGGACTGAAGCTGGCGAATCCGAAGCTGAACGTCGTCGTTTATTCCGGCGACGGAGATCTCTCGGCCATCGGCGGCAATCACCTGATCCACGCCGCCCGCCGCAATATCGATCTCAAGGTCATCTGCGTCAACAATCTCATCTACGCTATGACCGGAGGCCAGACCGCGCCCACCACGCCCGGCCACTCGACCACCTCGACAAATCCTTATGGAACTTTCGAACCCTCGTTCAACTTGCCCCATCTGGTTGAAGCCGCCGGCGCAGTTTACGTAGCGCGCTGGACTACCTTTCATGTGCGGCAGCTCGCGCGCTCGATCAGCGAAGCGTTTCAGAAAAAGGGCTTTTCTTTTATCGAGGTCATCTCGCCCTGCCCCACGCTCTATCAACGCCGCAACAAATTGGGCGATGGCCTCGACACCATGAAGTACTACAAAGAGAAGAGCAAAGTCCGCCACGGCGCGCCCACCGGTGAAGTTGGCCTCACCATGACCGGTGAAATCGTCGTTGGTAAATTTGTCGACCGCGACCGCCCCGACTACCAGACAATGATGCGCGCCCAATACTGCGAATCGCTGGGCGAAAAATTCGTGGAACAAGAGGAGATGGTATGCAGCTAACGGAAATTCGCGTTGCAGGTTTCGGCGGCCAGGGCGTAATTCTCTCCGCCATTCTCCTGGGCAAGGCGGCCTCCATCTATCAAGGCGCCTACGCCACCATGACGCAAAACTTTGGCCCCGAGGCGCGCGGCGGGGCTTGCAGCGCGCAACTCGTGCTCTCCGATTCGCCGATTTTATATCCCTACGTGACCAAGCCCGACATCATGGTAGTGATGTCGCAAGAAGCCTACGTGCGCTTCGGATCCGAGTTGAAAGAAGGCGGTACTTTGATCATCGAGGAAGATCTGGTGCGAGTGTCGGATCTGAATAGAGAAGTTCAGGTTTACAGCGTCCCGGCGACTCGCATCGCGGAAGAACTCGGCAAGCGCATGGTATTGAACTCAGTGATGGTTGGATTTTTTACCGCCGTCACGAACCTGCTGGAGACCGACGCCGTGCGCAAAGCAGTAGCAGACTCGGTACCGAAAGGCTTTCTCGAGCTGAATCTGAAAGCTTTCGAAAAAGGCCTGGAGTACGGAGCGATTGCCCGAAGCGTGCCGGCCAGCGCTGCGGACGCCGGATTGCTGGTCGAATACGCGCCGGAGTAACACGCTCTAGCTTGGGTCGCGGAACATCCCAGAAAAACGAAGGCATGTTCCCTTTTACCACTGCTCGGGATTGCTGAGATATTCGTGGATCGACTTCGCAGCGCGGCGTCCCGCACCCATGGCAAGGATCACAGTTGCGCTTCCGGTAACGATGTCCCCGCCGGCAAAAACTCCTTTTCGCGATGTGCGTTGTGACATCGGATCCGCCTCGATGTAATTCCACTTGTTTGTGTTGAGTCCCGGAGTTGAGCTCTGGATCAGCGGATTCGCTCCCGTGCCGATCGCGATTACAGCAACCGACAGCGGCAGATCGAACTCAGATCCCTCGACCGGCGCGGCGCGGCGGCGTCCCGACGCTTCCGCTTCGCCAAGTTCCATGCGCATGCAGCGCACTCCGTTCAACCAGCCCTTGCCGTCCGAGAGAAATTCGATGGGATTGGTCAAGATGCGAAACTCAATGCCTTCTTGCTGCGCGTGTTTCACTTCTTCTTTTCGGGCGGGCATTTCGGCTTCGCTGCGGCGATAAATCACGTAAGCCCTGCTCGCACCCAGTCGCAAGGCAGAACGAATAGCATCGAGCGCGGTGTTTCCGCCGCCGATCACGCCAACTTCTTTGCCGTGGAGATCGAGCATCGGTTCGTCGTATTTGGGAAACTCGTAGGAGTGCATCAGGTTGATGCGCGTCAAAAACTCGTTCGCCGAATAGACCCCGTTCAGATGCTCGCCGGGAATGTTCATAAACTGAGGGAGTCCCGCGCCGGTGCCGATGAACACTGCGTCGTAACCTTCTTCTTCCATCAATTCGTCGAGCGTTACCGTCTTACCGACGACCACGTCGGTTTCAAATTCCACGCCCATGGCGCGCATGAAATCAATTTGCTCGCGAATGATCTGCTTGGGCAGCCGGAATTCGGGGATGCCATAAACCAGCACACCTCCCGGCGTGTGCAGTGCTTCAAAAACATGCACCTGGTGGCCCTTCTGCACCAGATCGCCAGCGGCCGTCAGGCCCGATGGACCGCTGCCAACGATGGCGACTTTCTTGCCGGTTGGTGGCGCTTTCGGAAGGTCGCGGATATCGCGATGACGCTGTTCGTAATCGGCGACGAAGCGTTCCAGATATCCGATGCCGAGCGGTTGGACTTTCTTTCCCATCAAGCATCCGCCCTCGCAATGATCTTCTTGCGGGCACACTCGGCCAGTGACGGCGGGCAGAACGTTGTCTTCACGAATCTTCGCGGCTGCACCCAGATAATCGCCAGCCACAATCAACGCAACGAAATCTTTCACCTTCACGCCCACGGGACAGTCGTGAGTACAAGCAGGTTTGGCACACTCCAGACAGCGCAGCGCTTCCTCGCGGGCCAGTTCTTCGGAGTATCCCAGATTCACTTCGCTGAAATTCGCGGCGCGCAAAAGTGGAGGCTGTTCGAGCATGGGCTGGCGCGGAATTTTCATTCTCTGTTTGAGAGGAAGGACATTCAGCGGAGATTGTTTCAACGGCTGCGTCACAAGCGATCTCCCTGCCGCGCGCATACGCCAGTCTCTTTTCTGGGAACGCTTTCGAGCTGCAACTTATCACGCTGGAATTCCTCCAGCGAACGCTGCTCCGCGGCGCGGTACATCGAATTGCGTTGCACCAGGACTGCGAAATCCACACGATGGGCATCGAATTCGGGGCCATCCACGCAGGCAAACTCGCTCTTGCCATCGACCAGAACGCGGCATCCGCCGCACATACCGGTGCCGTCAATCATGATCGGGTTCAGGCTGACGATGGTCCGGATGCTCTCTTTGCGCGTCATTTCCGCTACCGCTCTCATCATGGGGATGGGTCCGATTGCGAGTACAAGATCGATGCGAGTGCCATTCTCCGTCAACTGGCGAAGTTTGTCGGTGACGAAGCCTTTGTCGGCATAGCTGCCGTCATCCGTCGTAATCATCAGGGCGTCGCTCACCTCGCGCAGTTCACGCTCAAGAATGACGAGATCTTTGTTGCGCGCGCCAACGATGGAGATCACGCGATTCCCAGCCTTCTTCAACGCCGCAGCCGTGGGGTAAGCCATGGCGGTACCCACTCCGCCGCCAATCACAACGACAGTTCCGAACTTTTTGATCTTCGATGGTTGCCCGAGCGGCCCCACCACGTTCAGAATTTGATCCCCGGCGTTCAGGGAATTGAGAAGCTGTGTGGTTTTTCCGGCGGACTGCACGACGATGCGAATGGTGCCGGCGGCGGGATCGGAATTTTCGATGGTAATCGGGATTCGTTCCCCCTGTTCGTTCAACCGCAAGATCACGAACTGCCCGGGCTTTTGCTTATGCGCGATGCGTGGGGCTTCGATGACGAACCGCTTAATGCCGGGGGCTAGAAACTCGGCGTGCAGGATATTGAACATAGTTCCCCATATGGACCTTCCACAACATTGTGGGGAAGGTGAGCGGATGTGGCTGTGATAGGAGTCACACATCATGGAGAGATCCGTCACGCGCGCGCACACCTTCATCGGTGACAGACGTCACAGCGCTCCCTACAGAAGAGGACGACACTAAATTAGAAGCGAGTTCTCTCGAAGTTCTGCAGGAGGCATTCATGAGAGCCTTTCGAATTGTTCCCCCGATCCTATCGGTTGTTGTATTAGTTCTGGCTGTCAGTATCGCTAACGCCGCACAGAAGCCCGATTCGAGCGTGACAGTTCCGAAATATGAGCACGCGGCAGAAGCCACCTTCAAAGGAACCGTCGAAGAAGTTCGCGACCGTCAATGCCCGGTGAGTGGCGGCATGGGATCGCACCTGATCTTGCGGTTGGCGAACGGCAACACAATTGAAGTTCACCTGGCCAGCACAAAGTTCATGAAAACCTACGACCTTCTCTTCAAGAAAGGCGATGTAGTGGAGGTGGTCGGAACCAAAGTGCAGTTCGAAGGTGTGGAAACCATCTTTGCTCGCGAGGTCACGCGCGGCAGTGAAACTTTCATTTTTCGCGCCAAGGATGGAACCCCGGTCTGGTAACTGTCCGCGGCACCAGATCGCGTGCGACTTGAACGTCCACCCTTTTAAGACGGGAGGCTTATATGTCAACAGCTACTCAGGTTCTCAAGTCCAGGCAAGGCCTCGACTTCAAAAATATTCTCTTTGCCACAGACTTCTCGGCTGCCTCAGAGCATGCGTTAAGTTATGCGCTTGTGATCGCGCGCCGATACCATTCTGAGCTATTTGTAGTCCACGCCATTCCACCTGCACCGCGGGATCCAATTTCCATGGAGACTTTGCCCCGCGAAATGAACCGCCCATATTTGGAAGCGGAACAAAGGCTGGAAGAACTCGGCACTAGATCGAACCTGGAGGGAACGGATCACCTGCTGCTTGGGCAAGGGCCTGTTTGGAATGTTCTTGGCTCCACAATCCAACGCGAAAAAATTGACCTCTTGATTCTGGGTACTCGCGGACGCGGCGGATTGATCAAGCTTGCCGTCGGTTCCGCCGCGGAAGAAGTGTTACGTACGGTACCTTGTCCCGTGCTCACGGTCGGCCCCCATGTTCCCAACGCCGCGCCGGAAACAATAAATTTCGGCCGAATTCTATTCGCAACCGATTTCGGACCTGCTTCCACAAGGGCCTTTCCATATGCACTTTCGCTGGCTGAAAATTATCAGGCAAAGCTCGTGCTGATGCACACCGTGCCTCCGATGCCCACGCTCGATCTCGGCCCCGCGAATTACGCCCCGTCCGATTACGGCGCTGAAAACTTCACCAAGTGGCAGCGTTTCACGAGAGAAAAAAGCATTGAGCGACTCAAAGGATTGGTACCGGCGGATGCGGATTTAGCCTGCGAGCCGGAATTTCTCGCGGAGACCGACTTCCTTCCAGAAGGGATTTTGTTGACCGCGGCGGAGCGGAGGGTCGATTTGATCGTCATGGGCGCAAACCATGCCTCCTCTACCCGTGTGGCATCCCATATCCCGTGGGCAAGGACGCACGAGGTTATAAGCCGAGCGCAGTGCCCCGTGCTAACGGTGGCGCAGTAAAACAATTCCCTCGCAGCTTAGCGGGCAAACACTACCATCCCATTCGCCGGGATTACTATGTTCGCCGACGTGGTGAAACCGTGCAGCGGACCGCCATTGGCCACAATGCCCCCGCCATTTCCCGCCACCACGGGATTGACCCAGCTGTCGTAGACATCGCTATTGAAGACTTCGGTCCAGGCCCCCGCATAGGGAAATCCAATTCCATAGTTGTACCAGGTAGTCTCGGCAAGGGTCGCAACCACGATCACGTCGTTGCCGGTGCCCTCAAGCCATCGATGAAAGGCGATCACGCGGTTTTGATCGTGCACATGAAATGGATTCACGTTATCGCCGCGAAGGGCTGGCTGATTCCAGCGCAGCCGGATTAGATCCTGGAAGAAGCGGAAAAAGTCCGCCATGTTCTTGTCCACGCCATCAAGGCCGGCCCACCAGATCAGTGTGTCTGGGTCCGTCGGATCGCAACTCCACTGCTTGTCTTCCAGAAATTCCTGTCCCATGAAAAGCTGCGGGATGCCGGGCGCAGCAAGAAGAAGTCCGGATGCGAATCGCGATCTGCTGCGCGCATACCAGGAACGATGATTCAATCCGTCGGACAATGTCGGAATACGAGGGTCGCGTCCCACTTGAACAACGTCGTGATTTTCCACGCAAGTGACGGCTTGCCATGCATGTGCGAAACCCTGGGGATAAAGACTACCCGCGATGGAATCGAAGTCCACTGCAGCACCCTGCCCAGCGGACGCTTGCCCGATCGCGCCCCGAATCGCACCGCGCAATCCATCGTGTTGCAGAACGTCAAAGCCCGCGCCGCCATTCCCTGTCGGCGTGACAATCGACTGGCTGGACCGCGGATAATTCTGAAATTCAAAGGGCCAATACTCGGCGTTCTGCACCAGGCGCGGTTTCACATAGCGAAGCGTATCCGTGAGATTGCAACAAAAGCTCCAGCCCGAATCTGCATTCAACGACAACAGTGCGCTAATTTCGTCGTATCGGAAACCATCGACGTGAAATTCATTAAGGTAGTAGGAAGCGCTGTTGATAAGAAATTGGCAGACATCGTTGTTCCAAAGCGCGAACGAAAGTCCGCCGGCGAATCCCATGTTCGTGAAGTACAAACTCTGATTGTTATCGCTGGTGTTAGCGGCACGGTCCCAAAAATAAAGGCTCTGGTCGTCATTCTGAAATCCACCCGCGTGGTTGTAAACCACATCAAAAGTGACCGCGATGCCGTAGAGATGGCATAAATCCACGAGGACTTTCAGTTGACCGGATCCCGAGGAGATGTCCGCGAGAGCTATCGGCGGAAAGCCTTTCGCCGCGAGCAAGCCGTTAATCGTTGTCAGGTATCCCGCGAGCGCTGCGGGCGAGGAAACGATGTAGGGGAAATCCGGAGAAAAATAATCCGCGCCATTGTAACCGATGGAAGGATCGGTTTCCATTTCGTCGATGGGCAGCGGCTGAAGTACGTTGACGCCAAGCGCCGCCAGATACTCGATCTTACCCACCACATCGAGAAACGTCGAAGCCACGCCCGTCGAACTTGGTGCGTAAGTCCCAACATGCAATTGATAAATAATCATGTTGGAAAAATCCGGCGTCACGAACGCGGAGTCATGCCATGGATAAGCCGTGGCGGAACGGATCAAGCAACTGCAATTGGGAAACGGATTGTCCGTCGCCATTTCGCGCGCGTAGGGATCACGCTTGTAGCCGCTCGATCCGGCGCCCACAACCCAATAGTGGTACGGATCGCCATCGGCCGCTTCGAGGATAAACCCGCTCCAGTATCCGGTGCCGTCTTGCGCCATCAGCAAATCATCGGTCTGGCCATTGCGAATCGTGCCTGCAAAAATGCCATTGACGTAAACCGCCGTTGCCCGCGGTGCCCACACTCGAAATGTCGCGCCGCCGCCTGTCACAAGATTCGCGCCCATCGGAGTAGTTGGGGAAATATTGGCTTGAGAAATCGTAGCTTGGGAAATCATGGAGGACCTCATCGAACCGCCAAAACGTGGAAGCTGTTCAGAATACAACCCAACCAGCTGAGCTATTCAACTTTTTATTGCATGTTACGAATCTGGAAAAACTCCTCGGCAAAAAATGACGTGTATGCTAGTGAGCGGTGTTTCTTCATCAGGACTCGCCGCAAGCCGAGCAGCGCTAACGAAGAATCATGTTGATTCATCCAGATCGCCTGTTTCCCGCCGATCCTGCCACTCGAAAGATCGCAAGGGATCTCTATGATCAGGTACGGTCTCTGCCCATTATTAGTCCGCACGGCCATACGCAAGCCACGTGGTTTGCGGATAACAAAGCCTTCCCCGATCCCGTTCAACTTTTTGTGCAGCCCGATCACTACATCTTCCGCATGCTTTACAGTCAGGGTATTTCGCTGGAAGACCTTGAAATTGGACAAGCGGAAACAAAAGATCCGCGCAAAGTCTGGCGCATTTTTGCCAGCCACTACCATCTGTTTCGTGGAACTCCGACACGAATCTGGCTGGACTTCGCCTTTCAGGAACTCTTCGGACTGCAACGAAGATTATCCGAAGAGACCGCTGATTTTTATTTCGATACCCTCTCGGAAAAGTTGAAGTCCACGCAGTTTCTGCCGCGGACTTTATACCTGCGCTTCAATCTGGAAGTTTTGGCCACCACGGATTCGCCACTCGATTCGCTCGCCAGCCATCAAGCGATCCGCGGTTCCGACTGGCAAGCGAGAATTCTGCCGACGTTCCGGCCCGATCCGGTGGTCGATCCGGAATATGAAGCATTCGCCGCAAATGTCGCGCAACTGGGTGAGAACACCGGCGAAGACACCTCCACTTGGACGGGTTACCTTGCTGCCCTGGCGGCGACGCGTGCCCGCTTTCGCGGACTCGGTTGTACCGCGACAGATCACGGGCATCCGACCGCGCGCACTGCCAATCTTCCTGCCACCGAGGCGGCAAATCTTTTTCCTCGCGTACTTGCAGGTACGGCTTCCTCCGAAGAACAGGAACTTTTTCGCGCGCAAATGCTCACCGAGATGGCGCGCATGAGCCTGGAAGATGGCCTGGTTATGCAAATCCATCCCGGCAGCGTGCGCAATCACAATCGGCAGCTCTATCAAAAGCGCGGCCGCGACATGGGAGCCGATATCCCGAGGCCAACAAATTACGTAGATGCATTGCGCCCGCTGCTCGATCAATTCGGCAATGAACGCAATCTCACGATTATTCTTTTCACGCTCGATGAATCAACCTATAGCCGGGAACTGGCTCCGCTGGCCGGTCACTACCCGTGTTTGAAGCTCGGTCCGCCGTGGTGGTTTCATGACAGCCCGGAAGGCATGGTGCGTTTTCGCGAGCAAGTAACTGAGACTGCGGGGTTCTACAATACTGTCGGGTTCAACGACGACACCCGCGCATTCTTTTCGATTCCCGGGCGGCACGATGTGGCGCGCCGCATGGATTGCTCGTACCTCGCGCGGCTAGTCGCCGAACATCGCCTGGACGAAGACGAAGCTTTCGAAGTAGCGCGGGATCTGGCCTACCGGCTGGTAAAAAAAGCTTATCGTCTGTAGAAGAAATCATGACCCAGCCCGCTCTGAACAATTCGCTGCCCCCGGCGCCGGCAGGCGAGCGCCTGGGACGCGTGCGCTGGACGGTGTGCGCCATGCTGTTCGTCGCCACTTCGATCAATTACATGGACCGGCAGGTCATTGCCATCCTCAAGCCAACGCTTGAACACAGCATCGGCATGACCGAAATCGGTTACGGCTATGTTGTCGATGCATTCCAGATTGCCTACGCGATTGGGCTGCTCGGTGCAGGCCGGCTCATCGATAAGGTCGGCACGCGCATCGGTTACATGATGGTGATGGCCACGTGGAGTCTCGCCGCGATGGGTCACGCACTTGCCAGCACGGTGACGGAGTTCGGCGTCGCGCGATTTTTTCTGGGGCTGGGCGAGTCGGGAAATTTTCCTGCTGCCATCAAGACTGTCGCTGAATGGTTCCCCCAGAATGAACGTTCGCTGGCTACCGGTATCTTTAATTCCGGAGCGAACGTTGGCGCGATTCTCGCTCCCGCGATTGTGCCCTGGGTCACGCTGCGCTACGGGTGGCACGCGGCTTTCTTGACGACCGGCCTATTCAGCGTATTTTGGATCGCCTGGTGGTTTCTCAATTACCGTAAGCCGACTGATCATGCCACCCTCACCGGCAAAGAATTGCGGTACATCTATCGAGAGGCGGCGGAAGACGTTGCTCCGTCCGCGCCGTGGCTGCAATTATTTGGCTACCGCCAAACCTGGGCATACTCCGCCGCCAAGTTCCTCACCGATCCCATCTGGTGGTTTTATTTGTTCTGGCTGCCGTCGTACTTCAGCGCGAAATTCAATCTGAATCTTTCTCACCTTGGCTTGCCTCTTATCGTTGTTTATAACGTTTCGGCACTGGGCAGTATAGGCGGAGGCTGGCTGCCGGCGCCATTCCGGCGTATAGGACTCCCGCCGAACTATGCCCGCCTCGCCGCCATGTTGGTCTGCGCTTCTCTGGTGGTTCCCATTTTTACCGCGGCAAGCGTCAAGTCGATGTGGACTGCTATCGTGCTAATCGGCATTGCGGCCGGAGCACATCAAGGCTGGTCGGCGAATCTGTTCACCACTTCTTCCGACATGTTTCCGCGCAACGCCGTGGGAGCGGTAGTTGGCATCGGCGGAATGGCGGGTTCGCTGGGCAGCGCACTGTTTGCTTTTTTTGCCGGGCACATTCTGCAACTGACGCATAGCTATGCAATCCTATTCGGCATAGCTTCTACTGCCTATCTGGTGGCTCTGATCATTCTTTATCTGCTGGCTCCCGGCTTAAAGAAGGTGGAGTTTGCCGCATGAGTCTCTATTGCGCCGTCGGCGGAGTCGAACACGATCTGCTTCCGCAGTTGCAGGATCTGTTTGAGAGTAGCCTGGCGAAGCTCGGGCCACGCAATCGCGTGCTCATCGTCCCGCCGGATCACAGCCGCATACACTCGCGTGCCGGCCACCTGACGCGCTACGCATGGCAGCATTATGGTGACGCGGTAAGAGCAATCTTGCCCGCTCTTGGCACTCACGCCGCCATGCAGCCCGAACAGATTTCGCGGATGTTCGGGGCAATTCCACCGCAGCTTTTTCGCGTCCACAACTGGCGCACGGATGTTGAAACTCTCGGCGAAGTTCCAGCGGAATTTATTCACGAACAGTCGGAAGGAAAGTTGAACTACGCTTGGCCGGCGCAAGTGAACCGGCTGGTCATGCAGGGCGGGTTCGAACTAATAATTTCGATTGGCCAGGTCGTGCCGCACGAAGTCATCGGCATGGCGAATTACAACAAGAATATTCTCGTTGGCACAGGCGGCCGCGAAAGCATCAACCGCAGCCACTATCTCGGCGCAGTGTATGGCATGGAGCGCATCATGGGACGCGCGGAAAATCCTGTTCGCAATGTGCTCAACCGCGCCGCTGATCTTTTCTTGCGCCATCTTCCCATCGTTTACGTTCTCACAGTGATCGGGCGAACTGAATCGGGACTTGCCGTGCGCGGCCTCTTTATCGGCGACGATGCCGAGTGCTTTCATCGCGCCGCCGAATTAAGTTGGAAAGTTAATTTCGAAATTCTCGATGCACCCATCCGGAAAGCCGTCGTTTATCTCGATCCGCATGAATTTCACAGTACGTGGCTGGGAAACAAAGCGATCTATCGCACCCGGATGGCAATGGCCGATGGCGCAGAACTAATCGTTCTTGCTCCCGGCGTAACCAAATTCGGAGAGGACCCGGATATCGATGCGCTGATTCGCAAATATGGCTATCGCGGAACTCCCGCCACACTCGCTGCAGTCAATGCGAATGCGGATCTCGCGGCGGATCTGAGTGCGGCAGCTCATCTCATCCATGGTTCGTCCGAAGGGCGCTTCCGCATTCGCTGGTGTCCCGGTCATTTAACGAAAAAAGAAATTGAAGGCGTAGGGTTCGAGTACGGCGAGTTGGGAGCCATGCTCGCTCGTTATAATCCGGAGAAACTTAGTCACGGATACAACTTGATCGATGGCGAGGAAATCTTTTTCGTTCCAAATCCAGGATTGGGGCTGTGGGCCTATCGCGGTAAATTGCAGCAATAAAGAGTTCAGTATTCAGAAACGAATGACTAATATCTTCAGTCTGGAAGGCAAGACCGCCGTGGTGATCGGAGGTACCTCCGGCATCGGCCGAGCGCTGAGCCTGGGACTCGCCGACGCTGGGGCCGATGTGATTGCCTCGTC